>JACCDU010142598.1_pt1 | contig 28370 bp, 31 predicted proteins | sample 7446081 | NCBI WGS metagenome assembly JACCDU01 (sample SAMN15323447, study PRJNA562643) | freshwater metagenome | isolation source: river surface water | place: USA:Blue River Watershed | collected 2017-08-17
ATTGATATTATTTTACTTTTAGGCTCATTTTCTGTTGGAGTGTTTACCTATATCTTACAGAAACTTTTAATCAATGCGATTGGATATAAATCCGAAAATGAGTTAACCATATAAATTATGGAAATTATAGTGAATCTGGATGTAGTAATGGCGCGAAGGAAAATGTCATTAAATGAATTATCTGAAAAGGTAGGAATATCCTTGTCAAACCTTTCCATATTAAAGACGGGTAAAGCAAAAGCAGTCCGTTTTTCAACCCTAGCCGCTTTATGTGACGTCTTAGATTGTCAACCTTCCGATATATTAGAATTTAAGAAATAAACTAATCAAAATTAGATATTATGATAAATAAAAAACGGGCTGTTTTTTTACCCTTGTTGTTATTGTTGATACCTTTAATTGGCATGTTATTTTCAAACGAAGTGAATTGGAGTTTTTTTGATTTCATTATTATGGGGATCCTAATTCTTGTTATGAGTTTTGGTATTAAGTTGGTCCTAAAAACAACCCCAAAAAAAATGTATCGTATACTAATAATTGGAATAATTTTAATTCTATTTTTATTAGTTTGGGCCGAATTAGCAGTTGGTGTTTTTGAAACACCATTTGCGGGTAGTTAGCATAAATCGATTTACAATTTAACTTATTGAAAGTTAAAAAAAGGAATACATTTAAAAAGTCAAATACGTTTTATATTAGTATGATAAAGTTTACTTTACAATGGGCCGTATTGCTAGGAATAGTAATGCTAAATACCTTTGAATTAAAAGCACAGAATTCCAACTATATGCATAGAATTGCAAAAATTAAAGTTGACAGCAGTCAGTTAGAAAATTACAAATTAGCACTTCAAGAACAGATGAACACCGCCATTCAATTAGAACCAGGAGTTTTGTCTTATACTGTAGTAGCCGATAAAAAAGACCCTAGCGCGATAACGATTTTTGAAGTCTACGCCAATCAGGAAGCCTATCAATCGCATATTGCAACCCCTCATTTCAAAAAATACAAAGAAACGGTGAAAAACATGGTGACTTCTTTAGAATTAATCGACACAGATTTACTAGCAAGGGTACACCAAAAAGAATACTAATTTACAATTCCATTACTATGAAAAAAGGGGCTATATATCTTCTACAATTTGCTGTTTTACTATTGGGCTTTGTGGTACTCGCGGCTTTGATTCGGCTACCTCTTACCGAAGGGAGGGCTGTTAATTTAGACCTTTTTCATATTTACACCGACCCATTTATATTGTATGGCTATGCCACTTCTATCCCTTTCTTCTTTGCATTGTTTATGGCATTTAAACTATTAACATACATTGGACAAAGTCAATTATATTCATTGGATGCAATTGCTGCAGTAATCAAGATAAGGTATTGTGTGATTGTATTTAGCATTTTTACTTTTATCGCAGGGGTATTGATAGTATTATTTCATGACAAAGAAGACGATCCAGCTGGATTCATTTCACTTTGTATTATGACTATTCTGTTATCCATCTTTGTTGCGATTATGGCTTTTTTATTTGAGAAAAAAATTCGGAAAGCGATCGCGCTGAAATCGAAATTGGCTTAAAACTAATTGATTTTTACAAACAAGGTCTTCCAGCTACGCTCTCCATCCCAAATGTTTGATTTTGCTTTGGATAAAACAGCAATAGACTTACCATCATTGCTCAACTTCCAAACCTCAGTTACCTTAGTAAATGCTTGTTGCTGAACATTGACCTTGTAAGGAGTACCCGTCAAAAAATAGACAATGGATTTAATGGTCATGCTGTTTCCATCATGGGACAACTTTACAGAAAACGTCTTTTTGTTTCCTTGACTATGACTAATTTGACTTGTTCTCCCATCGAAGAACAGTTGCTCTCGAGATGCAACAGATGCTGCATCCGAATCCAAATTTTCTATGGTTATAAAATCTGATTGTTCTTTGATTTTCATGCTTTTTGCAACCATTCGGTCTCCCGAGTCATAGGAGCAAAAAATATTGCCACCCATACTGATAGACTCTTTGGCTTTCCACTGGCCAGAAAAGATGTTGCGAGCAGTTGCTTTTTTTGGCTGTGCTTGAAGGGAAACATAAAATATCCCTGTGAGTAGAATACTAAGGCAGGCCAAAAGGTATTTTTTAATTGTCATAAGTTATTTTATTTTTTTACGAAGTCAAAAACAGCTCCGATTAAAACCCCAATTGCTAAACCCATTCCCGTACCGGCGCTAATGTTTCCTATAGTAATTCCATAGGCCGCTCCAAATACAACTCCAAAACAACTTTCAAGACCGATCCCAATCCCAGTATTTTTATTTTTCTTCATTCGGGTTGATTTAAATAGTTCTTTAATGTTACATCGAGATAAGATGCAATATACAAAAAAACCGACAGAGTCATTTAAGAGTTTATTACTGTTTGTTACTTCCGGTATTATTTATATTTTTGAACCACCAAACGACCAATTATGAAAACCTCTTTTAACCAAATTCTCTACATCGGATTTATACTTTTAGGAGTATTCCAAGCGTTATTCTCCAAAGACTATATGCAAGCAGGTTCCTCTATAGGTATCGCTTTGGCTTTTGATCCGTTTGATCAAGCCCAAAAATGGAATGACAGACCGACTTGGCAAAAAACAGTTTTATTCGTTCATTTGGGTGTAGCAGCTGCATTATTAGGCTATGCAATAGGCTGGAACGATAAATAATAGCGGATTATAATTCTAACTTCATCATAATATCGGTTTGTGCTTCGTCACCCATTAAGAAAATATGGCTGTCGAAAGCCACAAAGCCATTTTTGGTATAGAAACGAAGTGCTCGATGGTTTTCTTCCCAAACGCCTAACCAGATAAATTCTACTTTCTTTTGTTTGGCAATGGCCATAGCTTTTTCAAACAACAATTGGCCCACATGTTTTCCGTGGTAGTCTTGTAAAACATAAATGCGTTCAATCTCTACTGAATTAGCGTCTTGAATTTCGGTTTGTGCAGCCCCAAAATTGACTTTTAGGTAGCCAATTACGACTTCGTTTTGGGTCGCAAAATAAAATTCTGAGTTTGGGTTTTCAAGTTCAGCAGTTAGTTTTTCTGCTGAAAAGGCGTGATCCAAATAGACATCCATATTTTCTTCAGTATCTGTAGAAGAGAAGGTATGTAAAAAAGTTGTTCGCCCAATTTCTTGTAGGGGAACCAATTGTTCTACCCCTATTTTTGTAATTTCAATTGAATTCATATCCACAAATATAAAATTTAATTATTTCCTATATTTATCGAACGAAATAAATGGAACGAAAAAACACCTATGGATATTTTTAATAGAATGTTAGCCGGCGGAATTATTGATAATAACGATCCCAATTTACCGAAACTTTGGAAACAAGTTTCTCAAACCATCGCTTTGTCATCGGCATTGAATGCCGCTACAGATACCAATCAAATTAGAACACAATTAAGCAAAATCATTGGCAGTGCAATAGATACAAGCACTATTGTTTTTGTGCCCTTTCATACTAATTTTGGCAAACACACCACCATTGGGAAAAATGTTTTTATCAATCACGGTTGTTCGTTTTTAGACCTGGGCGGTATTACTATTGAAGACGATGTTTTGATAGGACCAAAGGTGAGTTTAATTACCGAAAACCACCCGGTGGATCCGGCGAATCGCAAGTCGTTGGACTTAGCCAAAATTGTCATTAAAAAGAATGCTTGGATAGGAGCAGGTGCGATTATTTTGCCCGGTGTAACCGTTGGCAAAAATGCCATTGTTGCGGCTGGTGCAGTTGTCAACAAAGACGTTGCTGATAATACCATTGTAGCTGGTGTGCCAGCCAAAAAAATCAAAAAAATCAATTAATATGAAACAAGGAGTAACTCTTTTATTGAACTGGCTTGTTGCTGTTCTGTTTTCGGCAATAGGAGTAGTCAATTGCTTGGTTGGTAACGATCCCGAATTTGGGATTTTTATTTTGATTTTGTCACTTTTATTTTACCCTCCCCTTCGTTTGGTTTTCCAAAAAAAGATTGGATGGATGATTCCTCCTGTTGTTTTAATTGTATTGGGTCTTTTTGTTTTTTGGTCGAGTTTAGGTGTAGGCCAATTGTTAGAAAAGATAAAGATGGTGCTAGGATAAATTCCCAACAACATCGTATTTGATTTTATAAATCGGCAGATAATACATTTGTTTAAAGCGACTTCTTAATAATTCAAGGCGCTTTTTGTTTTTTACAGTACGATGTTGTGGTTTGAATTAAAAACTATAAATTTACTTTTTGTATCAAATTTAAATTCAGTCAATAAAACTGTTTTGTTCATTTTAATCCAATCTGCCCCACCATCTAATTCACCTAATATGAAAATCAAAGTATTTTACAGCTGTGTATTTTTATTTTTTGTTTCCTTTTTATTTGGACAAAACAACGAAAAATTAGCCTTTCCTTTTCGGCATTTATTAGAGCAGCAAGCCAATAGCAACAAAACGAATGCGATCCCTTCTTTGTTTGCTAAAACAGCATCGTCTAGACTTAATAAAACTACTGGAAAAATAGACCAAGGGTACAATTGTATTATTTATACTCAATCACCTGAGGTGTTAAAGTCTAACGGAATTCCAGTTCAAAGCATTCATCCTACGTTTGCTACTGCATGGTTGAATTTGGACCAAATAGCAAAAGCATCTGATTTGCCCGAGGTACGTTATATCGACGTTACTAAAATATTAAAACCCACAAACGATATTTCTGTAGCATCTAGCGGAGCATCTTTATTACACGCAGGGCGTTTAGACAATACCGTTTATAAAGGTGACGGCGTAATTATAGCAGTTATTGATACTGGAATTGATTGGGATCATTTGGATTTTAGAAATCCATCCGACCCTAAAAAAAGTAGAATTCTACGCATTTGGGACCAAACAATTTCCCCTATAGCAGGAGAAAATGCACCAGTTGGATTTTCATTAGGAGTAGAATATACTCAAGCTCAAATAGAAAATGAAATTGACGGCACTCCAGCAGGATTTGTAAGGGAGAAAGACATTGATGGTCATGGAACACATGTTACAGGAACAGCTGCAGGAAATGGTTCTGCTTTGAGCGGTAAGTACACAGGTATGGCCCCAAATGCTGATATCGTGGTTGTTAAAGCCGGTAATGGTTCTTTCGATACATCAAACATTATTATTGCCCTTGATTATTTAAAAAACTTGTCTACAAGTTTAGGCAAACCTATTGTAGTTAATATGAGTTTGGGTTCGCAATATGGAGCTCATGACGGAACCGACCCGCTTGAACGCGCTATAGATACTTTTACTGATACGGCTGCAGGTCGAATAGTTGTTGTCGCTTCAGGTAATGAAAATGGCGATAATATACACAAACAACTTGTTTTAGCACCTGGAGGAACCGAAACGATTACTTTACAAGTACCCACCACTACTACTACAAGTTCAACAGATGTGTTTCAATTTACATCTTATGGTAATGATACAAGTGCACTTAGTGTAGTTGTTACTGCGCCTGACGGTACTCAAGCAGTATCCAATGCCGGTACTTCCGTAATGAATGGTAATGGGAAAGTGTATATGTATAATTTCATTGATCCTGAAAGTGGGGATAGAAAAGTACAAGTGTATGTTACACGAACTACAACATCTACAGACGTAGCGGGTTCTTGGAGTATTGCCATTACTAACTCGACAACAAGTACACTAACAGTAGATGGATGGCTAGATACTAAGGGAGATGATTATTCCGGTATGTCGGTAACTGGTGGCGACAGTAATTATTTAGTTACTATTCCTGGTTGTGCTACAAAAGCAATTACAGTTGGGTCGTATATTGCTAAATTAGATTGGTATGCCGCCTCAGGAAGTGGATATAATTACACTTCAGGAATGCAAGATGGGATTAGTGCATTTAGTTCTGTTGGGCCACGAAGAGACAATGTTATTAAGCCGAACATTACAGCCAACGGTCAAGCAGCCGTGTCTTGTTTATCTTCAGATTCTACCCTAGATGCCAATTCTCCATATATGGTTGTCAATAATTTGTATCGCATCGAACAAGGAACAAGTATGGCCGCACCTGTTGTTGCTGGAGGAGTTGCTTTATTGTTACAAAAAAAACCTGGTGCCACCTTCACTGAAATCAAAAATGCAATTACTACTACAGCTATAAAAGATGCATTTACCGGGACAACAGAAAACACTACTTGGGGTAGTGGTAAGTTGGATGTTTTTAAAGCAGCCACCAGTTTTTCGTATTGCCAACCCTTGGCAAGAACAACTTATAATTATGAACAAGAGTATGGCGCTAGTGAAAATTTCACTAATAATTTGAATGGAAAAAGAGCTGCTCTCCGATTTACAGCGACCTCTAGCGGTTTATTAGCTGGGGTTTATTTTAAAACTGTTCGAACACAAACACTGACTCAGTTTACTATTGAAATACGCTCAGTCACATCAAATAATCCCGGAACATTATTAGGATCCTATCAAGCAAATCCAGCATCTATTTCAAAAAACACCTGGAATTATTTGGATTTAAGTAGTCTTTTGCTACCGATTACTAATGCTACCGATTATTTTATTGTTTTAGTTGGAGCCGCATCAGATACTTTTGGCTTGGGCCAAGAGTCAACAAATAGTAATCGATCAGTAGTTTCAACAGACGGTACTACTTGGACCTCAGTTCCCAATTTGAGAATACGCCCCGTGGTTTATGGTACTCCTGCTTCTGGAGTTCCTACTTTTACTTTAAGCTCAGCTTCTTCTACGAATAACCAAACATTATGTAACGGGGGATCAATTACACCAATTACATATACCACAACAGGTGTTACGGGGGCTAGTTTTTCAGGCTTGCCTTCAGGTGTCACTGGAAGTTGGACTTCTGGTCAAGTTACCATTAGTGGCACTCCTACCCAATCTGGAGTTTTTAACTATTCGGTTAAAATAAACTCTTCCTGTGATACTGCTACCGCAACAGGGACGATTACAATTGGCGGAACACCTTCGGTATCTAGTGTAACTGTCGCTGCAGGAACTACAATAACAATTAATGGAATTCATTTTTTTACAGGTAGTACACCAACTGTTACAATTGGCGGAATGACCACCCAGGTTACGAATGCTACTAATACTAAAATTACGGCTACTGTTCCAGCAAATGCTATTGGTGGAAATGTAATTGTTACCAATTCATGTAACTTAAGCTCAACTGCCTATTCTTATCCATATGTAGTGCCAACAAATATTAGTTTGTCTTCTGCATCAATAGCTGAAAATAATACTATTGGAGCACTTATCGGCACATTATCAGCTACAGATGCAGATTCAAATGATAGTTTTACTTATACACTTGTTAGTGGTACAGGAAGTACAGATAATGCTAGTTTTACAATAAACAATACTAGTTTAAAAGCGGGAATTGTTTTTAATGCACAAACAAAATCGAGTTATGCCATTCGAATCAGAGTGACAGATGCCGGGGGACTTTCTTTTGAAAAAGCCTTTACTATCACTATTGTTGGCGATTCGGATCAAGACGGAATTCGGAACGATCTCGATCTATGTCCGAATACCCCAACAGGAGTAACTGTAGATTTCAATGGTTGCGAAATTTTTATTTTACCTTCAAATAATTATGCCGTTCAGGCAACGGCTACTTCCTGCGTAGGTCAACAAAATGGTGCTATTAGCGTTAGCGCCACTAATACTAATTATATCTATAATGTTACCATAAATGGGCAAACTGGTTTCCAATTGAATTCAGGTAATAACTTCAAAAATCAATTTCAAAACTTGGCACCAGGAACCTATGAAATATGTATTACTATTCAAGGTAAATCTAATTATGTCCAATGTTATACGATTAAGGTAACGGAGCCTAATGTATTGTCTGTAACCAATAAAATGAGTAGTTCGGGTAAGCAAGTTACGTACAATTTGAGTGGAGCAAGCAGCTACAATATCACTTTTAACGGGCTTACACAAAACTATTCATCCAATTCCATCACTTTTGATTTAGTTTCTGGACAAAATACCATTGCAATTTCAACCGATTTGTATTGCCAAGGTCAATTTGAAGATCTCATTTTTGTAAGCGATAAAGTAGCATTCTATCCTAACCCAGTGCAGGACATTTTGAATTTATACTGTTCAGGCAAAGATTCCACAGTAAAAGCTGCGCTAAAGGATCTTTCGGGCAAACACATTGCGATGTATTCGAAAACAGTCCCAGAAAACAGAATGCTTCAATTTGATCTAAAGGATTTAACTAGCGGTTTGTACTTGTTACATTTAAAAGGAACAAATCTAGAAGAAACAATTAAAATAATTAAAAAATAATAGCCCCATGAAACCAACACCTTTATTATTAGCGCTATTTACAATTGTATTTCTTGTGTCATGTGGCGGCAGTGATCCAGGACCGGCTCCTGTGCCTGTGCCCGTAATAAAAACACCAGGAAAATCGGTTTTAATAGGCCCTGCAAATGCCAGAACTTGTGAGGAAGGAACCAATATTACTGCAACACAAAGTACAGTAGCTTTCAGTTGGAATAGCACTTCTGACACAGAAAGTTATGAATTAAGAATCACTAACTTGAACACTTCAGAAGTAGTCACTCAAACAGGAATTACTACAACTAGTGCAACGGCAACATTAACACGAGGCATACCTTATTCTTGGTCCATAACTTCTAAAAATAAAGGCGCAACCACAACAGTTAGCGATATTTGGAAGTTCTATTTAGCAGGCGTTGGAGTGACTAATTATGCACCATTTCCAGCAGCGGCTGTAAGTCCGCTTCCAGGTACTACAGTGACGCCAACAAATGGGAAAGTTACTCTTACTTGGGACACCAGCGATGTTGATGGAGGAACGTTGACTCATACTTTATACCTTGATACGGTGGACGGGAAACAAACACCTTTAGCTGCCAATTCTAATCTTACAGTTAAAACGAAAGAAGTATCCGTGGCAGCGAATACAGTATATTATTGGCGCGTAGCCACTTCTGATGGCACTAATACTGCAACTAGTATTGTCTACAGTTTTAAAACGAATTAATCCGATTAAATATGAAAACTTCTTTAAGATTGATCCTGTTATTTTTTTGTTTTTCATTTGGATTCTCTAAAGTATATGCTCAAGAGTTTTTTGACGCCAATAATAGATTAAACACAGATGAAATTGCTGCAGGCTGGCAACTGCTTTTTGATGGCAAAACTACATCAGGTTGGCATTTGTACAACGAAGGAAACATCAAATCGGCTTGGAATGTTAAAAATGGCGAACTGGTTTGCGACCCAAATATTGAGAAAGTAGAACGGGGCGATTTAGTATCAGATAATCAATATAAAAATTTTGATTTTAGTTTTGAATGGAAAATTTCAGAGGCAGGCAATAGCGGGGTATTTATTAACGTTCAAGAAGCGCCAGAATTTCCTACCGCCTGGACCACCGGACCGGAATACCAATTGTTAGACAATGCTAATATGCCTAAGGAGTATTTGCAAGACGGAAAGCATTCTGCAGGTTGTGTGTATAGTTTATCACCTTTATTAAATGAAGTACAACCTAAGCCATCAGGGCAATGGAACCAGTCTCGAATTCTGCAACAAAACGGTGTCATTACCTTTTGGTTAAACGGCATTGAAACCGGTCACGAAGACATGAAAACCGATCGTTGGAAACAATTAATAGCGGGAAGCAAATTAGGTAATTTCCCTTCTTTTGGAAAGGCAATTCAAGGTAAAATTGCCTTTCAAGATTGGTCAAGAGGAGTGGCTTTACGCAATATTAAAATCAGAGAAATACAATAATTCCAAATTATTTTCTGTAATCTAAGGCAGGTTTTCGGTCGCCTAGAAGTGGAGTATATTTAAAATCTTTTCCTCTTTTTTCCTCCAATTCGGCTTTCGCTTTGACAATTTGATCTGGGTGTAAAAACAAATCAATTGCGGTTAGTGCAATCGTTTTGGCAGCGACCATCATTCCTTTGTTTCCTATATCAGTTCCGCCAGCTGCAACAGCCTGCCAGCTATGAGCTGGAGTTCCTGGTACCCAAGTAGCACTTCCCATTCCAGCAGTTGGAACAGTAAAACTCACATCGCCTACATCGGTTGAACCAAAACTTGGATCCAAATTTTTGTAGGGCTGAATTACAGCCGCTTTATTCAAATCGCCGTTTTCTATTCCTAAGGATTGAATAATTTGCTTTCCGAATTCTTTCTCTGCTTCAGTATACTGAACACCGCCCACTTTAACCAAATTAGCATACATCATTTTTTGAAGCGTAGTGTTAGGGAGTAATTCGTGGGTACCCCCTATCAATTCGTATTTCATTGTAGTTCCTGTTCCTAATGCAGCTCCTTCGGCAGCTTTAGTGATACGGTCAAATATATCGACAACCATTTTTCGGTTGCCATGACGTACATAATAATATACTTCGGCAAAATCAGGGACTACATTAGGTGCTTTTCCGCCATTAGTAATTACATAATGGATTCGAGCATCCGATGGAATGTGTTCGCGCATCATGTTGACCATCATGTCCATAGCTTCAACACCATCTAAGGCAGAGCGACCTTTTTCGGGTGCCATTCCAGCATGTGAGGCTACACCATAAAATCGAAACTTAGCTGATTTATTGGCCAAAGCCGAACCTGGATTGGCATCATTAGCATCGGCTGGATGCCAATGTAAGGCGGCATCTACATCATTAAATAAGCCTTCGCGAACTAAGTATACTTTTCCTGAACCACCTTCTTCAGCTGGGCATCCGTAAAACCGAATTGTTCCTTTTTTATGATTGGCTTTTAGCCAATTTTTCACTTCAATTGCTGCCGCTGTAGAAGCGGTTCCAAACAAGTGATGACCGCAAGCATGTCCTGCGGCTTTTCCTGCCGATTTTTTTCCGGCTATTGCTTCTTGAGAAAGACCAGGAAGCGCATCGTATTCACCCAAAATGGCGATTACCGGTAATCCCTCGCCATATTCAGCAATAAAAGCAGTTGGAATTCCTGCCACGCCTTTAGTAATTATGAAGTCTTCATTTTGTAAAGTTTCTTGTAATAGAGCTGCACTTTTTTCTTCTTGGTATCCCATTTCGGCAAATCCCCATATTTGTTGTGCAATGGCCCCATATTTTTCCTTTTTAGCCGAAAGATCTGCTAAAAAAGAAGTTGTTTTTTGAGCCAAAACAACTTCTGAAAATAATAATATAACGGTAAGAATGGTAATTTTTTTCATGATTTTTGGTTTAACTAAATTGTTTAATATAAGTTGAAGGAACTACTCCTTTACGTTCTTTAAAGGCATCGATAAATTTTGATCTAGAAGAAAATCCGACATTTTGAGAAATCCCCTCTACGGTCAGTTTTTCAGCTTTTCCTTCGGCGATCATTTTGCAGGCATAATCAATACGTTGATTATTTTTCCATTCGCTAAATGAAATAGCAAGTTCAGTGTTAAAATAGTTGGATAATACCCTTTCGGATAACTGTAAATCAACTGCCATTTTGGATAAATTAAAACCAGGCATAGTGTAAGGAGATGTTACCATATAATTTTCTAATTGGGCAGCAATGGTTTGATTAATTTCAGGAGACTTTTCTTTTTTTATTTGAGCGGCTCTATTTTTTGCCAAAGAGACATCGGGATAAGAAATAGAATCGAATAGGATTTTTGGAAACAAAAACAGTAAAATGTTTTGCATAAAAAAAGTACTTCCAACGGCTCTGAAATAATTTTTGTATTTAAATATTCCTAAATCATTTTTTAAAATAAATCCAGTATAGGAATCTAAAAAACAATACGTTGAAATAAATAATTGAAGACCGATTAATAAATAGATCCATCGTTCAATAATCCAATGATTAGACGGAAGCGCTCCAAAACTTTCAAGTCTTTTTTTCGTTGCTTTTTTAAAGTACATCAAGCTGAGGATGCAATACAAAAACAAATGCATTGGACGAATAAACATCATTTGTTTTAAAGAAAAAATAGAAATTTTAAAATCATAGTCTTGCGTTACGGCTTGAATATGATGTGCAATTTTTACTTTTTCGGAAAATGGCAATGTGGTATAAGGCAAACTAATAAAAACAACTATTACTGCGGGAATAAAATGCAAATATTCTAAAGGTTTAATAGTTTTATTTTCGGCGACAGCATATTTGACATAAAAAAATAATAGCGGCCCAATGACAAACGACAAAGGCATGAATTGAACAAAAAACACCCCTTCCCAAAACGGATTTTTTGAAAAATGCAAACCAAAATAGACCAAAACGATGAGGTTACTACACAAATAAAACAGGGCTAAATACAAATTAGACCGATTAAAGTCTTTTCTGTAATAAAACAGAATAAACGAAGTAAACAGTCCAAAAAATGGCGCAAGCATTTCCATAAAACACTGATAAATAGATTGTGACCTTGCTAATATAGCGCTTTTTTCTCTCCTAACTTATTTTTTTTCAAAAGGCAAAAAAAGAAAAAAGTGTTCCATTATGCTAAAAAGGAACAGATTTCACTTACAGATTTACAGCTGCTTTCGATTGTGAACCTAATTTTGATATCCAACCAAAAACTTTTAAGCATGAAAAAAATTATTTTATCTATTGCACTTACTATGGTTTTGTTTGCTTGTAATAAAGCAATCGAAACTAAATCCGAATTTGATTTGGGGAATGCCAAAAAAGAAATCGAAGCAGCCAACAAAAATATTGCTGAATTATTAGCTAAAAATGATTCAGTTGGGTTTGCTAATTCGTATACTGAAGACGCTAAATTTATGGAGCACAATTTACCTGCATTAGAAGGGCGTGTTGCCATTCAATCTTTTTGGTCCAAATTTATGATTGCTGGCGGTAATGATATTCAATTAAATACACTTGAAGTTTGGGGCGACGCTGAAACCATTACTGAAGAAGGTTTGTATGAGCTTAAATCAAATACAGGAGCCGTTTTAGGTAAAGGAAAATATATTGTAATTTGGAAGTTTATAAATGGAAAATGGTTGATTCACAGAGATATTTCAAACTCAGATTTACCAGCTACTAAATAATTTAAAGAATGAAACAGTATATATCCCTTTTTATAGCCTTCTTAATTTGTTCAAGTTTGAATGCGCAGAAGGATCCTCATGGTCAAGATAAATTGATTCAATCCTACGATAAGGTTATGGATAGTATCGCAAAAAATAATCCATTGCCCACTTTCATTGTTGGTGGCCTTACTAAAAATGGCTTGTTTTATCAATACCATCATGGCAACAAATTGTGGGAAGGAAAAGAACCTATATCTAACCATCATATTTTTAGAATTTATTCCATGACCAAGGCGATAACTTCATTGGCTGCCATGCAATTAGTGGAAAAAGGGAAGATCACATTAGACGAACCCTTGGACAAGTTGATGCCAGAAATGGCAGAGATTCCAATTTTAACTAAAGAAGGGAAATTAGTTAAAGCTATTAAATCCATAACATTACGTCAATTGTTAACCCATACTGCAGGTTTTGCTTATCCTTTTTTGCACAATGGTTTAAATAAATTCCAAAAACCAGCCGATTGGAAATACCAAGATTTTCCTAGAGTGTATGAAGCAGGAGAAAAATGGCAATACGGAACCAATATTGATTGGATTGGTAAAATTGTCGAAAAAATAAGCGGCCAAACCCTAGAAGTATATTTTAGAGAAAACATTACCGGTCCACTTGGAATGAACCGAACTTTCTTTAGCGTTCCTGATGAATTGGTAAGAGAAATTACCTCATTTGGACATTTGAAAGGCAATCAATTTGTACAAGATAAAGACTGGCAATACAAAGACTTAAAAACCACTAAATATGAAGGTGGTGGCGGCTTGTTTAGTACGTTTCACGATTACGGACTATTCATTCAATGTATTCTCAACGATGGCGTTTTGAATGGCAAAAATATCCTTAAAAAAGAAACAATTGATTTGATGTTTACCAATAATATGGGCGAACTGTTTACAGTTTATGACGATCCTTGTCTTGAACACACCTATTTATTTAATATGAGCGCCAAAAATGTAGGCGTAAATAAATTCGGATTGGGATGGGCAGTCGATCAAACGGGGCGAAAAGGCATTAGAGCAGCAGGAACAGTCTATTGGTCAGGAGCGGCTTGTACTTTTTATAGTATTGACCGAAAAAACGGCAAAGCAGTTTTGTTCTTTTCTAACGTTTTGCCTTGGTCTAACATCCATGCAGAATCGGCTTATATGAAATCAGAATCTATTTTGTATGGAACAAAACAATAAACATTATTAATTAACCAAAAACCCTACATTATGAAAAAAGTACTATTTATGATCGCTATGACGGTCTCAATGACTCAGATGAGTGCACAAACGGAAGGCGGTAAATACTTTGAACCGAAGTCTGAATTTAACGACAAGCCTTTTGTTTTTTCGAATAGAGGCGAGACAGAAGCAATACTAAAACTGAATGCCGCCTACAATAAAATGGATGCTAAAGCTTGCCTTTCTTTAACGACTGAAAAAGTAAAATATACTGATTTTGAAGGCAATAAAATGGTGATGACTCAACAAGATTGGGAAGGTTTTTTTGCACAGCACCAATCGGTAAATTGGGTAATTAAGGGCATTGTACCAATTCGTATCAAAGATTCAGACCCATCTTCTGGAGTAATTGTAATGGGTACAGAAACCCGAGTAAGCAAAGACGGAAAAGTTTGGAAAAAAGAATTAACAGAGTTATTCATGTTTGATTTGAATATGAAAATTAACAGTTTAACACAATACGCTCAGGAAATAAAATAATTTAAATCGAATCCATTATGAAAAAAACAATTGCTCTTATTGCCCTTACAAGTTTACTATTTGTTTCTTGTAAAAAAGATGTTGCAGCAGATGCAGTAGCTAAAAATCCAAATGAAGGAGGAATCAATCTTTCGACTTCAGAAAACACAGAAATGATCAAGCAAATGAATCTATTTGCAAGTAAATTTGATACCGAAAGCATTAAAAAATTATATGTTTCTGGTGCTGTCATTCATGATAATTTAAAATCGATGACGATTGAAGAGAACATGAAAAATTTGGCCTACTTACAATCGCAAGGTGTAACAATTACATTACCTACCGATCCATTAGTTTGGGAAGTTGTAAATAATAAACCAGATGAAAAAACAGGAATCACCAATTATGTTATTTCCTATTATGAAATTAGTTTTTCAAAAGGGGATAAAAAAGCCTCAGTTATGATCAATATGAATTTTGCAATTAAAGACGGTAAAATTCATGAAGAATGGGACACGTATGATACGGCACCATTAACAGAATTATTAAAGTAAATCTTAAATCATGAAAAAAATTCTAGCTTTAATAGCTATTAGCGTGTCGTTATTTGCTTGTAAAAGTGAGGCAGATAAAAACGAAAAAATCGCACAAGACAACATCAAATTCTATTCGAAAGTTTGGGATGAAGTGATCAATGAAGGTAAAATTGCTGTTCTAGACACCGCTTACGCGAAAGATGTGGTGCTGCATACTGTTCCTGAAACGAAAGGAGCGGCTAATGCCAAAGCCTATTATGCCAATTATGTAACTGGATTTTCTGATCGTGAATTTACCGTTAAAGAAACGTTTGCGCAAGGAAATAAGTTAACTAAATATTGGGTATTTAAAGGAAAACATACTGGAGATTTCTTTGGCATTCCTGCTACAGGAAAGACCATTAGTGTTGAAGGATGTACCATTGCAACCATTATCAACGGTAAAATTACCGAAGAAAGAGATTTCTTTGACAATTTAGAATTTTTAAGACAATTGGGTCTTATGCCAAGATAATCTAAAGATAACAACAACTTTATTTTGAATTATTTTTTCAATAGCCTGGCAGCAATGCTAGGCTTTTTTGTTTTTAGTATATTTACTTGCTTTTATAATTATTGATGATTCAAAAAATTCCTATTGACGCCCTGTTGCAATTACGACAACAAGTACTTTGGCCTGATAAAGACCTTGATTTTGTGCGAACTCCAAACGATGATCGTGGGATTCATTTGGGCGTTTGTATCGAAGGCCAATGGGTTTCGTGTATTTCTCTTTTTCTCGAAGAAAATCAACATGCGGTTTTTAGAAAATTTGCCACTTTAGCCGAATTTCAAAATAAAGGGTTTGGCAGTCAATTGCTTCACTTCAGTTTTAATTACCTACAAGAACTCGGTATACAAAGTATTTCTTGTAGCGCTCGTGTTGAAAAACAAAGTTATTATCTGAAATTTGGAATGCAACCCAATGGGTATCCCTATCTCAAAAATGGCTTGAATTATATTGAAATGGAAGCGAATTTAAAATAAATTGATTTTCATTGCGTATTATTGACGCATTAAATATATATTTGTCTTTCATTTATAAAAAACTAACCTCAATTTTCTTTATGAAACTTAAATTAATTACTCTTTTTGCTTTATTTTGTGTCACATTGGCGCAAGCACAACACGCAAGTTTTGAAGCTAGTACTGGCGGATTCTCATTTATACCTGCCTTCACCTCAGAAGATCCACATCTTATTGTGAATGCTGGAACAACTGATACTAAAAGACTTTCATTTCATCTGTTATCTACCATTCGTCTCGAAAATTTTAATCCAAGAGGGGTAATTTTTATGTCACGTTACAAATTCATTGACAAAAAACTAAAAGCAAGTATTGGTGTTCATCTTCCAGCCATACAAATTGACAAAGAGTTACATGTCGATACCTTTTTTGCACAAGAAGTAATTGCGAGTTATCCCTTGTCTAATAAATGGTCTTTGGGCTTATTTTATTTGCATGGGGAAGGAAGAAACAACGATTTCAAAGCCAATTTCTTAGCTTTAAGTACTACATTGGTTGAGGGAAATTTTAATTTTTTAACCCAAGCATACGGTCTTGATTTAGACAGTACATATGGTGTTTCGGAAACAATAACCTATAAAGTCACTAAAAGTATTGATTTTAGAGGCTTTGCCAACAAGACGATTTCCAACGGAAAATTCAATTGGACCCTAGGGGCTCGATATAATTTATAAATCACGTTTTATTAGACTACTAATAAACCACATATTATGAAAAAACAAATCGTATTACCCGCTTTATTGTTGCTTTTTGCAACACAAATGGAAGCACAAAAAAAATGGTCTGAAACTTCCAAAGGGAGTTTTAATCGTATTGAAAACAAAGGTGGACAAACCTTGGGTTATTCGCCAAAATCAGGTGTAAAAATCCTAACGATTGACGGTCTGGCGTTCAAAGATTTGAATAAAAACGGAAAATTAGATCGTTACGAAGATTGGAGATTACCGGTGGCAGAACGCGCTAAAGATTTGGCTAGCCAAATGACCGTTGATCAAATCGCCGGATTAATGTTGTACAGCCGTCACCAATCGGTTCCGGCGCAAGCAGGCGGTTACTTTGGGGGCACGTATAATGGCAAACCATTTCCAGAAAGTGGCGCGAAAGCCCACGATTTATCCGATCAACAAAAAGCTTTTTTAACTGCAGATAATTTGCGTCATGTTTTGATGACCTCCGTGGAGAACCCAACGGTCTCTGCACTTTGGAATAACAATGTTCAAGAATTAGTAGAAAGTATTGGCGTTGGAATTCCAGCCAACAACAGTTCGGATCCACGTCATGGTGCCAATAAAGATTCGGAATACAATGCCGGTTCAGGCGGGGCTATTTCACAATGGCCTGAAGAATTAGGTTTAGCGGCAACTTTTGATCCAGCCATTACCGAACAATTTGGAACTATTGCCGCTAAAGAATACCGCGCCTTAGGAATTGCAACCGCCTTATCTCCTCAAATTGATTTGGCTACCGAGCCAAGATGGAACCGTTTTGTAGGTACTTTTGGCGAAGACCCAAAACTAGCTACTGATATGGCAAGAGCCTATGTCGACGGATTTCAATCCTCACCAAAACCAGTAGCAACTTACGAAGGTTGGGGGAACCAAAGTGTGAATGCCATGATCAAACACTGGCCAAGTGGCGGTCCTGAAGAAGGGGGTCGTGACGGACATTTTGCCTACGGAAAATTTGCAGTGTATCCGGGAAATAATTTCGAAACACATCTAAAAACCTTTTTAGACGGGGCGTTTAAATTGAACGGAGGTACCAAAAAAGCATCTGCAGTGATGCCGTATTATACCATTTCGTATAACCAAGATAAAAAATACGGTGAAAATGTAGGGAATGGTTTCAGCAAATACATTGTTACCGACTTGTTGCGAGACAAATATGGTTATGACGGTGTGGTTTGTACCGACTGGTTAATTACAGGCGATGAAGGAAAAACACCAGATGTTTTTGCTGGAAAATCATGGGGAACAGAGAAAATGACCATTGCCGAAAGACACTATAAAGTAATGATGGCTGGAGTGGATCAATTTGGTGGGAACAACGACATAAAACCGGTTCTAGAAGCCTACCAAATGGGAGTTAAAGAACACGGAGAAGCGTTCATGCGTAACCGTTTTGAGAAATCAGCCATACGTTTGTTGCTGAACATCTTTAGAGTAGGTTTGTTTGAAAACGCGTATTTGGATCCTGAAGAAACTAAAGCCATCGTTGGAAAACCAGAATACATGAAAGCGGGATATGATGCCCAATTGAAATCGATTGTCTTAATCAAAAATCAAAAGAATACGTTGCCAATTGCTAAAGGAAAAACGGTTTATGTTCCCAAAAGAACTACGCCGCCGGGGGTCAATTTCTTTGGATTTCCAACACCAGAAAAAACAGAATATCCAGTTAATTTAGATATTATAAAAAAATATTATACGGTAACGGATGATCCTACCAAAGCTGATTTTGCTATGGTATTTATCAAAAGTCCGGTGAGTAATGGATATAGCAAAGCCGATAGAGAAGCAGGTGGAAACGGCTATATGCCAATTAGTTTGCAATTAAAAGACTATACTGCGGTTGATGCCAGAGAGCAAAGTATAGCAGCAGGGGATCCCGTAGTCGATCCAACAATTACAAACCGTTCCTATTTGAATAAAACTTCTAAATCGAATTCCTATCCAGATTTAAATACCATTTTAGAAACCAAAAAAGCGATGAACGGCAAACCAGTATTGGTTGCGGTTACGGTTTCTAATCCAATGGTTTTTGGCGAATTTGAAAAAGAAGTAGATGCCATTGTAGGCGAATTTGGTGTGCAAACAGAAGCCTTATTGGATATTGTTTCTGGGAAAACAGAACCTTCAGGTTTGTTACCCTTACAAATGCCAATCGATATGACAACGGTTGAAAAACAATTTGAAGACGTCCCACACGATATGATTCCGTATCGCGATTCCAATGGGAATGTATACGATTTTGGTTTTGGATTGAACTGGAAAGGGACAATCAAAGACGCCAGAACTGAAAAATACAGTGTGAAAAAATAATTGATTACAAAAAGCCATTTACAAAAGTGTAAGTGGCTTTTGTATTTTGAATCTATTTATCCAGTACATTTAGCATTTTAAACCACTAACCTAATTGACCTCCAATGAAAACAATCACTAAATTAATTTGTACACTTTTGCTAGCAAGTGGTTTTGTACAAGCACAAACTACAGTAACTGGAAAAGTAATAAACTATAAAAACAAAGCGGTGTCTGGTGCTGAATTGTATTTGGATTCTATAGCAACCGAAGTGACTACTAATAAGTCAGGAGAATATACTCTTGTTGTTCCTGAAAATGTGAAAACTTTGAAAGTACATTCCAATAAATACGGTTGGTTGAGTAGCGCTTACGCCAAAGAAACCAAAATGGATTTTATGTATTTAGATACTGCTCCAACAACTGACAAATCACTTACACCACCTAATGGTTTAAAACCTGAAAAAGATAAAACCACCGTATCCTACCGAACGATTTACGACATGATGCGTGGGCGAATTGCAGGGGTAACAGTTCAACAAGACAATACGATTATTATTAGAGGGATTAATTCGATCAGAAACAATTCAGAACCTTTGTTTGTAGTTGATGGTAATGTAGTGTCTAGTATTGATTTCATTGTGCCTAACGAAGTATTGAGCATCAACGTTTTGAAAGATGCAGAAGCATCTATCTATGGTTCAAGAGGCGCGAGTGGAGTTATTGTTATCAAGTTGAAAAAATAGTTTCAATTCATCATTTTGAGTTAGTTCCAATACCCATCACTTTTAGTTCAAACTGTTCTCTTGGCCCTTTGGCCTTATTTTTTATTTGCGAACGGTAATTGTATATCGTAGAAGCGGAATATCGCAAAAACTCAGCAATTTTAGCACTGTCTTTGATGCCCAGACGAATGAGCGCAAAAAGGCGCAACTCGGGATTTAGAACTTCCCCTTTTTTGATGATTATGGCTTCCGGTTCGTTCAATAAGTCTTTGAATTCTGCTACAAAAGTGGGAAAAAGTTGGACGAAAGTCTGGTCAAATTGCGAATAGAATTCTTTTAATTCTTTGTCGATAAACGCTTTAGATTTTACAGTGCTCACCAAGTCGTTTACTTTTCCAGCTGTAGCCATCACTTTTAATTTTTGACTGTATTCCTCCATTTTTCCTATGTAAACAGAACATTGGTCCATATAACGACCTATATAAATTTCTTTGAGCAAACTCGTTTCGGCCAATTCAAGATTGGTTTGATTCAATTTGGAATTGAAACCTTGCAATTGTTGGTTCAATTCGGAAAGTTGGTTGTTAGCTAATTCGACATTTTTTTGGGCTTTAGCTAATTTTTTCATTTGCTTAAACAGCAAAATTAAAACACCTAATAAAAATAACGCCAGCACACTTGCGCTAACTAAAAACACAATCAACTGCTTTTTTGCCGACTTGTTTTTGGCTTCGTAGGTTTCGTTGATGATAGGAAGCATTTTTGAAATTTCATAGGTACGAAGTCTGGAATTGCAAAACACCGCATCGTCCAAAGAACGTTTAATGTATTCGTATGCCGATTCGATATCGCCTTCTTCATACAATATAAATGCAAGTTCCCGTAGCGAAATATTTTCTTTCTTCACCAATTCTAAATCGGAAATAGCCGAAATCGCCAACCATTTTTTTTCTTGTTCTTTCTCTTTTTTTGCTTTGAAATTTTCGGAAATCAAATAGGCAATCACCGCTCGATTGGGATCCGATTTTTCAATTGTTTCAAAATAAGGAAGTAACAAAGCAATGGCCTGATCAGGTTTTTTTTGCGACAGCAACTGCCCAGAGGTGGCAAGAATGAATTCGGTTGATTTTTTGGATAAATGGGCTATTGCCAAGTCTCTATAACGATTGGCAAGCAGGGTGTATTTGTTTTTTTCGTCTATTCCATTGGCATAGCCAATAAGACCACCATATACTACTCTTTTGGTCCAATACAATTCTCCTTTCAATTGCAGCGCTACCGAAGATTCCATTATGTTGAGAATCTCTAAGGCTTGATTGTACATTCCAAGAGTACTTAATATGGATGCCAAGTTGAGTTGTGCCTTTATTTGCTGTTTGTTATTTTCGTTTTTTAGGGCAATTTGCACACTTCTTTTGGCATAAACTAAAGCCGAATCCGATTGATAGGATTTGTATTCTTCGTATATTTTTTCCAAAAGGGGATAACGATCTTGATCCAATCGCGCCTGTTTCAATTTGTACTTTAGAGCGGTAAGCGTCTTGTTTTTTTGTTCTAAATACAATAAATCGTTAGACAGCGTTTGATCTAATTTGGTTTTCAATATTGAGAATTGGTCTTGAGCCCAACTCAAATTGGAACAAACGAGTGTCAAAACCAATGCTATTTTTAAATAGAATTTCGAATGTTTTATTGCCATAATTAGGAGTACCTATTGAAATAGTATTTTCGCTTTAAACTATATTGGGAAAAGAATACAATGTCAATTTTTATACAAATCTAAATAAAATCAAAAGTAATATAGGCGTTTGTTTAACTTATTAAACGTCTTACTTAATATGAGATGTCGTTTTTGGTTTTTAATTTGACCAAACTGCTTGATATTATTTATTATTATTACATTTATGAATTAAATAACAATAATTTGAATTGGGACCTATTACATTTTTTTGACACTATAAACTTGTCTTATTTGGAACACAAGGCCTTATTGTTGAACAGAAAAGAAGTAAAATATATTGTGCCAATAGCATTAGTTGATTTGGTTTTAAATGATTGTAAAAACCAGTATGATCTATTAAAAATTGATGAGTTAACCACTTTTAATTATAGTACGAATTACTATGATACGGTTGATTTAAAACTCTATTTCAACCATCATAACGGGAGAGGGAATAGATTTAAAATTCGAGAGAGGAAATATGCCCAAATGGATCAAAAATACGTTGAGGTAAAAACCAAAACCAATAAAAACCAGACTATTAAATTTAGAAAACAAATTGAAAACTGGTCTGAATCGAAAGAGTTTATTCATGACCATACGTCTTTAATTGAATCCGATTTGCATCAAAGTTTGTGTTCTGAATACACAAGAATCACATTACTTCATAAACAAAGAATAGAAAAAGTAACATTGGACTTTAATTTGTCTTTCTTTGAAAAAGAAAAATCAATACGATATAATAATCTTGTAATTATTGAGGTGAAAGCTGAAAACAGTTCAACAATTTATTTTAACACCATAATGAAAAAATATAAAATCAGATCGGGTTCTCTAAGTAAATATTGTTTGGGATTAATAGCATTGAATCCTACTTTAAAGAAGAATAATTTTAAAATGATCTTCAACCAATTTATAAACGCAAATAACAATGGATAGTACATTTTTAGACCTCATAGTTAATTTATTAGGGTTTCGATATTTGTTGAATTTATTCACCGTTTTTATACTTTTTCGGTTTATATACTTTAAAAATTATAAAAAAACCGATTTGTTTTTAACCTTTTTCGGGTTCAATTCGATCATTTTTTTTATTTCATTTATGTTGAATAAAGTTGAAATAAGTACAGGTGCAGGCTTTGGCTTGTTTGCAGTTTTTTCGGTTTTGAGATATCGTACAGAAGGAATTGGAGCAAAAGACATGACCTATTTGTTTTTAAGTATTTCAATCGGTTTACTTACTGCAATTGGACCTTCAAACGGAATTGAAATCTCTCTGTTTTGTTTTCTAATTATTGCGTTAACTTATATTCTTGAAAATTCTCTTTGGGGCAAAAAAGAGGTTTCGAAAACCATCATTTATGACTCCCTTGATTCTATCAAACAATCGCAACAATCGGAATTAATGCAAGATTTAAAAAGTAAAACAGGTATTGAAATACATCGAATTTCGATTGACAATATTGACTATTTGAAGGATTCGTGTACCATTACAATTTACTATTATGAAAAGTAAAAAAAACGCTTTACTACTTGTAATACTAGTTTTTATAGTTATTCCTACATACCATGTATTGGCACAAACTTCAAAGTCAGATCCTAAGGATAATCAAGGATGGTATGGAGCTAAATTAAAATTGGATTTACCCAATGGCTGGGAAACGAACTTGGATTTTCAAACCAGATTTATCAATGACTTACAATTGTATAATGGCTCTTACAGTTCAATTGGAGTAACTAAAAAAATTAATAATACAATAGAGTTACAATCGGATTATCGTTTGGCATTAGTGCAAAAGGGCACCTATCATCGAATTAGTGTAGGTGGAGAAGCAACGAAAGAAATAGACCATTTCAAAATGGGTTTGCGATTGTTGATTCAAAATCAATTACAAGATTTTGAAGATGAATTAAAGTCAAATCAGAAAGAGGTTTTTTGGCGTGCGCGCTTTGAAACAGATTATGCACCAACGGATCGGATTGATCTGTATATTTCTACCGAACCAATTATGAAATTTGGAGGAAATCGTTCTATTGACAATTGGAGAAACACCGCAGGTATAAAAATTCAAGTAGCCAATAGGACAAAACTAAACCTATTTTATATCTACCGTTTGGATTATGCAAAAGCTACCTACGACAGATTATTTCAAGTCTTTGGAGCGAATATAGAGTATACACTAAAGATAAAAAAAGAACGTTCGTAACTACTAAAAACTTGCAATTTTAGAATCCATCCAAGCCAATCTATTGGTAAGATAGGTTTTTAATTCTGTTACACTGTTGTTATAATTATAATTGATGCCGGTCCATTTAGTGTAGTTTCTAATAATGGCATTATTATTTGTTAAATAGTTCGAGGTATTAGTAGTTAATTCTAAGACTTTTGGAGTACTTAATGTGTTTGTGCGTAATTCTGTCCATCGTGATTTTAATTCACTTCTAAATTGTGGATCTTCCATTAATCGTTTCCACCAAAAAGGAACCATCCAGGCATCATTGGTTACATAATTATTATAGTTAATTATCCAATCGTTAACAGGAACTCTACCACCAGTGCCATATCCAATGTTCAAATCCCAAATAGGCCCCATTTTTAACTTTCCACCCCGGGCTTTGTGCATATAAGTACTTAAACGATAACCGTCAATATTACCTGCCACTTCGTTGATAATGAAAAAATCAATAAAACTTTTTCGATCTATATAATTAGTATAGGTTCTGGTGTTCGAAGAGAAATTATCGGTTAGTAATGCGGTTTCAAAATCATTTACATAATTCTTTATATAGGCTTTTTGAGCAGCATTAATGGTTTCAGCTTTGGGATAATCGTAAACAAAATAAGTCTCTAAATATTTGTTGCTATGGTATGGAGCACCATACGCAGGAAAAGCAATCCGATTACGATTGATATCATAATTAGATCTAAAACTATTGAATTCTGTATAGCGACAATCGTCATCCCAATTAGTATCATAATAAGAAAGGGGATGCGTTCCTAAAACATCACTTCCGGATGTTTTATCAATTTTTAAAATATAACCTCCAGTAATTTTTGCTGCGTCAGTATCAGCAGCTATTAATGATTCAATGTTGATTCTGTCTGGTCCTCTTTTTAATTTTTCCATCAAAACATAGATTCCAATATATACCCCGTTCAACTCTACTTCCACAAATTTTGAGCGGCTGGAATAATTACCCATATTGCGAAACAATTCATAGCCAAGATAATGGTACATTAACGTTCGGTCAAATATGGTATTCGGAGCCTGAAACACATCTCCGGTCAAAATCCAATCTTCCTCGGCGGGAAAACCTAAAATACTTACATCTTTCCCTTTTCCACTAGCATCTCGAGTTTCTATACCAAATGATTTTTTGTCTGAAATTCGATACGAAGTAGATCCTCTATATTCAATACCAATCGTGCTATTCAAAACCCTTTTTTGATTGATATAAATTTCCATTTCACCAGCAATTTTAGGTTCGTTTAAAACAGAAGAGATGGTTTTAATTTTAATATAAGGCAATTCACTATTTCCTATATCAATAGCTGAAACTAAAGGTTTTGTTTCTTGAGAATCAACAGGCTCATCTTTAGAACAGTTGATGAAAATCAGTACAAAAATTACTAAGAAAAAGTGTTTTATTTTAAACATAGAATTATGGTATAAATCATAAAAGTATTAAAAATATTATCAATTGATAATTTGAAGTCTTTTATATTCAAAATGGAGTTGTTAATCTTTCCAAGGAATTCCGTATTGTAAATATAGTTTGTAACTTTGTGCACCGAAGAAAATGAATATGAAATATTTGGCCGTCTGTTTTTGTGCAACTTTTTTACTATTGACTTCTTGCAAAGAGGACAATCAGCAACTTGCTGGTGAAAATAAAAAAGCAGCTCAAAAAAAGGAAGTGATTTATAAGAATATCAGTAAAAGCTGGGATTTTTATGCGGCTCCAATTAACACCACTTCCGAACAAAGTGTAGCAAGTTGGACTGAATTTCGTCAATTCTTAGAAGAGTTAGGTCAAAAACCCACCAAAACTATTGGCGCTTTTCAGAAAAAGGCAGCAGAGCTTTCCAAGAAAGTGGTGCTACTCAATAATAACATACCCTATCAATTCCAACAACCACAAATCAAAAGTCGAATAGGCACTTTAATTACGAAAGTACGCGTACTGGATTTATTCATTCATTTGGATGCTATTCCGGATAAAAAAGTAGTTGTTTTGATTAGCGAAATCAATGCGGAGTTGGTTTCTTTGCAAAGGCAAATGGATAAAATTACCGAAAAAAGTAAAATTCCAGTTGAGGAAGGTGAATCGGATATGTTGAGAATGCTTGACACTACTAGAGCGATTCCAAATACAACCCTAGACCCTAATCTCCCACGCGTTGAGTAAAACTATCTATTCTATTTACGACAATTCGCCTAAAACGGAGCAAATTTCGACCCTTTTAGGGCAAAATAATACCGCAAAAATACAGCTGTCTGGATTGGTGGGATCTTCGATTTCATTTCTAATTCGCTCACTTTTTAAAAAATCAGAACTCCCTTTTGTATTGATTTTAAATGACAAAGAAGAAGCCGCTTATTTTTTGAACGATTTGGAACAAATGGTGGGCGACCAAGATGTATTGTTTTATCCCGCTTCGTTTCGACGTCCCTATCAAATAGAAGAAACCGATAATGCGAATGTGTTGCTTCGTGCCGAAGTTTTAAACCGCATCAACTCACGAAAAAAACCAGCTATTATTGTAAGTTATCCTGAAGCGCTTTTTGAAAAAGTGGTCACTCGAAAGGAATTGGATAAAAACACCTTGAAAGTCGCTGTGGGCGACCAAATTTCGATTGATTTTATCAATGAGGTACTGTTTGAATACGAATTCAAAAGAGTGGATTTTATAACAGAACCCGGCGAATTTTCGGTTCGAGGCGGTATCGTAGATGTGTTTTCGTTTTCCAATGATAATCCGTACCGAATCGAGTTTTTTGGCAACGAAGTAGACAGCATTAGAACCTTTGATGTGGCCACCCAATTGTCATTGGAACAACAAAAGAAAATTGCCATTATTCCAAATGTAGAAAATAAATTTTTGCAGGAAAATCGCGAAAGTTTTTTAGACTATATTTCTGAAAAAACGGTGCTTTTTATTCAAAATACCGAAGGATTATTAAGTCAATTGGATAAGCAATTTGCCAAGGCTGAAGAAGCGTTTGAAACACTATCTAATGATATCAAACACGCCACGCCAGAGCAATTATTTTTGAATCAAGAACAATTTGTGAAACGCGCACTGAATTTTTCGGTGGTGGAATTGGCATCTAAGCCAATATTTAAAACGATCAAAAAGTTCGATTTTCATACGCAGCCGCAACCCTCTTTCAACAAACAATTTGATTTGTTGTTGAACAATTTGAACGACAATCATTTTAATGGTTACAAAAACTATTTGTTTTGTTCCAATGACAATCAAGCCAAGCGTTTTCATGATATTTTTAAAACCTTGGATGAGGCAAATTCAGAGAATATTCGTAAGCAATACAATACCGTTGTTTTGCCTTTGTACCAAGGATTTGTTGACGAAGAAAATCAAATCACCTGCTATACCGATCATCAGATTTTTGAACGCTACCATAAATTCAGCATCAAAAATGGCTATTCCAAAAAGCAAAACATTACCCTAAAAGAGCTGACTTCACTTTCGGTGGGCGATTATGTAACGCATATCGATCACGGAATTGGAAAGTTTGGCGGTTTGCAGAAAATTCAAGTTGAAGGAAAAACACAAGAAGCAATCAAGTTAGTTTATGCCGATAATGATATTGTGTATGTGAGTATTCACTCTTTGCATAAAATTTCAAGATACAATGGCAAAGACGGAACGCCTCCTAAAATTTATAAATTAGGGTCGAATGCCTGGAAGGTTTTAAAACAAAAAACCAAAGCCCGCGTCAAACATATTGCGTTCAATTTGATTCAGCTGTATGCCAAAAGACGTTTGGAAAAAGGCTTTCAATATGCGCCGGATAGTTATTTGCAGAACGAATTAGAAAGTTCGTTTATCTACGAAGATACGCCGGACCAAATCAAATCGACTCAGGAAGTTAAAGCCGACATGGAAAGCGACCGACCTATGGATCGCTTGGTGTGTGGCGATGTAGGTTTTGGAAAAACAGAGGTGGCCATTCGTGCCGCTTTTAAGGCGGTGGACAACAGTAAACAAGTTGCTGTTTTGGTACCTACTACCATTCTGGCCTATCAACATTACCGCACTTTTTCGGAACGATTGAAAGACATGCCAGTTACAGTGGGTTATCTGAACCGATTTAGAACTGCCAAACAAAAAGCAGAAACCCTCAAGCAATTGGCCGAAGGGAAACTAGATATTGTTATTGGAACCCATCAGTTAGTAAACAAAAATGTGGTTTTTAAAGACCTTGGCTTATTGATTGTAGACGAGGAACAAAAATTTGGCGTGAATGTCAAAGA
>JACCDU011138157.1_pt1 | contig 28368 bp, 27 predicted proteins | sample 7446081 | NCBI WGS metagenome assembly JACCDU01 (sample SAMN15323447, study PRJNA562643) | freshwater metagenome | isolation source: river surface water | place: USA:Blue River Watershed | collected 2017-08-17
AACCGCTCATCGGCGTGGTGATGGGTTCCAGCTCCGACTGGGACACCATGCAGCACGCAGTCCAGATTCTCCAACAGTTTGGCATCCCCCACGAGGCGCGCGTCGTTTCGGCCCACCGCATGCCCGACGACATGTTCGACTATGCACAGACAGCCGCCGGCCGTGGCCTGCAGGTCATCATCGCCGGTGCCGGCGGTGCCGCGCACCTGCCGGGCATGATCGCCGCCAAGACGGTGTTGCCGGTGCTGGGTGTGCCTGTGCAGACCAGGGCCCTGTCTGGTGTGGACTCGCTGCACAGCATCGTGCAGATGCCCAAGGGCGTGCCGGTGGCCACCTTTGCGATTGGCCAGGCCGGCGCGGCCAACGCCGCCCTGTTTGCTGTGGCCATGCTGGCCAACCACGACGTCGCCCTGCGCAGCAAGCTCGATGCCTTCCGCGCCGAGCAGACCGCCATGGCGCGTGCCATGACCTTGCCACCGCTGGAGTCCAAATGAGCGTGATCCTGCCCGGAAGCCTGGTCAACGGCCAGCCTGCCACGCTGGGTGTGATGGGCGGTGGCCAGCTCGGCCGCATGTTCGTGCACGCCGCCCAGGCCATGGGCTACTACACCGCGGTGCTCGACCCCGATCCGGCCAGTCCGGCGGGGCGAGTCAGCCACCACCACATCCAGACCGACTATCTGGACGAGCAAGGCCTGGCCCAGCTGATGCAGCGCTGCGCCGCCATCACCACCGAATTTGAAAACGTGCCTGCGCCCGCGCTGTTCACGCTGGGCGCACACCGCTTTGTGGCGCCAGCGGCCGATGCCGTGGCCATTGCGCAGGACCGCGCGGCCGAGAAGGCGCATTTTGTGAAATGCGGCGTGCCCGTGGCGCCGCATGCCGTCATCGAAACCGAAGCCCAGCTGGCGGCCGTGGGTGACGATTTGCTGCCGGGCATTTTGAAAACCGCGCGTCTGGGCTACGACGGCAAGGGCCAGATCCGCGTGAAGACGCGCGCCGAACTGGTGGCTGGCTGGGCCGAACTCCAGCAAGTGCCTTGCGTGCTCGAAAAAATGCTGCCACTCAAGGACGAGTGTTCTGTCATCGTGGCGCGCAGCGCTCAGGCTGAGGTGGTGAACTTTCCGGTGCAGCGCAACCTGCACCGTGACGGCATCCTGGCCGTGACCGAGGTGTTGGACGGACGTGTGCCCGCCACCTTGGCCGGGCAGGCCGTGGCGGCTGCCAAAGCCATTGCCGAAGGCTTGCAGTACGTGGGCGTGCTGTGCGTGGAGTTCTTTGTGCTCGAAGGCGGTCAGCTGGTGGTCAACGAGATCGCGCCGCGCCCGCACAACAGCGGCCACTACACGCTGGACGCCTGCGACCAGTCGCAGTTCGACCTGCAGGTGCGCACGCTCGCGGGCCTGCCGCTGACGCAGCCGCGCCAGCATTCGCCGGCCATCATGCTCAACCTGCTGGGTGACCTGTGGTCTGAACCCGTGAAATTGGGGTCAGAGCCCAATTTGCTGCGCAAATCAGGATCCGACCCCAATTTCACTCCCGCCTGGGACCGTGTGCTGGCGCTGCCGGGCACGCACCTGCACCTGTACGGCAAGCTGTCGGCGCGCAAGGGCCGCAAGATGGGACACCTCAACATCACCGGCGCCACACCCGAGGCGGTGCGCGCCACCGCCTTGCAGGCCTGTGCGCTGCTGGGCATCGCGCCTTTCTGACGATGATCTTGCCGGGACAAGACCCCGCTGCCGTCGCGCAGGCCGTGCAGGCGCTGGCGCATTCCGAACTGCTGGGCCTGCCGACCGAGACCGTCTACGGTCTGGCGGCTGACAGTTTGCGTGACGAGGCCGTGGCCAAGATTTTTGCGGCCAAGGGCCGCCCCGCCGACCACCCGCTGATCGTGCATGTGGCCTCCACGGCGCAGGTGCCCCTGTTTGCCAGCGAGGTGCCTGACTTTGCGCAGCGCCTCATGGACGCTTTCTGGCCCGGACCGCTCACCCTGATCTTGCCGCGTCAGCCCGGCGTGGCCACCGCCTCTGCCGGGGGGCAGGCTTCGATCGGTCTGCGTTGCCCCTCGCACCCGGTGGCGCAGGCGGTGCTGCAGGCCAGCGCCGCAGCCGGCATGCCGGGCCTGTCGGCACCCAGTGCCAACCAGTTCGGCCGCGTGAGCCCGACCACCGCACGCCATGTGCAGGGTGAGTTTGGCGACGCGCTGCTGATTCTGGATGGCGGCGAATGCGAAGTTGGCATTGAATCGACCATCGTGGACTGCACGCGTGGCGCGCCGGTGCTGCTGCGCCCGGGACAGATCACGCGCACGCAGATCGAACAGGTTTGCGGCCAGCCCCTGCAGAACAAGGCCGCGCTGGCACAGCCCGCGCCCAAGGCCTCGGGCACGCTCGAATCGCACTACGCGCCACGCGCCAAAGTGCGCTTGATGGACGCTGCCACCCTGGCGCAGCGTCTGCAGGCATTGGGCGTGCATGCGGGCAATCTGGGCGTCTGGTCACGCCAGGCGCCTGCCGACATGGGCGCCGGCATGCTGTGGCGCCAGCAGTCTGCGCAGCCGGCCACGGCCGCGCACGACCTGTTTGCCGTGCTGCGCGATCTGGACGCGCGTGGTGTGCAACAAATCTGGGTGGAGCTGCCGCCCGACACGCCCGAATGGGAAGGTGTGCGCGACCGCCTGACGCGGGCGGCGGCCTGAACTTCAGCGGTAACGCAGCTTCATCACCAGAATCGCCAGCGCCAGGCTGGTGGTGATGGCGTTGGCAATGATGATCGGCCAGGCCATCAGCAAGATGCCGTAGGCCAGCCACAGCATCACGCCCACAGTGAACATGCTGTACATGCCCAGCGAGATGCCGCTCACATCGCGCGTGCGCAGGGTGTGCCAGACCTGCGGCACAAAGCTGGCGGTGGTCAGGCAGGCGGCCAGGGTGCCGATTGAATCAGTGAGTTGCATGTCGGTGGCGGTGGTGGCGCTGCGTGCTGCCCGCTTTGGTGTTGTTCAGATCGCGTGCGGTCCAGTCGAGCAACTGGTCCAGTGCGGAGCGGGCCTGACTGGCATTGGTGTGGTTGATGATGGCCACGACGCTGTAGCGCCGGCCGCTTTCGCCCTGCACATAGCCGGCCACCGAAGCCACGTCGCGCAGTGAGCCGGTCTTGAGCCAGGCGCGGCCGATCACGGGCGACTGGGGCATGCGCTCTTTCATGCGCTGCGCGGTGCCGTCCACGCCCGCAATGGCCAGGGACTGCACAAAGGTCTCGGCCAGTGGCCCTTGCTGGGCCTGGCGCAGCAGCGCGCCCAGGGCGGCAGCGGTGCTGCGTTCGCTGCGTGACAGGCCCGAGCCGTTGTCGAGCACCGGTGTGAACTGGTCCGGAAAGTTGTCGCGCCACCAGCGTGCCAGTCGCAGGCGGGAGGCCTCAAAGCGGCCGGGCGCGCCCATCTCGGCCGACAAGGTCAGAAACAGTTGCTGCGCCATCACGTTGTTCGACATTTTGTTGATGTCGGCAATGATCTCGCGCAGCGGCAGCGAGTGGTGTTCCAGCAGCAGCCGGGCCTGGGCAGGCACCGGGCCCGGCCGGACCTGCCCGGTGAGCTGGCCACCGGCCTGGGTCCACAGCGCCTGCAGCATGCGCGGGGCAAATTCATCGGGCGCCGGAAAAGCCACTGGCCAGTGCCGCTCGCCGCAGCTGGCGGGGTAGCTGCCGGCGAACACCGTGCGCAGGGGCTCGCCGAAATCGGCGCGCAGGCCGCTGCGCCAGTCGTTGCAGGCCCCGCTCTTGAGCGGCACTTCGGTCGGTATGTCCAGTCCGGCCAGGGGCGGCTCGCTGACCACAGTGGCACGGCCGGCGGCCGGGTCGGGCGAGAAGCGGTAAATGACCGACTTGAAGTTCAGCAGCAGGCCATCGGGGCCGACGTTGTAGGGTCGCAATGGCTCGTCATCGAACGGCTCGTTGCGCGGACTCACGTCAAAGACACTGCGGTCTAGCACGATGTCGCCACGCACCTGCCGCACGCCGCGCGCCTGGATGTCGGCCACCATGGCCTGCGCCCGTTCGACCACCAGCTTGGGGTCGCCGCTGCCCTGCACCACCAGCGAGCCCTGCAGCACGCCGCCCTGCACAGGGCCCGCGGTGTAGATGCGGGTGCGCCAGACGTACTCCGGTCCGAGCAGCTGCAGACCGGCATAGGTGGTGAACAGCTTCATCACCGAGGCCGGATTCATCGGCTCGTGGTCACGGTGGGCCAGCCGAACGCCCGGGGCGCCGTCGTCCAGTGGCTGCACCAGCACACTGACGGCAGCGGGCGGCACCTGGGCCTGGCGCAGGGCCTGGCGCACGCTGGCGGGCAGTTCGGCCCGGGCTGTGGATACGCCCAGAGCGCACAGCAGCGAGGAAACAAGCAAGGGTCGAGACAGCATGGCGTCAAGTCTAGCGGCGCCCTGGGGCGGTAACATCGGCGCATGCATTTTTCTCCCCGCACCGTCGGTCTGATGGCGGCCGTCGTCACAGTGCTCATCTGGACTTCCTTCATTGTGGTTGCCCGGGCCTCGGCTGCGCACACCCTGTTGCCGCTGGACATCGCGCTGATGCGCATCCTGGGGGCCAGCAGCGTGCTGCTGCCCTGGGCCTGGTGGCGCATGCGCGCCGAGCGCGCGCGTGGCGAACGTGTGGGGTCGCTGCTGGGCCTGTCGCCGTTGCCGCTGCGGGTGACCGTTCAGGCGGGCTTTTTTGGTGGCCTGATGTACGCCGTGCTGGCCTATGCCGGGTTTTTCTATGCGCCGGCAGGCCACGCTTCGGTGCTGATGCCGGGCAGTCTGCCTTTGTGGACCACTTTGCTGGCCATGTGGTTGCTGCACGAGAAGGTGTCGTCGGCTCGCGCGCTGGGGCTGGTGCTGATCGTCATGGGCGATCTGCTGGTGGGCGGCATGAGCCTGCTGCGGGCTTTCGAGGGCGGCGAAATCTGGAAAGGTGATCTGCTGTTCATGCTGGCCGCCAGCTGCTGGGCCACCTACACCGTCATCGCCCGCCGCCACGGACTGGATGCGGTGCGCGCCACCATGGCCATCACGGCCTTGGCCTTTGTGGTGTTCGTGCCGCTGTTCGTGCTGGCCACCACGCTGGGCTGGTGGCCCACCCGCATCGGCGAGGCGCCCTGGTACGAGCTGGTGTTCCAGCTGGCCATGCAGGGCGGCGCCTCGGTCGTGATTTCGGGTATCACCTTCACCCACATGGTGCGCCACTACGGACCGGTGCGCACCACCATGATCACGGCGCTGGTGCCTGGCCTGTCGGCGCTGTCGGCGGTGGCTGTGCTGGGTGAGCCGATGCACTGGAACCTGCTGGCCGGGCTGGCACTGGTGACGGGCGGCATTTTGCTGGGGGTGCGGGCGGTCAAGCCGGCCGCGCAACCGGGAGTTGCGCGATGAACACGGCGGCAGGCCACTGGCTGGCGTTCGACACCAGCACCGATGTGCTGTCGGTTGGGGTGTCCGTCAACAGCCAAAGCGAGGTGCGCACACTGGCTGGCGGTGCGCAGTCTTCTGCCACCCTGATCCCCTCCGCCATGGAGATGCTGGCGCAGGCGGGCGTGGGCTTGCCGCAACTGGACGCCATCGTGTTCGGGCGCGGGCCCGGCTCGTTCACCGGCCTGCGCACGGCCTGTGCGGTGGCGCAAGGCCTGGCTTTTGGCGCAGATATTCCGGTGCTGCCGGTGGACACGCTGCTGGCCCTGGCCGAAGAAGCGCGCGTGCTGGCCGGTGTGACCGACCAACCCCTGACGGTGCTGGCGCTGCTGGATGCCCGCATGGACGAGGTTTACAGCGCTGCTTACGACTGGGACGGTCAGCGCTGGACATCGCGCCACCCTTTGCAGGTGGGCGCCCCGCAGCAGGTGGTGCTGCCCGACGAGCCCCGCGTGTTGTTGGCGGGCAATGCCTTTGAGGCTTATGGTGAGCGCTTGCCCGCGGGCGAGCGGGTGCCGGCCCTGCCCACTGCAGCTGCATTGCTGCGGCTCGCGCCAGCCCTGTTTGTTGCCGGTCTTGCCGTGCCGGCCGAGCAGGCCATGCCGCTGTACATCCGCGACAAGGTGGCCCAGACCACGGCCGAGCGCGAGGCCGCCAAGGGGGCGTCTTGAGCCCCGCGCCGCTGGCTGAACGCGAGGCCGCCGAACTGCAGCCCATGCGGGCCGATGACCTGGAAGCGGTCATCGCCATCGAACAAACGGCCTACAGCCACCCCTGGACGCGCGGCAATTTCCGCGACGCGCTGGCCAGTGGCTACTGGGCGCAGTGCCTGCGCGTGCAAGGCGAATTGCTGGGTTATGTGCTGGCCATGCAAGGCGTGCAGGAAACACACCTGCTCAACATCACCGTGGCGCCTGCGCGGCAGGGCCAGGGCTGGGCGCACATGATGCTCGACGCCCTGTGCCTGTGGTCGCGCCGCCAGGGCGCCGAATGGCTCTGGCTGGAAGTGCGCGAGGGCAACCGGCGCGCCCTGGCCGTGTACGAGCGTTACGGTTTTCGCCGCGTCGGCCTGCGCAAGGATTACTATCCTGCCGACCGTCAGCAACGCGAACATGCGGTGGTGATGAGCCGGAACCTGAAACTGCTGCCATGAACGACCCCACCCGCTTCGATCTTGACGAACGCCAGCGCGCCATGCTGGCCGAAATGGGCATCCGCGTCTGGTGGCCGCAATCGCCTGTGCCAGCGACCACTGACAGTGCGGTCGCGGCGCCGGCCAGCCAGCCTGAAGCGATGGCGGCGGTGTCGCATGAACCCGCACCGCAGCAACCCGCAGCTGCGCCAGCCCCACAGCGCCCCCCAACGCCTGTGCGTCCGGCCGCCGCCACGGCAGCCCCGCCGCCCGCCGCCTTGCCGGCCGATGCTGTGCCCCTGCCCCCCGGTGTGGGCCAGATGGACTGGGAGACGCTGCAAACCAGCGTGTCGCAGTGCCGTGCCTGCGGCCTGTGTCAGAGCCGCAAGAACACCGTGTTTGGCGTGGGTGATCGCAGCGCGCAGTGGATGGTGATCGGCGAAGCCCCGGGCGAAAACGAAGACCTGCAGGGCGAGCCTTTTGTGGGGCAGGCCGGCAAGCTGCTCGACAACATGCTCAAAGCCATCGGCCTGAACCGGACGGTGGAAGGTGCGCAAGATGGCCAGGCCGGCGTGTACATCGCCAACACGCTCAAGTGTCGCCCGCCCGGCAACCGCAACCCCGAGCCGCTGGAATTGCAGACCTGTGCGCCCTATCTGGTGCGGCAGGTGGCGCTGGTGCAACCCCAAATCATCCTGGCCATGGGGCGTTTTGCGGTGCAGTCGCTGCTGCAAACCACCGAGCCGATTGGCAAGCTGCGTGGCCGCGTGCACCAGTACCAGGGCGTGCCGGTGGTGGTGACCTACCACCCGGCCTACCTGCTGCGCAACCCGGCCGACAAGGCCAAGGCCTGGGCCGATCTGGTGCTGGCGCTCGAGACGGTCAGGCCCGCACGATGAGGTCAGGCAGTTCGTTGGGCTGAGTCGCGCCTTCGGCCAGCGGAAAATGGCCGACCAGCACCGCCGAGACCTCCTCCAGCGCCTGTGTCAGGCCGGCCTCTACATCGCCGTGGTGCAGGTGCCTGCCCAGATGTGCCACCACATCCTGCCAGTCCTGCGCGCTGGCGCAGCGCCGCAGCCCCCGGTCGGCCACCACCTCGATGCGCCGCTCGGCCAGCAGCAGGTAAATCAGCACACCGTTGTTGTGTTCGGTGTCCCAGACCTGCAGGCGGCCAAACCAGGCCAGGGCGCGCTGGCGCACCACCTCATCCACAGGCGTCTGCCGTCCGGCCCGCCAGGTGTAGCTCAGGGGCAGGGCGCCTTCGACGCAGATGCGGATCTGGCCGGTGTGGCGCTGTTCGCTGGCCTGCAGGCGGCGGTGCAAGCGCATGGCCATCGCATCGGGCACCGCGCGCCAGGCGGCCCGGTCGTCTTGCCACAGGTGGCGCCAGAGCAAAATCAGCCAAAGGTGCCTGGCCATCACCAGCTCCCCGAGGCGCCGCCGCCGCCGGCGTCACCGCCGCCGCCCGACGACATGCCGCCGCCCATGCCACCCCCACCGAAACCACCGTTTCCCCCGCCCCAGCCGCCACCCCAGTGGCCGCCGCCATGGCCATCCCAGCCGCCGTGGCGTGTGCTGGCGACAGGCAAGCCTCGGCTGAGCAGGCCGCCAAAGAAGCCGATCAGGCCCGCCAGCAGCGCCAGCCACACCCGTCCGCTGATCTGCCAGACCAGAAAGCCCGCAGCCCCCGCACCAGCCACAGCCCCCAGGCGCTGGCCCAGCAACTGGCGCAAGACCGCCGACACCAGTGGCGCCGCAACCAGCAGCAGCATGGCCGCCTCCACGATGTCGAATTCGTCGATCTGCGGGCGCTGCGCTGCCGCTGGAGGCAAGGCCTCGCCGGTGATGTGGGCCTGCAGCTGTGTCAGCGCATCGCGCAGCCCACCCGCGTAGTCGCCACGCCGGAAGGCGGGCACGATCTGCTGGTCGATGATGCGTTTGGCCAGCACGTCAGGAATCGCGCCTTCGAGCGTCTTGTAGGGCGCAATCCGCACGCGCCGGTCCTGCACCGCCACCACCATCAGCAGACCGTCGCCCACCTTGGTGCGGCCGAGCTTCCAGGCCTCGGCCACGCGCTGGGTGTAATCGGCAATGTCTTCGGGGGCGGTGCTGGCCACCAGCAGCACGGCGATCTGCGTGCCGTGCTGGCGCTCAAAGTCGCTCAGCTGCCGCTCCAGTGCGGCGGCATCGGCCGCCGACAGTGTGCGGGTCTGGTCGGTGATGTGCGCCTGCAGCACCGGCACCGGTTGCAGGCTGTCCTGCGCCCGGGCAGGCCCGGCCAGCAGCAAGGCGGCGCCCAGCCACCACGCTGCCAGCCACCGGTGCCAGAAGCGCAGCGGTGTCATCACTTGCCGAAGTCCACTTTGGGTGGGGCGCTGACCGCCGCCTCGTTGGCGACGCTGAAATTGGCCTTGGGCTTGTAGCCAAACACCATGGCTGTGAGGTTGCTCGGGAAGCTGCGCGAGAGCACGTTGTACTCTTGCACCGCCTTGATGTAGCGGTTGCGCGCCACGGTGATGCGGTTTTCGGTGCCTTCGAGCTGCACGCGCAGGTCGGCAAAGCCCTGGTTGGTTTTGAGGTTGGGGTAGTTCTCGGAGACCGCCAGCAAACGGGAGAGCGCACCACCCAGCTCGCCCTGCGCCGCCTGGAACTTTTGCAGGGCCTCGGGGTTGTTCAGGGTTTCGGGCGTGACCTGGATGCTGGTGGCCTTGGCGCGGGCTTCGATCACACGCGTCAGCGTTTCCTGCTCGAAGTTGGCCTCGCCCTTGACGGTGGCGACCAGGTTGGGTACCAGGTCGGCACGCCGCTGGTACTGGTTGAGCACTTCGGACCAGGCCGAGCTGGTTTGCTCATCGAGCCGCTGGAAGTCGTTGTAGCCGCAGCCCGTCAGGCTCAGGCTGGTGGCGAGCAGGGTGACGACCAGTGAAAAGCGTGCAAAGGTGGAGCGCATGGGAATCCTTGTGGTGTGACAGGTGTGGGCAATCCATTTTCAGGTGGTGATGTGCGTGCGGCTTTCAAGCGTTCTTGCGCGCCGGCCAGAGCACCGCCGCGATGGAGACCACCATGAGTACCACAGCCGCCCAGTCTTGCCAGTGCAGCACCTCACCGAGCACCAGCGCGCCGCTGAACACACCCACCACCGGGATCAGCATCACACTCAGGGTGGAGGCCACTGGCGGCAGGCTGCGCGCCAGGTAAAACCAGGCGGCATGCGCAAAGCCGAACACCAGCACGGCATTGAAGACGATCGAACCCCAGTGCGTGGGTGAGGGCGCGATCCAGCGGTCGTGTTCGAACACCACGGCCAGCGCGGTCAGCACCACGGTGGTCAGGGCGGTCATCCAGAACGAGATCGCCAGCGTGGGCACCGGCATCTGAGTGCGGCGTAGCAGTTGTGTGCCCAAGGCCCAGGTGCTGGCGGCGATCAGGGCCAGCAACACGCCGTCCGGTCGACCGCTCAGGTGGGTGATTTCATGCCAGAGCAGCAGCAAAACACCCAGCGCCGCCGCGCCGACGCCCGCCCACGCTCGCGGCGCCAGCCGGTTGCCAAAGAACAGTGCGCCCAGCATGGCCGAGAACATCGGCATGGTGTAGCCCAGGATGGCCGAGCGCCCGCTCGAGAGCGACTGCACCGCGATGATGATCAGCGCGTGCCAAATGAACATGTTGAACACCGCCAGCACCAGCAGCTCGCGCCAGTGCTCGCGCGGGATGCGAAACGGCACCCGCATGGCCAGCAGCGCGAGCCCCAGCACCGGCGTGCCCAGCCACAGGCACAGCATGCGAAACGTGAGCGGAGGAAAGCCGGTGACCCCGGCTTTCATGATCGGCCAGTTGACGCCCCAGACGACGGTCAGCAGGACCAGGACCAGCCACTGGCGGGAGGAAAGCTTGTGCATGGGGGCATCTTAGGGGCAAACCTTAAAATCCCTGTCCATGACTTTCCTCGACATGCTGCGCGCCGCCGAGCGCCAAAACCGCTCCATGCTGTGCGTGGGCCTGGACCCCGAACCGACCAAGTTTCCGGCCGGCATGAAGGGCGATGCCAACAAGATCTACGATTTCTGCGCCCGCATCGTGGACGCCACGGCCGACCTGGTCAGCAGCTTCAAGCCGCAGATCGCCTACTTTGCCGCGCACCGTGCCGAGGGCCAGCTCGAGCGCCTGATGGAGCACATGCGCCGCGTGGCGCCGCAGGTGCCGATCATTCTGGACGCCAAGCGCGGCGACATCGGCTCGACCGCCGAGCAGTACGCCAAGGAAGCGTTCGAGCGCTATGGCGCAGATGCCGTCACGCTCTCGCCCTTCATGGGCTGGGACTCGGTGGCTCCTTATTTGAAATACGAGGGCAAGGGCGCCTTTTTGCTGTGCCGCACCTCCAACCCCGGTGGCGACGACCTGCAGAACCAGCGTCTGGCTTCGGTGGATGGCCAACCCCTGCTGTACGAACACGTGGCGCGCCTGGCGCAAGGCCCCTGGAATCTGAATGGCCAGCTCGGCCTGGTGGTGGGGGCCACCTACCCGACCGAAATCGAGCGCGTGCGCGCCCTGGCGCCGACCGTGCCGCTGTTGATCCCCGGCGTGGGTGCGCAGGGCGGCGATGCGGTGGCCACCGTCAAGGCGGGCTGGCGCGCGAATGCGGACGGCAGCAGCGCCGGCCCGATCATCGTCAACTCGTCCCGCGCCGTGCTCTACGCCAGCAGCGGCGATGACTTTGCCCAGGCCGCACGCCAGGTGGCCATGGCCACGCGCGACACGCTCGAAGCCGCCAAAGGCTGAGCGGCGCTGTCGTCTGCGCGGCACCGTGCCGTGGTGGCTGGTGCTAGCCTGCCGCCATGATCGACCTCTACACCGCCGCCACGCCCAACGGGCACAAGGTCTCCATCGCACTAGAAGAACTGGGCCTGCCCTACACCCTCAAGGTGCTGGACCTGTCCCAGGGCGAGCAAAAGACGCCGGACTTTCTCGCCATCAACCCCAACGGCCGCATCCCGGCCATCGTCGACCACGAAGCTGGGGGCTTTGCAGTGTTCGAGTCGGGCGCCATCCTGATCTATCTGGCCGAGAAAACCGGGCGGCTGATGCCGAGCGACGTGCAAGGCCGTTCGCGCGTGATCCAGTGGCTGATGTTCCAGATGGGCGGAGTCGGGCCGATGATGGGGCAGGCCAACGTGTTCTTCCGCTACTTCCCTGAAAAGATCCAGTCGGCCATTGACCGCTACCAAGGCGAGAGCAAGCGCCTGCTGACCGTGCTCGACGGACACCTGAAAGACCACGAATACCTGGCCGGCGACTATTCGATTGCCGACATCGCCAACTGGGCCTGGGTGCGCACGCACCGCTGGTCGGGTGTGGACGTGAGCGACCTGCCGCACCTGCAGCGCTGGCTCGATGCGATCCGCCAGCGCCCGGCGGTGCAGCGCGGCATCGAAGCGCCGCCGTCCAAAATCAACCTGACCAAGGACGGTGACGAGGCGGCCAGGCGTTTCTCTGAAGAGGCCCGCAAGATGGTCGAGATGGGCCAAGCACACAAGGACAAGCCATGAAGCTCTACAGCGCCCACCGCGCCCCCAGCCCCCGCCGTGTGCTGATGTTCATGGCCGAAAAAGCCATCACCGGCATCGAGATCGTCAACGTCGACCTCAACAGCGGCGAGCACCGCAGCGCCGATTACCGCGCCAAAAGCCCGCTGGCCAAGGTGCCGGCGCTGGTGCTTGACGATGGCCGCGTGCTGACCGAAACCCGCGCGATCTGCACCTGGCTCGAAGGCCGCTGGCCAGAGTCCAACCTGATGGGCGTGGACTTTGATGAGCGCGCCTTCATCGAGATGGCTGACCGCCGTGTCGAGCTTTACCTGATGGCCGGCATGGCCAACTGCATCCGCCACACCCACCCGGGCCTGGCGACGCTGGAGCAGCCGCAGTTTGCCGACTTCGGCCGCTCGCAGGGCGAGAAGGTGCGCGAGACCGCACGCTGGTTTGACGAATGGCTGCAGCAGCACCCCTGGATGGCGGGCGAGCGTTTCACCATCGCCGACATCACCGCGTTCTGCGCCATCGAATTTGCCCGACTGATGAAGTTCATGCCCGGCGAAGAGGGCCTGCACGCGCTGCAGGACTGGCGTGACCGCGTGGCCGACCGGCCCAGCGCCAAAGCCGTTTGACGTTCAGCCCCGGGCGCGTTGCCACAGCGCCAGACCGCGCTGGGCCTTGCTGGCGTCCGAGGGGGTGAGCGCCAGTGCGCCGCCCGCTGCGGCGCGCAGCGCGTCGGCCAGGGCCAGCAGCGCGGATTCCGGGCCCTGCAGCAGTTCGAGTTCGAGCTCCAGCAGCGCTTCAGTCCAGGCCGTGCCCGGCACATGGATGCGGCCCTGGTCCAGCGCAACTTCGATGCGCGCGCCCGCATGTTCGAGCACCCAGCGCTGGCGTTCGAAGTCGGTGGCAAACAGCGGTTTCAGACGGGGACGTAAGGCCGTCAATTCGGCGGCGAGGCCTGCATCGTTCACCAGCGCGGCAAAGTCGAGCGCATCGGGGGTGGTCGGGCCTTCCCATTCCTGCCGGCGCGACAGGCCGCCCGAGCTGCTGCCGGCAGTCTTGACCGTGAGCAGCCATTGCGCGCCCGCCAGCCGTTCGCGCACCGCCATGCGGCGGGCCTGGAGCGCCAGATCCGGCGTGTCGAAATAGGTGTTGAGCAGGCGCTGCGGCGCCGCAGGCGCGGCCAGCAGCGGGTGGCTCAGCAGGCGCGGCAGGTCTTGCGCGTCCAGGCTGAGCTTGAGTTCGGTTTCTTGGGCCATGCCCGGGATGTTAAGTCCCGGGCGCCGCGTTCAGCTGCCGGCAAACACCCCGCCGTAGTTTTGCCGCAGCTCGTTCTTCTGCACCTTGCCCGTGCCGCCCACTGGCAGGGACTCCAGAAAGACCACGTCTTCGGGTACCCACCACTTGGCGACGCGGCCCGCCAGAAAGTCGAGGATCTCGGCTTTCTCCAGCGCCTGTCCGGGCTTGCGCACGATGAAGAGCAGCGGGCGCTCGTCCCACTTGGGGTGCTTGACGCCAATGACCGCGGCCATGGCCACGGCCGGGTGGCCAATGGCGGCGTTTTCCAGGTCGATCGAGCTGATCCACTCGCCCCCGCTCTTGATCACGTCCTTGGTGCGGTCGCGGATCGTCATCACGCCATCGGCGTCGATGGTGGCGATGTCGCCCGTGGGGAACCAGCCGTCCACCAGCGCCGTGCGTTCGGTCTTGAAGTAACGCTCGACGATCCACTGGCCGCGCACCATCAGCTCGCCCTGCGAGCTGCCATCGCGTGGCAGGGTGTGGCCGTTCTCGTCGACCACCTTGATCTCTATGCCCGAGACCACCTTGCCCTGGCGCGCCACGATGGCGTGCTGTTCGGCGGCGGGCTTGCGGCGGTCGGTGCGGCTGAGGTTGCTCATGGTGGCCACGGCGGTGGTTTCGGTCATGCCCCAGCCGTGGCGCACTTCCACGCCGTACACATCCATGAACTTGGCGATCAGCGCCATCGGCATGGCCGAGCCGCCGACGCAGGTGCGCTTCATCGACGAGAAGCGCAGCTTGTTTTGCTCGGCGTGCTGGATCAGGCCCATCCAGATGGTGGGCACACCGGCGCTGATGGTGACCTGCTCCGACTCCATCAGTTCGTACAGGCTGGGTCCATCCAGTTTGGGGCCGGGCAGCACCAGCCGGGTGCCAGACACCAGGGCCGCATACGGGATGCACCAGGCGTTGATGTGGAACATGGGCACCACCGGCAGCACGGTTTCCTGGGAGGACAGGCCCAGCACATCGGGCATGCAGGCGGTGGTGGCGTTCATCACGATGGCGCGGTGCGAATACAGCACGCCCTTGGGGTTGCCGGTGGTGCCGGATGTGTAGCACAGCGCCGCGCCCGTGTTTTCGTCGAGTTCGGGCCAGTCAAAGGTGCTGCCGTGCGGGGCGATCAGGTCTTCGTAACTGCGCACGTTGGCCACGCCTTCGATGGCAGGCGTGTTGGCTGCGTCGGCCAGGCACACCCAGGCGGCGACCCGTGGGCAGTGCGCGGCGATGCCCTTGATCAGTGGCGCGAAGGTGGCGTCGAACAGCACCACTTCGTCTTCGGCGTGGTTGATGATGTAGATCAGCTGCTGCGGGTGCAGGCGCGGGTTGCAGGTGTGCATGACCATGCCGCTGCCCGAGACCGCGTAATAGGCCTCCAGGTGGCGGTGGTTGTTCCAGGCAATCGAGCCGACCGCGCTGCCCGCTTTCAGGCCCATGTGCTGCAGAGCGTTGGCCAGCTGGCGGGCGCGACGGGCCACGTCGGCGTAGGTGCTGCGGTGCAGCGGGCCGTGGGTCTCGCGTGAGACCACTTCCTGGTCGCCGAATTGCGCGGCGCCGTGTTCCAGAATGCCGGAGATCAGCAGCGGGTGGTTCATCATCAGGCCGGGTTGGGGCATGGTCTTGTCTCCTTCCTTGTTTGAATGTGGGAGGCCGTAAGCATGACACAGCTGCGCGCCAGTGCCAGGCAGATGCCTGACACCGGCGCGCAGCGCATTGCAGAGCGGCGACGGATCAGCTGTCGACGGTGAAGCCAATCGATTTGACGATGGGCCCCCAGATCTTCAGGTTGCGCTGCAGGGCGGCGGTCAGTTCCTCTGGGGTGCCGGGCGTCGGCTCCATGCCGAAGCTGGCCAGTGAATCGACGATGTCCTGCGCCCTCAGGGCCTGGTGCAGGGCGCTGCCCAGTCGGCGCACCACCTGGTTGGGCGCCTTGGCCGACAGGTAAAAGCCGTACCACTCGCTGTAGGCCATGTCCTTGAAACCTTGTTCCACCAGGGTGGGCACATTGGGGGTGAAGCGGCTGCGCTTGCCGCCCGAGGTGGCCAGCACGCGGATTTTGCTGCCCGGACCCATGTAGGTCAGGAAGGAACCGAGCGGCGAGACCAGCGCGGGCAAGGTGCCGCCAAGCATGTCCTGGATGGCTGGGGGTGAGCCCTTGTAGCCGACATGGGTGAGCTCGACGCCAGCAGCACGACCCAAGGTGATGCCGGTGAAGTGCAGGGTGGATCCAGGCGCTGGCGAAGCAATGCTGGCCTTGTCCGGGTTGGCTTTGAACCAGGCCATCAGGCCTGCAATGTCCTTCACGCTGTCAGGCACCGTCGGGCCGACGGCGATGCCGTAGTCAAAACTGACCCCCATGGTGACCGGTGTCAGGTCGTTCATCGGGTCATAGGGCAGCTTTTTGTAGGTGAAGGGGTACACCCCCAGCATCGACATCGGGGTGAGCAGGATGTGCGCACCGTCGGTGGGCGTGCCTTTGACACCGACAACGCCCAGCTGGCCACCGGCCCCTGCCCGGTTCTCGACGATCACGGCGCGGGCATAACCGCCCTGAACCAGCTTTTCGCCAATCTTGCGTGCCAGGATGTCGGGCGTGGTGCCGGCTGGAAAACCGACATAGATGCGGGCACTGTCCACGGCTTGGGCAGACGCGCCGGTGTGCGAGCCCAGCATCAGGGTGGCGCCAGCGGCGCCGATGAAGTCTCGTCGATTGAAGGGCATGAAGTGTCTCCGAAAATATGTCAATAATGGTTGACGTATTTTCCGGTTCGATCTACTGCGCTGTCAACGTGTCTGGTGGCGTCGTGACTCAGGAGTTTCCCTGATCCGGCAAGGCGTCGGGCCAGGGTAGAGCGAGGATGCGCTTGAGCGATTCGAGCTCCTTCGTGCCGATGTGTTCGGCCAGTTCCTGCTCGATCTCCACAAAGGAAGCTGCGGCTTTTTCGGACATGCGCCAGCCCTTCTGCGAAAACCGCAGCAGTTTCACGCGGCCATCTTCCTCGCTGGGCACAAACTCCACCAGCCCCAGTTGTTCAGCCTCCTGGGCCAGTTTGTGGACGGCTTGGCGGCTCACCGACAGGCGCCTGGCCAGTTCCGACAGGCCAAGCGGCTTGCCTCCCAGATGGGCGAACAGGCGGTTCATTGCCGTGGTCACATGGGGGTAGCCATTGTGTTCGGCCAAGGCCATCACGCGCTGCTCCATCCAGTCGGAGCGGGCCATGAGCAGATGCCGGAGAAGGTGTTTGTGCACGGTCATGAACCAAGTATCGTCGAATCTGGGGTGGGACAAGAGTGTCTCGCGGGCGCATTGATATTGTCAACAATGAATGACAAAATTCCCACTAACCCTGTTTTCAAAAAAAGGAAGCCTGTCCATGCGTTCCCTGCCCCGTCCTTTGTTCTCGGCCGACCACGATGCCTTTCGTGACCAGGTGCGTCGTTTCTGTGAACGCGAGATTGCACCGCACCATGCCGAATGGGAGTCGGCCCACGGCGTGCCCAAATCGGTGTGGCAACGCGCGGGCGAGCGAGGTCTGCTGTGTTGCTGGCTGCCAGAAGCCGATGGCGGCCCCGGCGGTGACCTGTTGTTTGACGTCATCGTCTGCGAGGAGTTGGGTCGGGTGGGGGCCACCGGGCCTGGTTTTCCGCTGCACTCGGTGATCGTCACGCCCTACATCGCGCACCACGGCACGCCAACACTCAAGGGCAAAGTGTTGCCCCGCATGGCCAGCGGCGAATGGGTCGGCGCGATCGCCATGACCGAGCCGGGCACCGGCAGCGATCTGGCGGGCATCCGCACCCGTGCCGTCCGCGATGGCGACCAATGGGTCATCAATGGCCAGAAAACCTTCATCACCAACGGCCACAACGCCGACGTGATCGTGGTGGCCTGCAAGACCGATGCGCATCAGGGTGCCAAAGGCGTGTCGCTGTTTGTGGTGACCGCCGACATGCCCGGCTTCTCGCGCGGGCGCAACCTGCACAAAATCGGTCAGCACGCCCAGGACACAGCCGAACTCTTTTTTGAAGATGTGCGCGTGCCGGCCGACCACCTGCTGGGCGAAGAGGGCAAAGGCTTTCGCTACCTGATGCAGGAGCTGGCGCAGGAGCGCCTGCTGGTCTCGGTGCAGTGCCAGTCGCGTGCCGAAGCTGCGCTGGAATGGACGGTCAAGTACGTGCAGGAGCGCAAGGCCTTTGGCCAGCGCGTGGCCGATTTCCAGAACACCCGCTTCAAGCTCGCCGGCCTGTGGGCCGAGTTGCAGGCGGGACGGGCGTACTGCGACCAGCTGCTGGGCCTGCACATGGCCGGTCAGCTTGACGCCGTGGGCGCCTCGGCTGGAAAACTGTGGCATTCCGAGCTGTTGGGCCGCGTCGTCGACGAATGCCTGCAGCTGCATGGGGGCTATGGCTACATGCACGAATACCCGATTGCACGCGCCTTTGTCGATGCCCGCATCGAGCGCATCTACGCCGGTACGTCCGAGATCATGAAAGAAATCATTGCGCGCGCCGTTTGCGACGAGGTCCGTCCATGAGTGTCGAGGTTTTCGGCAACCCAGACCAGGCGTTGATCCACCACTTCGTGCAGCAGGGCGGCGGCGCGATGCCGATCGATTCCAACCCCATGGCAAAGGCCCTGCAATCGACCTTGTTGCGGGTCGACCGTGAATGCGGTGAAGTGGAGATTGGTTTCGAGCCAGGGGATCTCTTCATTCAGGGTACGGGCGTTGTGCAAGGCGGTGCGGTCACTGCCATGTTGGACTTTGCCATGGCCTTTGCCACACTGGCCAGCCTGCCGCCGCAGGCCTCGTGCGCCACCGTGAATCTGAACACATCTTTTTTGCGTCCGGCGCCGCAAGCGCGTTACATCGCCACCGGCACAGTGGACCGATGCGGCAAGGCCCTGGCCTTCACCCAGGCTCGTCTGGTGCGTGCCGACACCGGACAGGTGGTGGCTACTGCGTCCTCTTCGCTGGCGGTGCTTGCGCCCGCGCTCAAGTGAGGGCGGCGTAGACCAGGTTGCGCAGCAGCTGGCGGTAGTGGTCGCGCTGGTTGGGTGCCTGCGTGAGCAGCATGGCGTACAGATCCTGCGCCGGGTCAACGAAGAAGGACGTGCCGCCAATGCCGCTCCAGTGGTAGGTGCCGACCGAACCGGGCACCGGGGATTCGCCCGCGGCGCGGCGCACCGCAAAGCCCAGGCCGAAGCCGTGGCCTGGGGGCAGCAGCGTGCCGTCGATCGGGATGTCGCCCAGGTGGTCGGCGGTCATGAAGGCCAGCGTGTGGCGGCTGAGCAGGCGGGTGCCACCGAGTTCACCGCCATTGCGCAGGCATTGCAGAAAGTGCGCGTAGTCCATAGCGGTGGACATCAGGCCGCCGCCACCACTTTCCATGGCCGGTACTTCGCGCGGGTCGAACAGCTTCATGGGCACGCCGCCGTCCGGGTCATGGCCAAAGGGCTGGACGATGCGGTGCTGCTGCGCAGGCGGTACGGCAAAGCCGGTGTCCACCATGCCCAGTGGCTCGAAGATTTCCTGTTGCAAAAACGCCCCCAGCGTCTGGCCACTGATCACTTCCACCAGTCGCCCCAGCACATCGGTGGCGCGGCTGTAGGCCCAGCAGCTGCGCGGCTGGAACTGCAGGGGAATGCCGGCCAGGGTGCGTGAGAAATCCTCGTTGCTGCGCCCGCGCGAGGCGATCTGCACCTTGGCGTATTCGCGCTGCACCGGCGAATCGCCCAGAAACTCGTACGTCAGGCCGGCGGTGTGGCGCAGCAGATCCTGCACCGTGGCCGGTTGCCACGCCGGGACCAGGCCGCTGGCGCCCAGCACTGGCTGGTTGCTGTATTCCGGCAGCCAACGGCTGACCGGGTCGCTGATCAGCAGCCGACCGCGTTCGACCAGCATCATGATGGCCACCGACACCAGGGGCTTGGTCATCGAATAGATGCGGAAGATGCTGTCGGTGCGCATGGCCGTGCCGGCGGCCGGGTCCTGCTGCCCCACGGCCTCGAACAGGCCGATGCGGCCCTGGCGCGCGACCAGCACCACCGCGCCGGGAATATGCTGCCTGTCCACGCTGTTCTGCAGCGCGCGCACCACCTGCCGCGCACGTTCAGTGTGTAGGCCGATGTCGGCAGGGGCAGCGGTCTGCAGCGGGGTATTCAGGGCCATGGTGTCTCCTCGTGTTCTGAGGTGTTTTGTACACCAGGCCCCGTCACCGGGGTATCACTTAAAGCAACCGCGCCAGGTATTTGCCCGTGTGGCTGGCCGGATGCGCCGCGATCTGCTCGGGCGTGCCTTCGGCCACCACCGTGCCGCCGCCGGCGCCACCCTCGGGTCCCATGTCGATCAGCCAGTCGGCGGTCTTGATGACGTCGAGGTTGTGTTCGATGACGACGATGGTGTTGCCTGCGTCGCGCAGCTGGTGCAAGACTTTCAGCAGCAAATCAATGTCGGCAAAGTGCAGACCGGTGGTGGGTTCGTCCAGGATGTAGAGCGTGCGGCCGGTGTCGCGCTTGGAGAGCTCCTGCGCGAGCTTGACGCGCTGTGCCTCGCCGCCCGACAGCGTGGTGGCGCTCTGGCCCAGGCGGATGTAGCTCAGGCCCACGTCCAGCAGGGTCTGCAGCTTGCGCGCAATGGAGGGCACGGCGCTGAAAAAGGCATAGGCCGCCTCCACCGTCATGTTCAGGATCTGCGCGATGTTCTGGCCTTTGTACTGGATCTCCAGCGTCTCGCGGTTGTAGCGCATGCCGTGGCACACGTCGCAGGGCACGTACACGTCGGGCAGAAAGTGCATTTCCACCTTGACCATGCCGTCGCCCTGACAGGCTTCGCAACGGCCACCGGTGACGTTGAAGCTGAAACGACCCGGGCCGTAGCCGCGCTCGCGCGCCGCCGGCACTTCGGCCATGAGTTCGCGGATGTGGGTGAACAGGCCGGTGTAGGTGGCGGGGTTGCTGCGCGGGGTGCGGCCAATCGGGGACTGGTCGACGTTGATGACCTTGTCAAAGTGCTGCAGGCCCAGAATTTCTTCGTGCGGCGCCGGTTCGTCGTGGGCGCGGTGGATCTGCTGCGCAGCGGCGGTGTACAGCGTGTCGTTCACCAGCGTGGACTTGCCCGAGCCCGACACGCCGGTCACGCAGGTCAGCAGGCCGACCGGGAACTTCACGCTCACGTTTTTCAGGCTGTGGCCGCTGGCGCCCACGACTTCAATCCAGTCCTGTCCGGGCTTGTAGCGACTGGGAACGGCGATCTGTTTGCGGCCCGACATGTACTGGCCGGTGATCGACTCGGGCGCGGCCAGGATGTCGGCGCAGCTGCCCTGCGCCATCACGCGCCCACCGTGCACGCCGGCACCGGGACCCATGTCGATGACGTGGTCCGCGGTGCGGATCATGTCTTCGTCGTGCTCGACCACCAGCACGCTGTTGCCGATGTCACGCAGGTGTTTGAGCGTGCCGATCAGGCGGTCGTTGTCGCGCTGGTGCAGGCCGATGCTGGGCTCATCGAGCACGTACATCACGCCCGTCAGGCCCGAGCCGATCTGGCTGGCCAGGCGGATGCGCTGCGCCTCGCCGCAGGAGAGGGTGTCGGCGCTGCGGTCCAGGCTCAGGTAGTTCAGGCCCACGTCGTTGAGGAACTTCAGGCGTGAAGCGATCTCGCGCACCACCTTGTCGGCGATGTCGGCTTTGGCGCCTGACAGTTTCAGACTCTGGAAGTAACTCTGTGCCTCGCCCAGCGTGACGTGGCTGATCTCGAAAATCGCGCGTGCCTGCGCGCCTTCGCCGATACGCACATGGCGCGCGTCGCGCTTGAGGCGGGTGCCATGGCAGCTGGTGCAGGACTGGGTGCTGCGGTAACGCGAGAGGTCTTCGCGCACCAGTTGCGAATCGGTCTCGCGGTAGCGCCGCGTCATGTTGGGAATGATCCCTTCGAACGGGTGCTTCTTGCTGACTTTTTTGCCCTGCGAAGCCCCCGACTCCATGATGTAGCTGAACTTGATTTCTTCTTCACCCGAGCCGTGCAGGATCACCTGTTGCACTTCGGGCGCGAGGTTCTCGAACGGAGCCTCAACGTCAAACTTGTAGTGTTTGGCCAGGCTTTCGAGCATGCTGAAGTAAAAGCCGTTGCGCCGGTCCCAGCCCTTGATGGCGCCGCTGGCCAGGCTCAGACTCGGGAAGGCCACCACCCGCTCAGGGTCGAAAAAATCCATGGTCCCGATGCCGTCGCAGCTCGGGCAGGCGCCCTGTGGCGAGTTGAACGAGAACACCCGCGGCTCCAGCTCGGCAATCGAATGGTTGCACACCGGGCAGGCAAAGCGGGCGTTGAACAGGTGCTCCTTGCCGCTGTCCATCTCCATGGCCAGGGCGCGCTGGTCGGCCAGGTTCAGCGCCGCTTCAAAGCTCTCCGCCAGGCGCTGGCGCAGGGCGTCTCGGGCCTTGGTGTCACCTTCGGCGCGGATCTTGAGCCGGTCGATGACGACGTCGATGTCGTGCTTCTCGTTCTTCTTGAGCTCAGGCAGGTCTTCGGCCTCGAACACCTGACCGCCCACGCGAAAGCGCACATAACCCAGCGCCTGCATCTGCTCGAACACTTTTTCGAACTCGCCCTTTTTCTCGCGGGCGATCGGCGCCAGAACCATGAGTTTGGTGTCTTCGGGCAGCGCCATCACCGCGTCCACCATCTGGCTCACGGTCTGCGCCTGCAGCGGCAGGTCGTGGTCGGGGCAGTAAGGGGTGCCGGCGCGGGCGAACAGCAGGCGCAGGTAGTCGTGGATCTCGGTCACCGTGCCCACGGTGGAGCGCGGGTTGTGGCTGGTGGCCTTCTGTTCGATCGAGATGGCCGGCGACAGGCCTTCGATCAGGTCCACATCGGGCTTGTCCATCAGCTGCAGAAACTGCCGCGCGTAGGCCGAGAGGCTTTCCACGTATCGACGCTGGCCTTCGGCATACAACGTGTCAAAAGCCAGGCTGGACTTACCCGAGCCCGACAGGCCGGTGATCACCACCAGTTTGTCGCGCGGGATGTCCAGGTCGATGTTCTTGAGGTTGTGGGTGCGTGCCCCGCGCACGCTGATGCGCCCCTGGCGCAGGGCCGAACCGAGGTAGCGGTCGGTGTCCAGGTCTCGGGTGTCGGAGGGGGTGTCAGGATTCACTTGGGGGCAGTCGGCGGCAAAACCCTCAATTATCGCGGCTGGCGCCATTTCAGGCACCTGTCCGGCCACTTCTGGGCAATTGGGGGACAATGGCGGCCTTGCTGGACTGTCCACACCGCGTTTTTCGTGTCTGATTCCGCTTCCACCTCCCTTTCTGCTGCCCCCACGGCCATGACGCCGACGGAGCGGCGCGCCAGCGCCTCGCTGGCCTCGATTTTTGCCCTGCGCATGCTGGGGCTGTTTCTGGTGCTGCCCGTGTTTGCGCTGGAGGCGCGCAAGTACCCCGGCGGGGACGACCCTGCGCTGCTGGGCCTGGCCATGGGCATCTATGGCCTCACGCAGGGGCTGCTGCAACTGCCATTTGGCATGGCGTCTGACCGTTTTGGCCGCAAGCGCGTGATCGTGCTGGGGCTGCTGGTGTTTGCTGCTGGCAGTTTCTGGGCAGCGGCAGCCACCGACCTGCATGGCCTGCTGCTGGGGCGCAGCCTGCAGGGTGCTGGCGCGGTGTCGGCCGCGGTGACCGCCCTGCTGGCCGATCTGACGCGCGACGAGGTGCGCACCAAGGCCATGGCGCTGGTGGGCGCCAGCATCGGCCTGATGTTCGCCCTGTCGCTGGTGTTGGCGCCTTTGCTGGCCGCCGCGGTGGGCTTGTCTGGCCTGTTTGGCATCACCGGCATCCTGGCGCTGCTGGGCGTGGCGGTCATCGTCTGGGGGGCGCCACCGGCACCGGCCATGCTGGCCGAAGCACGGCGCGGCCGTCTGACGGACGTGCTGCGCCATGCGGGGCTCATGCGCATGAACCTCGGCGTGTTTGTGTTGCATGCGGTGCAGCTGGCCATGTGGGTGGCGGTGCCGGCGCTGCTGGTGCAGGCCGGTTTGGTCAAGGACAGCCATTGGCAGGTGTACCTGCCGGCGGTGCTGGGCTCCTTTGTGCTCATGGGCGGCATGTTCGCGCTGGAGAGGCGCGGCCACCTCAAGAAAGTGTTTCTGGCGGCCATCCTGCTGATCGCCCTGGTGCAGGTTGGTTTTCTGGTGGTGGCCTCGGGCACACCGCGCCTGATGGCGCTGGCGGGCCTGCTGTTTGCCTTTTTCTGCGGCTTCAACATCCTCGAAGCCACCCAGCCCAGCCTGGTCTCGCGGTTGGCCCCGATGCAGGTGCGCGGCACCGCCATGGGGGTCTACAACACCCTGCAGTCGCTGGGCTTTTTTGTGGGTGGCTGGGCCGGCGGTGCGCTGCTCAAGTCCTGGGGCAGCCAGATGCTGTTCCTGTGCTGCGCGGCGGCCATGCTGCTGTGGTGGCTGGTGGCCCTGCCCATGCAGGCCCCCGGGCGGCAGGCGGTGGCAAAGACCGCATAATTGGGCATCCAAGGAGCAAAGTCACATGGCATCCGTCAACAAAGTCATCATCGTCGGCAATCTGGGTGCCGATCCCGAAACCCGCTACCTGCCTTCGGGCGATGCGGTCACCAGCATCCGTGTGGCCACCACCGACCGCTACAAGGACAAGCAGTCCGGCGAAATGCGCGAAGCCACCGAGTGGCACAGCATCAGCTTCTTCGGCAAGCTCGCCGAGATCGCTGGCCAGTACCTCAAGAAGGGCAGCCAGGTGTATGTTGAAGGCAGCCTGCGCACCCGCAAGTACACCGACAAGAACGGCGTCGAAAAGTACGCCACCGACATCCGTGCCGACACCATGCAGATGCTCGGCTCGCGCCAGGGCATGGGCGGCGAAGGCGGCGGTGGTGGTTATTCGCGAGGAGGCGAAGGCGGTGGCGGTGGTGGCTACAGCCGCCCGTCTGCACCGGCCCAGCGTCCGGCAGCAGCGCCTGCTGCTGCTTCCCGCCCGGCAGCGTCCAGCGGATTTGACGACATGGATGACGACATCCCGTTCTGACCTGGACTTTCCTGTATCGCACCAAGGCCCACCCCGTGTGGGCCTTTTTGTTGCGCCAGGGCCTGGCTGCAGCCAGGCCCATGGTGTTCAGCCTTCTGCAGTGCGGGCCTTGTCCATGAGGAAATCAATGCAGGTGCGCGCCGCGCGGGTCTGGTGCCGGTTGGGCAAATACAGCAGGTACATGTTGGTGCCGAAGATGCTCAGGCGGTAGTCGTTGAGTGCCGTCAGCACCTGTCCGCTCGCGATCACATCGCGCACCACGTAATCGGGCACCAGCCCGATGCCCAGCCCCGCCAGAATGCCTTCGCGCAGAAAGGGGTAGTGGTCCGAAATCAGGGTGGGTGCGAGCATCACCTCTTCGCGCTCGCCCTGCCGGTAGCCGCGCAGTGACAGGTGTCTGCCCACCACATTGGCGGTGATCAGGGGCTGGGTGCGCAGCTGCGCCAGTTCGGTGGGCAAGCCATGCGCTGCAACATAGGCCTGCGAGGCGCACGCCAGGTAGCGCACGGTGCCGAACTCGCGCGCCACCATCTGCGGTGGCGGCTCGGGCAGGATGCGGATGGCGATGTCCACTTCATCGCGCAGGTTGTCGATCCGGTTTTCGAACACCACGTCCAGCACGATGCCCGGGTACAGCCGCTTGAACTCGACCAGCCAGTCCGACATCACCATTTGCCCGTAGCCGCTGGGCACGCTCAGGCCCACACGCCCTTGCAGGCCCTGGCCGAGGTTGGTGATGGTTTCCTGCGCCGCCACGATCTCGTTGCGGATGGTGCGCCCGTGCTCGTACAGGCGCCAGCCCACCTCGGTGGGTTCGACGCGGCGTGTGGTGCGCCGCACCAGCTGCACCCCCACGGCTTTTTCCAGCTGGCTCAGGTGGTAGCTGACGTTGGCACGAGTCATCTTGAGCTTGCGCGCCGCCTGGCTGAGGTTGCCCGCGTCGATGATGTCCACCAGCAGGGTGAGGTAACTAAGGTCCAGACTCATGTGTCAAATTTTATTTGACACTCTGTCAACAACGGATGCAATTGTCAATCCAATCTTTCCAAAAGAGAATCCGGGCCAGCCATTCCCCCGATTCAGTCCTTTTGGAGTTTTGTGTGAGCCTTTCTGCCGCCCCCGCCGTTCGCACTCTGCGAGAAGGTGACATCCTGGTGGTCACCATCGACCACCCGCCGGTCAATGCCCTGAATGTGGACGTGCGCCGGGGCCTGCTGGAGGCCGTGCAACAGGCGCAGGCCGACGCCCAGGTGCGCGCCATGCTGATCGTGGGCGCTGGCCGGGCCTTCATTGCGGGCGCAGACATCCGCGAGTTTGGCAAACCACCGTTGCCGCCCAGCCTGCCCGAGGTGTGCAATGGCCTTGAGGCCTGCAGCAAGCCCGTCATCGCAGCCATCCACGGCCCGGCGCTGGGCGGTGGCCTGGAGATCGCCATGTCTGCGCACTACCGGCTGGCGCTGGGCGACGCCCGGCTGGGCTTGCCCGAAGTTCAGCTGGGCTTGCTGCCCGGCTCGGGCGGCACGCAGCGCGCGCCCCGCCTGATGGGCTTGCGCCCCGCCGTGGAACTGATGCTCAGCGGCCGCCATATGGGTGCCCAAGAGGCGCTGGGGGCCGGCCTGATCGATCGCCTGGCCGAAGGCAGTGACGTGCGCTGCGCCGGTCTGGCGTACGCCCGGGAGCTGTTGTCTGCCGGTGCTGGCGTGCGCCGAACCCGCGATCTGGACACCCTGTTCCGTGACAAGGCCGAATCGCTGGCCACGCTGGAGGCCCTGCGCAACGAGACCGCCAAAAAATCACGCGGTCTGTTTTCCCCGCTGAAAGTGATCGAAGCGGTGCAGGCCGGTCTGGACCTGCCCTTCGACGAAGCCCTGAAATTCGAGCGCCAGCTGTTCCTGCAATGCATCGACAGCCCGCAACGCGCGGGTCTGATCCACGCCTTCTTTGCCGAACGCGAAGTCGTCAAGGTGCCCGAAGCCCAGGCGGCCCGGCCGCGTGCCATCGCCTCGGTGGGCGTGGTGGGTGGCGGCACCATGGGCGCGGGCATTGCCGTGTCGGTGCTCGACGCCGGTTTGCCGGTGACCATGGTGGAACGCGATGACGCCTCCATCGCGCGTGGCCGCGCCCATGTGGAAAAGGTCTACGACGGCCTGGTGGCCAAGGGCCGCATGACGCCCGAGGCCAAGGCGGCCGTGATGGCGCGCTTTACCGGCAGCACGCGGTACGACGCGCTGGCTGCGGTGGATCTGGTGATCGAAGCCGTGTTCGAAGACCTGGCCGTCAAACAGGCGGTGTTTGCCGAGCTGGACCGCGTCTGCAAGAGTGGCGCGGTGCTGGCCACCAACACGTCTTACCTGGACATCGACGCCATTGCTGCGAGCACCTCGCGCCCGCAGGATGTGATCGGGCTGCATTTCTTCTCGCCCGCCAACATCATGAAGCTGCTGGAAATCGTCGTGCCCGCCCAGGTCAGCGCCGACGTGGTGGCCACCGCGTTTGAACTGGCCAAGAAGCTCAGGAAAGTGGCCGTGCGTGCCGGCGTGTGTGATGGCTTCATCGGCAACCGCATCCTGGCGGTGTACCGCGCAGCCGCCGACCACATGGTGGAAGACGGCGCCTCGCCCTACGAGATCGATGCGGCAGTGCGGGACTTCGGCTATCCCATGGGGCCCTTCCAGGTGTCGGATCTGGCCGGGGGCGACATCAGCTGGGCCACGCGCAAGCGCCGCGCTGCCACCCGCGACCCCAAGGCGCGCTATGTGCAGATCGCCGACCGCATTTGCGAACGTGGCTGGTTTGGCCAGAAGACCGGCCGCGGCTACTACCTGTACCCGCAAGGCGAGCGCACGGGCCAGCCTGACCCCGAGGTTCTGGCCATCATCGACGCCGAGCGCCAGCGCGCCAGTATCACCCCGCGCAGCTTCACCCCCGAGGAGATCATGCGCCGCTACATGGCGGCCATGGTCAACGAAGGCGCCAATGTGGTGGCGCAGGGCATTGCCCTGCGGCCGCTCGATGTGGATGTGACCTTTTTGTACGGCTACGGTTTCCCTCGCCACCGGGGCGGGCCGATGAAGTACGCCGACATGGTGGGCCTGGACAAGGTGCTCGACGACATCCGCGAATTCGCCAGGCAAGACCCGCTGTTCTGGAAGCCCTCGCCGCTGCTCGAACGCCTGGTGGCCGAGGGCCAAAACTTCGACAGCCTCAACCACCTCTGACCCACCCGTTTTCAGTTTTCAAGGAAAGGACACGCCATGCGTGAAGCCGTCATCGTCTCGACCGCCCGTACCCCCCTGGCCAAATCGCACCGGGGTGAATTCAACATCACCCCCGGCCCCACACTCGCCTCGTTCGCCGTCAAGGCGGCGGTGCAGCGCGCCGGCATCGACCCGGCCCTGATTGAGGACGCCATCCTCGGCTGCGGTTACCCCGAAGGCATCACCGGCCGCAACATCGCGCGCCAGGCCATCATCCGCAGCGAACTGCCGTTGTCGATTGCCGGCACCACGGTCAACCGCTTCTGCGCCTCGGGTCTGCAGGCCATTGCCATGGCCGCGGGACGCATCGTGCTCGATGGCGCGCCCGCCATGATCGCCGGTGGTGTGGAAAGCATCTCGGGCATCCGTTCGCGTGACGACGGCAACTCGGGCATGGACCCCTGGATCCTGGAGCGCAAGCCCGACCTGTACATGGCCATGATCGACACCGCCGACATCGTGGCACGACGCTACAACATCAGCCGGGAAGCCCAGGACCGCTTCTCGGTGGAGAGCCAGCGCAAGACGGCCGAGGCCCAGGCGGCCGGCCGCTTTGCCGACGAGATCGTGCCTTGCACCACGGTGATGGCCGTGACCGACAAGGAAACCGGTGCGGTGAGCCAGCGCGAAGTCAC
>JACCDU010042069.1_pt1 | contig 28338 bp, 19 predicted proteins | sample 7446081 | NCBI WGS metagenome assembly JACCDU01 (sample SAMN15323447, study PRJNA562643) | freshwater metagenome | isolation source: river surface water | place: USA:Blue River Watershed | collected 2017-08-17
ATTGGCCGCCTTGCGCGAGCGTGGCTTGAAGCTGGTGATGATCTCGGGTGACAACCAGGCCGCCGCCGAGGCCATGGCCCGCCGCCTGGGTCTGCGACCCGAGGACGGCGAAGTGTTGGCCGATGTGCTGCCTGGCGACAAGGCCGCGCAGGTGCAAAAGCTGCGCGAAGGGGGCCGCATCGTGGCCATGGTGGGCGACGGGGTGAACGATGCACCCGCGCTGGCTGCGGCCGATGTGGGCCTGGCCATGGGCAACGGCACCGATGTGGCCATGCACGCCGCGGGCATCACCTTGATGCGTGGCGATGTGGCCCTGGTGGGCGATGCGCTGGACATTTCGGCGCGCACCGTGGCCAAGATCCGGCAAAACCTGTTCTGGGCCTTTGCCTACAACGTGGCGGGCATTCCGCTGGCGGCCATGGGCTACCTCAACCCGGTGATTGCCGGTGCCGCCATGGCACTGAGTTCGGTCAGCGTGATGAGCAACGCTTTGTTGCTCAAACGCTGGCGGCCCGATTGAGGGCCAGCGGCTGACCTCGAACTTCGCATTTTCTTGACGTACGTCACGGCGAGAAATGGCCCCGACGCGCACACTGGCGGCCATTGATGTGGAGAACGAACCCATGAAAAAGCACAGCAGCTTGCAAACCATCCGCGACGAACACGCTTCTCTGGCCGCCATGTTGCAATCCATGCGCATGATGGTTGAACGTGGCCCGAGCGACGATCGCCGCAACTTTTTTGACGTCGTGCGCGCGATGCTGTTCTACATCGACGAGTTTCCCGAGCGCCTGCACCACCCCAAAGAATCGAACCTGCTGTTCCCCAAAGTGGTCAAGGCTGCGCCCAAGGTGATGGGCGCGATCGACAAGCTCGAGCGCGACCACATGTACAGCGAAAAAGCCGCCCGTGATTTACAGCACCTCTTGATGGCCTGGGAACTGCTGGGGGCCACGCGCCGTCAGGCCTTTGAAGAGGCGTTCAAGAAATACGTGGACTTCTATCTGGAGCACATGCATCTGGAAGAGACCGTGATCTTGCCCGAGGCCGAGCGTTGCCTGAACGACGAAGACTGGGCTTTGCTGGACAAGGCCTTTGCAGAAAACGCCGACCCGCTCACGGGCCACTACCCGCCCACACAGGAATACGAAAAGCTGTTCAGCCTGATCGTGACCCGCGCGCCTTCGCCCATCGGGCTGGGTTGAACACAAGTCCGCCGACCGCGCGCCAGGCGTGGTCGGCGAACAGGCCCGACATCAATGCGCGGGCGTCGCCATGTGTGTGCGGTCTTTGAACCAGGACACGTACAGCACCGGCAAGACCAGCAAGGTCAACAGCGTGGCGGTGAACAAACCGCCGATCACCACGATGGCCAGAGGCCGTTGGGTTTCCGATCCGATGTCGTGGCTCATCGCCATGGGCAAGAGGCCCAGCGCGGCCAGCATGGCGGTCATCAGCACCGTGCGCAGGCGCTGCAAGGCCCCTTCCTTGACGGCCTCCAGCACGGTGTGACCCGCGTTGCGCAGTTGCTGGAACACCGACAGCATCACCACACCATTGAGCACGGCCTGCCCTGACAGCGCAATGAAGCCAATGGCGGCCGACACCGACAGCGGGATGTTGAAAATCCACAAGGCCACAAACCCACCGATCAAGGCCAGCGGCACGTTGATCAGGATCAGTGCCGCGCTCTTGAAAGAGCTGAACGCGTCGAACAGCAGCACGAAGATCAAGAGCAAGGAGATGGGCACCACCACGCTCAGGCGCTGCATGGCGCGTTCCTGGTTCTCGAACTCACCTGACCAATTGACCACGTAGTTGGGAGGAATCGTCACGTTCTTTTGCACGCGCTGTTTCATGTCACCCACCACCGAGCCCATGTCACGGCCCTTGATGAAAATGCCAATGGCCATGGTGCGGCGGCCCGATTCGCGGGCGATGTTCATCGCGCCGCTGGTTTGTTCGATCTTGCTGACCGCGCCCAGGCTCACATAACCGCCATCGGGCGTTGGAATCGGTATGGCGGCCAGCTCCGAAATGTTGCGCCGCTCCTGCGGCAGCCGAACCGCCACATCAAAGCGGCGCTCACCGTCCCACAAGGTGGTGGCGCCCTTGCCTGCCAATGCGGCTTCGATCACGTCCTGCACATCACCCACGTTCAAGCCATAGCGTGCCGCTTGTTCCCGCTGGATGTTGATCAGCAGCTGAGGCAATTCGCCTTGCCGATCGATCTCGGCGCGGCTGACGCCACGGACTTGTTTGATCTCACGCTCGATGGCTTCGGCCGTCTGCTTGAGCACGGCCAGATCATCGCCCGCGATCTTGATCACGATCTGGCCGTCGATTTGCGAAATCGACTCGAGCACGTTGTCGCGAATGGGTTGCGAGAAAGTGGGCTCCATGCCGGGCAAGGCCGACACGGCATGGTCCATTTCCTCGATCAGTTTCTCACGCGTGATGCCCTTGCGCCATTGCTCTGGCGGTTTCAGGTCCACAAAGACCTCGGCCATGCTGATGGTTTTCGGGTCGGTGCCGTCTTCGGGTTGGCCCGCTTTGGAGACAGTCGTGCGCACCTCGGGCACGCTGTGCAATGTTTTGCGGATGTCACTCAGAATGCGCGTGGCTTCGTTGTTGGCGACGCTGGCGGGCAGGCGCACGTTGACCCAGATCGTGCCCTCGTTGAGTTCCGGCAGGAACTCCGAGCCCAGGCGCGATGCGGCCACCATGGCCATGGCAAAGCAAGCGATGGCGATGCCCACCACCTGACGGCGGTGACCCAGCGCCCAGTTCAAGGCCGGTGTGTAGATTTGTTTGGACTTGGCCACCACCCGGTTGTCGTGGTGAGGCAAGCCTTTGCGCAGCATCCAGTAAGCCAGCAAGGGCACCAGTGTCAGCGAGAAAATCAGGGCACCAATCAGCGCAGCAGTCACCGACAAAGCCATGGGCTGGAAGATGCGGCCTTCGTGTCGCTGCAAGGCAAAGATCGGGATGTGGGCTGCAATGATGATCAGCATCGAGAACAGCGTGGGGCGTCCCACTTCGTTGGCTGCTTCGGTGATCAGGGTCTTGCGCTCTTTTTCGTTCATGCCCTCGCCCCGCTCGGCCAGCCGGTGCATGATGTTTTCGATCACGATCACCGCGCCGTCCACGATGATGCCGAAGTCCATGGCCCCCAGACTCAGCAAGTTGGCGGGCACGCCCATGATCTTCAGGCCCATGAAGGTGGCCAGCAAGGCCAGTGGAATCACGGCCACCACGGCCAGGCTGGCGCGCAGGTTGGACAAAAAGATGTAAAGCACCAGCGAGACCAGCAACGCGCCTTCGACCAGGTTCTTGAACACCGTGGTCAATGTTTTGTCCATCAGCCAGGCGCGGTCATAAAAGGGCACGATCTGAACGCCTTGCGGCAAGCCACGGCTGTTGAGCTCGCTGATTTTTTCTTTCACCCCTTTCAGCACAACGCTGGGGTTCTCGCCTTTGCGCATGACCACGATGCCGGTGACGACGTCGTTGTCGTTGTCCTGTCCGACGGTGCCCAGACGCGGGACGGCACCGATCTTCACCTGCGCCACATCGCGCACCAGGATCGGTGTCGCATGACGGGTGGCGACCACCACCTGGCCAATCTCTTCGGCCGATCGCAGCAAACCGATGCCGCGGATGGCGAACTGCTGCAAGCCTTGCGCCACATAGCTGCCGCCGGCGTTGGAGTTGCCTCGGCCCAGAGCGTCCAGCAGGTTTTGGATGGTGAGTTTGTGGGCGCGCAGTTTTTCCAGATCGGGCTGCACTTCGTATTGCTTGATGAAGCCGCCCATGGCCACCACGTCGGCCACACCAGGTACTTGGCGCAAGCCGCGCTCGACGACCCAGTCTTGCAAGGTGCGCAATTCGGTGGTGGTCTGGCCATCGCCGCGCAAGCGGTAGCGCATGACTTCGCCGACCGGGGTGGCGTTGGGGGCGATGTTGGCCTCCACGCCCGGTGGCAGGTCCACGCCGCGCAGACGCTCGTTGACTTGTTGGCGCACGATGTTCACATCGGCGTTGTCGTTGTAGGTCACCACGGTGAACGACAGGCCAAACTGGGTGTGCGAGAACACCCGGATCGAATTGGGCAAACCGGCCAGCGCCACCTCGATGGGCAAGGTGACTTGCTTTTCAACTTCTTCGGCAGCGCGACCAGGGTACAGCGCAATCACCGTCACTTGCGTGTCGGTCACATCCGGGAAGGCTTCGACCGACAGGTTCTTGAAGGCGATGACCCCGGACATCACGAACAGCAGCGTGCCCAGCACGATGAACAGCGGCTGGTTCAGGGCGTAGTGGATGAGCTTTTTCATGGCTTGCTCTGCTCCGCCGCGTGGGCCGCTTCCTGGGCGATCCTCAGCTCACGCGCCAGCAGCAAACCGTTTTGGCTGACCACTTGCTCGCCTTCTTTCAAACCGGCGCTCAGCAGCACCCGCTGGGCACCTTCGTAGGAGACCTTCACATCGCGGGGCTCAAACACCCCGGGCTGACTTTGCACAAACACGTAGTGCTGGTTGCCGCGCAAGAAGACCGCCGTGGCGGGCACTTCCACGCCCGCGCCCACTTGCCGCTCGTAACGCACCTTGGCCAGCATTTCGTTTTTCAACAGCCGTTGAGGGTTGACCACTTTCGCGCGGATCTTGATGGTGCGCGTGTTCGGATCGATCTGATCGGTCACCGCGCTGATGCTGGCGTCAAAAGTCTGCTCCGCCAGGGATGGCACGATCAGCTTGACCTTGGCCCCTGGGCGCAGGCCGGCCACATCGGCTTCTTGAGCGTCAATTTGCACCCACAGAACGCTGGGGTCCGACACCACAAACAGGGGCACGCTGGCACCGTCTGGGCGCACTTCTTGACCGGGGTTGAGGTTGCGTTCGACCACCACGCCCGCCATGTCGCTGCGCAGGCCCAGTTGCTGGTTCACGCCTGTGCCGCTGCCATACAGGCTGGTGCGTGCCTGGGCTCGGGCCACTTCGGCCTGCGTGCGCGCGGCTTCGGCCTCGGCCTGCTCCAGGTCTTTGCGGGCCACCACGCCCGCTTCCAGCAGTTCGCGCTGGCGTTGCAGGGCTTGTTTGGCCAAGGTGGCATCGGCCTGTGCCCGCGAGGTGTCGGCTTGTGCGGCACCAAACTCGGGCGAGGCCAATTCGGCCAGCACCTGCCCGGCTTTGACCGTTTGCCCCACATCGGCACTGATGCGCGTCACGCGGCCTGCAAAGGCGGGGTAGACGCGTTGGGTTTTTTCTTCGTTCCAGACCAATTTGGCAGGCAGCTCCACGGCGACGTTTTGGGCTTGCACCGCGGCGGTGCTGACCAGCAAAGGCAGTTGCGGGTGGCCTGCGGGATAGCGCAACTGCTTGTCCTGGATGATGGGCATGGGTGTCGCAGCCACGGGTTCGGCTTTGTCCTGGCAGGCACTCAGCAGGCTCAGGGCCGCCAAGCTCAGGATGGCGATCGGGGTGTGCAAAGGTTTCACGGGCGTGTCTCGTTCAGAAATTCAAAGAAGGGGGTTCAACGTGCGGTACCTGGTGCAGCACCAGGTGCGGCCGAGCGCAACTGCCAGGTGCCCAGCGCCTTGGCGTGGGCATTGCGCACGGTCAGCGCCTCGAGTTGGGTGGTTTTGAGGGTGCGGCGAGCGTCCAGCAAATCGGTCAGCGTCAAACCGCCTTTGCTGTACGCGGTTTCGGCTTGTGCCGCCACGCGGGTGGCTTGCGGCAGGATGTCGTCCTCAAAAATTTTCAGGCGCTGGGCGCTGGTTTGCCAGGCTTGCACCAGGGCACCGAGGTCGGCACGGGCTTGCAGCAAGGTTTTTTGCAGCAGATCCTGGCTCTGTTCTTCTTGGGCCAGGGCGCGACCGATTTCACCTTCAAAGCGTTCCCAGCCATTCAGGGGCACCGAAATGCGAAAAGCCAGCAAACGCGTGGAGCTGCCAGGAAAGTGGTCAAACGTGGTGCCCACGCTGGGGTCGGCTTGGCGCAGCGCCCGGGCCGATTGCAAAGCGGCCTGCGCGGCGGCCACGCGTTCGCGGGCGGCCACCACATCGGGGCGTTGCTCGACCAGGGCCTCCACCAGCGCCTCGGTTTGCACCGTGTCGGGCACGCTCTGGGGCCAGTCGCCCAGTGCTTGCCAGCCACCCGCAGGCACGGGCAAGCCGGTCCACTGCGACAGCGCCCAGGCCGCTTGTTGGCGGTCCAGCGCGGCGCTGTGTTCGTCGGCACGCGCGCGTTCGGCCTCGATCTGGGTGCGTGCGGCATCCTGGGCCGACAAGTCGCCAGCCTTCAGGCGCAGTTGCGCGCTGCGGGCCAGTTGGGCCGCGCTTTGGGCGATGGCCTGCACCGCCTGCAGGCGCTGCTGCGCGGCCAGCAGGTCATAAAAGGCCGCTTGTGCGCCGATTTGCTGCACCAGCAAGGCGTCCTGGCTGTCGGCCTGGGCGGCATTGGCGCTGCGCTGCGCTGCTTCGGTGCGCAGGGCGCGTTTGTTGCCACGCTCCCAGGTCCAGTCCAGGCCGAGCGATTTGTCGATCCGCTTTTGCGTCCAGAACGAACCGCCGCCGGTGCCGTTTTGCAAGTCGATGGACGAGATGCCCGCCGACAAGCTGGGGGCGGGGGCGCGGTCGGCGCTCCGCACGTCGGCGCGGGCGGCGTTCAGGGCACGTTGCGCGGCCAGCACATCGGGGCTTTGCCGGGCGGCTTGCAGCACCTGCTGCAGGTTCAAGGTCAAAGAAGCGGATGCGTTCACCGCCGCCGACGTGGCGGCGGCAGGGTGGGCCGTGTCGGCTGCCAGGGCCCAAGGTCCCGCGCCCAAGCCCACCAGGCCGCTCAAAAGAAACAAGTGTCGTATGCTCATCGCTCCTTTATCGGTGACATGGCCTGACCAAGACCTGACTTGGGTGGCCGCTTTTTGGGAGACGTGGGGCGCATGCGCATTTTGTTGGTCGAAGACGACGCGGTCTTGCAATCGGTCATGCGGCGCAGCCTGGCCGATGCCGGGCATCGGGTCGATGCGGCAGGCGATTGCTCGACGGCCCGGCATCTGTGGCATGTGCAGGCCTATGACGCGGTCTTGCTGGACCTGAACTTGCCCTTGACCGAGCGCCGCGATGCCGAGATGGTCAGTGGCCTGGCCCTGCTGCGCGAGCGCCGTGCCAAAGGCGACAAAACCCCGGTGCTGGTGCTCACCGCACGCAACCGCACCGACGAACGCATTGCCGGCCTGGATGCCGGTGCCGACGACTACCTGGGCAAACCGTTTGAGCTGGCCGAGGTCGAAGCCCGCCTGCGGGCCCTGGTGCGCCGCAGTCAGGGGGCCGATGACCAGACCCAGGTGGGGCAATTGGTGCTCGACCGCAAAGCGCGGCGCATTTTGATTCAGGGCCAGGAGTTGACATTGCCGGCCCGCGAGCTGGAGGTGTTGTGGGAGCTGATGAGCCCGCCCGGACGCACCGTGAGCAAGAAAGATTTGTCGAACAAACTCTCTGACTTTGAGGAAGCCTTGGCCGACAACGCGCTCGAAGCCTTCATCTCGCGCCTGCGTAAAAAGCTGGCGAACTCGGGCGCATCGATCCGCACCCTGCGCGGTTTGGGCTACCTGATGGAGGATGCGCGGTCATGAAGCCTGTGGCCACGACCTTGCGGTCCCGATTGCTCCGGCATGTGATTTTGCCCCTCGCCTTGACCTGGTTGGTGGGGGCCTTGCTGGCCTTGGCGGTGGCGCGGTATTTCACGCAACAGGCGTTTGACCGCGCCTTGCTTGACGATGCCTACGCGGTGGCCAGCCATGTGCGCCACGCCGAAGACGGTGGCTTGACGCTCGGTCTGAGTTCGGTCGAGATGGGCCATTTGTTGTTCGATCAGAACGAAAACCTGTACTTTGCGGTGTACCAGGACGATGGACGCTTGCTCGCTGGCCATGCGGGCTTGCAGTTGCCAGTGGGCTCGCGTGCTGTTGCCGGGCCTTTTTTCACCGAGACCCCATTTCAGAACCGCATGCTGCGAGCTGTGGTCTTGGCGCGCAGCCGGCCTGCGGCCTTCACCGTGGTGGTGGCGCAAACGACGCGAAGCCAGGACCAATTGTTTGAGCGGCTGTTTTTCATCTCGCTGGTGCCACAGCTGCTGCTGCTGATCTGGCTGGCTTGGTGGCTGCGCCGGGCGATCCAGCAAGATGTGCAACCTTTGATGGATTTGGAACAGGCCGTTGCCCAGCGCGATGCGCGCGACCTGACGCCCATGAGCATCTCCACGCGCACGCTGGATGTGCAAAAGCTGGGCGAGTCCATCAATGCCTTGCTGGCCCGCATCGAGCAAAGCGTGCGGGGTCAAAAAGAGTTTGCCGGCAATGTGGCGCACGAGTTGCGCACGCCGCTGGCGGGCATCCGCGCCCTGGCGGAATACGGCCTGGCCCAGAACGAGCCACACATTTGGCGCGAGCAACTGCGCAGCATCGCGCAAAGCCAGGAGCGCGCCAGCCATCTGGTCGATCAGCTGCTGGCGCTGGCCTTGGCACAGGAGGCCCAGCAGGTTTTGCAACCCCAGCCTTTGGCCTTGGACGAGGTGGTGCGCGACAGCCTGATGCGCCATCTGCACCGCGCCGATGCGCTGGGCGTAGACCTGGGTGCGGTGGGGCTGGACAAACCGGTGTGGATTGCGGCGCAACGGGCTTTGCTGGAAGGGGTGCTCGACAACCTGATCGACAACGCGATGCGCTACGGCCTGCCCCCTGCGGGGCAACAGCGCCATGTGACGGTGGCGCTGGCCCGCTTGCCCGAGGGCGACCTCGAGTTGTCGGTGGTGGACAACGGGCCTGGCATTTCCGATGCGCAACGCGAGCGCCTGCTGCAACGCTGGGCGCAAGGCAGTGCGGGCGAGGCCCTCAAACAAGGCTCGGGCCTGGGCCTGTCCATCGTGGCCGAGTACGCCCGCATCATGGGGACCCCCTTGTCACTGGGGCCCGGGCATGCAGGCCAGGGTCTGAAGGTCGGCTTGCGCTTTGCCGCTCAACCCAGCGTCGGGTAGTCCAGATAACCGGCATCGCCGCCGCCATACAGGGTGGCGCGGTCCAGCGTGTTGAAGGGGCCGCCTTGCCTGAGGCGCGCGCCCAGATCGGGGTTGGCGATGAAGGGGCGGCCAAAAGCGATCAGCTCTGCGCCTTCGCGCAAGGACTGCTCGGCCAGCGGCAGGTCATAACCGTTGTTGACCATCCAGGCCCCTTGCCCGCCGCTTTGGCGGTAAACGTTTTTCAGAGCCGCGTAGTCAAAGGGGGCCAGGCCTTGCTGGTGGTCGCGCGGGCCGCCGGTCGAGCCTTCGATGATGTGCACATAGGCCAGGCCCAGCGGGGCCAGTTGCCGGACCACATGCTCGAACAAAGGCTGTGGCAGGTCGTCGCTGGCATCGTTGGCCGGGGTCACGGGCGAGAGGCGAATGCCGGTGCGGCCGCCGCCGATTTCGGCCGCCACGGCTTGCATCACTTCTTGCAAAAAGCGGGCACGGTTCTCGATCGGGCCGCCATACGCATCGCTGCGCTGGTTGCTGCCCGAACGCAGGAACTGGTCGATCAGGTAACCGTTGGCGGCGTGCACTTCGACCCCATCAAAGCCGGCGGCCACCGCATTGGCGGCGGCGCGGCGGTAGTCCTCCACAATGCCGGGCAGTTCGGCGGCATCGAGCGCACGGGGGGGCGACACCGCCACAAACTGGGCTTTGCCATCGACCAGCAACACGGTTTTGCATTGGGCGGTCACAGCCGATGGGGCCACGGGTGCTTGACCGTTGGGTTGCAAGCTGGTGTGCGAGATGCGGCCCACATGCCACAGCTGCATCACGATCTTGCCGCCTTCGGCATGCACCGCGTCGGTCACCTGTTTCCAGGAGGCGACTTGTTCTGCGCTCCAGATGCCGGGCACATCGGCATAGCCCTGGCCCTGGTGGCTGATGCCCGTGGCCTCGGTGATGATCAGGCCCGCCCCGGTGGCGGGGTTGGCGCGTTGGCGGTAATAAGTGGCCATGCGCGCATTGGCCAAGCCGCCAGGGGCTCGGTTGCGCGTGAGCGGGGCCATCACGATGCGGGTGGACAGGGCCAGGGTGCCGACTTGGCAAGGTTCAAACAGGGACGTCATTCGGTCATTTCTCAAGGCGATGGGACAAGGGATTCAAACGTCGAAGCCCGGATTTTCACGGCTCAGTTTGCGCAGCAGCGAGGGCCAGACAAAAGCGCCGCCCAGTCCACCGGTTTGCACGCGCGAGGCATGGGCCACGCCGTTCAGGATTTGCGGGTTCACCGCCGTCAGGTCTTGCGGTCCGTTTTGTCCGGCCAGTGCATCCACCTGGATGCGGCAGGTGTTTTCAAACGTGTACATCGACAGGAACGCATCGGCAATCGTCTTGCCCACTGTGAGCAGGCCGTGGTTGCGCAGCATCAAATAATTGGCTTCGCCCAGGTCGGCTTGCAAGCGGGCCTTTTCATCGTCGCGGATCGCCACGCCTTCGTAGCCGTGGTAGGCCAGTGAGGCCAGCACAAAAGTGCTTTGCTGGCTGATGGGCAGCACGCCGTGCGCTTGCGCGCTCACGGCCACACCGGCACGGGTGTGGGTGTGCAACACACAGCTCGCGTCGTGCCGCACTTCGTGCACGGCGCTGTGGATCACAAAGCCCGCCGGGTTGACCGGGAAGGGGCTGTCGTGCAGCTTGTTGCACTGCATGTCCACCTTGACCAGGCTCGAGGCGGTGATCTCGTCGAACATCAGGCCATAGGGGTTGATCAGGAATTGTGCTTGACCGCCGGTGACCGATTCAGGCAGCTTGGCGCTGATGTGGGTGAAGACCAGATCGCTCCAGCCATAGAGCGCCACCAGCCGGTAGCACGCCGCCAGGTCGACACGCAATTGCCATTCGTCGGGGTGAACACTGTCTTTGAGGGATGCAATCTGAAACGCCATGGCCGCCGGCTCCGTTTGAAAAAATGAAACGCCAGCTTAACGACTGGCGGGCCATGGCGATGACGTGTAGGCGACTGATGGCACCGTCTGGCTACACCATCCCCAAGCTGCCCAAAATCGCCAGCAGCTGGCTGGTGTTGATCAGGATGGCCGATTTGTGGATCTTGCGGAATGCTGGGATGGCCATGATTTCGCGGGTCTGAATCTGGGGGGCGAGCTGGTCCATCATCGGGATGAACTTGCCGCGCAGCACCAGCGTGAGGGCGGCGATGCCGCCGGCTCCTGCGGCGAAGGCCGGACGCCCCGCCAGCGCATAGCTGATGGCCGTGCCCACTGCAGCCACGAGCGCGATGCGGTAGTAGGTGAGGTAAAAAGACCGGATGAAACGCGCATCCACCGGGTTGTCGTGCTTGAGCACCAGCAAGGGCACCGAGCCCAGCAAAAAGTAAGCCGTCACCGCGAGCAAGGCCACGGTGAAAAACAAGGCCACGGCGTGGGGTTGCAAGAGCATGGTGAGGCGATGGGTGAAAGTGCAGAAGTTCGCTTCAGAAGTGCCTGGTCATCATCGTGTGATGGATTTGACGCTTCAACTTTGTGGTGCGGTCAGCCGCTCCAGCCGCATCAGGTAAGTGCGGGCAAACTGCCCGCCGTCGTCAACGGGGCCGCACATCTCCAGCGAGGCTTGCAGCTGGCTGCACACGGCGGGGCGTTCAGGCTGGCCAAAGATTTTGCAGCGCAGGGTGTCGTCCAGTTGCACACAAGGCACACCTGCGGGCTTGCCGTGTGGCATGCCGGGAATGGCCGACGAGATGGATGGCGCCGTGCAGCAGGCCGCACAGCCTGGGCGGCATGAAGGGCGAGCGCTCATTTGGGCCACAGGACCCACAGCTGCAAAGGCTGCTTCATGCGCCCGGCCAGTTCACCGGCAGCAGTGCCGGAGCCGGCGTAATAGTCGGCCCGCACCGCACCCACGATGGCTGTGCCGGTGTCTTGCGCCAACACCAGTTTGTCCAGTGAGGTCTGGGGGCCTTGCGAACGCAGCCAGACGGGCGTGCCGTAAGGAATGCTGCCCCGGTCCACCGCGATCGAACGGCCTGCGGTCAGGGGCACGCCTTGTGCCCCTTTGGGCCCGGGCGGTGTGCTGCCGGGTGGCAAAGCTTCTTCCTTGAAGAACACCACGCGGGGGTTTTGCCACAGCAGTTCATTCACGCGCGAGGGGTTGCGCAAGATCCAGTCCTTGATGCCGGGCCACGACGCATCGCGGATCAGGCCCTGGTCGAGCAGCCAGCGGCCAATGCTTTTGTAGGGCTGGTCATTGGTGCCTGCAAAGGCCAGACGCACCAGGCGCTGGCGGCCATCCGATTCGGTCACGTTGATGAGGCCCGAACCCTGGATGTGCAGCACCATGGCATCGACCGGGTCGGCCAGGTACACCAGTTCTTTGCCGCGCAGCGCGGCTTTGGCGGCAGGCAAGGCGTCCATTTCCTGGCGGGTGTACCAGGGTTTGCGCTGGGCAAGGCCCGCAGGCGGCGCATACAAGGGCACGTTGAAACCCGCGCGTGGCTGGCGTGAGGCGTTCAGCACCGGCTCGTAATAGGCGGTGAGCAAACCATCGGTCCGCTGATCGCGCGACTCCACCCGATAGGGTTGCAGGTTTTGGCGCATCCATTGGCGTTGAGCGGTGACCGGGGCATTGGCGAGTTGATGCACTTCGGGGCACAGCGTTTTCCAGGCGGGCGCGGGGCGCAGACAACTTTGCTGCCAGGCGGGCCAGGCTTCATGCAAGGGGTCGGTGTCCAGGCCAGGCAGGTCGCTCCAGCGCACAGGCACCCAGCGGCTTTGCGCCTGCATCAGTGGGGGGGGCAGTGTGCCGGTTTCGGTCGGGCTGGAGGTCCCGGGCCAGGAAGCCTGATGGCTGGGCGTGACCGAGCAGCCCGCCAGACTGCCTACAATCGCGGCCACGACCCATGCGGCCCAGGCCGCTGGTGATGAAAACAAGGGGAGTTTGCGCATGGGCTTGATTTTGCTGGAAGCTTTGTTGGCCTTGGTCGTGTTGATCGCGATCGTGTGGTGGACCATGTTTGCGGGGCGCTCCAAAGGTGAGTTGCCTGCGCCGCCAGACCAGGCTGACAAGTCCGAGGACTGATCGGCCCTCATGACCTGCCCTCAGTCGAGCAGGGTCTGGCCACCTTCAAAGCGCTGGGCATAGTAACGGTTGCTCAGTTTGTCGATGCGCACGCCGGTGCGTTCATTGCTGGCATGCACAAAACGCCCGTCACCCACATACACACCCACATGAGAGTGGCGCGCCCCCAATGTGTTGAAGAACACCAGATCGCCCGGCTGCAATCGGGCCGTGTCGACCGGGCGAGACAGCTTGCCCAGATCGGCCGAGGAGCCGCGCAATTTCAGCCCCGCGGCTTCTTTGTACACATGGGACACCAGGCCCGAGCAGTCAAAGCCCACGGCCGGGCCGCGACCGCCCCAGGCGTAACGCGTGTCGAGCAAGGACATGGCGAACAAGGCCACATCGTTGCGTGTGGCGGTGTGTGCAGAGGCGGGGCTGGACGCCGGGTTGACACCGCTTTTGAAGGAGGGGTCCGCCGGCGGGTTGGCGCAGCCGACCAGGATGCAGGTCAGCAACGGTGTCCACGGGTGCAGGTTTGGCTTCATGACAGCGTGCGCAGCAAGTTGGCCAGTTCGACGGCCGATTTGACCTGCATCTTGTCGAACACGCGGGCGCGGTGCACTTCCACCGTGCGCACGCTGATGTCCAGCTGGTCCGCGATCAGTTTGTTGGGCAGCCCTTCGACCACCAGCCGCATCACATCGCGCTCGCGGTCGGTCAGCTCGTTCAGCTGGGACTGCAACAGGTTTTGCTGCTGACGTGCCGCCAGGCGTTCGTGCGACAGGTTCAGCGCCTGCTCGATGCGGTCGACCAGGGCGTTGTCGGAAAAAGGCTTTTCGCAAAAATCAAAAGCCCCGCGCTTGACGCTGTCCACCGCGGTGGGCACGTCGGCGTGGCCGGTCAGGAAAATCACGGGCCAAGCCTGGGCGATGCCACTGGCCAGCAACTGCTCAAACAGGGCCAGCCCACTCATGCCGGGCATGCGCACATCGAGCAAGATGCAGGCCGCTTGCTGGGGCGGTGTATCGCCCATGGTGCGGTCGAGCATGGCCGAAAAGGCTTCGGCACTTTCAAAAGACTCGCTGAGCAAACGCCGGGTGCGCAACAGCCAGGCCATGCCTTCGCGCACGCTGACGTCGTCGTCCACGATGTAAACCGTGCTGTCTTGGGGTGAGTACATGCGCGGATTTTAGGCGGTGTCGGTCGGTGGAGCCGTGGTGCTCTGCCGCACCGCAGGCAGCGTGAAACGAAAAGCCGTGCCTCTGGGCGACTGGGCTTCAAAATCCAGATGGCCGCCGTGCTGCTCGACGACGGTGCGGCACAAACTCAGGCCCAAACCCATGCCCTCGGCTTTGGTGGTGAAGAAGGGGGTGAAGAGTTGCTCGGCCACTTCGGGTTCGATGCCGGAGCCCACATCGGTGATGGCCAGCTCGACCCAACTTTGGTCGGCATTGGAGGCGGCCCGCTTGGCTTGCAAGACCAGCACCCGGTCCCGGCATTCGGGGCGGTCCATGGCTTGCATGCCGTTGCGCGCCAGGTTGAGCAGCACTTGCTCGACCATGGTGCGGTCACACCAGACCGGGGGCAAACGCGCTTCGATGCGGGTGACCACCCGCACGTGCAGCTTGCGGGCCTGCAGGTTGACCAAGGGCAAGATGGCGTCGAACAGCGCGTGCGGGGGCACGGCTTCGCGGGCTTGGTCGCGGCGGCGCACAAAGTCGTGCACGCTGTTGATGACACGTCCGGCGCGCCCCGCTTGCTCGGCAATGCGGCGCAGCGCCATGTGCACATCGTCCATGCTTTGCGGCACGGCCTCGGGGTCCTTGAGCAGGTTGAGCGAGCCATTGGCGTAACTGGCGATCGCTGCGAGGGGTTGGTTCAACTCGTGGCTGAGCAGCGAGGCCATCTCGCCCACCGTGGCCAGGCGGGCCGTGGCTTGCAAACGTTCCTGGCTGGCACGCGACAACTCTTCGACGCGGCGTTGTTCGCTGATGTCAATCACCGCGCCCATCCAGCCGGTTTGCACACCGGCGGTGCTGATCAAGGGCGCCTCGATGATCAGCACAGGAAAGCGGGTGCCATCGTGTCGCATGAAGACCGACTCGAAACCTTCGCGGGGTGGCGCATTGCCGGCCAGGCGGATGGCCTGGCGTTGCCGGTATTCGTCCACCATCTCGGGCGGCCAATAAGGCATGGGGGCATTCTGGCCAATCAGGGCTTCGGCGGGCAGTCCCACCATTTGGCAAAAGGCCGGATTCACATAGGTGATGCGGCCTTCCAGATCGCGTGCGCGCAAGCCGGTCACCAGCGAGTCTTCCATCGCTTTGCGAAAGGCCAGTGCATCGGCCAGGTCGCGTTCGGCCTTCAGCCGGCGGCGCGAGTCTTTGGCCAGCAGCACCATTACCGTGATCAATGCGATCGACATGCCGGTCACCAAAGCCGTGAGCACGTTGGGGAACAGATCGGGCTCGCCCCGGCGTCCGTCCATGCGCAGCACCAGGGTGTTGCCAGGCAAGTCCACCAGCTGCTGTGCGGTGAACAGGCGCAAGCCCCGCCGCTGGCTGCCTGCGATGGCCAGGCGGGTGCCATCGGCTTCGGTGAAGGAGACTTCGTTGCGGCGTCCAAATGTTTTGCCCAGGCGTTCGACCAGCAGCGGTTGCAGGCCATAGGTGACCACCGCGTAGCCGGTCAATTCGCCGTCTTGTGTCATGGGCAGGCACAGCTCCATGACCTCCATGCCCAAACCATCGGGCTGGGGCAGATAGTAGGTGCTGGAATAGGCGGGGCCATTGAAGCGCCGTGCGCGCTGACACGACTGGATGGTTTCGTTGACGACTTCGTGGCGCGGTGTGCGTTCAAAAATGGGGGGGCGCAAGGGCGAGTCGGCCGCCGCCACAGGATTCAATTGCTGGTCGCGCCATTCGATGCGCAACCAGTCGCGGTTTTCACGCAGCAAACGCATGGCTTCGGGCTGCCAGGTTTTGACCTGCACATGTTCCGATTGCAGCGCCTGCAAGGTTTGCACATCCCGCGACAGGCTGGTGCGCATGTCGCTCACGGCATCGGCGGTGTCGCGTTCCAGCTCGCTTTGCACCTGGCTGATTTCGTAGCGTCCGGCCAGCCACACCAAGGTGACCAGCACGGCCAGCACCAGGCCGATCAGCGCGGCCCACAAGGAGCGCCGGCCGGCGCTCCAGGGCATGGCTTCATCGATCGCGGCCATCCACAAGGACACCCGTTGTTGAATCGCCTGGACTGCGCGTGAAAAGGTGTTGGGCATGGCGCGATCAAGGGCTTGAAGAGGGCGGCGCACTGGCCGGTGCGCGCGCGTTGTGGTCCACGCGCGTGACGCGGGGCGCAGACCAGCTGCCATCGATCAGGAACTCCTGTGCGGATGCTTGCGCCAACGGACTTTGCAAATACAGCTGTGCCAGGAACGTGGTCAGACCCACCAGGGGATTGACCGCGATGCCCGCCATCAAAGAGGCGGTGCCGGCGTCCAGCTCGGGCAGGATCACCACGCGCAGTTGCTGGGTTTCTTTGGCGACGTCGGCCGAACCGTCGAGCTGCACCACCGCGTTCACGCCCTTGATTTGCAGATTGCGTGTGCTGGCCGTGCCACGGTCGATGCTGACATGGCCCACCACGGAATCGAATGCGAAGCCTTCGTAGAACACATCGCGGAAATCCAGCAGCAAGCGCCGGGGCAAGGCCTGCAGGCTGAGCACCCCCAGCAGTTTGGCCACACCCGCATCGGCCTTGAGGAATTGGCCGCGGCCCATTTTCACGTCGAACTGGCCGTTCATGCTCGGGTAATGCAAGGCCAGGGGTGAGCCTGTCCAGTGGATGTCGCCTTCCAGCAGCCCACTGCCGCCGCGCAGGGCCCCGGGGGTGCCCAGCCGGGTGAGCAAGGCACCGGCATCGTTGACCGCCAGATGGAAACGCATTTCGGTCTTGCGCACGCTGCTGCCTTCATGGGCGGTGAGCCAGCGCCCCGTGCTGCGCAGGGTGGCTTCGGGCAAGACGATGTTGAACTTGTTGAGTTGCCATTCGCGTGCGGGCCTGGTGCGGGATTTGGAGAGTTCGCTGTTGACCGCTTCGATCTCGATGCGGCCCAGCGGTTTGCCGCGCAATTCCAGCTGCTCGATCACGATGTCCAGGGCTGGCAAGTTGGCAGGGCCACTTTCCAGCAGGCTTTCCACATCGGCCGCGCTGGACGGGGGCAGGTTCAGGCGGGCCAGACGCGCATACAGCTGACCGGGTTGTTCGCCTGCCGCCTGGCGGAACTCCAGGTGACCGCTCAGCTCGCGGGCGTCCACGTTGGCACGCCAGACCAGGCCGTCCCGCGTGCCACCAGCCACCACCTGGTGCAAGGTGCGGCCATCGGCGGTGATCGTGTTGGCCTGCAAGCCGATGCGGGTGGGCAAGTAGCCTTGTGTGGCGGTGCTGCGCAAGGCGTCACCGTTGGGCGTGGCAGGCCACAGTGTTTGCCATTCGTCCACCGAGAACTGGTCAAGCGACACCGTGGCCGAGACCCCGGTCTCGGGCATGGGCGGCAACTGGCTGCTGTTGCCCAGGGCCATGCTGCCGCGCAGCACCCGTGGCTGTTGTCCGCTCAGGTCTCTCACATACTGGACCGAGGCCACGCGCCCAAGGTCCACCTGGATGTGGTCTTGCACGTTGGCCCCCAGGCCTTGCACGCGGCTGCGGATGTTCAGTGGCATCGCCACCTGGGCGGCTTTGCCCAAGGGTGCGGGCAGCTTCATGGTCAGGCCGTCGAGCTGGCTCTGGATGGACAGCTCGGGCTGGCCTTGCCGCCAGGCCAGCTGGGCGGTGTAGGTGGTGCTGCCGCTGAGTTGCCGGGCCAACACATCCAGCGGTTGAAACTCCCGCGCCAGGCGCAAACCTTCGGCCGTGACTTCGCCTTGCGCGCGCAGGGTCACCGTGGCTTCGTTGGCGTTGCTTGCTTTCATGCCCCCTTCGATGCGCACCGGGCCGCCCAGCCAGCGTGCTTGCACACCACTCAGGTTGAAGCCGGATTCGCTGAACTGGACGCTGCCCTGGGCTTTTTCAAATGCGGGAATGGCCGCTGTCATGCGCAAATCGTTGCCGCCCAGCACCACAGTGCCTTGCACTTTGGTGTTGTGGGCCGCCAGCAAGGGGATGTTCAGTTTGAAGCGGGTTTGCACATGGCCCGAGGCTTGTGCATCGTGCAGGGCCGAGCCGAGCAGTTTGTCGATGGGTGATTTTTGCACCAGACCCAGCACCTGCGTGGCCGGGCCTTTGTTCTCGGCCGACACGTCCAGCACGGCCTGTTGGGCCATGTCCGGGATCTGGGCCTGAATGGCCTGCAGTTGCAGGCCTGTCTTGGCATCTCCGACGCGGGCTTTGGCATCGCTGAGCTTCATGCCCTGGCGGTCAAACACCAGCAGCCCCGAGACCCCGTGCAAACGTGGCCAGGCGGTGCTGCCGCGTGGCAGCAGCGATGCCGGCATGTAGTCGAACTCCACATCGTTCAAGCGACCGGCGAATCGGAACACACCTTCTTGTGGGTGGGCAAACGGGATGCGGTCGATCTCGCCCTTGATCTTGATTTGCACCCCTGAATAACTGCCTTTGACGATCGCCTCGCGCACGTATTGGCGCACCGACGCAGGCAGCACGGTGGGCAGATAGCGGTGCACCCGGGCAGCCTGGGCCTGGCTGACCTGGCCTTGCAGGTCGAGCACGCCCAGGCCTGTGCCTTGGGGGCTGGCGTGCCATTGGCCTTGCCATTGACCTTGCAGGTCGGGGTTGTTCAGTTGCAGGGACCATTGCGGCACGTCCCAGCGTCCGTCTTTGCGTTGCCAGCGTACCTGCGCGTGCAGGCTGTCGATCGGGACAGAGGGCTCCTCCAGAATGCCGGGCAAGATCACGGCACCACCCTCGCCCATGTCGAGCTGGATCTGGCCACCGGTCTGGTTCATCTTGAGTTGCACCTGTGCGCCTTGCACGCCAGGCCAGCCGGAAGCGTGGCTGGGCAAGTTCAGGTCGTGCACATGGACTTGGGCTTCGTAGTTCTGTGGCTGTTGCCATGGACCTTGCCAGCTCATTTGCAAGGCTTCGACCTGGCCGCTGACCGGGTGTGCTTGCAGTTGCTGGTGCAGTGCTTCGGACAGCGGCAAACGCAAAGACAGGTCGCGCAAAGCCTGCAGGTCCAGGTGGTCGGCTTGAATGCGGCCCTGGGCCGCTTGGCGTGTTGGTGCTTGCTCGTGTGTGTAGCTCAGTGACAGGTTGCCACCGGGCCAGCGCAGACCTTGTGCACTGACAAAAGACAGCTGCCGGGTGGACAGTTCAAAACCTGTTGGCCGCACTTTGGTGGCCAGGCGACCTGACAAATGGTCAAAGGCCAGAGGCGGGTATTGCGGGTCGAAACGGATGCTCAGGTCCGTCAGGTCGGTGTCGACCGCACCCCCGGTCCATTGGCCGTTTTCAAAGTCGGTCCACACCCGCAAAGCCCCTTGTCCAGACTGGATGTCTGCACCGAGCTGGACATGTCTGCGCAACTGGGAAACATCGACCTGGGGAAAATAAGCATGGACCTGTCCCGACCAGTCCGAAAACTGTCCAGCGTGTGAAGACAACAGGCCCCTCTTGAAGCGGCCCATGCTCACAAAGCGCGTGCCCCAGGCTTCGGGGGGGGTGGCGTCCAGGCGCATGTCATGGTGACGCGCCGAGTTGCGCAAGATCAGGTCCACATCGTGCAAGGCCAAGGTTTCGACCTGGTGTGGCGGCTCAGTGGCTGGGTTCAAATTCAAGGGGCGGACCATTGCCTTGGGGGGCAGGTGCGCACGTTCGTTGGTCCAGCGCAAGGTGCCGCCTCGGATGAGCACTTCATTTTGCGAGAACAGCCAATCGGCCGCCGCGCTGTCACCTTGGGGGTTTTGTGGCAAATCGAGCCCGGCGATCTGCCACTGCCCTGCAGCGGTCAAGCGGATGTCCAGCTCGGGTGCGTCCAGCACCAGCTGGTCCAGCCGCAGCCGCAGCACCGACCGCAAGCTGATGGCCAGCACCACCCGAGGCAGGCTCAGGGCTGTGCGGCCCTGGGCGTCCAGCAAAGCGATGTGGCGCAACTCAAAAGAAGGCACCCAGCCCGTCGACTGGGCGGAAAGACCGCCGATGCGCACCGGCACCCCCAGGGTTTGCTGGGCCATGCGTTCCAGCGCGGGACGGTAATCGGCGATTCGCGGCACAATCCACAAATGCAGGAGGCCCCAGGCCAGACCCAGCAACAAACCCAGCACCAGCAGTCCCCAGCTCAGGCCGTGGATGCAGCGGCTGAGCCAAAGGCTCAGGCGGGGAAGTGGCGGCAAGGACAGCACAAACGTTTGAATCAGAAAGTTGGCAGGATTATGACCCGCAGTGAGCCTTTGACAGCCACTCAGATCACAAACGCACAGGCGACAGAAAATCTGGCTTCGTATTCACGTTTTGTGCAGCGCTTGCAGCGCCGTTATGCCGACTGGATGCCGTTGCTGGCCCCTGGCGAGCCGACCCGAAACAGCTTGACCGAGGCGTTTGAAGCGCTTCAGGCCAAGGGGCTGGACACCGCAGCCGCACTGCGCGTGCTGCGTCAATTGACCATGGAGCGTTTGGTCCAGCTTGATTGCACGCAGCAGGCACCTTTGCAGGTCATCACCCATGGCGTGACCTGGCTGGCCGAAGTCACGCTCGACATGGCATGCCGCCAGGCGCTGGCCGATCTGGACAGCATCCATGGCGCGCCCATGACCGCCAGCGGTCAGCGTGCCGAGTTGTGGATCGTGGGCATGGGCAAGCTGGGCGCACGCGAGCTCAATGTGTCCAGCGACATCGACCTGATTTATGTCTACGACGAAGACGGCGAGACCGCAGGCAATGCCGAAGGCCGCAACAAAATCTCGACCCACGAATACTTTGGCCGCGCCGTCAAACGCATGTATGCGCTGATCGGCGACACCACCGAACATGGTTTCGTGTTCCGGGTGGATCTGGCCTTGCGCCCCAACGGCAACTCGGGCCCCAGCGTGGTGTCCTTGGGTGCACTGGAAGAATACCTGCTGGTGCAAGGCCGTGAGTGGGAGCGTTTTGCCTGGATGAAAAGCCGTGTGGTGGCTCCGCGCAGTGCCGTGGTTGGCGGCTCGGCTCAAAATTTGCGAAGTGTGGTGCTGCCCTTTGTGTTCCGCCGTTACCTCGACTACAACGTGTTCGAATCGCTGCGCACGCTGCACCAGCAAATCCGCGACCATGCGGCCAAGCGCAGCGCGGGCCACCCCGAACGTGCCAACGATGTGAAGCTCTCGCGCGGTGGCATCCGCGAGATCGAGTTCACCGTGCAACTGTTGCAGGTGGTGCGCGGCGGGCAATTTCCGGAACTGCGCACACGCCCTACCCTGGACGCCTTGCAGCGCGTGGCCAAGGCGGGCCTCATGCCGCAGGCCACGGCCGACGCGCTGAGCGCGGCCTATGTGTTTTTGCGCCAGGTGGAGCACCGCATCCAATACCTGGACGACCAGCAAACCCATGTCTTGCCGACGCGCGATGACGACCTGGCCTGGATTGCACAGACCATGGGGCATCCGGACACCTGCAGTTTCCTGAGCGCGCTGGATGCACACCGCGAAGTGGTGGCACAGGAGTTCGACATCCTGCTGGGCGGTGACCGCGAATGCAAGGGGTGCAACGGCAAAAATGGTGCACGTGCTCAACCCGAGCTGGACGGCATTGCCGACGTGTTCAAAGGGCCCGTGGGTGAGCGCCTGGCCGCATGGCCCGGCAACCCCCGGGTGCAGGCCTTGCGCGACGACGCGCGCGGACGCCTCATGCGCTTGCTGCAGCGCACCGCCCAATGGCTGGAAGAAGGCCGTGTGAGCGAAGAAGCCGTGTTGCGCATGGTGGACTGGATCGAGCCCTTGCTGCGGCGAGAAAGCTATCTGGCCTTGATGCTGGAGCGCCCTTCGGTGCACGAGCGCCTGTTGCGGTTGCTGGGAGCGGCCAAGTGGCCTGCCCGTTATTTGTTGCAGCATCCCGGCGTGATCGATGAACTGGCCGGCGGCAGTTTGTTCACCACCCGGTTTGACGCGGTGGAGTTTGAAGCCGAGTTGCAAGCGCGCCTGACCGCGCTCCAGCGCACCGGTGAAGACGACGAAGAAAGCCTGCTGAACCTGCTGCGTCGAGCCCACCATGCCGAGCAGTTCCGCACGCTCGCGCGCGATGTGGAAGGCGTGCTCACGGTGGAGCAGGTGGCCGACGATTTGAGCGCCTTGGCCGACGCCGTGTTGCGCGTGACCGCACGCTGGTGCTGGGATCGCCTCAAGACCCGCCACCGCGAAGCGCCGGCCATTGCCATCATTGGTTACGGCAAATTGGGTGGCAAAGAGCTGGGTTACGGCAGCGACCTGGACATCGTGTTTGTTTATGACGATGCCGACGAACGGGCGCAAGAAATCTACGCCAGTTATGTGCGCAAGCTGATCAACTGGATGACCGTCAAAACCGCTGACGGTGACTTGTACGAAATCGACACCGCACTCCGGCCCAACGGCAACTCGGGTCTGCTGGTCACGCGCTTTGAGGCCTATGCCGACTACCAGCAGCAACGCGGCAGCAATACCGCCTGGACCTGGGAGCACCAGGCCATGACCCGTGCGCGTTTTGTGATGGGCCTGCCCTCGTTGGCACCGCGTTTTGACGCGGTGCGCCATGCGGTCATCAGCGCGCCGCGCGATGCAGCCAGCCTCCAGGCGGAAATCATTGCCATGCGCGAGCGCGTGCGCCAAGGCCATCCGGTCAAGGCAGACCGCTTCGATGTGAAACACAGCCCCGGTGCCATGGTCGACGCCGAATTTGCCGTGCAATACCTGGTGTTGCTGCACACCGCGCAGCACCCCGAGTTGGCCGACAACGTGGGCAACATCGCCCTGCTGCAGCGTGCCGAAAAAGCCGGCTTGTTGCCTGCGGGCGTGGGCGAAGCGGCGGCCAACGCCTACCGCGAGATGCGCCGGGTGCAACACCGTGCGCGCTTGAACGAAGAGCCGACCGATGTGGACCTGGCCTCGCTGGCGCAGGAGCGCGACGCGGTGTTGGCCTTGTGGCAGGTGGTGATGGCCAATCAGAGCCCATAAGGGCAACAAATTGATTTTTGTATCGTATTTTTAGGCATTTATTTTTTAATAAATAAAAATAAAGTATCCTTTCTGACACTGCAAGCAATCTGAGTGCTTGAGATTTCAGTGAGGATGTCATGAAGCGTGCTGCATCAAATGCGTTGAAACAACGCTTATGGGCCAGTGCATTTGCACCGGTTGTATGTGTGTCGTCAGCCATCGCACAAAGCATTGAAATACCTGTCAATGTGTTTCCTGGTGTGCAGGTCACGGATGCACCGCTCGAATACCGCCAGTTTGACAAGGTGGAGATCACGGGCTCTTCCATTGTTCGTAAAGAGCAAACGCAGGCCTTGCCGGTACAGACGGTCACTCGTGCAGATATTCAAAAAAGTGGCAAGCAAAGTCTGGCGGAGTTGCTACAGGATCTGCCCGTCATGTCGAACCCTTTTTCTCCCGGCATGTTGGGTGCGGTGAAGTCAGGATTCAGTGGCGGGGCCATTCATGGCATGCAAACGGGCACATTGGTGCTGGTGAATGGCCGAAGACTGGCCGGTTTTGGCCGCCAAACCAGCTTTGGCAATGACAACGGTGGCATCGACTTGAATGGATTGCCCTTGTCGGCGATTGATCGGGTGGAAGTGCTGACCGATGGTGCATCCAGCGTTTATGGCACTGACGCGCAGACTGGGGTCATCAACATCATCACCCGAGCTGAGCGTCCTGGGGTGGAGATCAGCGTTGACCACCGCATGCCCGATGGTCAAAAGGGTTTGGGCAGTCGTGTTGATTTCTCCGTGGGTGGTGGGCGACTGGTACAAGATGGGTACAGTTGGTTTGCCGCAGTGGATCTCCAGGAACAACAGGAATTGATGGGCCAGGATCGGCCTTATGCCAGTGCCGGTCGCTATTCGGTCGAACAAGGTGGGCAAAGCTACTGGGCCTATGGTTCAGGCTTGTCTGCTGCACAAACCAGTCCGACGCTCTCGGCAACCAAGTCGCAGCCTTGGTCAAAGCTTTGGAGTGCTGACTACCAAAATGGCCAATGTCCAGACAACAAGGTGCAGGCCTGGGGACAGAGTGCATGCTTGGATAACACGTACCTTTCTAAGGGGCTACACCCAGCCCTGCGTGCAGCCAGATTGCATGCTCAAGGGCAATGGCTGGTCGATGCAGACACCACCGCGTTTGCAGAGCTGAGTTGGCACAACAACGAACAAAGCCGGACGTATACCAGCTGGAGTCCGTACACGGCCAAGATCAGCAATACACCTGGTGCCCCGGGGTATGACCTTGCGGTGGCCAATGGGTTTGATCCCGCCAAGGGGGTCTGGCTCCTCTACAGCGGATCGGAGCTTGGGGCTTCAAGCCGTTGGTATGACTTGCAGACGCGTCGATTGGTGGCCGGCCTGAAAGGGCAGCGGCATGGCTGGAATTTCAACACCAGTTACAGCTTCAGTGACAACCAAGCATCGCTGGCTACCAACAGCTTCAAAGCCTATCCCAACCTTGGGGTTGATGGCAAAGGGGTCTTGACCAACACCGCTTTGCTGTTGCCTCTGTCGAGTAACACACCGGAATCTCAGCGCTTGCGCCAGCAATTGATGGGCATGGTCCCAGCGCGCACAGACGTCAACGAAGGCACCAGCAGTTTGAAGGCACTCGATTTCAAGGCATCGCGCAGCGTGGGCGAGATCGATGGTCGGGATGTTTTGCTGGCGTTTGGCAGCGATTGGCGGCAAGAATCCTCGCAATACGAGAACCACACCCCCGGCTCAGGTGTGCCCAGTTACACCGGACAGCGCACGGTTTGGGCGCAGTTTGCAGAAGTTCAGATGCCTTTGTTGCGTGATGTGGAGACACTGGCCTCTCTGCGAAACGATCATTATTCGGATTTTGGCAACACGACCCACGGAAAGCTGTCGGTCAAATGGACACCGAGCGAGCAATGGTTGCTGCGTGGCGCTTGGGGAACGAGTTTTCGTGCACCTGCGATCGCACAAATGCAGGACACCGAGAAGACGTATGTGTCGAACTTTGCGCTGAATTGCACGACAGCACTGCAAGCGGTGGCGGCACAGTTGGGTGGGCAGTGCCCTGCCAATGGCATCTACCGTGTCTATTCGCAAGGGTCATCGCAACTCAAGCCTGAACTGTCCACACAGTGGAATTTTGGGGTACGGTTCTCGCCAGATCGCAACCACACACTGTCTCTGGATTACTGGCGAATCGACATGCGCGACAAAATCAATTATTTGGGGCAGGGAATTGTTTTTTCCGATCCTGTGCGGTACATCCGGAACTATGAACTGAACGCCAACAATGAACTCCAAATGTTTTCTCCAATGATCAACATTGGCAAAACACAGACCTCTGGCGTAGATTTTTCATGGGCATTTCGCAGGCCCACGGATTGGGGTCAGTTGCACATGGGGGTCAGCGGCACCTTGCTGCTCAAATCGCGCTATCAGCTCGTCGATGGCGAGGCCTTTGTTGACGACTTGAACACGTATTCCAATTACACAGGGTTTGTCATCCCGAAATTAAAAACGCGTTGGCATTTCGGCTTTCAGCAGACCGATTGGCAATGGTGGACTTCGGTGAACCATGTGGGTGGTCATGATGGGGGGCCTGTCACCGCTATCGAGAAGGACTCCGGTCAAGAGGTCGCTTTGCCTAGCCATCGTGTACCCGCTTGGTGGACGCTGGACTTCATGGCGATGTACAAGTGGAGTCCAAAAACCAACTTGCGCTTTGGCATCGAGAACGTTTTTAATCGAAACGCACCTCTCGATCTTTCCTATGCTTCGAGCGTTAACTTTGGCACCAACCCGATGTTGGCCAATGTGTGGGGGCGCACGGTCCATTTGTCCATGACGCACCGTTTCTGACCCGGGCGGCTTTTTTGCTGAATTTCCGGCACGCCGCCTTGGAGAAAACATCCATGGGCGTGTCATGCAGAATTCGGGATCTGGACTTTCTGATGTGGACCCCTGCATGAAACACCTTGACCCCTTGCTGCTGATCCCCGGCTTGATGTGCAACGAAGCGGTGTGGGACCCCGTGATCCCTTGGCTGTCGTCCCTGGTTTCGTGCCGGGTGGTGGACCATGGCTCAGCGAACAGTTTGCCGCTGATGGCGCAGCAGTTGTTGCGCGATGCGCCGGCGCGCTTTGCTTTGGCGGGACACTCCATGGGCGCTCGCGTGGCCGTCGAAGTGTTCAGGCAAGCCCCCGAACGCGTGAGCCGCGTGGCCTTGCTCGACAGTGGTCACTTGCCCCTGCCCCGGGGCGATGCTGGCGAGCAAGAAAAAGAAAAGCGCCACCAGCTCCTGCACATCGCCCGCACGCAAGGTGTGCGCAGCATGGCCCGTGTGTGGGTGCAAGGCATGGTGCACCCACAGCGCTTGTCCGATGCAGTGCTGATCGAGTCGATTGTGCAGATGTTTGAGCGCAAGACGCCTGAGATTTTTGCAGCGCAAATCCAGGCGCTGCTGGACCGGCCCGATGCCAGTCCGGTGTTGCAAGCGCTGGATGTACCGACCTTGATCGCGTGTGGTGATCAGGACCTTTGGGCCCCGGTCGCCCAGCACCAGGCCATGCAGAACTTGGCGCCGCATGCGGTGTTGGAGGTGATTTCCGACGCCGGCCACATGGCACCGATGGAGCGTCCGCAGGCGACAGCCGATGTGTTGCTGCGCTGGCTGAACCGTCTGTAGGTCGGAGCTTCAGCTCCGACAAATTCGGACATGGCCCTATGAAAACCACCGTCGGAGCTGAAGCTCCGACCTACAGGTTCCTCAAGCGGGCTGGCTGTCGATGAAGCTTGGGCGCTGTGACAGTTTGTCGTAGAGCTTGTGCAGGTTCGGGTAGGGCGTGCGCCAGTCGATCTGCGGAAAGCGGAAGTCCAGATAGCCCACGGCGCAACACACCGCGATGTCGGACAGGCTCATGTGGATGCCCGAGCAAAAAGCCTTGTCACCCAGGCCCAGGCTCATGGCACGCAAGGCGTGCTGGATCTTGTCCAGCTGGCGGTCAATCCAGGCCTGGCTGCGCTGGCTGTCTTCGCGACCGGTCCAGACAGCCTCCATGCGGGCCAGCAAGGCAGCGTCCAGCAGGCCATCGGCCAAGGCTTCCCAGGTTTTGACCTCGGCGCGCTCGCGGCCGGCCGCTGGAATCAGCTTGCCCACGGGAGACAAGGTGTCCAGGTATTCCACGATCACACGGGAGTCGAACACGGCCTCATGGCCTTCCATGATCAGGCAGGGCACCTTGCCCAATGGGTTGGATTCGTGGATGCGCGTTTGGTCAGACCACACGTCTTCGCTGATGAACTGGTAGTCCAGCTTTTTTTCAGCCATCACAACGCGCACTTTGCGCACGTAAGGGCTGGTGACGGAGCCGATGAGTTTCATGTGTCCTGCGGTGGGTAGAAATTGAGAAGAGATTCTAGGTGAACGTTCGCATTGCCTTGCTGACAAATCCCGGCAAGCTGTCGCCAAGGCTTGTGAAAGGCGCGCCAACTACAATCGGGGCATGAATTTCTCCCCCATTTCCGCCCTTTCGCCGCTGGATGGCCGTTACGCCAGCAAACTCAATGCCTTGCGCCCGCTGATGAGCGAGCAAGGCTATATGCACCGCCGCGTTCAGGTCGAGATCGCCTGGTTCATCGCCCTGTCGGATGCTGGCTTTACCGAATTCAAGCCGCTGTCAGCTGGCGCACGCAGCTACCTGACGGCATTGGTGAAGAACTTTTCTGAAGCCGATGCGGTGGCCATCAAGGAGTTCGAAAAGGTCACCAACCACGATGTGAAGGCGGTGGAGTACTGGATCAAGTCCAAGTTCAAGGACCGTCCCGAGTTGGAGCTGGTGGGTGAGTTTGTGCACTTTGCCTGCACCAGCGAAGACATCAACAACACCAGCCACGCCTTGCAGATCAAGGGCGCGCGCGCTCAGGTGATCCTGCCGGGCCTGGACGGCCTGATTGCCAAGCTGCGCGACATGGCACACGCTTTTGCCGAAGTGCCCATGCTCAGCCGCACGCACGGCCAGACCGCCAGCCCCACCACCGTGGGCAAAGAAATCGCCAACGTGGTCATGCGCCTGAACGGCTGCCGCGAAAAGATCGCTGCCGTCA
>JACCDU011087414.1_pt1 | contig 28335 bp, 27 predicted proteins | sample 7446081 | NCBI WGS metagenome assembly JACCDU01 (sample SAMN15323447, study PRJNA562643) | freshwater metagenome | isolation source: river surface water | place: USA:Blue River Watershed | collected 2017-08-17
CCCAGTGCGATGCGCTCGCGATCGCGATCGGCACCAGCCATGGCGCATACAAGTTCTCGCGCAAGCCGACCGGCGACATCCTCGCGATCGACCGCATCAAGGAAATCCATCAGCGCATCCCGAACACCCATCTGGTGATGCATGGCTCGTCGTCGGTGCCGCAGGAACTGCTGGCCGAGATCCGCGAGTTCGGCGGCGACATGAAAGAGACCTATGGCGTGCCGGTCGAAGAGATCCAGGAAGGCATCAAGCACGGCGTGCGCAAGATCAACATCGACACCGACATCCGCCTCGCGATGACCGGCGCGATCCGTCGCTACTTCGTCGAGAACCCGTCGAAGTTCGACCCGCGCGATTACCTGAAGCCGGCGCGCGAAGCCGCAAAGCTGGTCTGCAAGGCGCGTTACCTGTCGTTCGGTTGCGAAGGCCAGGCCGGCAAGATCAAGCCGATCGCGCTTGAGAAGGTCGCCGAGAAGTACAAGAAGGGCGAACTGGCCCAGATCGTGAAGTAATCGAACCGCATTCGCATGAACAGTCTCTACCAATCCACCATCACCTCGCTGCCGCTGCTGGGGCGCGGCAAGGTGCGCGACAACTACGCCGTCGGTGACGACAAGATCCTGATCGTGACCAGCGACCGCCTGTCCGCGTTCGACGTGGTGATGAACGAGCCCATCCCCGCGAAGGGCAAGGTACTGAACCAGATGTCGGACTTCTGGTTCGACAAGCTTGGCCACATCGTGCCCAACCACCTGACCGGCGTTGCGCCGGAATCGGTGGTGGCACCGAGCGAGGTCGAGCAGGTGCGTGGCCGCGCGGTGGTTGCAAAGCGCTTGCAGCCCATCCTGGTCGAGGCGGTCGTGCGTGGTTACCTGATTGGCTCCGGCTGGAAGGATTACCAGAGCACCGGTGCGGTGTGCGGCATCGCACTGCCGGCAGGGCTGAAGCTTGCGGCCAAGCTGCCTGAACCGATCTTCACGCCGGCCGCGAAGGCCGACATCGGCGAGCATGACGAGAACATCAGCTTTGAAGACATGCAGCAGCGCATCGGCAAGGAGCTGGCCGACAAGATCCGCGAGGTCAGTATCACGCTGTACCAGACCGCCGCTGATTACGCGGCCACGCGCGGCATCATCATCGCCGACACCAAGTTCGAGTTCGGCCTTGATGAGCAAGGCACGCTGCACCTGATGGATGAAGTACTGACCGCTGATTCCTCGCGCTTCTGGCCGGCCGACTCGTATGCGGAAGGCATGTCGCCGCCGTCGTTCGACAAGCAGTTCGTGCGCGACCATCTGGAAACGCTGAAGGACTGGAACAAGACCGCACCGGCCCCGGCACTGCCCGCCGACGTGATCGAAAAGACCGGTGCGAAGTATCGCGAGGCGCTGCAGCGCCTGACCGGCCACGACCTGAAAGACTGAGGAGGCACGATGAGTGAAGCGAACAAGCCGCTGGTCGGCGTCGTGATGGGATCGTCATCCGACTGGGACGTGATGCAGCATGCGGTCGCGATCCTGAAGGAATTCGGTGTCGCGCATGAGGCGCAAGTCGTGTCCGCGCATCGTATGCCCGACCAGATGTTCGACTACGCAAAGTCGGCACGTGCGCGTGGCCTGAAGGCCATCATTGCCGGCGCCGGCGGCGCGGCTCACCTGCCGGGCATGATCGCTTCGCAGACCATCGTGCCGGTGATGGGCGTACCAGTGCCGTCGAAGTATCTGCGTGGCGAAGATTCGCTGCTGTCCATCGTGCAGATGCCCAAGGGCATACCGGTGCATACCTTTGCGATCGGCGAAGCGGGTGCCGCGAATGCGGCGCTGGCGGCCGTCGCGATGCTGGCCGTCGAAGACGCAGCGCTGGCCGGAAAGCTGTTGGCCTTCCGCGCGAAGCAGACCGAGGCGGCAAAGGCGATGGCCTTGCCGCTCTGATTGTGCGAATTGCGCGAATTGCGCGATCAGCAGCCCGGGATCGATCCGCGATGGATCCCGCATGAGCTGCGTCGCATCCGACGCTCCTGTATCCGTTTTTCTGTCGAATCATTTGCATGACCCAGCGTACGACCACCGTTAACGACAACGCCCATTACAAACCGCAAGCCACGCCCGCGACCTGGCTGGGCGTGATGGGAGGCGGCCAGCTGGGCCGCATGTTTGCGCATGCCGCGCAAGCGATGGGTTACAAGGTGGCGGTGCTGGAGCCGGCGAAGGATTGCCCGGCCGGTCATGCGGCCGACCACCTGCTGTCGGCCGGCTATACCGATGCCGCCGCGCTGGCCGAACTGGGTGCGCAATGCGTGGCCGTGACCACCGAATTCGAGAACGTGCCAGCGCAGAGCCTGGCGACGCTGGCGGAACGCATTTTCGTTGCGCCGTCCGCCGCCTGCGTGTCGGTCGCGCAGGACCGGCTGGCCGAGAAAAAATTCTTCACCGACTGTGCGCCGACATCCGGCGTGCTGCCGGCGCCGCATGCGCGCATCGCATCAGCTGCGGATATCGCTGCGCTGCCGGAGGCGCTGTTCCCCGGCATCCTGAAAACCGTGCGCATGGGTTATGACGGCAAGGGCCAGGCACGCGTGAGCTCGCGCGACGAAGTGCGCGCCGCGTTCGACAGCATGAACGGCGTCGAATGCGTGCTGGAAAAGATGCTGCCGCTGGCGTATGAAGTCTCGGTGCTGGCCGCACGCGGCGCCGATGGCCAGGCGGTGGTCTATCCGATTGCCGAGAACGTGCATCGTGATGGCATTCTGTTCACCACCACCGTGCCCGGCCCGAACGTGACCGCCGATTGCGCAGGGCGCGCGCAGGCAGCCGCGCTGGAAATCATTGCGAAGCTCGACTATGTCGGTGTGCTGTGCATCGAATTCTTTGTGCTCAAAGATGGCTCGCTGGTCGTCAATGAAATGGCGCCGCGTCCGCACAACAGCGGGCACTACACGATCGATGCGTGCATCACCAGCCAGTTTGCGCAGCAAGTGCGCGCGATGGCCAGGATGCCGCTGGGCGATGCGCGCCAGCATTCGCCGGCCGTGATGCTGAACCTGCTGGGCGACCTGTGGTTCGACGGCGAGGGCGCATCGGACGACGCACCGCGCGAACCGGCGTGGGATGCCTTGCTCGCGCTGCCCGGCGCCAACCTGCACCTGTACGGCAAGGATGATCCGCGCCGTGGCCGCAAGATGGGCCATGTGACCTTCGTCGCACCGACGCTGGCCGAAGCGCAGCAGCGCTTCATCGATGGATGCCGCATCCTCGGCATCCAGCCCTGAACAGCCGCCGACGCGCGCCATCGGCGATCGTTCCGTGATGACCCCCGATACCGCCGCGATCGAACACGCCGCGCGCCTGCTCGAACAGGGCAAGCTGGTCGCATTCCCGACCGAGACCGTGTACGGGCTCGCCGCCGATGCGAGCAATCCGCAGGCAGTCGCGGCGATCTTCACGGCCAAGGGCCGTCCGTCGAATCATCCCGTGATCGTGCACGTCGCGCGCGATGCCGATCTGTCGCGCTGGACCCCGCAGGTACCGCACGAAGCACGCGCATTGATCGATGCATTCTGGCCCGGCCCGCTGACGCTGATCCTGCGCCGCGCGTCACAGGTGCCGGCAGCGGTGGCCGGTGGTCAGGACACGCTGGGCCTGCGCTGCCCCGCGCATCCGGTGGCGCAGGCCTTGCTGCGCGCATTCCGTGACGGGCAGGGCGGGCTGGCCGCGCCGTCGGCGAATCGTTTTGGTCATGTGAGCCCGACCACGGCGCAGCATGTGATCGATGAATTCGGCGCGCCCGGCGTCGGCCCGCTGGCAGCCGTGCTCGATGGCGGTCACTGCGAAGTCGGCATCGAATCCACCATCATCGACCTCAGTCGCCTCGATACCCATGGCCCGGTGCTGCTGCGTCCGGGTCAGATCAGCGCCGTACAGATTGCCGACGTGATCGGCCGCATGCCGGCCTTGCCGGACCATGCCGCACCGCGCGTGTCCGGCAGCCTCGATGCGCACTATGCGCCGAGCACGCCGGTGGCGCTGGTCGATCGCGCTGCACTGGCAGCAACGATGCAGCATCTGCAGGCCCGTGGCTGCCGCTTTGCATTGATTGCGTATTCAGAGGATGTTTCGGCGGTCCACGGCATGCATCTGCCGGACCATGCGGATGGCTATGCGCACGGCCTGTATGCGAGCCTGCGCGAGATGGATGCGCGAGATACGAACGTGATCCTGGTCGAGCGCCCGCCGCAGGACGCGGCATGGCAGGGCATCAATGACCGGTTGCGTCGTGCCGCGTTCGATTCGGCCGGCGTGCTCGAGAAGCTTTTGAAAGGCTGAGTGCGCCCGCCGGGTGCCAGCCGGTCAGGAAGCCCGGGAGCCGGTGTCTCAGTCTCCCGCCAGCAGCGGTGACACTTGCGCAAAGCGGCTGCCATGGAAGACCAGCGCCGGCTTCGTATCGAACGCGCAGCGCTCGACTTCGCCGACAAAGATCACATGGTCGCCTTCCGGATAACGGCTGCGGTTGTGGCATTCGAACCAGGCGGATACACCGCCCAGTACCGGCAAGCCATTCGGCGACAAGGTGAAATCGACGCCCGCAAAGCGATCTTCGATGCGGCTGGCGAAGCGCTCGGCCAGATGCATCTGGTCGCCGGCCAGCACATTGATCACGTAATGCGAATTGGCGCTGAACAGCGGCATGCTGCGCGACTTGCCGGACAGGCTCCACAGCACCAGCGGCGGCGTCAGCGACACCGAATTGAAGGAACTGGCGGTGAGGCCGAAGAAGCCGCCCTGTTCGTCGCGTGTGGTGATCACGGTCACGCCGGTCGCAAACTGGGCAAGCGCGCTGCGGAAATGGCTGGTGTCGAATTCTGGTCCGGCAGCGTCAGTGGTGGCGGTTGGCATGATGAATGAGATGAATTTACGCGGAATTATGCCCAATTTCCGCATTCGCCGCCGTGCCGGGTTTGTCCGTAGAATCATGTCCATGAGCACCCATCTGCCTTCCTTCCTGTCCGTACTGCAGTCCCACGCCCGTGAGCGGGGCGAGCTGCTGGCCCATCTGCTGCCCGACCGCGATATCACCTATCGCCGCCTGTGGTCGCGCACCGAGCGCGCATCGGCGCGGTTGCAGGGCGAGTGGGGCGTGCAGGCCGGCGATACGGTCGCCTATATCGGCGCCGGCCATCCGGATGCGATCGTGCTCTACTTTGCGTTGCTGTGCATCGGCGCGTCGCTGCTGCCGCTGGAAGCCATGACACCGGCCGATGCGCGTGCAGCCTGTACGCTGCACTGCCCGTCGCTGCTGGTGCATGATGATGAAGTGCCGGCCGCCACACTCGAAGGCTGGCCCGCGCAAGCACTGGACATGCTGCTCGACGACTGGTGCCATTTCGATCCGGTACTGGTCCCTGATGATCCGCAGCGCGCATCGCTGTGGCTGCCGGGCGAGGCGGGTGAGCGTGAGCTGCTGAGCCTGTATCAGCTGACAGCAGATCTGCCGCACGAGGCGCGCAGCGGCTGGGTCAATGAGCGCATCTTCACGGCCGAGGTACTCGGGCGGCTGGTGTTGCCTGCGTTGCGCGATGCGCGCCGACTGTATTTCGCAGCGACCGAGCCGCAGCAGCGTACCGGTTCCTGAGTATCCGACACATCAGACGGAGGTCAGTGATGGCTATCGAGATTGCAACCCTGGGCGGCGGCTGTTTCTGGTGCCTGGAAGCGGTGTACCAGCAGATGCGCGGCGTCGACAAAGTCGAGTCCGGTTATGCGGGCGGCCATGTGCCTGACCCGAGTTACGAGCAGGTGTGCGAGGGTACTACCGGCCATGCGGAAGTGGTGCGTCTACATTTCGACACCTCGCAGACCAGTTATCGCGACATCCTCGAAGTCTTCTTCACCATCCACGACCCGACCACGCCGAACCGGCAGGGCAATGATGTCGGCACCCAGTATCGCTCGGTCATCCATGCGCATGGCGACGAGCAGATGGCGATTGCGAAGCAGGTGATGGGCGAGATGGCGCATGTCTGGGATGCGCCGCTGGTCACCGAGCTGGTGCCGGCGCCGGTGTTCTACAAGGCCGAGGACTACCACCAGGATTACTTCGTGAACCACCCGCTGCAATCATATTGCGCATTCGTGGTCGCGCCCAAGGTGCAGAAATTCCGGCAAGTGTTTGCCGACAAGCTGCGCAAGTAACCGCGCAAGTAACTGCGCAAGTAACGCCGACGACTGATCCTCAGTTTGCGTACATGTAGCGGCGCGACCAGGGCAGGGTAGTCGCGCTGCGGCCCGCCTTGCCGCACACGATCTGGTACAGCGAGATCCAGTCATTCTCGAATGCATGCGCGCAGCCGGCGAGGTAGATGCGCCAGATCCGGTAGCGTCGTTCGTCCACCATGCTGCGTATCTGTTCGGCCTGGCGCTCGAAGTTGTCGGCCCAGGTCGCGCAGGTGCGTGCATAGTGGCGCCGCAGGTTCTCGACATCCAGCGCTTCCAGGCCGCCATCCTGCATCGCGGTCAGCACCGCGCCGATGTGGGGCAGCTCGCCTTCCGGGAACACATAATGCTCGATGAATTCGCCGGCGCCGTAACGCGCGGTGCTGTGGTCGGTGTTGGTGGTGCAGATGCCGTGGTTCATCGCCAGTCCTTCATCGGTCAGCAACTCACGCAGGCGCGCGAAATACAGCGGCAGGTTCTTCAGTCCCACATGCTCGAACATGCCGACGCTGGTGATGCGATCGAATTGGCCGTCGATGTCGCGGTAATCCACCAGCGCGATGCGCACGCGATCTGCGAGTCCGGCAGCGGCGACGCGCTCGGTCGCCAGTGCATATTGGTTCTCTGACAGCGTGATGCCGGTGCAGCGTGCGCCATAGCGCTCGGCGGCGCGCATCACCAGCGCGCCCCAGCCGCAGCCGATGTCGAGCAAATGCTCGCCGGGCTTCAGCTGTATCTTGGTCAGGATATGGTCGATCTTCTTCTGCTGCGCAGTCGCGAGGTCTTCGGTACCGGTTTCATAGTACGCACAGGAATAGACCATCGCCGGGTCCAGGAAGGCCTGGTAGAACGCATTCGACACGTCATAGTGATAGCGGATCGCGGATGCATCCTGTTTGCGCGTATGCGCGCGCGGGCGAAACAGCTGCCCCAGCCGGCTGCCGTGCGCGAAGCCCTGCTCGGCCAGCGTGTTGGCCACCGCGATCACTGCGCGCAGATGGCCTTCGACCTCCAGCTTGCCCTCGACATATGCACGACCCAGGTTGTCCAGCGTCGGGTTCAGCAGATAGGTCAGGGATGAAGGCTCAGGCACGCGTATTGTCACCTCCGGTGCCTGCGTGCCGAAGTCGAAATGCCGGCCATTCCACAATTGCAGGCGCAACGGCAGCGTTGCGCGTGCGCGCATCGTGTCGACCCAGTGCTCGAGCTTTCTTTGCCAGAACATCGCACCTCCCGCGCCGGACTATGCGATGCCCGGCGGCAGCAGGTGTTGACATTGATCTAATTTCGGTCAGTGCTGGCGCTCACGTCATGCAGACCGACGGCCGCGCGGATTCAGGGCTGCAGGCGTTCGCGCCGCCACTGGCCGTCGCTGCCCAGGGTATACGCGACACGGTCATGCAGTCGTGAGCGACGGCCCTGCCAGAATTCGATCCAGGTCGGCGTCAGTCGATAGCCACCCCAGTGCGCGGGACGCTGCGGCGCGTCGCCATGGGTGCGCTCGGCGTCAATGAATTGCTGTTCGAGCGCATCGCGGCTGGCGATCGGTCGGCTCTGCGCAGACGCGATCGCGCCGAGCCGGCTCTTCAGCGGACGCACCTGGAAGTAAGCATCGCTCTCGGCGGCATCGACGCGCTCGACCTTGCCTTCAATGCGCACCTGGCGCTCCAGTTCCGTCCAGTGGAAGGTCAGCGCCGCATGCGGGTTGTGCAGCAGCTGTTCGCCCTTGCGGCTTTCGTAGTTCGTGAAGAAGGTGAAGCCGCGCTCGTCCACATCCTTCAGCAGCACGATGCGCAGTGAGGGCTTGCCGTCGGCATTCACGGTGGCGAGGCCCATCGCATTCGGCTCCGGCAGTTCGGCGGCGACCGCTTCATGGAACCAGCTCGCGAATTGCTTGATCGGATCCGGGTCGACCTCCTGTTCGGACAGCTGGTGCTGGCTGTAGTCACGGCGCAGGTCGGCGATGGAGAGCTTGTGAGTCATGAATTTTTCTTCAGGTTGGTTATCGTGACGGCCTTCAGCGCGCGGCGGGCCGCAACCGGGATGCCGGTCGCGATCACCAGGCCCAGTCCCCAGAACACGGCCACCAGGCCCAGCGTCGCACCAGCGGCACCAAAGGCCAGTGGCAGCGATACGGCGCTCGCATTGCCTATGGTAGCCCGAATCCCGATCGCTTCCGCGCCGCGTCCCGGCGGCGCGCCGGAATGCAGCAGTGCGAGCACGTTCGGTTGGCTGGTGCCCAGCGCCAGCCCGAGCGCGGCGGCCACCGCAGCCATGCTCCATGCCTGCTGCATGAAGGGCAGCAGCAGGTAGCAGGCGGTGGCCAGGCAGAGTGCCGCGGTCAGCACCTGCCATTCGTGATAGCGGCGCGCGATCGCCGGCATCGCCAGCCTGACCGAAAACGTCGCCGCTGAAAATGTCGCGAGGATCATGCCGATCGTCGAGGCCGAGAAGCCCAGTTGGGTGCCGCGTATCGGCGTCACGAAGGTAAACAAGTCCCACGCGGCAGCCAGCAGGATGCCGACCAGATAGGCGCCCCGCAGCTCGCGATCGAACAGGAGCGTTAGCGCGCTGCCCTCATGTCGTTTGCCCGCATGGCCGTGGACCGGCAGCTCGGCCAGCGCGCCGCTGGCCGTCAGCATGAAGGCCAGCACCGTGAACAGCGCGCATGCGAGATACGCCGCTGCATGGCTCAGATGATCGATCGCGAAGCCGGCCACCAGCGGGCCGGTGAACGCGGAAATTGAAAACCCCAGTGACAGCTGGCTGAAATGCGCCGCGCGTTCATCAGGCGGCGACAGCACACCGACCGCATGCTGTGCGCCGATGAAGATGGCGGTGAAGCCGGTGCCGATCAGGATCGCCGACAGATACAGCACTGCGATGCCCGGCACCAGCGCGGCCAGCAGCACGCCGGCCGACGCTGCGGCACAACCGGCCATCAAGGGTTTGCGCACGCCGATGCGGTCGATCAGGCGGCCGATACTGACCGCCAGCAGCATCGGGAACACCGCAAACAGCGCGATCAGCGTGCCGACCGTGAACTCCGACGCATGCAGCGACAGCGCATACAAGGAGGTCGTCACGCGTGCCGCTGCCAGCGCGACATGGGCAGTCACGGCAATCGCGATCAGGCGCAGCAGGGGAGTCAGTCGGGGCACGGCGTGGTTCGGCGGTGGCATGTCAGCTGGGACAACAAACGTAGTGTAAGACGGTTGACGCATTGACGTCCGTTAAAATGCGCGCATGACCAGCCTGCTTCCTCTTGCCGAACTGTCAGCAGACAGCGTTACCGACGTGCCGGGCGCTGCGGCTGCGGACATCGACTACGAACGTCGCTTCGGCGGCATTGCACGTCTGTATGGCGACGCCGCGCTGGCCGCATTCCGCCGCGCGCATGTGTGCGTGATCGGGGTCGGCGGCGTCGGTTCCTGGGCAGTCGAGGCGCTGGCGCGCACCGCGATCGGCAAGATCACGATGATCGACCTGGACCATCTGGCCGAATCGAATGTGAACCGGCAAATCCATGCACTGAGCGACACCCTCGGCATGGCCAAGGTGGGCGCGCTGCGCGCGCGCATTGCTCAAATCAATCCGTATTGCGAGGTCACCGAAGTCGAAGAATTCATCGACCCGGACAATGTCGCGTCACTGCTGCCCCCTGGTCATTACGACTATGTGATCGACGCAATCGACAATGCAAAGGCCAAGGTCGCGCTGATCGTGCATTGCCGGCAGCATCGGATACCGCTGGTGACCATCGGCAGTGCCGGTGGTCAGACCGACCCCACGCGCATCGCCGTTTGCGATCTGTCGCGCACCGAGCAGGAACCCTTGCTGGCGCGCGTGCGCAAGCGCTTGCGTGCGGCGCACGGTTTTCCGCGCGACCGTCGGCACAAGTTCCATATCGATGCGGTATGGTCTTCCGAGCCTTTGCGCCAGCCCGAGGTATGCGCGCCGGATGAACCGGCGGCGGAGGACGACGTGGTATCCGCATCGGGTGACGACACCGGCAATGCCGCGCCCATGAGCACGGTGGGCATCACCGGCATCAATTGCGCGGGTTATGGCTCGGCCGTCGTGGTGACGGCCAGCTTCGGTTTTGTCGCGGCCGGCCATGTGCTGCGCAAGCTGGCCGACGCAGCGTCGGTGCCGGACTTGCCGCCTTCGGCCTGAACGCTTTCCGGGTTTACGGCTCTTCGGTTTTACAGCATCACAGTTTCACTGCGCGCAGCCTGAGCGCATTTGCAATCACGGACACCGACGACAGGCTCATCGCAGCGCTGGCGATCATCGGTGACAGCAGCAGGCCCAACCACGGATACAACGCACCGGCGGCGATCGGTACACCGACGAAGTTGTACACGAACGCAAAGAACAGATTCTGTCGGATGTTGCGCATGGTCTTGCGCGACAGTTGGCGTGCTTTCGCAATGCCGCGCAAGTCCCCCTTGACCAGCACGATGCGCGCACTGTTCATCGCAATGTCGGTGCCGGTACCCATCGCAATACCAACGCTGGCTTCTGCCAGCGCTGGCGCATCATTGATGCCATCGCCGGCCATCGCGACGATGCGTCCCTGCTGCTGCAGCGTTTGCACATGACGGTATTTGTCTTCGGGCAGCACGTCCGCATGCACGCTGTCGATGCCGAGCGTGGCGGCGACGGCTTTTGCGGTGCGTGCATTGTCACCGGTCAGCATCACGATCTTCACGCCGTCGGCATGCAGCATGCGGATCGCTTCGCGGCTTTCGGGCTTGATCGAATCCGCGACACTGATCAGGCCGGCCAGCTTGCCGCCGACGGCCACGAACATCACTGTCTGGCCCATCGCGCGCAGCTCATCGGCCCGGGCGTCCAGTGCGGTGCTGTCGATGCCGGCTTCGCGCAGCAGCAGCGAGGTGCCGAGCAGCACCGTGTTGCCATCAATGTCACCGCGCACACCCTTGCCGGTCACGGAGGTGAAATTCTGCACCGTCACCTGCGGCAGCGAGCGTTCCTGCAAGTGCGCAAGGATCGCTTGCGCCAGCGGATGTTCGCTCGACCGCTCCAGCGCAGCGGCCAGCACCACCACGTTGTCGCGTTCGAAGCCATCGACGGCGATCACTTGCTGCACGCGTGGCTTGCCCTCGGTCAGCGTGCCGGTCTTGTCGACCACCACGGTGGCGACCTTTTCCATCAGCTCCAGCCCCTCGGCATCCTTGATCAGCACGCCTTCGCGCGCGCCGCGACCGACCCCGACCGTGATCGAGATCGGCGTTGCCAGTCCCAGCGCACACGGGCACGCAATGATCAGCACCGAGACTGCAGCGACCAGGCCATTGGCCAGCGCCGGTGCCGGCCCGACCAGGGTCCAGCCTGCGAAGGCGAGTACCGCAACCACGATCACGGCCGGCACGAACCAGCCCGACACGCGGTCGGCCAGCTTCTGTATCGGTGCGCGTGAACGTCCGGCCTGGTTCAAGAGGTTCACGATCTGCGACAGCAGCGTATCGGCACCGACCTTCTGCGCACGCATCACGAAACTACCGCGCTGGTTCACGGTGCCTGCGACGGCCTGGCTGCCCGGCTGCTTTTGCGCCGGCATCGGCTCGCCGGTCAGCATCGATTCATCGACACTGGATTCACCTTCGGTGACCACGCCATCCACTGGCACATTCGCGCCCGGCTTCACGCGCAACAGGTCACCCAGGCGTACCTGCTCGAGCGGCACGTCGCTCTCGCTGCCATCGGCAGCGATGCGCACTGCGGTTGCCGGCGCCAGCGCCAGCAGTGCCTTGACGGCGGTGTTGGTGCGCAAGCGTGCGCGCAACTCCAGCACCTGACCCAGCAACACCAGCGACACGATCACGGCAGCAGCTTCGAAGTACAGCGGCGCCATGCCATGCATCTTGAAGGCTTCCGGCAACGCATCCGGGAACAGCAGGCCCACCACGCTGAACAGCCAGGCGGCCATCACACCCACCGCTATCAGGCTGAACATGTTGAGGTGACCGCTGCGGAACGACTGCGCGCCTCGCTCGAGGAAGGGCCAGCCGAACCACAACACCACCGGCGTCGCGAGTGCGCCCTGCAGCCATGCACTGCCCTGCATGCCGAACACGGCCGTGGCATCGAAGCCGATCAGCTCGCCCATCGCGATCAGCAGCAAGGGCAGCGACAGCAGCAGGCTGAGCCAGAAGCGGCGCGTCATGTCATCAAGCTCGGTGGTGTCTTCTTCCAGCGTCGCGTGCTCGGGTTCGAGCGCCATGCCGCACAGCGGGCAGCTGCCCGGGCCCACCTGCCGGATTTCCGGATGCATCGGGCAGGTATAGATCGCATCTTTCGGCGCTGCCGCCGCAGCCGCGGCCTTGCGTTCGGGATCGAGATAACGCAGCGGATCGGCATTGAATTTGGCCACGCAACCGGTGCTGCAGAAGTAGTAGGTCTGGCCGTCGTGTGTCGCCATTTTTTCCGGATTCGCGGTGGCTTTCATGCCGCACACCGGGTCGGTATAGGGCTTGTCGACAGCGGCGGGGGTGGCGGCAGCGGCGTGGTCATTGCCGTGTTCATGGCCACCATGATGGCCACCATGATGGCCACTCTGATGCCCGCTGCAGCAGGAAGCCGCGTTCGTGTTGCTGCCCGGGCGACGCAGGTCGGTGCTTTTCATCGGAGGTAGTCCTGTAGCGGTTTGTGCAGCGGCATCAGTCGCCTGGCCAGCTGCGGATTCAGTCATCGGCGCCTGAGCAGATTTTCGCGCGGAAAGCTTGCATTGCGGTCTAAGAAACTTGTCATAAATCAAAATTTCCAGAAAAGATAAGGAGTGATGCAAGTGTTTACTTACGCCTTGTTCCCTTGAACAGTAGGGATTGTGGAAAGTCCACAACAGCGCTTAGTACATTTGCACTATTCCGTTTTGCTCTTTTCGCAATGACACTGCACCCAATGACAAATCAGCAACATTTTGTCAGAGGGACGTTCTTCCGCATTGCCGGCGCGTGTTGCTCCGGTTGGCCGGACGTCCCGGGTACCCGGGCAGTTCATTCAATCAGATTGGAGAGCAAAAATGAAATTCCTCGCTAAACACCTCAAGGATTTTGCAAACGATGAGCAAGGCGCAACCGCCGTCGAATACGGCCTGTTCGTTGCCGCAATCGCCGCCGTGATTGTTGCGATCGTGGTCGCACTGGGCGGGAAGATCAATACCGCCTTCACCAACGTGAACAGCAAGCTGCCCTGAACCGGTAGTCACGGCCCGCGCAGCGACGAGACGAGGACGACGCGATGCAACTCCTGGCTCAGGAAACGATTTCTGCCAGCAGCCTGGTTGCGCTCGCCATCACGGTCTCCGTCGCTGCCTGGACCGACTGGACCCGCTGGCGCATCCCGAACCGGCTGGTCGCCGGCAGTGCTGCCGCAGCACTGATGCTCGCTGCGTTCGCACCCGACGGCATTGGTCTGCTGCGTTGCTTGCAGGGGGCACTGGTAGGCCTCGCGCTGTTCCTGCCGCTGTATCTGTTCAAGGGCATGGCGGCCGGTGACGTGAAGCTGATGACGGTGATCGGCATGTATGTCGGACCGTGGGTCGCGGTGGACATCGCGCTGCTGACCTGTCTGATCGGTGGTGCATGGGCGTTGTGCGCGGTGTCCCTGAAAAAAGAAATCGGTCTGCTGCCGTGGTTGCGGCTGCAGTGGCGGGCCAGGATGCGCACATCGTCCGCGCCGCCCGCAAGCACCAGCCAGCACATGATCCCGTATGGCGTCGTGATCGCGCTGGGCACATTTACTGCGTTGTGGTGAACGCATCCACAACCCACAGAGAGGCTGCCATGCACAAGACCCGAACACGGATCGCCACCTTCGCTGCCGATGAACACGGCGTGACAGCGCTCGAATATGCGCTGCTGGCGGCGGCGATTGCGGCCGCGATTGCGCTGTCGGTGATCGCGGTCGGGCAATGGTTGCCGGGCGCATTCAGTCCGGTGGTCGGGGGCATGCCCTGATTCGACACTGAACCATGCGGGCAGGGTCACAAGGCGCCGAGACAGTGCAGACGCCGCAGACAAGGCCTCGAATACCTGAGAGCTGGGGGCACTATGAAGAACACAAGAACTCTGGTCGTACTCGCCATCGCCATCGTGTCCGGGCTGGTCGCCGTGATGCTGGCATCGACATGGCTGAACCGTCAGACCACCAATGGCTTTGCGCATGTCGCGGTGGCGGCCACCGAGATCAGCCTCGGCCAGCGCATTGCACCCGAGATGGTGAAGATCGTTGACTGGCCGTCCGGCAGCGTGCCCAGCGGCGCGATCGACGACCCCAACAAGTTGCAGGGACGCGTGGTGCGCTCCGGCCTGCAGCGCGGCGAACCCATCCTCGAAGCGAAGCTGGCGCCGATCGGCACTCAGGGCGGACTGTCGGCCGTGATCGGCGAAGGACGTCGCGCAATCACGGTACGCGTGAATGACGTGATCGGCGTGGCCGGCTTTGCATTGCCCGGCAACTACGTCGACATCATCGTCAATACGCAGAAGGACGCCGAGCGCAGCAACAACAAGGATCAGGCGATCTCGAAGATCGTGCTTGAACACATCCTGGTGCTGGCGGTGGCGCAGGAAGCCAGCCGTGATGAAACCCGGCCACGCGTGGTGAATGCGGTCACGCTCGAAGTCACCCCGGAAGAGGCAGAGAAGATCGACCTCGCACGCAGCGTCGGCAACCTGTCACTGGTGCTGCGCAACCAGGTCGACCCGGCCGCGACCTCGACCGCCGGCGCGACCAAGGCCAGCCTGCTCGGTGTGAACGAGCCCGGCAAGACGGGCGACAGCAAGACAGCGTCCGTCAAGAGCGCACCGCAAAAAGTGGCGCACAAGGTCAAGGCTTCCACCAGCAAGCTCGCGCACGGCAGCAGCAAGCAGGACGACGCGCCTGCACTGACCGCAGCGGCCTCGCCGGTAGCGGAAGCGACACCGGCAGCACCCCCACCCGCACCTTGCATCGGCGTGATCAACGGCCTGCGCAACTCGCAGGAATGCTACTGAGACTGGCGCAGCCAGGGAGGCAATCGCGATGAATAACACCACAAGCAAAGCATCAACGATACGCCGCGCCACGACCATGGTCGCCGCGATGGCGATGGTCATCACGCCGGTGCATGCACAGCAGGCGGCCGGCGGTCAGGTGGCGGCCACACCCAGGACCACGATGCCCGGGCTGACCTGCAATGGCGAGGTCGCGTCACCGGCCAAGATCGTGCTGCCCATCGGTAAATCCACGCTGCTCAAGCTGCCGGACCCGGTCACGAACCGCACGTTGGGCAATCCGAATGTGGCGCAGGCGATGCTGGTGTCACCCGAGACCCTGTACCTGCTCGGCGTGTCGGTCGGCACCACCAACATGATCTTGCAGGGCAAGCGCGGTAATTGCAGCGTGATCGATGTGTCGGTCACGATGGATCCGGGTGGCTTGATGAATACCTACCAGGAGTTGATGCCCGAAGAGAAGGACATCCGCGTGACCGCCGCTGCCGACAGTCTGGTGCTGTCGGGTACCGTGTCCGATGCGATTGCGGTCGCCCGCGCTGTCGAGCTCGCGCAAGCCTATGTACGTCAGCCGGCAGTGATGAGCCAGAACGCGCAGCAGGAAGGGTTGGCCAACACGCAGTCGGGCGCGGCGCAGCAGATGAACCTGCAACTGCAGCAGGTGCGGGTGATCAACCTGCTGACTGTCAGCAGTGCACAGCAGGTGATGCTGGAGGTGAAGGTCGCCGAGGTATCGAAATCCCTGATCGACAAGCTGGGCGCCAGTGTCACCGGTTCGCCGAGCAGCGGCATGTGGACCTACAACCTGTTGTCCAACTTCCTGACCGGCACCCTGGGCGGCGCAGCCAACATCACGCGTGCCACCGGCACCAAGATCGCGATCGAGGCCGAAAAGAAGGACGGTCTGGTGAAGATACTCGCCGAGCCGAATGTGATGGCCATCAGCGGCCAGGAAGGCAGCTTCCTCGCCGGCGGCAAGATCCTGATACCGGTGGCACAGAACAACACCGGTGGCGGCACCACGATCTCGCTGCAGGAAAAGGAATTCGGCATTGGCTTGCGCTTCACGCCGACGGTGCTCAGCGGCGGCCGCATCAACCTGCAGGTATCGCCGGAAGTATCGGAACTGTCGAAGGAAGGCATAGGCATCAGCAATTTCACCAATACCTCGACCCAGCTGCTGCCGCTGATCACCACCCGGCGCGCATCGACCACGGTGCAGCTCGGCGACGGGCAGAGCTTCGCGATCGGAGGCCTGATCAAGAACAACACGACGACCAACATCAAGGCCTTCCCGATACTCGGCGAGATCCCGATCATTGGCGCGCTGTTCCGCAGCAGCGACTTCCAGAACGATCGTACCGAGCTCGTGTTTGTCGTCACGCCGCGCCTCGTGAAGCCGCTGCCGACTGTCGGCGCGCTGCCGACCGACAACTACAAGGAGCCGTCGCGCACCGACATCTTCCTGAACGGCCAGCTCGAGGGCAAGCGTTCATCCACGCAGGGTGGGACGGGCAGCGGCAATGTCGGCAGCAGCGGACAGACCCGTGCCGATCCGAACAGCTTCGAGATGAAGTAAGCAACGTCCGTACGGATGCCCGATGACACCAGGAGACCTCCATGAACCAGCTCCACACCCTCGCTTCGCTGATGCTGCTGACCGGCGCAATCCTGACCGGGTGCGCGCCGACCACACCGCATTGGGACCGGCATTTCGGCGAAGCGCAACGCATGATGATGGCGCAGCAGGTGATTGACCACGACGCCGGCTTGCGCGAGCGGCCGACCTCGATGGACGGCAATGCGTCCCGCGAGAGCGTGGTCCGCTATCGCAGCAGTTTCAAGGAGCCGCCGGCACCGCAGAACGTGTTCAACATCGGCGTCGGCAGCGGTGGTGCCGGACGCTGATCCGGCCGTACCGGCAACTTCCGCACGGATCCTGAACAGGTCGAGGCACACATGCAAGCATCCACACCCGCACCGCGTGGCCCGCGCCGGCCACGCCAGGTACTGCCACGCCGGCGAGAGCAGGGCGTGGTGGCAATTCTTGTCGGCATGACCATCGTGGTGATGGTCGGCATGGTGGGGCTGGCGATCGACCTCGGGCAAATGTACGTCGCGAAGACCGAATTGCAGAACAGCGCCGATGCCTGTGCGCTGGCTGGCATTGCCGCGCTGGCGAAAAAAGCGGGCGCCACCGACGCGCTCGACAGTGCAGATTCGGCGGCCACCCTGGTCGCGCGCCGCCATCGTGTGGTGTTCCAGGATAACCCGGTCGGTAGCACCAATGGCTCGGTCGAGGTGCAATTCGCGAAGGACAATGTCGCCGGTCCCTATCAGGTGAAGGGCGGCTACGGTCCTGCAGACATTGCAAGCATCCGTCATGTGCGCTGCCGTGTCGCCGAGTCGTCGATCAAGACTTACTTCATCCAGGTGCTGAATGTATTGCCCGGCATTTCGATCGGCGATCAGTCAGTGAGTGCCGTTGCTGTCGCGAGGCTGACGCCGTCGCAGCTGACCTGTGCGATGCCGGTCGCGATCTGTCAGGGCGACCTGCCGGCCAAAGGCGAGTGGATGCTCGGCGTGTTCGACAAGAACGGCGACCTGGTAAAGACCACCGCCGGCGCCGATTTGCCCGCGTCCAGCGTCAAATGGGTGGACTTCAGCGGTTCCGCCGGCGGCGCGAGCGAAGTGTCCGGCCTGATGACCGGCGATGGCGAATGCACGCTGCCGGTCGAGAACAGCAACCTGATCGAATCGGGCGTGAAGGCGTCGGTGGCAGCCGCCTACAACAGCCGCTTCGGCATTTATCACGGGGGTATACAGCCGGCAGAGTCGTCTCCGGACTTCAGTGGCTATGCGTACTCGCCGAAGAACTGGACCACGAAAAAGAACGCATACAAGGATTACGTCGACAACCAGATCACGGCGCATTCAGCCTATCAGGGCGACGATCTGGTCAGCAGCCCGGAAACCGGGACCACCATCAGCACCAAAGGCACGTACAAGGATGCGGCATTCCATCTGGCGAATGGTCGCGACCGCCGCCGCATGTCGGCGCCGATCGTCGATTGCAGCGCGACGACCGGCAATCTGCCCCTGAAGGACTGGGCCTGCGTATTCATGCTGCATCCGATCTCGAACACGCCGGCCGACGGCATGAACATGTGGCTCGAGTATCTGGGCAAGGCGAACGATCCTGGTAGTCCGTGTGCATCGAATGGCGTGCCTGGCAGCGCGTCCAGTCCCGGTCCCTATGTGCCCACGCTGGTGCGCTGAGCCATGAAGACCATTCATCGGTGCTCTCCACGACGATCGGCGCAGCGCGGCGTGGCTGCGGTCGAATTCGCGATCGTATTGCTGCCGCTGTTGATCATCTCGTTCGGCGCTGCCGAGTACGGGCGGGCGATCTACCAATACAACACGCTGACCAAGTCGGTGCGCAGCGCGGTGAGGATGGTGTCGAGCTCGTCGGCGCTGTCACCCGGCTATCCGGCGCTGGTCAGTCAGGCCAAATGCATGGCGGTGTACGGCAACATCGGCTGTACCGGAACGCCACTGGCGCCGGGCCTCGCGCTGACCCACGTGAAGATCTGCGATCGCGTGAATTCCGACGGTTGCGCCGGCACCTCGCAAACCGATTACCTGAATGTGCCCGCGACCGGCATGAACATCGACCTCGTCGCAGTGCGCATCAGCGGCTACACCTACCAGTACCTCGGCCTGCCGATCGTGACGCCGTCATCCAGCGTCAATTTCAGCAATATCGAAGCCGTGATGATGCAGAGCTCAAGCTAGGACCGCGCGATGAAACCTGCCCCTCACAATCACAAGCATCGCAACCATCTCAACTATCGCAGCGATCGCAGCCGTCAGTGCCAGCGCCGCCAGCGTGGCGCCACCGCCGTCGAATTCGCGCTGGTGGCAGCGTTCGGCGGCTTCCTGGTCGCACTGTTCGCTGCGGTCGAGGTCGGACGCGTGCTGTACATGATGAACTCGGCCAATGAAGCGACCGAGCTTGGGGCGCGCATGGCCACGGTGTGCGGGCCGAATGATGCGCGCATCGCGAACCGCATGCGCGATGTGCTGCCGTCGCTGAAAGACAGCGACATCTCCATCGTCTACAACCCGACCGGCTGCGCGTCAGGCTCGGTCGAGGATGCTCAAAAGACCTGTGATTCGGTGACGGTATCGATCCGGCCGGGCATGAAGATCACCACCGTCATTCCTTTCGTGAATATCGGCTTCGACATGCCGTCATTCACGACGACCAAGACCCGCGAAGCGCTGGACTCGACGACCTGCGCCTGAACCATGACATCCGAAAAGCGACGTCGGAATACCGAACCTGTGACGACACAGACCGCGAAGGAAAAATAACATGCATGCCTTCATCCTCTCCAACGACAGTGAGCTGAGGACACTGGTCAGCCGGATCTGCGCGATGCGCAATCCGCCGATCAATGTGCTGGCGGCACTGCCCAGCATGTATGCCGATCCGATACCACCGGTATCGGGCCAGCCGGATCTGGTGATCCTCGATGCATCGAGCTTCGGTGCCGACAGCATGGACGTGATGCAGCGCGTGGCTGAGGCGTTTCCGCTGGCTGCCATCATGCTGCTCAGTTCCGACCGTTCGCCCGAATACCTGATCTCGGCAATGCGCGCCGGCGTGCGTGAAGTCTTACCGCTGCCACTGTCCGTGGTGGACATGGATGCCGCGCTCGATCGCGTCACGCAAAAATTCAGCACCATTGCGCCGCTCGATGGCAAGGTGATGGCCTTCATCGCGACCAAGGGCGGCAGCGGTGCGACCTTCATCGCGGCCAATCTGTCGCACGCGTTGTCGCTGCTCGCGCAAAAGCGCGTGTTGCTGATTGACCTGAACCCGGTATTCGGCGATGCCGCGCTATACGTGTCCGATGCAAAGCCGGGCCGCACACTGTCCGACGTCTGCCGCGAGATTCACCGGCTTGACCTGAACCTGCTGGAGTCCAGCGTGATCCGCCTGTCCGCGACCTTCAGCGTGCTGGCTGCCTCCGACAACCCGGACCCGCAGGAAGATATCCGTCCGGATCAGGTCGAAACCATCATCCAGCTGGCGCGGCGTCATTACGACTATGTGCTGCTGGACCTCGGCCGCCAGATCAATGCGGTGTCGATCCGAGCGCTGGATCAGTCGGACATGATCTATCCGGTGTTGCAGCAATCGCTGCCGCACCTGCGCGACTGCCGTCGCCTGCTCGACATCTTCCATTCGCTGGGCTATCGCAAGGAAAAGATTCAGCTGGTGATGAACCGTTTCGAAAGCTCATCCGCGCTCGGCATCAGCGAGATCGAACGCGTGCTGGACCAGCGTATCGCGTTCCGCGTCCCGAACAATTACGACGTCGCCAATGAATCCATCAACCAGGGCACGCCGGTGTTGCAACTGGCGCGCAGCAGCACCATTGCAAAGTCGCTGGCAGATTGGGTGAACCGCCTGACTGAAGCGAATCCGGCCAACCGTGGCGGCAGCATTATCCGCCGCATTTTCGTCCGTAACCCGACGGGCAGCGAACTGACCAGGTGAACCCATGATTCCAGAAAACCGTGATACCGCCGGCATGAATTTCAGGGATCGCATGGGGGTGGTGGCGCCGCTGCGCCAGGTAGCGCCGGCCGAAATGGATTTTTATTCGCCGGCCTACCAGCAGCTGAAGCGCAACATGCATCGCACCATCCTCGAGCGCATCGATCTCGAACGGCTGCAGCAGCTGACGCCGGAGCAGTTCAAGCGTGAGCTGTCGCTGCTGGTCGAGAAGATCGTCGAGGACGAGCACATGGCGGTCAACCAGCAGGAGCGCCGCCAGCTGGTGACCGACATGCAGCACGAGATGCTGGGCTTCGGGCCGATCGAGCCGCTGCTGCAAGATCCGTCGGTGTCGGACATCCTGGTCAACACCTTCAGCCAGGTGTACGTCGAGCGCCGCGGCAAACTGGAGCTGACGCCCATCACCTTTTACGACAACGCGCATCTGCTGAAGCTGATCGAAAAGATCGTCACGCGCGTGGGCCGTCGTGTCGATGAATCAAGCCCGATGGTGGATGCGCGGCTGCCCGATGGCTCGCGTGTGAACGCGATCATTCCGCCGCTGGCACTGGACGGGCCCATCTTGTCCATTCGCCGTTTCTCGGTCAAGCCACTGACCATGGTGGACCTGATCGCGAACAAAAGCCTGACCCCGCCGATTGCCGAGCTACTCGAAGCACTGGCGCGCGCGAAGGTCAACATCCTGATTTCCGGCGGCACCGGCAGCGGCAAGACCACATTGCTGAATGTGATGTCGGGTTTCATTCCGGCCGGCGAACGCATCGTCACCATCGAGGATGCGGCCGAACTGCAATTGCAGCAACCGCATGTGGTCAGGCTGGAGACGCGGCCGCCCAATATCGAAGGCAAGGGCGAAGTGCCGCAGCGCTCGCTGGTGAAGAATGCGCTGCGCATGCGGCCCGACCGCATCATCCTCGGCGAGGTGCGCGGCGGCGAGGCGCTCGACATGCTGCAGGCAATGAATACCGGCCATGAGGGCTCACTGGCGACCATTCATGCGAATACGCCGCGCGATGCATTGTCGCGACTCGAAAACATGGTCGGCATGGCCGGCGCCAACCTCGGTGTGCGCGCCACGCGCCAGCAGATCGCGTCCGCGATCACGGTTGTGATCCAGATTGCGCGCCTGACCGATGGCACCCGCAAGCTGATCAGCCTGCAGGAAATCAATGGCATGGAAGGCGACACCATCACGATGCAGGAGGTGTTCCAGTTCAAGCGCACCGGCACCAATCCGGAAGGCAAGGTGATCGGCCATTTCTGCGCGACCGGCATCTTCCCGCAGTTTGACCAGCGCTTGCGCGAGTTCGGCGTCGCGGTGCCGGAGTCGACCTTCGACCCGCGCCGCATCTTCGAATAAGCGCTCAACCCGACCCAGGAGGCTGCGATGGATCTGCTGTATTACGGTTTCGTGCTGCTGGTGTTCGTTGCCGCTGCGCTTACCATCGAGGCGGTGTATGGCTGGTGGTTCTCGACGCAGAGCCGTGCCGCGCGCCGGCTCAATCAGCGACTGGTGCAGGTGACCCGCACGCGCAGTGCGCCCGCCGACAGCGCGACCGAAGGCTTGTACAAGAACCGCCGACTGGCGCGCTCATCCCGGGCTGAAGAGCTGCTGCGCCAGGTACCCGGCATTCACGGCCTTGACCAGTGGCTGCAGCAAAGCGGCACCGGCTGGTCGGTCGGCCGCTTGCTGATGTACACCGGCATCGCATTTGCGATCGGCTTTGTCTTGTCATTCCTGCTGTTGCTCTACCTGTGGGTGGCGCTGGTGGTGGGTGTCGTTTGCGCGGCAATCCCGCTGGCGATTGTCTGGAGCCGGCGTGAGGAGCGCTTGCTGACGATAGAAAAGCAATTGCCCGAAGCTGCCGACCTGATCAGCCGCAGCCTGAAGGCGGGCCACGCACTGCCATCGACACTGACCATGCTGGCCGATGAAATGCCGGATCCGATCGCCGCCGAGTTCCGTGTGGTGTCCGACGAGATCAATTTCGGTCTGCCGATGTCGGAGGCGCTGCAGCGACTGGCCGAGCGCGTGCCGCTGACCGACTTGCGCTACATGATCGTCGCGATCCTGATCCAGCGCGAGGCAGGCGGCAACCTGTCCGAGATCATGAGCAATGTGAGCCTGCTGATACGGCAGCGACTGAAGCTGCTGGGTGACATTCGCACCATGTCTGCCGAGGGACGATTGTCCGCATGGATCCTGTGCCTGCTGCCGGCCGTGATTGCGGCGGTGTTCTTCATGGTCAGCCCGGAGTATCTGAAGCAATTCGTCGAAGACCCGGCCGGCCCGCTGATGCTTGGCGCGGGCGCGGCGATGATGCTGTTGGGCGTGTTGTGGATGCGGCAGCTGATCCGCATTCGCGTCTGAACGAAAGGTAGCGACCATGGATGCGCAAAGCATGCTGTTCCTGGGTGTCGTGTTCGTTGTCTGGGCCGCGATCGCGGCCGCGGCTGCGTGGTTCCTGATACCGGACCGCTTCCGGCGCCGTGTGGCCGACCTGCAGGTCGAGACCGAGTCGCGCGTGGGTCTGGAGCAGAACCTGTGGGTCGAGCGCTTCCTGAAGCTGACGCGGCCGCTGGCCAGACTGTCTTTGCCGGCCGAGGGCTGGGAGAACTCGCCAATCCGCATCAAATTCATCAATGCCGGCTGGCGCGGCAAGTCCACGCCCTATCTGTTTTTCGGTACCAAGACCTTGCTGGCGATGGCGGTGCCGGTGGTCGCGTTGCTGATGAGCGGCGAGGGCATGTTCTCGTCCGGGCCGCAGGTGCCCATCCTGGTGATGCTGACCTGTGCCTATGCGGGCTACTACATTCCCAACATCGTGCTGAACCACAAGATCCGGGTGCGCAAGCGCGAGATCTTCGAGAGCTTTCCGGATGCGCTGGACTTGCTGACCATTTGCGTCGAGGCCGGCCTCGGGCTTGATGCCGCATTCGCGAAGGTGGCCAGCGAGATCCATATCAAGAGCGAGATCCTCGGCCAGGAACTGCAGATGGTGATCGTCGAACTGCGCGCCGGCTTCTCGAAGGAGCGCGCGCTGCGCAACCTGTCGCTGCGCACTGGCGTGGAAGACATCGACATGCTGGTCGCGATGCTGATCCAGTCCGACCGCTTCGGCACCAGCATGGGCGATTCCCTGCGCATCCATGCAGACAACCTGCGCACCAAGCGCCGCCAGCGGGCCGAAGAGGCTGCCGCCAAGATTTCACTGAAGCTGCTGTTCCCGCTGATCTTCTTCATTTTCCCGACCCTAATGATCGTGCTGATCGGGCCGGCCGTGCTGCGCATCTACCGGGTGCTGCTGCCGGTGCTGGCAGGTGGAGAGTGATGAGCGTGCATCCGTTCAGCCAGGAATTTCCGTGAGGGAGACAACGATGAAGCTCAGATCAGGCACCTTGCTCGTGTTGGCCGGCAGTACGCTGATACCCGGCTGCGCATTCTTCGACTCGCCGTCCGAGCCGGTCGCCGAAGCGCCGGCAAAGATCGTGCCGTTCGCGCGGGTCAGGGATTCGCAGGGGGCGGCCGAAGCCTGGTATACGCTGGGTCGCCACATGCAGCGTTCCGGCCGGCTGGATGAAGCGGCGAATGCCTACCGCCGTGCGCTCGATATCGACCCCGCTTACATGGAAGCGAAGAACGGCCTGGCGGCCGTCATTGCCGGCAAGGGCGATATCGATCAGGCGATTGCGATCCTCGAAGAACTCAGCCACAGCCGGCCCGGGCAGGCGCATGTGCTGGCCAACCTCGGTTATGCGCGCGCATTGAAAGGGCAAGTCCGCGACGCGCGGATCGCGCTCGAGCAAGCTGTCGCACTCGACCCGGACAATGCATCGATTCGCGCCAAGCTCGATGCGGTGCTGGCCACGCTGGGCGAAGCGCCGGACAAGGCGCCGCATCATGCGCCGGATCACGCACCGACACCAGACGAGGTACCGGTGACGGTGGCGCTGGCCGATGGCCGTTTCCATGAAGTGATCGTGCCACTGTCGCCTGGCATCTATGAATTGCGGCAGCAGGGCGTGATCGCGGTACCGGCACCGGTGCTGGAAGAAGTGCGCGTGATCGTCGCCAGCACGGGTAGCGCAGACAGCGCAGGCAGCTCAGGCAGCGCAGGGAGCGCAGGGAGCGCAGGGAGCGCAGGGAGCACGCCGGGCAGCATGAACATAGGCAGCGCGCCTGCACTGCAGCGCGTCGATGAACGGGTTGAGATCGTCAATGGCAATGGCGTGACTGGCCTCGCACGCTCGCTGCGCGCATTGATCGGCAGTGACTGGAAAGTGATACGCGTGCTGAACCATGACAGCTACACCGTCCGTGCGACGCGTATCGAATACGCAAAGCGGCACTATGTGGCCGCGCGCCAGCTGGCCGGTGAGCTGGGCGTCGATGCGCAGCTGCGGCCAATGACAGACCCGGGCGACATTCATCTGCGTGTCGTGCTGGGACATGATTACCGCAGCCTCGAGCCCTTGCGCTCGCGGCTGACGATGGCGGTGGCCTTCGCGTCGGACTAGCTGCCGCGCCCTGTGTGGTCCGGGTCGCTGCAACGCCGTATCACCACATCGCGCGATTGCCACATCATCACATCGCCAGCCGATGCAGTTCAATAGCGCGTGACCGGCGGCACCGTGCTCAGCTGCGGGTCGCTCCACACCACATCATGATCGACCGAGTACAGCAGGCAGGGTTGCTTGCTGTTTTTCTGGCAGGCGGCCAGTGCGCGTTCAGACGGGTCATCGCCTTCCTCGGCCCAGCTCCACGCGCCTGAACCCGAGATCGCGAACGCGCGCGGCGCGCCCTTGGCCAGGTATTCGCGGTAGCCGGCCTTGCCCTGTGCGCTGAGGTTCGGTACCGCATCGACGCTGTCGACGGCAGCAAAGCCGGTCGCCGCCGGGCGTGGCGTGTCGGCGATGGTCACCACTTCGTCGGTCGGCATGCCGATGCTCTTCAGGAAGCGCTCGGTGTCGGGCCACCAGACGGCGATGCCGTCGCGGCTGCCGATCATGCCATGCGCATCGGTCTTGAACTTGCCATATGCGACCAGTTGCGCCGTACCACCACCGGCCTGATAGGCCGCCTGCATCTGCTGCGCCAGTGCGTGATTGAAGTAGCTGTCGTTCTCGCCATAGAACCACAGGCTGGGTTGCGAAGCTTGAGTGCCGTAATGACCGAGCGCCTTCACCAGCGACGCCTTCCAGTCGCAATGGCCGCCATCGATGCGCAAGCCACCGGCGAAGTTGATCAGGCCGCGCACGCCCGGATAGTGACGGGTGCCGAAGGCCACGGTCGCCAAGCCGCCATACGACTGGCCGGCGATCAGGATGCGATCGCGATCCACATACGGTAGTTTGACCAGCGCATCGAGCGCGGCCTGCACATCGTCCGCCTGCTGCTGGCCATTGTCTTTCATGTTGCAGCCATAGTCGGTATAGATGCCGGTGGATTTCGAGAAGCCCTTGCGCATCGGTACCGCCACCGCATAGCCGCGCTTCACGAACTCGCGGCTCATCGCGAGGAAGCGGTCGCGGCGCTGCGCGGTCGGGTTGCCACGATCCTTGCCATGGTTCATGACCAGCAGCGGGAAGGGACCGTCACCCGGCGGCTTGAACAGCGTGGTTTCGAATTGCAGCGGCTTGCTATTCACCATCAGCGGCAACATCACGACCTGTTCATTGACAGTCGGGTCGATGCCGGGCGTTGCAGCGACGCCGGCCGCTTGCGCGGATGCCGTGTTGGCAGATGTAACCGTGGCTGGCGTCGATGTCGTTGACATGGTCGCGGCATCCGCATTGACTGCTGTAACAGCGGCGGCAGCAACGGTGAAGGCGATCACCGTCGTGAGGAGGGTGGTGCGTCGGGTGAGGCGAGGGGAGCGAGCGAACAGAAAGTGGGTCATGTCGGCTTTATGTTGAGCAAGAGATGCCCATCATAAAGACGCGATTTCCTCACTTCAATGCTGCAAGGAACAATTTACGCGAGTAAATGCAAAACGTGATGTTGTTCTAATCGATGACTTGCAGAGCCGATGCAAAGAGAAGAACGATGTTTGTCCTTCTGTTCATCGCTTGCCTGCGCAGCGATCAAAAAAGGCGGCGATGCGATGCATATGGTGCAAAACAAGAAAGGGATTCTGTGCGTGAGCTGTAAAAAAGGGCAGGGACGCCATGCGTACCCTGCCCTCTGTGCGATTGAAACGGCTGATGCGGTGGAAGTGCGTCAGCCCTGAGCGTCGAGGTGTGTTGCTTTCATCCGCGATGCCAGCAGCTTGCCCTTGCGCGCACGCTTGCCCGCATGATGCGTCAGGTCGGCGCCGCTGAGCACGACCTCGGCGGCCTTGCCGCTGCGCTGCGCGGTACCGATGACCTTCACGCTCTTGGCGATCGCTTCGGCGGCCAGCATCTTTTCATCGACATCGAGTTCCATCAGGATCACGCCGCGACCACCACCCGGCTGATTCTTGATCTCGTCGATACCGAACACCAGCAGCCGGCCATTGGCGGACAGACAAGCGACCGACTTCGCACCCTTCATGATCACGCGCGGCATCACCGGCTCGTCACCGGTGTCGAGCGTCATGAAGGACTTGCCGCCTTTCTGGCGGCTCACCATATCGCCGGCCTTGGCCGAGAAACCGTAACCGGCGGTCGATGCGAGCAGCAGCGGCGTATCGGCCGGACCGGCGAAGTAATGCACCAGGCGCGTACCCGATTCCACTTCACACAGCGTCGTGACCGGCACGCCATCGCCGCGCGCACCGGGCAAGGCGTTGACCGCAATCGAATACACGCGGCCATTCGAGCCGAACGCGAGCAGCGTGTCGGTCGTACGGCATTCGAAAGTGCCGTACAGCGCATCGCCCTGCTTGAAGCTGAACTGCTGCGCATCATGGCCATGGCCCTGACGTGCACGTACCCAACCTTTTTGCGACAGGATCACCGTTACCGGCTCGTCGATCACCTTCTGCTCGGCGACCGCGCGCTCGGCTTCCTTCATCAGCGTGCGGCGCTTGTCGCCGTACTGCTTTGCATCCGCGTCGATTTCCTTTTGCAGCAGCTTCTTCATCGACGTCGGGTTGTCCAGCAGGTCCTGCAGCGTGACTTTTTCCTTGCGCAGTTCGGCCAGCTCCTGCTGCACCTTGATCGCTTCGAGGCGTGCCAGCTGGCGCAACCGGATTTCCAGAATGTCTTCGGCCTGGCGCTCGGACAATTTGAAAGCCTGCATCAGCGCGGGCTTCGGTTCATCCGATTCGCGGATGATCTTGATCACCTTGTCGATGTTCAGCAGTACCGCTTCGCGGCCTTCGAGAATGTGAATGCGGTCATCCACCTTGCCCAGACGATGCTGCGTGCGGCGGGTGACGGTGTCGAAGCGGAAGCCTATCCATTCACGCAGGATCTCGCCCAATGCTTTCTGGCGTGGCTTGCCGTCGGCACCGATCATCACCAGGTTCACCGCGACATTGTTTTCCAGCGAGGTATGCGCGAGCAGCAGGTTGCTGAACTCTTC
>JACCDU010411049.1_pt1 | contig 28332 bp, 22 predicted proteins | sample 7446081 | NCBI WGS metagenome assembly JACCDU01 (sample SAMN15323447, study PRJNA562643) | freshwater metagenome | isolation source: river surface water | place: USA:Blue River Watershed | collected 2017-08-17
GCCGCCATGGCCGCCCGGGCCCCACTTGCCGAGGTCGAAGTTCACAGCCAGGTAGAACTGGCCGCGCTTGTACTCTTCCTGAATGCCTTCCATGTCCATGCAAAGGTTTTCAGTCGGGATGTACACCAGGCCGGTCTGCTTGTTGTAGCTCATCGGCATCCAGTTCTTGCCGCCGACGAGGTTCGGGCAGATGTCCTTCGCGTTACGCTTGAAGCCAGGACGCTTGACGTTGCCAGCGGCTTCGATCGGACGACCGGTCTTCATGTCGATGCCCGAAGCCCAGTTCACGCCGTCGACGAACTGCTTCGCCGAGATCAGCTTGCCGTTGGCACGGTCGATCACGTAGAAGAAGCCGTTACGGTTTGCCTGCATGATCACCGGAGTGGTCTTGCCTTCAACCGGCAGGTCAGCGAACACGAGTTCGTTCACGCCGTCGTAGTCCCATGCATCATGCGGGGTGAACTGATAGTGCCAAACGATGTTGCCGGTTTCCGGGTTCAGCGCGACGACGGAAGCGGTGTACAGGTTGGTGTACGGGCCGATGTCCGAGGAGTCATTGCCGCGAACGCCAGCCGACCACGGTGCCGGGTTGGACGTGCCGTAGTAGACCAGGTTAAGCTTCGGATCGTAGGAGCCGACCAGCCATGCGGTACCGCCGCCCGTCTTGCCCGAATCACCCTTCCAGGTTTCCGCGCCCTTCTCGTTGCCGACCGGGACGGTGTGGGTACGCCACAGTTCCTTGCCGGTCTTCTGGTCGAAGGCGACCAGTGCGCCGCGCACGCCGAATTCACCGCCGGCGTAGCCGGTGATGACGGTATTCTTGACGATGGTCGGCGGCGAAGTGATGGTGGCACCCTGGGTGTAATCCATCACGGTCGAGGTCCACAGCTCTTTGCCGGTCTTGGCATCAAGTGCGGTCAGCTTGGCATCCAGGCGACCGACGAAGATGCGGCCGTTGGCTTGCGCGACACCGCGGTTGTCCACGTCGCAGCAGGTGAACTGGTCGACGTTGCGCGGCAGCTCAGGCGAGTACTTCCACTTCAGGTCGCCGGTCTTCGCATTCACGGCGATGACGTTCTTCGGGCCGTACGACGAGGTCACGACCAGCATGTCATCGACCAGGATCGGGGTCGATTCCTGCGAACGGTTGGTGCCCAGCTGGACGGCGTATTTCACCTTCAGGTTGCCGACGTTGGACGCATTGATCTGGTTTGCAGCGCTGTAGCGCGTGTTACCGGAGTCACCACCGTACACGCCCCAGTCGGATGCAAACGACATTGACGACAGGCCGACCAGCATGGCGGCTGCCAAAACATTGGACTTCAGCTTCATCCCTATCTCCTTCTTGATTTTTTTCGTGCCCGTGGATCCTGATCCCGGCGGCCAGTGCCGCTGATGGGAGCCGTAGCGATCCGTGAGCGCTATCCTCGAAATCTGAAAATGTGTCGTTAGCCGTCTTTGCTCGCACCTCCCCTGAAAAGAAATTTTTCGATCTGAATCCTGTCGCCTTGCACCACAAGGAGCCTCTCCCGAAAAAGGCCCGCAGACCGGTGAGGTCCGCGGGCAATCCACCAGGGAGATACAACGGCCCGGGCAGAAACCGCGAAGTTCCTGCCACTTGCCTGTCCGTCTCGATACCGAAACAAACTCCTTGCATCCGCCTCCCCAAACCGGCGCGCGTCCTTGCAGACCACGCGCGCCCGGCGATGGGCAGCGGCACCATCCGATAAAAAAATTCTCAGCGCCCGAGGCTCTCGCTCGTGCCCAGCATCGCGTGCAGGGTCTTGGCCTGCTCGGCATTGACGCCGCCGCTTTCCATCCCCAGCGCAATGCTCCGGCCGCACATTTCGCGATACAGCTGCTGCAGCGGCGCATCCAGCGTTGACAACGCGTCCAGGTGCTTTTCGATCGACACGATGTCGCCGCGCGACACGGGCCCCGGCATGCCTTTGGCCAGCCCGGCACTGGCGATCGATGCCAGCGTGCCCTGCACCAGCGGCAGCATGGCCTTGATGGCGGCGTCTTCCTGCGCGCCCCACGACTGCCAGATGGCCGACGCTTCGCGCAGGATCACGTTGATGAACTGCGACGCATAGCCGGCAGCGGCGTGATAGCGACCGCGCATGCCCGGCGGCAGGTGATTGACCGGGCACTCGAGGCGGCCTGCAATGGCACGCAGCACCTCGTCCAGCTGCGACGACGCTTCGATGGTCACGGTGCAGCCCGGCAGCGAACGACGCGCCGCTTCCGGATCGCCGAAGGTCTGCATCGGATGGAAGCCGCCAATGGATGCGCCATCACGCCCGGCCTTGGCCAGCGACGACACTTCGGTCGCGCCGCTGCAATGGACGACGCCCATGCCGGCACGCCACTGCAGCGCGTTGGCGGTCGATTCGATCGCGCCATCGACGGTGGTGACGAACACGAGGTCGCATTGGTCCACCACTTGCTGCGGCGTCAGGTTGGCGCAGCCGGGGATGGCGGCCGCCAGCGGCGCCGATTCCTCCAGCGTCAGGCTGCCGACGCCGGCCACTCTCAGGCCGCGATCCATCAGCGCCAGCGCCAGCGCCTTGCCGAGGCGACCGGTGCCGATAAAGCCGATGGCCAGCGTGTCGAGCGAATCGACGGAAGAAGCGTCGAATGTCATCAGGAGAGCATCAGATAGTCTTCGACCAGCAGCGGATTGATGCTGTCGACAAAATTCGGCAAATCCGCCAGCAGGGTCTTGCCCTCCGGGCTGGCCAGCGACGCGGCCAGTGCTTCAGCCGAGTCGAACCACAGTTCGGAGAAACCGTCGTAGCCGAAGGCTTCGGACTGGTCACGCGACACGAGGTTGACCGAGTAGCGGCGCATGTTGGGCAGCTTCTTGCACAGCTCGGCGTGCACGTTCAGCCAGTGGTGGGTGAACTCTTCGTAGCTCAGTTCCTTGCGGCGCTTGACGAGGCCAATGCGTTTGACGGCGTTCGGTTTCATGCAGACTCCTTGATTCGGGTAGAGGTGGTTCGGGTATTGGTTGGGGTTGGGGCCGGCGCGAAGGCCGAGGTCACGGCGCCCTGCGAGGCGTCGGTGACCAGGCGCGCATACTTGGCCAGCACGCCGTTGGTGTAGCGTGGTGCCGGCGGGGTCCAGTCGGCGAGGCGGGCGTCCAGTTCATCGCTGGCGACCTCGACATCGAGGCTGCGACGTTCGACATCAATCACGATGGTGTCGCCGTCGCGCAGTGCGGCGATCGGGCCGCCATCGGCAGCCTCGGGCACGATGTGGCCGATCACGAAACCGTGGGATGCGCCGGAGAAGCGACCGTCGGTCATCAGTGCCACTGAGTCACCCAGGCCTGCGCCCTGCAAGGCGCCGGTGACCAGCTGCATCTCGCGCATGCCGGGGCCGCCACGCGGTCCTTCGTTACGCAGCACCATCACATCATTGGGCCGGATCTCGCCGGCCTTGATCGCGGCGAACGCGGCTTCTTCGGTTTCAAACACACGGGCCGGTCCGCGATGCAGGAGCTTGTTCTGGCCACCGAGCTTGATCACGCAGCCACCGGGCGCGACATTGCCGGACAGGATGGCGAGCCCCCCTTGCGGCTTGATCGGGTTGTCGGTGGGACGGATCACTTCCTGTCCCGGCACTTCGGCCGCAGTCATCGCTTCGTCGCCGATGGCCTTGCCGGTAACGGTCATGGCACCACCATGCAACAGGCCGCCTTCATGCAGGCGGCGCGCGACCAGCGGGATGCCGCCGGCTTCGTGCATCTCGGGCGCGGTGAACCGGCCCCACGGACGCATGTCGGCCAGCACCGGCGTGCGGCGCGAGATGCGATCGAAATCGTTCAGCGACAGCTCGACGCCAAACTCTTTGGCAATCGCCAGCAGATGCAGCACGGCATTGGTCGAGCCACCCGTCGCCATCACGCCGGCGATCGCATTCTCGAAGCTTTCACGGGTGACGATCGCGCGCGGCGGGATGCCGGCATTCACCAGCTGCATGGCCATCTGGCCGCACTGGAACGCAGCATCGCCCTTGGCGAGGTCGACCGCGGGAATGTCGTTGAAGCCCATCGGCGAGATGCCCAGCATCGCGCTGGCCGTGGCCATGGTATTGGCGGTGAACTGGCCACCGCAAGCGCCGGCGCCCGGGCAGGCGTGGTCTTCAACGTCACGCAGCTCTTCAGCACCGATGCGACCGGCGTTGAAGGCGCCGACGGCTTCGTAAATCTCCTGAATGGTCAGCTTGCGGCCTTCGAACAGTGTCGACGGCTTCGTGCATTTGCCCGACAGGATCGAGCCGCTGTACAGCGACAGGCCCGGCAGGTTGAGACGGCCGAGCGCCATCGCCATCGCGGGAATCGTCTTGTCGCAGCCCGAGATGGTCACCAGGCCGTCCAGCATGTGGCCGCGCGCGACGAGCTCGACGGAATCGGCAATGACCTCGCGGCTGACCAGCGAGGTCTTCATGCCCTCGGTGCCGGTGGTGATGCCATCGTTGATGGCAATCGTGTTGATCTCCAGCGGCGTGCCGCCGGCTGCACGAATGCCTTCCATCACCTTCTGCGCGAGGTCGCGATGGTTCAGGTTGCACGGCATCGTGCCTATCCAGCAGTGCGCAACGCCGATCTGCGGCTTCTTCAGGTCATCGTCGGTAAATCCCGCGGCCTTCATCATGCCGCGCGCCACCGCGCGATCAGGACCATCGAGCAATGCGCTGCTCTTGTGGCGGGGATTGGGAACCATCACTATCGGGCTCACCTTCTGCTTGTCGTTCATCAGCGTTGAATCTGTATCGAGGTTGTTTACGTAAAGTTCAGGGCTGCAGCACCGGCGCGAGACCGGCATTGCCGCCGCGAGAGGCGTTATTGATCGAAGTGCCTGAGTGATAGCGCTGGTTGGCGCGCGTCAGGTGCTCGCGCACGGCGCGCTCCGCACCATCGGGGTCGCCGCGCGCGATGCAATCGACCATTCGTCCGTGTTCGTCGACCGTCACGGCTTCTGCACCGGGTGCGCGCACGAGGTCTTCATAAAAGTTCTGCAGCCAGTGCAGCAGCGCCTGCGCCACCGCGACATAGACCGGATTACCCGATACGGTCGCAATCGTCCGGTGCAGCGCGAGGTCGGTATCGAGGAAGCGCACCGGATCGCCCAGGCTGGCGCGATGCGCATCGAGCGCCGCACGCAGCGTCGCAATGTCTTCGTCGCTGGCGCGCATTGCCGCCGTGCGTGCCATCGCCACTTCGAAAGCGAGGCGGGCCTCCTTCAACTGCTCCAGCAACTGGCGGTCGGCTTGCAACAGGTGCACGGCCGACGATGAGATCTGCGAAATCACCGACTCGGCCGACAGCGGCTGCACGCGGGCGCCCTCGCCATGGACGATGGCCACCAGTCCCATGCGTTCCAGCGCCTGCAAACCTTCGCGTACCGCCGGGCGGCCAACGCCCAGCTGCGCCACCAACTCCCGCTCCGACGGCAACAGGGAACCCACCGGATAAGTCCCCGAACGGATCCCCGCCAGCAGCCGCTCCTGCACCTCGTGGCCCAGCTTGCGGCGGGCGATCGGCGGAATGGCTGGTGCGGCAGCTGCAGCATTTGCCGGCGACTGCTCTGCGAAATCCGAGGAATTTTCCCGTTGACTGTCCATATCCATAATGGCATTATCATCACTTATACGCTCATCATACCAGTTGAGCAGAAAAAAAAACAAGCATTTCCGGCAACGGCCCGTCTGGCCGGCATCGCCGGTTCGGAAACAGCGGGGCCGGCACCGACCAGCCCCTGAAAAACCAAGGAGACACCCCATGCAACAGCAGGCAGCGACGACCGAGGCCATCACCCCGTCGGAGCCCATCCCCGTCGTCAATTCCCCGCTCAAGATCTTGTTTGCGAGCCTGATCGGGACGACGATCGAGTACTTCGACTTCTATATCTTTGGCACGGCCGCCGTGCTGGTCTTCCCGAAGCTGTTCTTCCCGTCGTCGGACGCGACCATGGCCACACTGCAGTCGCTGGCCACGTTCGGGCTGGCCTTCGTCGCACGCCCTGTCGGCTCGGCGCTGTTCGGGCACTTTGGCGACCGCATCGGGCGCAAGGCGACACTGGTCGCTTCGCTGTTGACGATGGGCTTGTCCACCGTGCTGATCGGCCTGCTGCCGTCGTATGCATCGATCGGACTGCTGGCGCCGGTGCTGCTGGCCATCCTGCGGTTCGGGCAGGGGCTGGGACTGGGCGGTGAATGGGGCGGCGCGATCCTGCTGGCGACCGAGAACGCGCCGCCGGGCAAGCGCGCCTGGTACGGCATGTTCCCGCAGCTGGGCGGCCCGGCCGGCTTCTTCCTGTCGGGCAGCGCCTTCCTGATCCTCACCACGCAACTGCCGGAAGCAGACTTCCTCGAATGGGGCTGGCGCATTCCGTTCGTCTCGAGCGCGCTGCTGGTCTTCGTCGGCCTCTATGTTCGACTCAACATCACCGAGACACCGGAATTCGCCAAAGTGCTGGCCAAGCACGAGCGCGTGAAAGTGCCGATGGTGACCGTCGTCACCCAACACACGCGCCCTCTCCTGCTCGGCATGTTCTCGGGCATGGGCCAGTTCGTGCTGTTCTACCTGATCACGGTCTTCACGCTGAGCTGGGCCACGACCTCGCTCGGCTACCAGCGCAAGGATTTCCTGATTTTGCAGCTGTTGTCGGTGGTGTTCTTTGCCGTATTCATTCCGGTGGCGGCGAAGATCTCTGACCGCCATGGCCGCACTGCAGCCCTGCGCATGGGCGCGATCGGCATCGCCTTGCTGGGCCTGGTGCTGGGCCCGATGCTGGCCGCCGGCAGTGCCTCGACCTTGCTGGCGCTGTCGATCGGCATGGCGCTGATGGGCATGTGCTTCGGACCGCTAGGGACGCTGATGTCGGACCTGTTCCCGGCAGAGGTGCGCTACACCGGCGCTTCGCTCGGCTTCAACCTGTCGGCCATCGTCGGCGCGTCGTTCGCACCGTACATCGCGACCTGGCTCGCGACCCACATCGGCCTGCCCTTCGTCGGCTACTACCTGTCGGCAATGGCGATGCTGAGCGTGATCGCGCTGACTCTCGTCAAGCGCATGGAGAAGTAAGAAACCCCGCATTACCAAAGCAGTCCTCAAGCAGCAGGCGCCAACGCGGTCGAGATTCACCGGCGCACCAACAACACCACAACAAAGGAGCAGCGATGAAGAAGTTTGGAATATTGGCATCCCTGCTGGCAGCCCTGTGCATCAGCACCGCGCCGTCGGCACAATCGCAGGAACTGTATTGGGCATCGAGCGGCACCTTCGGCCCGTTCAACATCCAGGGCCTGATCCCGACCTTCCCGGAAGCCAAGCAAGTGACGATTCCGGTGTCGATGTGGATCCTGAAGCATCCGAAAGGCCTGGTCGTGTTCGACACGGGTAACAACGTGGCGATCTCGGACGGCCTCGAGAACTGCAAGAAGTACTGGGCAGCCGGCCTGTGCGACTTCATCCAGCCGAACCAGAAGCGCAGCGATGTCATCGACATGCAGCTGAAGAAGCTGGGCTACAAGACCGACGACGTCAAGGTCGTCATCACCTCGCACACCCACCTTGATCACGCCGGCAACATGGCGATGTTCCCGAAGGCGATCCACGTCGTCCAGAAAAAAGAGATGTATCAGGGCTGGTGGCCTGAAAAGGTCCAGGGCCGCGCGCCGGTAGGCCTGTTCATGATGGCCGACATCGCGGCTGCACGTGAATTCAACTACCTGGAACTGGACGGCGAATACGACCTGTTCGGCGACGGCACCGTGAAAATCTTCCCGACCCCGGGCCACACCATCGGCCATCAGTCGGTGAAGATCAAGCTGCCCAAGACCGGCACCGTGATCCTGTCGCAGGATGCCGTGGCGATGCAGGAAAACCTCGAAGGCTACGTGTCGGGCCTGAATTACAGCGTGAAGGACTTCAGTGACTCCGTGAACCGCATCAAGATGATGCGCGACCTCGAAGGCGCACAGGTGCTGATGTCGCACGATGCAGGCCAGTTCGCGAAGATGGGCGACCGCTGGCACAAGTAAGACAGCAAGCGTTGCAAAAGACAATGCCTCCGATCGGCACGCCGAACGGAGGCATTTTTTATCCTGCGCTTGCAGAGATCAGTGCTGCACTAGTGCCCTGTCAGACGCGTCTGTACCGGCCTTGGTTGCAGGACTTTCCTCGCCTATCGGAAATTCCGACGCTTCGGTGGCGCGCCCGTGCCACCGGTACGCGGCGGCAGGTGACGGAACATGATGCGCCCTTTGCCAAGATCGTACGGCGACAGCTCAAGCGACACGGCATCGCCGGCCAGGATGCGGATGTGATTCTTGCGCATCTTCCCGCCAGAGTAAGCCACGAGGCTATGGCCATTCTCCAGCGTCACGCGGAAACGCGAATCCGGCAGCACTTCGTCGACGACGCCCTGCATTTCTATCAGTTCTTCCTTGGCCATGGCGATCCTTTCGAGTGATTGATTGACGGGTAATGCAAGTGATTCAATGCGGTTCAGATGAAGCGCTGCCTGATCCAGCGGCGACCTTCGGCACTGGCGTAACGGGCGGCGTCTTCCTTGGTTTGAAACTCGGGAATGAAACGCAGCACACGGTCATGACTGCCATTGCGAATCGACACTGAGGCGGTGTATCGGCCCGAATCATTCGATCGGGTAAGCGGTGAGACAAGATACTTGCCCACCGAGAAAGCATTTTCTGTGGTGGTAAACATATTTCTAATTGTTTGCACGCGATGAAGCGCGCTGGAATTCAGTAAAAAGACATTCAGCAGGATTGCTGAGGCCTTGCGGCCAAGGCCGGCGGTGAGTCGGTGCTACAAAAGCAACCGCAAAGTAAGGCTCGCCTTGGGGGAAGTTTGACGGATAGCGAGCCGGTGAGATCAGCGCGTCAGCGTGGCGAGCGGTAATGAGATGGCCGCGGCCGGGTCAGACAACAGCCGTTGCGGTGGAGAGCTTTCAGCAACGGCGTGCCCATCATACACTGATTCTCAGAAAAAGAAGGTTTTCATTTGCTGCCCCCTGGAAAACAACGCAACCGCCACGACGGCGTCGCCAGCCAACTGGTTCGAGAAGCGACTTCTCAATTCAAAGGCAACGACACCTGTTCAATCGTCAGCAATGTTGAAATTCAAATAGTTGACCACCAAAGGCACGCCCTGCGCCCCTGCAAGGGCGATACGGGTGGCGGCGCCAGTGATTTCCTTCTCGAGCTGCCGGAATATCTCTTCAGGCAAATAACTCTTGCAATAGCGGCGAACCGCCAGCGCATCGAGTGTCTGGTTGGAGATAAAGCAGGTACGAGCAGACAGCGTACGTCGGTTGCCAAAGCGAAAAGTCGGCTGGACTGAGAAGTTTATGCCGCCCGTGGTGACGTCGAGATCCGATAGATTCATCATGAGATGGACTCCTGTAGGAGAAGAGATCCGAAAGGAATCCAGCGGGAACGCCCTTGCAGGAATGCAGGCGGACAGGAAAGAGACTGATCGGGGTGAGAGACTGCGTGATTGACTATACGCGGATTGATGGGGATAGCCAGCAATTTCAGGGGGCGGGAAACAGTCAGTCGGCAGCCTGGCCGAATCAACTGGCGGCGCTGCAAGGGCGTGCTCGAAAAAAACCCGGCAATCCAGCGAGATGCAAGCAGGGCAAGTTCCCGGGCTCATCCCCTGAGCCTGCGATCGCGTTTAATGTTCGCCAGAGGTTCAATGACCAGACGGGAAGGACAGAAAAATGTCGTCAGACGCGAGCACTGCAATCATTGCCATCATCATAATCGGCCTCATGGCAATTGGCATAGCGACCATCACAGCGAAACTTGCCGAAACCGATTTCGCCCTGACCTTGCTGGTGATCCTGGTGGGATTTTTCTTTATCATGGAAAAAAAGAAAATGCGGGCTTGGGAGAAGTTGCGGGAACAAACGGTCGAGGTATCTGAAGCTGCGATTCAGGGCCGGGAGGTACACAAAACAAATCCCAGACCTTTGCGCTGAGCCATCGAAACGCGATCGCGCGGTCGCCGATGCAAAGCCACTGCAACTTCAGCCACGCGAAAACCGTACAGGCATAGCCATCTCTTTCGCTACCCGGTTAGCCTCTTCAATACCTATGCCGATTTCGGCGGCGTAATAAGTGCTTCCCGGGCATTCGCCTTCGACGATCTCGATTCCCAGCGCATCAAGAAGCTCGGGGGGCTGCTGCTGAAAGAATGCAAGCGCTGCCGATTGGCCATGCGCGTAATCAGAAAAATAATCCGCTTCCCATCGCCAATCCGGCTCGTCGTTCAACCACGCACGTACTGAGGCAGCGACGTCAGCAAAGCTTGTTTCATCGATTCGGCCCACCCAATCCGCCAACGCGTCGGGATCGTCGGCATCGGGCCAATTGCGCTCCTCGGCCGCCATCTGTTTGCAGGCATCTGCTTTGGGAAGCTCCTGCTCATCGAGCTTTTCCTGCAGTGCGTAAAGTGCCTCTTCCTTCATTTCTTCCGACAGCCGCCCGACATGCCAGGCCAGCGGTGGACAGCTATCCAATTCCCAGGCAAGGTCTCGCGGCGATGCGATGCAGCTCTCCGACAAATCGAACAAATCCAGCCGTGTCTTCGGATTAGGGTAATTCGCCACGACCAGCGTGCAGCCATTCTCCGCCACGAATTCGACCGGTGCTTCTTCAAGTGCCTGCCAGGCTTCATCGACAGCCACATCGGTCAAATCACCCGATGCCGACGCAGGCAGCAGCGATGCCAGTCCGATGCCGGCGACCGCTCTCAGGAATGAACGACGATCCATGACGCTCCTCTTATCGCAAATTGAACAAACGCTTCAGGCGGCCTGCATCCGGAACTTGTCCGTTGAGATGCCAGTAGAGCCGCGCCCGACTGCGAAGCCTGGCAAGCTTGGCCATTCGCGCCATACCCGAGATCGCACCTTGAAGTTCCGGCAATGATGCGGCAAATCGGGACAGGCATTCGCGCAGTTCGACAGGCACCTTGCTATCGGAATCGTTGGACGTGACGCAGGCCCACCAGGCTGAATGGGAGACGATGCTCTTTTTCGCTGCCTGCCGCGCCTCCTCTGAATCATCTGCCGAGATCGCGGCCAGGAACTCTGGCGTCAGCCTTGCGGCGATGGCCTCTGCGGGATGGAGAAAGCCATCATCTTCTTCCGGCGTGTCATCGATGAAATGCCTTTGCACCTGATTACGAAGCAGCGCGTCAAAGCAAGGGTAAAACGCCGACTGTCCTTCAAAAAAATCGAGCATGCGATCGACATCGTCCCCAAAATTGTCCGCAAGGACGGCCATCATGTCCCAGGCCTGCAAGAAGAATTCTGTCATCTGGCCCATGGTCAAAGGGCGGATGGACGTCATCGTAGTCACGGAATCAAGCGTATCCCCGCCATATTCATCGACAACGCGGTAATGGATACGCCCCTCTTTCAGGCACGCGTACACGGCCGTCACATCGTAAGTCGTGGACTTGATGCTGACGCGCGCGATTTCAATCTCGCTCTCTACGCGGCCAGACAGGTACTCGCCACCCATGAAGAATGGATGAACGCGCCCGATGCCCTGGCGTACCGATTCAGTAAGCTCTGCCGCCTTGACATGATCAGGAAGCTGGTCAAGCTCGCCGTTTTCGAGCGCATCTTTGACAGCTATCCGCCTTGCGTGGCCTTTGATGCGCGTCAGCAGCTCGGCCTCTTGGTCCAGTCGCCCGAAGTAATCGTGCGGACGGTAGCGAGGCGATGACACGGGAACCGGAGGCTTCGGAAAAGTCGGCGGTGCCATCGGCAACTTGGGCCCTTCGGCGCTCCAGCAAGGCATGGGCTCGCCATCAATGACGGCAAAGCGAATGCTGCGAGCTTCCGTCACCGGGCCGTACCCGCTGTCGGCGACCGCCACGAAAATGTCGGGATCAAAGCCTTCGAGATAAAGCTGGTCCAACCTGTCTTCCACGTCGCGCCAGTTCATCGAGACGAGACCATAAAGTTCGTCGTCCTCGAGGGCCGCTTGATGGCGTGACTCGAAGGCCGCACGGCCGCCGGGATAGTAATCGGCAACGTCGGCCTTGCGGAGGACAGCCGACATGAATTTCAGGCGTAGCGCCATGTAATTCTCCTGTTTAGCCAGTTCAGCACGATGCTCCGGCCTGGCAATTCGGATTAACTCCGCCGGTGGCTTGATTGAGCGCAGTCCCGCGCTTGTATTGGTTGCCTAATAGCGCTTCGCATTCGGCCGCCTGGCCCCGGTGAAATCGCTGGCACGCAGCACTTGTTCGACGATCTTCGCCAATACATACATGCCGGCAGACGGCTCGCGATTGAAACGCGCCTTACATTCGCGAAAGCTCCATGCTTCGTCGCGCCCTTCGGCCCGATCACGGACAAAGGAAATGTTGGCCGCCGGTTTTCCATTCGCATCCCGTACCGACACCACCAATTCCTTGCCTTCGTCACAGGGCCCGATATGGTCGGACAGGCACGAATGCATATAGACGCCCTCGTGAAACATCGCGGCGCCGCTGGTAAGCGGCGTGACCGTCATGCCCAGCACCTTCAAGGTGCCGATCGGGCTTTTCCAGCTGAGACCCTCGAATGCGTGGCGCTCGTCATCGGACGCATGCTGCAGCGCGACGCGCGCCTTGAGCCACTTCCAGCCAGCGCCCTTGGGCACCTCTCTAAATGGCGCTGCCGGATCCGTGGTGGCGAACATCACCAGCTGCGCGTCCTTGCACCAGCCGTCGAAGCCCGGCAGGGTCTTACGAGCGTGCGCCTCGCGCACCAGCACGCGTCGCACGCTGACGGGAATCGGCGCCCAGCCCGCTTTCACATTGCGACCATTGAGAGCCAGCCATGAGCGCACCAAACGCGCCGGCGGTGGCGACTTCAAGCCGATCGCCATGAACTCCCTCAGCAACTCGCGCACGCCAATGAACCTCACCTGCACGTGAGGCTGGCTGACCAGGAATCCCAAGCCGTTTCTCACCAGCCATGTCCACGAGCGTGAAGGCATGCCCGCTACCGTCAGCCTGCGAAAATCGCTGAACATCTGCGCCGGCGATTTGCCGTCCTTGACCATCTGCCGACACAGCGGCCCGAAGTCACGCAGCCACAAGGTCAGCAATGGCAGAAGCTTCGGATGTACGCGCGCCACCTCTTCATAGACAGCGCGATAGGTCATCACCAAATTCACGTGCCATTTATCCAGCAAGGGTATGCGGGAGCGAACTGCCAGTGACAGCAATTCATCGCCCAGCACAAGCTGCGCCAATTCCGCGCGCAGGCGTCGGAACCGTACATCGGCATCCAGCATGCGGCGAAGTATCGACAGCACCCGCCGCTCCTGTTCGTCGGCGGGCTCCGGCGACAATGGCGGCTCGGACCGCCAGGGCACACCCCAGGCATCGAGCACGACGCCCAGCCACCAGACACCCTTCAGGGCAGGCAGCAGCGAGAAATTGACTTTCAGCGGCAAGAGCTTTCCGTTCATATCGCGAAACTCGCCACGCACCTCCGGTGAACTTCCGTCGATGCGTGCATAGGAAAGCACGCCGAACACTTCAACCCTGTGTATTGCGCACTCGTCGTATGCCGATGGCCCGCAACTGAGCCAGGCATCAAGCTGGCGCGATGCATCGAGCAATGCCACCCGCCGTTTCATGTCCAGCGTCGAACGACCTTCGGAAAGCAGTGCCGGCAGCTGCCGCCAATCAGCCACCGTCAGGCGTCGCCCAAACGCCGTCCGATTTCCCGATGGTGTGGTTTCGTCCGCACCCGCAGGTACGGCAACTATCGTGGATAGATTCATGGGTCCTCCCATCGACAAAGATTCCATGCGCACGCCACCGGACAACGCCGAGGCGAATGGACGCTGCCGCACGAATGGACGTGCGGTGGTCAGTTATCAAGGAGAGTCAATGTCGCGCCCGGACCCGGCAGACGGATGAGACGCAAGAAAAGCAGAAAGACATGGGAACCTCGCTTTAGCAGTTTTGATTACGCACCCGCAAGCTGAATTCAAATCGGTGCAATACATACTTTATACCCATTTATTTTGTCTGGCAATTGTCCGGATCGCAGGACTAGTTTAGGGATGGGCAGGCTCAAGAAGTGAGCCTGCCCATGTTTTTCTCATACGCTGCTTGCCGGCGCTGACGATACTAACTCGGCGGTTTCAAGCATCCTTGGCCTGCATGGAGTTCAGCGCCTGCCTGGCCAACGCGGGTGCCTCGGCCATTTCCGGGGCGTCGCCAATGCGGCGCTCGAGCAAAATCAGCAAGGCCTTCAACGTCCCGATATATGCGGCGGAATACTGCGCCTCACCCGGCTTTTCCATATGGCGGGTGGCGACCTGGGCAATCATTTGGCTGACGGTCTGGATGTTCAACTGGGGCATGGCGTTCTCCTTTCGGCTGTGAGTCCTTTTTTATCTACGCCCCTCGACCACCTCGCTGTCAACAACATTTTTTAGCCGGCTTTCCTTCCTACGGAAGGATATTTTTCATTACCCCGTTGGCAAATCGGTCCTCGTATACGGGCGAGGCGTCGGAAAAATAAAATCCTGACTGCCCATCTCAGGTGGCTCACTCCTTGAGCCACCTCCTGATTAATACTCGATCCATCGCCTCAAACGGCGAGCACTTCCGGCAAAGCGCCACCGCAGTCCGCGCTGCAAATCCGCATATGCCGAGCGACCTGCTTCTGAAGTCGGCAGATGTGCAGACCAAGCGCTCGCCGCTTGTCGAGGCAATGGCAACGAAGGTAATTCAAGCATCACAAGCCCATGGGCACCATGACCAGTTCTGCGCACGATTGCAACGCGCTGCGCCGCAGGGTCTGTCACCGCAACACCGAGGAGAACAGCAATGACTGCAACAACACAAACCCCGGAAATTTCGCTGGTACCGATGAAGCAGGCTCTGGTCGATAGCGACAGCCTGCGCCTGCAAGTTCTGGCCCGAATCCGTGCAGCAGAAGATTCGTCCCATACCCGTACCCCTTTATCGATCGCCATTGTTATCGACCGTTCCGGCTCGATGCGCGGGTCAAGGCTTGAGGCAGCCAAAGAAGGCGCTCGCCAATTCATCCGCCAGTTGCACAATGATGACGAGGTTTGCGTCGTCGCCTATGACGACAGCGTGACCGTTCCGCTGGCGCTGATGCCCGTGCGCGCAGCGCGGCCGCTGCTTACGAACACGCTGGATCGTATCGATGACGGTGGGACAACCAACCTGCACGCAGGTTGGCTGGAAGGTGCGCAACAGCTAGCGCCTCGCACTGGCAAGAATCGGCTCTGCCGCGTCTTGCTGCTTTCCGACGGTCAGGCCAACCAGGGCATCGTCGAGATTGACACGATCTGCGAGCAAGTGTCGCAACTGGCCAGCGCCGGCGTCACCACCAGCACTGTCGGCATTGGCATGGGTTTCAATGAAAGCCTGATGACTGCCATGGCCATTTCAGGTCAAGGCACGGCGATGTATGGCGACCGCGCCGAAGATCTGGCCGAACCATTCGAGTCTGAAATCGGTCTTCTCGGCACACTAGCCTGGCGCGAGGTCACGTTGAAGGTGCAAAGCCCCAGCCAGCGCTGGAAGCTGCACAATGACTACGCAATGCCAGAGCCGGGAATATGGCGGCTGCCCGCCATTGCGGCCGGTACCGAAGCCTGGGTTGCGTTGTCCCTCAGCATGGACCGCGCAGTACGCGCCCAGCACCAATCAGATGATGGTAGCGCGCTAACAATCTCGATTCGCGCCAAAGATGCGGACGGCAAAGCGCATCGCTTCGTCGCGACCTTGACGCCAATGCCCGTGGTGTCGCAAGCCGAGTATGGCGCCCTGCCCGCCGATGAACTGGTACTCCGCCGCTTTGGCGAAGTGGAAGCCGCAGATTTGCAGCGCGAAGCCCGCAAAGCAGCGCGCGCACGCGATTGGACCAAGGTGTCGCGCATGCTAGATGAACTGGAGACGCGCGCACGAGACAACCCGTGGCTGCAGCAGACTGTCAGCGTGCTGAGGAACTTGCTCGAACAGCGCGACCAGGCGCGGCTGGAAAAAGAGTTGCTGTACTCGTCGCACAGTTTGAAAAACAGGCTCACCGAGTTCGATGAGTCGGCCAGCTTCGACATGAGCATGGAGTCGGTAAAGCCGGCATTCTTGCGTCGAAAGACGCAGCAAGGCCGACGCAGCGATTCGTGATGAAGGGCGGCCGCCAGGCTTGCCCCCGTTGTAATGACCCAGCAGAATCTGCTCAGGTCAGGCGGCTAATGCAAAGGTTGCTGCAGGTGTTTTCATTCCCAGTGCCTGGTGCGGACGGCGGTGGTTGTAGAACGTAATCCAGTCGCCCAGCACGCGGCTCGCATGCTGCAAGGTCTCGAATCGCGTGCGGTGCACACATTGCTCCCTCAAGGTTCGGATCACGCGCTCGACCATGCCGTTCTGCTCGGGGCAGTGCGGCGTGATGAATTCCTGCTGCAAGCCGTAGCTGCGCACCAGGGCCGTGTAGCTGCGGCTGGTGAAGACCAGGCCATTGTCAGAGCGCAGCAAGAACGGCACCGGCACCCGTCCCAGCGTGCCGAAGCGCGCAATCAAGGCCTGCTCCAGCGCGGCCTCGGCGGTCTTGGCCTTGCCCGAGCGCGACAGGTGCCAGCCCAGCAATTCGCGCGTATGGCAGTCGATGACCAAGGCCAGCACGGCCCAACCATCGCGTCCCGCCCACACCCGGCACAAGTCCGTCGCCCAGCGTTCGTTCGGCGCAGTGGCCACCGACGGCAGAGCCTGGATGCGGGGACGGAATCCCACCGGCCGCTTCTTCACCTGCCAGCGCATCAGTTGGAAGATCCGCTGCACGGTGTTCTTGTTGAAGCCCAGCAGATGGGCCACGGTCCGGTAGCCGAAGGACGGCTCTTCCGTGATCATCGCCTTGATCGGCGCCGCAAAGCGCTCCTGCACCTTGGGCGCGGCCTTGACGGGCTGGTAGTACACCGTGCGACGGGGAATGGCGAACCACTGGCACAGCTTGCTGATCGAGACGGTAAAGCCGTCTTGCTGCAGTCCCTGGCGGATCGTCTCGATCATTTCTCTTCCTCGCCCAGCAGGGACTGCAATTTTTTTCTGGCGCGTAGCTCCAGCATCGCTTCGCCATACGCTTCTTGCAGGTCCTTGATTTGCCGCTCGTACTGTTCCTTGATCTCGAGCGGCTTGGCGCGCAGCGCATTCTCCGTGCCGCGCCGCCCGTCCTCGACCCATTCCTCGATCTCCGAGGGCGGCAGGTCAAAGGCCCGACTGGCCTCGGCCGTCGTGGTCTTGCCCTGGATGATTTCCGTCACCAGCGCGGCTTTGCGCTTCGCGGTCCAGCGTTTGAAGTCTTCGTCCATTACGGTGCTCATGTCATTTTCCTTTCGAAATTATGACCTGAGCAGGTTTTTACTGGGTCATTACAGATCGCCGTTGCATCGCGTGGGTATGAATGCAGCTGTTGAGCAATGCAGCCAATTTAAGCGGCTGCGTTAATGAAAAACATTTAAGTAAATTTTTATATATCCGAAATCGACAATTTTCATTTGATCTGTATTTGATAACATATCATGCGCGGACCGATTTTACAAAAAATCCGTCGACCCACAAAACTACAGTTTTTTGTACGAATTTTTTCATGGACTACCTAGCAATTTACTGCATATAAATCATAAAATAAATTTTATTGAGCTTTTCTGACATGGGATGAGTTGCTTCGCATGAAATCGGAAAATATTGAATTTCATCCATTGACTGGCGGCGAGAAGCAAGGTGTTGCAAGTGCTACTGCAATTAGTTGGCATCTAGATACCTTTATTACGGACGCAATCGGGACTGAATATTTGCATTCTCGTTTGCCACGCCATTTTGTGGAGCGTTCAAGGCCGTCGCAACGGGTTGCTCTTAAATTATTTGATCTCCACATCAGATTTTCAATACATGCATTGCTGCGGTTAGTTATCATCTCTGGCAGGTTACCCGCGAATAAGATATCCGATAACGTACAGAAGACTGTACATCGCACCGCATACAAACGCAGGCCACACCGTGGAGGTTCGCATGGGTAGCCTGAATCGGGATGAGCTTGGAGGGACAATACCGAACTCGTCCTGTTTGAATGAAACTGCGTATCCGGAAGTGCGGATCAGCGTCGGACGAGGAGCTTGCAGACCCATGCCTGCTTGGGTCAGGTGGCTTATTGACGTTGGCCGGCATTGGCAGCCATCGGGCAAACGCAGAATCGCTCTATTGTCGATGCCGTGCGATTCACCGAGCGCGGGGCTGGTCGCACTCGGCGTCATGATCGGCGATCTTGCTGACTCACGTGCTTCTGATGTTGACGGTAACTTCGACGCGCTAATCCATTACGCAAAACAATACCTTGAAGCATGCAGCCACTGCGATTCGCGCTGCCACCCCATTGAACGGCGTTGCGGCTTTAGCTCAGAAGCCAGCGGAAAACTCCGGCACAAATCAGGAAAACTTTACGGACCGATTCTCGATTTTGAAGAAGGGCCCAATCCGATAATTCGATTTACAGACAAATCAAGAACCACCCACTTCTTACACCCCGGTTCTGGCAAGGACTACTACGAGTACCGCGCACCACCTATCGTTGCTCGTGAGGGGGTGGCGTTAAATTCTGCTCCGTATGATGCCTTGGCCTGTGGCGTTGTACTGGATCCGGCCAATTTACGTAGAACTTTCTCCGGAACCTGCCTGGCAGGTCGAGTCGCCGGCGGATCATCCACCCGTGAGTGGTACGGTGCCGTACATCTTGAGCTGCTTGAAGCTCGGCATTCCCTTAGTGAACTATTGACGATACATGGATGGGGCACGCCGGGAATTTCAAGGATGACGTACTTCAACACAAGAACCAAACAGTTCGACCGGGAAAGCTCCTTCAATAGAGTGGTCATCGCCGACGGACACACCGCGCTTGAACGAGTCCTGACAACCAAAGAATTCGATCGGTCGGATGTGATCGCAATCCTGCATAGGACCGCAGCAGACAACGATTCCCAAGCGTTGGCAGAAAAATTGGCAGCATTGCGCCAATGGTACGCGATAGATGACACTCCATTAATTGCAGATCAGCCAATTCCCCTAGGTATTGCTGTGCAGGTCATCAGGCGAGGCGACTAAGCATGGATATCGAAATCAGTCTTGAGGTATTCGACCTGCTGAATTCCTGTGACGTCTTTGTTCGATCGAGACGGGAAGTTGGCTCCATTGCATTCTCCCGCCTGCGGCGTGCTATTCGAGGGCTGATCGTTGCACTACGTGATTCAGGCGATGACTGGATCGAAGATCAGCTACTACGGTTACAACGCCTTCTGGCTCAATGGCTTACAACTCCATGCAGTTTCCAAGGTGATTCCGCTGAAGAATTGCTTAGCTGTTTAAGCGAGGTGGAACGACTTTGCGCCAGATGGGGAGGCGAAGTAAAAGCACATATCGATGCGGCGCTGGAAGCTGCTGGAGCCATAGCCAAATCTGAGACGCCCCTGCAGCAAGAGACGCGGACCGTGATCGAAGCAATGTTTGCCAAAAACCGAGATTTTCGGATTCTTTGCCATAGAACCGTCCGCCGACATTTCCTCGATTGCCTTGCTTCTAAAGAGCGCAATCAAATTACCGATCGACATTTTCTGCATTCAGCCCGCGAATATAGAGATTGCGGTGCGTTTGACGTGCTGATAAAAGTCGGACCTTTACGGGGAGAGGGGTGGGGTGCTGCGCCTTCGGCCATACTTAGCTCGCCTCGCTTCCGGGAGTTAGAGCAGATCACTTGGTATGCCACCTATGATGATCCAAATTTTGGCCTTGACCCTATCCTGCGCACGTTTTCCGGAGATGAGCAAGCTGCGGTAAACCCTATATTCCGCGAGCTTCCCGGGGAAGTGAATTGGACGCTGAACGTCATGCCCTGTGGGGAGGAAATATTTGATGACCCGGAGAATGAAACAGGCATCGATGATCTGGGTTTACTGTCCGTTGCCGGCCTCGCCGCCATTGAGTCGCATCGATCTGCAGTGCTGCTCACCCTTGGCGACCGACGGGGAATTCTCTACCCGCCGGGCGCCTTTGTCTTGGTATACGATCCGGCAGCAACAGCAGACCGCGCAATAAGTGAGCGGCAAGTTGGGGACGACGTGTCACGTGGAGCATTCCTTATCTGGCCTCGGGTCAACGAGAATGCGACACGAGGATCGGCAGGTGCCAGTGGACAACTCCATGAAATCTGGCGCTCCCTGCTTTCTTCTGAGTTGGCAAGTAACAGCAGCAATTTAGCCCGGCGCCTGCGCGTAGCCGGACTGAATCTGGCATACCCCGAAGTCGCTGTCAGAAATTGGGTACGCCCCCCGTCAACAGTGGTTCACGCTCCCAAAAAAAAACGGCACTTCGACATTCTGATGAAGGTTCTTGGCGCCCATCAAGCTAACGGCAATCCGAGATTTATTACCGACGCGTGGACGGAGGTGCGGCAATCGCGGGGGGAAGCAATTCAAGCTGGTGTCCATGAAAATGCGCGCCTGCTCAAGCTCTGCATAAATGTTCTGCAGATGTGGGTGGATCAAATCCCCGAAAAAAATCTGCAGTCGAACGAATTCAGTCTGGAATTAAACGGCGAAGGAGGACTGTACGGCACTGTGTATTTCATGCGTATCGAAGGAGTCGAAGATGGCTACCGGCTGCCAGATACCGAAATGAGGCAGCTCGTCGACCTGGATGACACTGTCAGATGGCGCGCTTGATACCTGCTTTTTACGATGACCACACTCCTCCCGGAGAGCGTGAGGTTTTTTCCTTGCTAGAGCAGACGCCGGACGATTGGGTTGCCATTCATTCTCTCGACCTCGCTCCTTGGAATCGTGGACTTCGAACAGAGATTGACTTTGTTGTCGTCGTACCTGCTGTTGGTATCCTATGCATTGAAGTAAAGTCCCACCAGCACATCGAATTCGACGGACACTCTTGGACCCCTCCCTCCATCACACGCTCACCGTTCAAGCAAGCGTTGGATGGCAGTCGCACATTTGCCAGGCGCATTGCGGACATAATGCCATCGGCAGCAAAGATTCCCGTTATCCACCTATGCATCTTCCCAAAGGCAAAATTTGAAGTAAGAAAAAATCTTTCGGTACAGCCATGGGAGCTGATCGACCGCTCGGCGATGACATTGGCAGCATCAGCTAACACATTCGCCGAATTGCTGTTGAGTCGCATGCGGCTGGCCATCCGCGCGGAGACAATGTTTACTCCGCTACAGCGTCCGCTGGTTGCGTCCATCGTCGAAGACATCGTCAGTCATTGTGTTCCGGTTCGGCGCCGGAATCCTTCTCAGCGCGAAGAAATTGAACACCGGCGCATGGAGATGGATGCCGTGTTACGCGTCCAACAAGCGCCTGTGCTAACCCTTGCGCGGCTGAATCCACGATTGCTTGTAACGGGCCCAGCAGGCACGGGAAAGAGCTTGATTGCGATGGAAGTTGCACGTCGTGCTGCTGAGGACGGACATAGGGTTGCTTTGCTCTGCCATAACCAGCTGGTCGGCGATTGGGTTGCTCGTAAAGTGGCGTCGCCGCCTATTCCAAATCTCATCGCGGGTCGTGCAATCCAAGTCCTCACCCGTCTCGCAGGACTGCGGATACCTGAAAATCCATCTCTAAGGTTTTGGGATCATGAGCTCCCGCTTCAACTTGAAGAACGGCTTACTGATCCCGACTTCAGCGTCGAAGCGGCTTTCGACTACCTTGTGGTCGATGAAGCACAAGACCTGATGTCGAGACCAGCTCTGTGGCACGCGCTTTGTCTGTTTTTGAAGAACGGAGTAGCGAGTGGATCGTTTGCAATTTTTGGCGACTTTGAGAATCAAGCACTCGGGCGAGAATCCGATGCTGCACTTGCGTTGGACAACCTCGTTTCGACTGTCCATCCAGCACGGTGGGAGCTTTCCGAAAACTGTAGAAACTACCGCATCGTGGGCGAGATGGCGGAGCGTCTTTCTGGTTCAGGTGCCAAATTGTATTCGGGCTACCTACGTGCGGGTGGTAGCGGTAGAGACTATGACATTCACTTTTACGATAACGAACAGGAGCAAGAGGCACTGCTGGAGCAGACTCTTCGTGAATTCAAGTCCCGCGGCTACCGTCCGGCAGAAATTACGCTTCTGTCTTTCCGGTCTGATGACCGCAGCCTCGCATCAAAGCTACTTGCGCACGGCGCACCTTTTTCGCGCCCACTGACACCCGGAGAGAGGACAACCTATTCGACCGTCCATGCCTTCAAAGGGATGGAGAATCGCGTGATTATTCTGACCGATGTAATGTTGGGCGATGCTGGCTTTGAGCGCTCCCTCTTCTACACGGGCATGACCCGGGCAACGGACTCTGTCCGTGTCCTGTGCCACGCCTCTTCGCGGGCGACGCTTGCTCGCTGGCTTACCCCCTGAGGTGATATGAAAGAAAGAACTGCACTCATCGAATGGATACGATCTGAGATCGTGGGACCGTCGCGGGCCGTAGAACACTCCGTTGCCGGCTTTTCGGACAAAGTGTTTCAGGACCCGGTCGCGATCCGCCGTGGTGCGCTCGCGTGGATCCCCTCCCCCGACGGAGAGCCGCAAGAGATTCTATTTTTCGATCGGGAATCGCCGCATCGAAAATACGGTGCGGGACTTCTGTTCCCCCAAGAGCGACCACCGGTAGATGAAACGACACAGGCAAGCGAGAACTCTGATTCAGTCGGCGCCGACACCGTCGATGACACTCCTCTCGGGGATGAGAGTCTTATAATGGATGGTGCCGGCGATAGCGACGAAGATTCCGATGATGATTTCGATGTAACCGGCCCTGACATTCGACGCCCTTCATCTTTGGGCCTATCGATGTGCGTCCAACTGCGAGAGAACGGGACGCTAGTTATCCGCCTTCCCTCGTCCCGCAAGCTACCTTGGCAGGCCGAGGATGACCGTTCCTTTCAAGTGAATGGTCGCTATGAGCGTTGCGTACGACGGTGGTTGGACGATTCGGGAGTGGCACGCGAGTCGCCGGTTTGGCGGCGTGTCCCGGTAATTGGGCTTGACGTCGTCGAGCGCATTAGTACCGGTGAACTGCGACACGGAAAGGTTATAAAAAAACCAATCACGCTTCAGGCCGGGACATCGATGAGGCTTGAGATCCAAGTCTTTCCCAGACGGCTCGAACAGGTCGGCACATGGCTTGTCACAGTTGTTCTGCGAAATACCGGCACCTGCAATACATTGGACGAAGAGCGCGAGAGAATTCTCTATCAGTCCTTTTTTGAAGCGAGTGTGGAGGAAGGATCTTTCCTGCCCTACCCCGAGAGCCAGCGTCCGTTTGAATCGCGTGACCAAGATGAACAGTCGCTGGCGTTGCTGTATCGCGACTCTGCTACATGGGCGATCGGACATGGGTGTGCCGGGGGATGGGATTGCCCTCCCGGTGAGGTCCCGGCAGCGCTGTACGCGGATGTAATGCCTACGGTTGAGCTGCCGAGCATGACGCCGGACATCGAGACGGCTAATGGAGCGGTGAGTCTGTCAATGAGGGAGTTATCTGAGCTTTCCGACAGTGGCCGCGGTCCTGCCTGGGACTCCTTGGTAGAAATGCGTAATGCCTATGCTAGCTGGATTGATGAGCGTCGCGCCGACGCACAGAGACTGTCTCCCACGCTCGCGGCTGTGGGGCGTCGACATCTCGACTTGTGCTCAGATTGCTTAGGTCGAATTGACGACGGGATCGATCTGCTCAGAAATAGTCAGAAAGACCGAGATGCTTTCCGACTGGCCAACCTCGCGATGCTGCTCCAGCAGATATCGACTAAGCACTTGAGACGGCGAGATCTGAGATGGGATGCCCGCCTTGGACGTGTTGGCCCGGCCACCACGTTCCTTTCCCCCTTGGATGTCTTGGATCGCCAAGAGGAAGACCGCACCCGAATCGGCTCCTGGCGTGCATTCCAGATCGCATTTCTTTTAATGTCGATTCGCGGACTGGCCGATCCAACGTCAGATCAGCGCAACATCGTCGATTTAATATGGTTCCCGACAGGCGGCGGCAAGACAGAAGCATATCTCGCTGCAATGGCATTTCATATGTTCCGTGAGCGCCTCCTGATGTCAGATGCGGGCGCTGAACTTACGCGCGATGGAACGAATGTACTAATGCGGTATACGCTCAGGATGCTCACGACGCAGCAATTCCAGAGGGCTGCGAGTTTGATTTGCGCGATGGAGCGAATGCGGCGCGAGCCTCGGCGCTGGGGAATTTCCTCGATTCCCGGCCGGCGATTTTCACTTGGACTCTGGATCGGTGGCGCCGGGTCGCCAAATCGGATTTCTGATGCGCGTGGCCAAATCGGTTCATATCGCAATGGCAAGGTCAATGGCAATCCTCTCGTACTGACGGAATGTCCATGGTGCCGTTGCGAAATCGGACGCGTTCGCGATGGGAAAGGCCGTGGTTATCAGCTGGGTGGAATAATTGATCACCGTGATGACGGACCGAGATTGCTCTGTCCGGACAACCGTTGCGACTTCGGTTTGGAAGATTCTCAGCTCTGGCTACCAGTTGAAGTCATCGATGAACGAATCTATGCACACCCACCTTCGCTGGTCATAGCCACGACAGACAAGCTGGCAATGGTTTCTTACCGCCCTGCTGCACGTGCGCTGTTTGGGTTAGGACTGAGGTCTGGCAAGGTCGTCCGAGTAGCAAGACCTCCCAGTCTGATCATTCAGGACGAACTTCACTTGATCTCAGGACCGCTAGGGACAATGTATGCCCTGTATGAGAGCATCTTCGAGCGACTATGCACGGATGAGGACAATGGGCACGCCCTGAGGCCTAAAGTGATCGCATCCACTGCTACGATTCGAGGTGCAGGAGAGCAGGTGCTGGCGCTATACGGCAGGAAAGAGACTCGCTTATTCCCCCCGCCAGGACTTTCTATGGGCGACTCTTTCTTTGGACGTCATGCGCGGGACCCTTCTGGAAAACTCAGTCACGGCCGCATGTATGTCGGACTCCATGCATCCGGTTACGGGTCGGTGCTCACTACGCAGGTTCGCGCATTCTCTTCCGCCCTGTATCGCGCCGCTCGACTTCCAGCTGATCGTCGTGATCCTTGGTGGACTCTGCTAGCTTTTTACAACAGCATCCGGGAACTTGGTGGCGCACGGACCCTATTCGATTCAGATATCCGTTCTCGACTGAAGTACCTGTTCAACCGAGAAGCGGTGGCACCTGAAGAGCGCCGTAACCTGCGTGTGGTTGAAGAGCTTACCAGCCGTTTGTCGCAGTCCGAGATCGTGGAGATGATGGACCGGTTGGCCGCGATCTATGGACGCCCGGAAGTAGTGGATGCGAGCCTGGCATCCAACATTATTGAGGTAGGGGTCGATATTGATCGACTGTCTTTAATGGGGATCGTTGGACAGCCAAAGACAACATCAACTTATATTCAGGTCAGCGGGCGCGTTGGCCGACGTTGGCAAGACCGCCCCGGCCTTATTCTAACGATATATAACCCCGGGAAAAGCCGAGATCGATCGCATTTCGAGCAATTCCATAGTTATCACCGCAGGCTCTATGAGAAGGTTGAGCCAACCTCGACGACGCCGTTTGCCATAAGCGCTCTCCGTCGCGGATTCGACGGTGCTCTTCTTGCTTGGGCACGGGAAGTAATTCACTCCCCCGATCCGCGCCTCGACTTACATCTATCCGCACTAGAGGATGCACTCGAAACGATAGAGGCTCGTTGCCGACTGATTCAGAGTCCATCCGATGTCGACAGGGCCATCGCCGAGATGCATCTGCTCTTTGACGAGCTGGTGTCCAAGTGGCGCCTAAACCCGCAGGAATGGGAGCGATTTCCCCAATCGTCAGATGGCGAATACCTGATGCTATGGCCGGGCCAATTCCGCACTGAGCGACAAAAACGCCGGGGCATCGATGTACCCACCAGCATGAGACAAGTGGATGCTAGCGCCGAGTTGGCGGTTAGCGAAGGGTACGCAATGGATCCTCGCTGTTCGACAACAACAGGCACAAATAATCAGACTGGGAGTACCAACAATGGGTAGCAGACAAATCAGGACGGGCCAGCTCATCGCACCATTCGGACCCGGCAGCCTCTACACAGACCGCTACGGTGCCCCTTATCTCGTTGCTGGACTCGACCATTGGTTCATGGAGGTTGACAGAAACACGGGCCGCTTGGTGCGTTGTTCAGATCCGGGTGAGTTCGAGATTTTCGAGCCCAGACTGTCGGCGCTCCTTGGCGTCGACAGATTCCGACGGCCGCCGGACTATCGCCGGCCGGTTCCCGGGCAGGAGATTCCCCCGAATGCCGGGCTAACAATTCCAGCGCTCCGATTCCCTCGCTGGTACCGCAATACTCAAACTGGGCTGATGCGCAGGTTCAGCTTGGATACGCGATCGACCGGGCAGCCTTCCGGCGGAGGTCGCTGGCAGCCGGTGCGATTTATATCGGTGTGTGCTCATGGTCATATATCGGATTTCCCATGGCAAGAATGGATAGGATGCTCGTGCGAGGGCGATGGCGAGATGATGCTGACGGACCGAGGCGGATCTGAACTCTCGAGCATCACGGTTCGCTGCAAATCCTGCCCTCCGGGCTCTGAGGGAGAGCGCGGACGCAGCTTGGCTGGTACCACGACTCGACCGAAGCCCGACACCGGTGACAAAACTGAATTCGAAAAAGCGAGCATCCGCTGCACCTCTGAGCGCCCATGGCTTGGGGACGGTGCGAATGAAAGTATATGCTCAGGGCCGCTAGTAGGCGCGCTGATTAACCAGACAAATATTTATTTTCCCCGAACCACTTCAGCCATACGAATTCCATTGGTCGTTGAGTCTAAGGACGACATCGCAGCGATTCGATCTGAACTTGAGAACGTGTCTTCAATCGCCATCATTCGGACGTTTTGGCAGATGAAATTTCCTGATCAAGCAGCCAACGCAGCAGTTGCAGCATTAAGAAAAATTGGCATCGAGGCAAGCGATGCACACGCGATGGAAGCGCTGGAATCCTTATTTAATGGCGGCGAATTGAAAATCCCCGGAGCCGCTGTACCAATCGAGCCGGAGTCGGATCTGCAGGCCTTCCGGCGCGCCGAGTACAACGTCATCCGTGAAGGCATCGACGATCCGCGAGAAATCAAATTAAGAGTGGTCCCAGGCACAGTTCCTCTCGAGGTCGCCCCTTGGCTGAGTCGTGTCGGTTTAGTTGAAAAGCTATGCGAGACTCGTGCGTTTTACGGCTTCGACAGACTCGAGCCCGACCTTTCACCGCTGGCGGAGATGCCCGAATCAGCAATGAGGCAGCTGTTCCGTTTTCCGCCAGAGGCTCCTGCAGAACGATGGCTTCCGGCCGTCGAAGTATATGGGGAAGGGCTTTACTTCGAGCTGCGTGAGGACAGTATTTCCAAGTGGCTTGAGGATAACAATGACTGGATTCGCCATCGAATTGACGATGCCTTCGTGAGACGACTACAAGAGACTTGCAGGGCAATGGCGCCATTGAAACCGGCCACCACACAATGGGCCGCAAGGTTCCTGCTTGTGCATTCGTTGGCACACATCCTCATCAATCAGCTCGTATTCGAATGCGGTTATAGCACGGCATCGCTACGAGAACGGCTATTTGTGTCTGACGATCCCCAAGCGCCCATGGCTGCTTTCATGATCTACACGGCCGCTGGCGACTCTGAGGGTACATTGGGTGGGTTGGTCCGGCTTGGCCAGCCAAAGCTTCTTGGCCCAGTATTCGAGCGCGCGATTAACAGAGCCTCTTGGTGTTCCGCGGATCCCGTGTGTTCGGAGAATATGGGCGGACAAGGTTCACGCTTAATTAATTTGGCCGCATGTCACGCATGTACACTATTGCCGGAAACGTGCTGCGAAACGATTAACCAAGGGCTAGATCGCGCCATGGTCGTCGGCACTCCGACTGATCGAAACCGCGGCCTGTTATCTTCACTAGTGGAGTCAGGGCTCCAGTTTGCTAGTTGTTAAGACTACAGCATTGGGCTGCCTCCGGTTTAGTAGACAATCGCAGCCCATGAGGAAAAACCAAATCCCAAAAATTTACGCCAAGACGGTAATCCCCCCGGAATTGTGGGCATTCAGAAGTAGAGTCACGCGGCCATGGCCAACCGCTGTTTTGGGGTGAAGCCGCCCAAGGCCATATTTGGGCGATCGTGATTGTAGCCATACATCCACTGCGTAGCGAACAGCTGCACTTCC
>JACCDU011138977.1_pt1 | contig 28317 bp, 53 predicted proteins | sample 7446081 | NCBI WGS metagenome assembly JACCDU01 (sample SAMN15323447, study PRJNA562643) | freshwater metagenome | isolation source: river surface water | place: USA:Blue River Watershed | collected 2017-08-17
GGCCTTGGCCAACGGCGGCACGGGCGCAACTGATGCCGCCGGGGCACTGACCAACATTGTCGGCTTCACCCCCGTCCAGCAGGGCGGCGGCACGTCCATGGGGACAAACAAGGTCTATGTCGGGTGGAACGCCATCGGCATGTTCATGCAGGTGGACAGCACTTCCCTTGGCCGGGTGGTGACCAACGTAGACGCGACCGGCGCATCTGGGACGTACTCCTCGACCCAAATTTTCGCGCCCGGAAACACCCCAATGTTCGCCGCCCGCGCTTGGGTGAACTTCAACGGCCAAGGAACCGTGGCGATCCGTGGTTCGGGCAACGTGTCCTCCATCACCGACTTTGGGACCGGTTCGTACACGGTGAACTTCACCCACGCGATGATCGACGCAAACTATTCGGCTGTGGTCACCCACCTCAGCCCGAACACCAGCACCTACCCGTACCAGCCGGTCTACAACGGCTACGGGACCGGCGGGTTTGCATTCCAGACCATCACTGCGTCGGTCGGGCTGTACGACCCGGCCTACGTCAACTGTGCATTTTTCCACTGAGGGGTGACCATGAGCAAGCGCATCATCTACCAGACCGACGACGGCGGCGTTGCCGTGATCATCCCGGCCCCGGACTGCGGCCTGACGGCGGAACAGATCGCCCTGAAAGACGTCCCCGCCGGGAAGCCCTTCAAGATCGTTGACGTGTCCGACATCCCCACAGACCGATCCAAAAGGGAAGGCTGGACCGTCGACGAGGCCGATCTGACAGACGGGCAGGGCGCTGATTATGGCGTCGGCTCCAGCAACCCATTCATCATGCCGGAGGTTCAGTCGTGATCATCAAGATCGACCCGGATCGTCTCGCCGCCGCGCAGGTCGCAAAGCGCCAGAACATGCGCCTGTCCTTCGCGCAGCTCATGATCGGACTGGTGAAGGAAGGCTGGCTGACGGAGGCCGATGCCCAGCTCTGGCTGACCGGCGTGTTGCCGCCCCAAGTGCAGGCCACGATCTCGCTGCTGCCGGAAGAGAACCGCTTCCCGGCCACTGCGCGCGCCTCCAGACCGTCGGACGTGGTCCGCACAGACCCACTGGTGGAAATGATGGCGCTCGCTCAAGGCCGCACTGCGGCGGAGCTGGACGCCTTCTTTGAGGCGTACTCCGCCGTCTGAAGGTCAAGGATCACCTTGCCCTCCGGGTCCAGCGTATAGTCCACGCTGTGCAGGCCGAACGGGATCAGCTCAGCCATCTTGCATGGCAGGTTGATCCTGACGGTCGATGCCGTGGGACTGGTCTGCCTGACCACCAGATCGCCGCCGACCTCGAACTCCAGAGCGATGCGGCTGCCGCCGTCATGGTAGACGTTCGCCGACCAGTGACTGGCCATGGTCATCGGCAGCATGACGTAGGCCCGGTTCGGTCTGGCGGTACTGCGCGCCACGCAGGGCTTGATGCGCTTTGGCTTCATCTTCGGGATGTCCTTGACGGTGATCCGGTGCCACATCAGGTCGAGACCTTCACCTTGCCGATGTGCATCGTGTTCAGGATGATCTCCCCAACGCTGTAATGTCCGCTGCCGTCTGCCTTGCGGTAGAACTCCTCGACGATCATGAAGTCTTGGCTGTTCAAGACCACCATGAAGTCCTCTATGTCATTGACGCCCGCGACGGACGCGACGATCTGGTGCGTCGGGTTTCCGCTGCGGGACTGCATGTTCATCGTGATGTAGAAAAGCGTCACCGCCCTCTCCTTGCATCGAAAATTCGCCACGCCTCGCGCTCGATGTGTGGCCGGATCAGCTCTGGAATGCGCGCCAGTGCCCGCCTCCTCGCATCTTTGCCCTTGATGGACAACAGCTCGACGGCACCATCGTAGATGTACTTCGAGCATGCAGACCGGATGCCGGGTTCCTCATCCTCCATCCGGACAGTCCCCCGCAGCACGCGCTCGATCCGCTTGCTGGGTCGCAGGTCATCACTCCACATCGCGCTTCCAGCCTTCAAAGGCGTCCCACGCAGCGTCCACGCCCAGCGCGATGCAGGCGTAGGCTCCGGCCTTCTGCGCCGCCCTCATGAAGGCCAGCTGCTCATCCGCCAGCTTGGACTTGGTGTGGTCGCGCCGCTTCAGCTCGCAGACGAAGGCAGGGCTGCCGGGGATCACTATGTCCGTGGCCCCAGTGGCCATGCCCTCGCTTTTCTCCTTGGCCGTCTGGAGATGGTTGCGCTGCCCCTCATTGCGAGGGTGCAGCGCGATCAGGCCATAGCTGTCCGGGTACGCTCTCCTAAGCCGACCGAAGAAGGTCACCTGTTCCAGCGTCTCCTTGGGGCAATCGCCCCTGTACTCTGCGTTTCCCCAGATCGGGATGTCCTGCGGGAGCTTCATCTTTCGCCCTGTTGTATGCGATGGCGCGGTAGAACCCTGTCTCCGCATCCTTCTGATAAGTGATGGTCATCGGTGGCTGCCCCCGCAAACCGTCCAGCATCGCGCGCTCGCGCATCGCCTTGCTGAAGGTGGGCTGGCGGAGAACCCAGAACGAGAATGACCGATAAGGTGTGACCACGTCAACCCGGTCCACTTCCTTGCCGGTGCGCGACACGCTGGGCCTGACCTCCCAGCTCAGCACCTCATCGGTCTGCTCCCTCGTGGGGTCGCTCTTCAGCGCCTTGAAGTTGATCCGGAGCTTCTCGTTGGGGTCGACGATCTCGCCCTTGCAGGAGGTGCAGTACCGGGCCGCGATGTCGTTCTCCGCCTTGCAGTGAGGGCACGGCTTGAACGTCCAGCGGTGGCTGCACTGGACCAAATCCCCCGCGACGGTGGTCATGGCCTGACAGCGCCGACCGAAGTGGGCTGGCATGTCGCCCCATTCCGTGTCGATCCGCATGCCGTCCAGATCGACGAAGTACCCATTCCGGTCGACCTCATAGTCGGCATCGTTCGGGCGCGGGCTGAACTCGTTCTCGACGTTGCAGAGCGGGCAGATGCACCTCATCACGCCGTCGCCCTTGTTGCCGCCCTTCACCTTGACCTCGGGCGAGAAGATGTCGCCATCCGGGCAGTGCCGGTCGATGTTCTGGGCATAGTCCAGCACCAAGCAGTTTTCCTTCCCCGGCGACAGGCGCAGGCCGCGACCGATGATCTGCTGGAGCAAGCCCACGCTCTCCGTCGCCCGCATGATGGCGATCAGGTCCACATGGGGCGCATCGAAGCCGGTGGTCAGGACGGACACGTTGACCAGATACTTGATCTTGCGCGCCTTGAACTCTTGCAGGATGCGCTTGCGCTCAGCCTTGGGCGTCTCCCCAGTGACCAGCGCCGACAGTTGCGGCGGCAGGCTCTCCATGCACTCCTGCGCGTGCCTGACGGTCGCCGCGAAGATCATGACGCCCTCGCGGTTGCGAGCCTGACCGACGATGTCGGCGATGATGGCTGACGTCTTCCGGCCCTGCCCGTGGAACGCCCGGTCGATGTCGCTCGCCTCGAATTGGCCGCGACCGTTCAGCTGCATGTTCAGTGTATCGTACGTTTCAACGCCGACCTCACCGACGATGGGCATGGTGAGGAAGCCGTCGTCGATCAGCTTGCGCGCCCGGATGCGGTACACGCACGCGCCGAAGTAGGGGTCTTTCGTCTCCTCCTCGCGCACCGGCCTGCCGTCTGGCCACAGCTTGAAGAGGTATCCCGTCCCCATGCGATACGGGGTCGCGGAGAGGCCAACGACGCGCAGGTTGGGGTTGGCCATCCGCATGTACTCGATGATCTCCAGCACGGTCGGCGTGAGGCCTTGGCACTCATCCAAGATCACCATGGCGAACTGGCTGCCGAACTGGGAGATGCGGTTCTTGACGGTCAGCGGCGTGCCGAACACGACCGGGTGCTTGATGCTCTTCTGCCCAAGGGATGCGGAGAAGATCGAACACTTCGCGCCGGTCGCCCGGTACTTCTCGGCGTTCTGCTCGACCAGCTCGGCAGACGGCTGGAGGGACAGGACATGCTTGCCCCCGGACATATGGTGTACTGTCTCGGCCAGTGCCGCGATGACGTGGCTCTTGCCTGCGCCGGTCGCCGCCTCGATCAGGCAGGGCGAGCGGTTTTTCTTGATCCAAGCGACGGCGGCGTCATGCGCCTCTTGCTGGTACGGTCTCAGGGTCATTCGATCACCTTGAATTTGTGGAGCGGAAGCCGAACCACGTCATCCTCATCGTTCATGTCGCGCGGGCTGTTGAGGCGTGACACCGTTGACCTGAGTTCGGAAAGGTCGAAGTCGGGGTGGATGCCAAGACACAACAATCTGTCTGTGAGTTTTACAACAAAAACAAACTTGATGGCAAGCATCTTCGCCATCGACTGACCGGCTGCAATCTTGTCCCGGTCGACGTAAATGTCCCCGAAACGCTCGACCTCGGCATAGGTGTATGCCCTGACCTTGATCTCAATCAAGGCCTTCGCCTGACCGTCCTTGCAGACCACAGCATCCACCTTTGCGGTCACCGGCAGCCCTATCAGCTCGACACCCCATAGGGCTTCCAGACGCCCCATCACGAGCGTCTGGTTTTCTTCATCCTTGCGGCTCTGGTAGGTTCCCATAGGTCTACCCTGCGATCTCCCGCAGCTTGGCGGCGTAGGCGCGGCCACCGTGGTTCTTTTCGCCAGACGTGACCAGTCCCCAGCCGTCGCCCTCCGCCCAGATCATGTGGTGATCCTCGCAGACCTGCGCGGCATACAGCAGGGCGTCCCGACGGGCGCGCTCCAGTTGGCGGCGCAGGGTCAGGTTGACCTCCCGCATGCGGGCCAGCTCTTGCTCAGTGCTGCGCGACATTCTGAAGCTCCCTCGCCTTGCGCTTGATCTGGTGGATGACGTTCAGCTCCGCCCGCCGGTCCACATGGTCCTTCCGCTGACCTATAACCCCGACCAGATGGCCGCAGAGCTTGATCTTTTTGTGGCCGTGCCCGTTCTCGACCTGCCAAGGCAGGCCCGTCTCATCCAAGGCTCGCATCACCGGGTTCTTCCATGTGATCATTTCAGCCCCCAGAAGCTCGAAGGCTTGCCGCGCCACGGTTCAAGGTTCGCGCCGGGTGCCAGCACCTTGATGGCGGAAGCATATGAGATGGACCCGGCGCGCTCCGTTTTCGTCAGCTTGCGACCGGCGATCAGGGCGTTCCGGCCCTTGGACATCTCGACCAAAGTCTGAAGCAGCTCCTTCCGACGCTCCTCGGCTTGATCAATAGCGGCCCGCAGATCATCGTACTCAGCAACCAGTTGGGCGGCGCGGGGCGTGTCGATCACGACGCGCGGCTCCTCAAGATGGTCTTCCGGCTCCTCCAGCGCAGCAAGGTATTCCTCGTGGAATGCCTTCAGCTTCGGGATGATGTCGGCGATCAGCGAGGGGTCGTACTCGACCTTCTCATAGCTGGTGGCGTGCGGCGTCCACTGCCAGAAGTGGCAGGCCGACCGCTCAGTCACGAACATCTGGACCTGCATCTGGGCCATGTAGTGCGGCTGCTCTGCGGCGGTCTTGAACGTCGGGTTTTCGTGATCCCGGATGCCGAACGGGCACTTGATCTCGACCAGATCGTCGTCGTCGACGAACCCGTCAGGGCTTGCTCCAAGCCACGGATGCAGCGGGTGGATGCAGAAGCTGGCCTTGACCACCTCCGACCCCGTCGCCCGTTCGAAGTCCTCGCGCGCCTCATCCTCGTGGACCACGCCCCACTGCGTGGCGATGTTGCCCTGAAACTCGCGGGTTGCCCCGTGAGCATCGCGCACCATGGCGCGCAGCACGTCCGCTTTGGTGCGGTTCGGGTCAAGCCCGAGGATCGCCCCTACCGACGACCCGGTGACGAGACCCTTGCGCGCCTCGAACCATTCTTCCGATCTCTGTTCCATGTCATTCTCATCATCATCTGTTGGTGAAGGGGCGCGAACGCCCCTCCGGTTACTTGTCGTCCGGGGTGGAGATGAACCAGCCCCAGAAGCCGACGATGGCGATCAGCATCGCATCGCCGACAATGCCCAGCGCCACGGACAGCAGCATCCCGGCGGCGGTGAGGGTGATCAGCAGCTCGGCACCCTTGCCCTTCAGCTTGTCGAACATCAGGCCAGATACCGCTCGACGGTCAGGCCCATCGCCTGCCCAATGGTCCGCAGCACGCCCATCTCTTTGGGGCCGATGTCGCCATCAGCAGCCGCCACGTCGATGGCGATGACCAGCAGCATCTCGCAGTCTTCTGCGGACGACTTGGCCTTCACGTCTTCGACTTCGCGGCGCAGCGCCAGACGGCCCGACATACCGCTCTTAGCGCGCTTGGCCTGCTTGTCGAAGGCACCTTCGATCTGGGTGCCGGTGAACGCCTTGGACAGCGTCTCGTGGTTCATCAGGCGATCCAGCGCGGTCGCGCCTTCGTCATCCGACAGGTCGCCATCGGCAGCGCCGACCAGAACGCAGGCGGCACAGATGCCCTCCAGCAGGTCCATCTTGCCGTTCAGGCGGGCAGCGCCGCCGGTCAGTTTATCCTTGAGCATTCCGAACATGTTTCTCTCCATGCTGTTCGGTTACGGTGATGTGGTGGGGGCCGTCTCCAGCCCCCTCCGGTGATTAGAATGGGATACCATCCTCGTCATCAAGGCTGCGGCGCGACGATCCGCCACCCATGCCACCGCCCGACGGGGCGCGCTTGGTCATGGCTGCGGCATTCTTCTCGATCTCCTCCTGCGAAGAGACCGGCGAGGACTTGGGCGACACTGCGCCGACCCAGTTGCCCTGATTGATCTTGCCGGTGGAACGATCCTCCATCTCCCAAACCATGACACGCACCACCATGGGCTTGTTGGTCAGGCAGCCGGTCAGGGCCTCATCAGACGGCATCTCCGGGCGAGCGAGCAGCTTGCCGCCTGCGTTGAAGTCGATGGCAGCCAGCATGCGCTTGGCCTTGTCGCGCTTCTTGGCCGGGTCTTTGGCGCGCGGCTCGTTGTCCAGAACCCAGAGCTTCTGGAAAATCTTGCGGTTCTTGAACTCCTCGGGGGCGAGGACGGTCCACCGCAGCGAGATGTACCGATCCTGATCGGTCGTACGATCCCACTTGGCCTCGTCGATCATGGCCAGCACGGACGTGTTGTCCGGGATGACCTCCATGCGGCCACCACCGGCATCGAAGTCGCCGCTGGTGTTGGTTTTGGCGTCATCGCCGTCGGACAGGTTCCAGAAGGACATGGTCATTCACCTTTCGTGGTCTTGGTGTTCATCTGCGGGAGGTACTGAGCCAGCGGGTTCTCGCCGAGCTTGACCTCAATGGGATCGTTAATCCCGAAGCGGTTCTTCGACACGTTCGATGCCACAGCGTGACAAACCAACTGCCGGGTGCCGTCCGAGATCGCCTTTTTGCGTTCACCGTCGCCGGTCACGAACGTCTCCAGCCGGAGGAAGCCCACCAGATCGACATTGTCGACGTAGGGCTGCATCGACTTCTCGTGCAGACGCATCGTGTACTTGGTGTAGGGGTCCGCATCCGGCGGTTCAATCCGCACGGTATCCGCATGGGCCAAGAACACAGCGTGCATGCCGCGCTCCACCAGCATCTCAGCCGCCTTGCGGAGACGCCGATGCAGGGACGCCACGGCATCACGACCGGCACCATAGCCGCCGTTCGCCTGCTGGATGCCCTTCGGCCTCTTCGGGTCTTGGTCGATGACGTAGTCGGTGAACAGCACTTCGAGTGCCGTCACGCTGTCCACGACCAGCGTGCTATAGCCGTGATCTTCCTTGATCAAAGCCTTCAGCTGGTCCCACAGGTCTTCCACCGACACGAGGCGGGGGAATGCGTCGGGACGCAGCAGCTCCGGGATGGAAGACATGCCATCTTCCGCACGGATGAAAATCGGCTTCGGGAAGGTGGCGGCAAGAGAGGTCTTGCCGAGGCCTGCGTCACCGATGATCGTGGCGACAACAGGCCGGTTCTTGGGTTTGCTGATCTGTTCGAGAATACTCATCCTCGCTCCTTTCTTCGCTCAACGGGATTGACGCTATTGCCGCACTGTGCGATTGTCAACATGCAAATTGTATCGCAGGAGACAAAACTAATGTCAGACACCAACGAGAAGCCCGCAGAGGTGATCCGGGTGACCATGGAGGAACAGCTCGGGCGCATCCGTGCGGCGCTGGAAGATCGGAACCTGTCGAAGGTTGCGGCGGGGACTGGACTGCATGAGAATACGGTTCGGAACATCGCCAAGGGGCGCGGCGAGATGCCTGCGCTGGCGACCATCGAGAAGCTCGGCAACTACCTCTTCCGCTGACAGGAAAAGACCGTGACACATAGAGACTTCTGGGAGGCTGGACTTCGTGTTTTCGGCCTGCACGGGGCATTGCCCGACGGAACCTGCGCCTGCGGCGACAGCACCTGCAAGGCGGTGCTGAAGCACCCGCTGGTCTCGAACTGGCAATACACGCCGCACTGGTCCGAAGAGCAGCTGGAGGTCATGGAGATGACCGACCAGTTCAAGACCGGCTACGGCGTCCTGTGCCGCATCGACGATGACTTCGACCTGATGGTGGTTGACGTGGATGCCCGCAACGGTGGCCTGCACGAATACGACCGATTGCTGGAAAAGGTGCCGGAGGTTAGCGGCGCGGGGTTGATTGTTAACACCGGGTCGGGCGGCGGGTCGCGGCACCTGTACTTCAAGGTGCGGAAGGGTCTGGCGCTGCTGACCAAGCACCCGGAGTACAAGGGCATCGACTTCAAGTCTGGCGCGGCCTACGTCGTCGGGCCGGGTTCCCTGCACGTCAGCGGCAACCGGTACGAGATCGCGGTCGGCAGCCCGGACGACATCGAAGAGGCCCCGGAGGCGCTGATCCAGCTTCTCCAGAAGCCCGAGCGGCACCGCGCTGAGCTTGGCAACCGGACGGTGGACGTCAGCCATGCCGATCTGGCCGACATGGTGAGCTACGTCACCGGCTATGACGACTATGAGGTCTGGGTGCGCGTCGGCATGGCGCTGCACCACGCCTCTGGCGGCACCGCACTGGACGTCTGGGACCAGTGGTCACAGCAGTCGTCGAAGTACGTCTCCGACGAGATGCCCCGCAAGTGGCACAGCTTCGGCAAGGGCGCGAACCCGGTCACCCTCGGGACGCTGGCCCACTACGCCGAACAGGGCGGCTGGAAGCAGCCGGTGACGTTCAAGTCGGACGTCGAGTTCGATTTCCCGGAGATCGAGGAAACCAAGACCGCCGACAAGATCGACACGAAGGGCGTCGACCTCCTGCGCCCGCCGGGTCTGATCGGCAGGATGGCAGAGTGGATCGACAGCCGTGGCCGCAAGGCGCGCGAGCGCTTGGCATCCATGGCGGCGATCTACGCCATGGGGAACATCGCTGGCCTGCGCTACATCGACGACCGCGACCGTGCCACGACCAACCTGTTCGTCTTCAACGTGGCAGGCTCAGGCTCTGGCAAGGAAGCCATCGTTCAGGCCATCAACGAGATCATGCTGCACTGCGGGATGTCACCGGCCACGCACGGCACCATCAAGTCGGAGCAGGAGATCACCCGGAACCTGACCCGGCATCAGGCGGCGGTCTACGTCGTCGACGAGATCGGGTTCTTGCTCCAGAAGATCAAGTCGGCCCAGAAGCGCGGCGGCGCGGCCTATCTGGAGGGTGTGATCGGCCTGCTGATGTCGGCCTATTCCAAGGCTGACGGTCGCCTTCTGATCTCGGGCGACCTCAAGGAAGACGTCCGGGCAGCTCTCCGCAAGGAGTTGGTGCAGGTCGAGAAGCAGATGGATGAGGCGGGGGAGAAGCCGTACCTCAAGAGCCGTCAGGACGCCATCATGCACCAGCTCCAGACGTTGGACTACGGATTGGACCGCCCGTTCCTGTCGATGTGCGGCTTCACCACCGGCAAGAACTTCGACGAGCTGGTGGACTACGGGGCGGTGGCGAACGGGTTCATGGGACGCGCCCTGCTGAACATCGAGCCGAACACCACGCCGGAGACGCGCATCGGATGGCGCAAGCCTGACTTCCCCGAGAGCCTGAAGACGGCACTCCAGATGATCGCGCTGGGCGGTCACTTCGACATGACCCAGAACGCCGGGGCGCGCGTCGAGAACTATGGCGAGCGCATCGTGATCCCGACCGACAGGGACGCCTCGGACATGCTGGACAGCATCATCCGGTTCTTCGACCGGCAGGCGCAGGAACACAAGGAACGTACCGGTCTTGAGGCGCTGCTGATGCGTGGATACGAGCAGGTCACCAAGGTCAGCCTGATCCTCGCCATTCCCGAGGGCGTCCGCACCACGGAGCATGTCCGCTGGGCCTTCGCTCTGGTGAAGCGGGACTTGGAGACCAAGATGCGACTGGTGACCGCGAATGACCGCGAGGCCGACAACCCGGCGCTGGCGCTGCGGATGCGGATCGAGCAGATGATCGCCAGCGAGGAGGGCGAGACCCTGAACACGCTGATCACCCGGCTGCGTAAGGCCCGCAAGGAAGACATCGAGAGCTGCCTGAACCGCATGGTCGAGAGCGGCAGCGCCGAGATCGTCGAGAGCATCCACAAGTACAACAAAAAGAAAATCGTACGCTACAGAATGGTCGAGAGGGATTGACATGGGGTAACATTGGCAATATTGCTTTTCCCACAGCATGTTTCTTGGAGATACCCCAATGTCCTTCGAAGATTTCGTCAGCGGCCTGCCCACCGAGATCGAGGGTCCGCGCTCATCCAAGCCCGTCCAGAAGTTTCCGTGCGGCCAGTGTGGCGGGACGGGCCGGTGGTCTGGCGGCACCAACCGCCACGGCAACAGCCACTGTCTCGCCTGCGGCGGTCGCGGGTTCTTCACCACCTCGCCGGAGTACCGGGCCAAGCGTCGTGACGCCGTGCAGGCGAAGAAGGTCGAGGCTGCCGAGCAGCTGCGCCGGGACATCAAGACGTTCTCCGAAGAGCATCCCGACATGTGGAAAGACCTGCACGCTGGCAAGTCGGACTTCACCCGGTCGCTGCTGAACCAGCTGCTGACGCGCGGCGCGTTGACCCCGAACCAGATCGCGGCGTGGTATCGCGGCTGGGAGAAATTGCAGGCCATGAAGGCGGCGCGCGCTGCCGAGGTGCAAGCCAAGGGCGGCGAGGTCGATCTGGACCGCATCCGCCAGATGTTCGACGACGCCCTGATGAACGGCCACCGCAAGCCGGTCTACCGGGCCGAAGGCCTGAAGATCAGCCTCGCACCGGCAAACGGGCGCAACCCCAACGCGCTGTACGTCGTCGAGATCGAGGATGACGCCTATCAGGGCAAGATCGCGGACACGACATTCATCGCCACGCGCGACACCAAGGCTGACGTTCTGGAGCGGTTGCAGATCATCGCCTCGAACCCGCTGGAATCCGCCGTACGCTACGGTCGCCGCACCGGCACCTGTTCCTTCTGCGGTCAGAAGCTGACCAACCACGCCAGCATCGAAGCCGGGATCGGGCCTATCTGTCAGTCGAAATTCAATCTTTGACTGGGCCTACTTTTTAATTTAAAAGTGGGCCTACAAAGGAGATCGAAATGAAAAAACATCCGAAAATCAGTGACCTTTACGTATCCAGCGATGGAAGAGTGTTCAAAGAGCTGGGGACCACGAAGGGGTACGGTGGCTATCACTACGTCAATGCCGGAATTGGGAACAAAACCAGAAGGCACGTTCTTGTGGCTGAGACGTATCTTGGACCAAGGCCAGAAGGGGCTGTTGTCCGTCACATTAACGGCATCTCTGGAGATGATAGGCCGGAAAATCTCGCATGGGGTACGCAAGCCGAGAACATGGGGGACATGGCCCGCCATGGGACCAGCACTCATGGTGAAAAAAATCCGATGGCAAAGATGGGTCCGGATCAAGTCATGGAAATCCGGAACAGATGGGCGAGCGGAGAAAGCCCAAAGGTTCTAGCGGAAGAGTTTGGCCTAACGAAATCGGGCATCCAAGACCTTCTCAGGGGGAGAACTTGGGCGCGACTTCCTCTGACACACAGGAACCTGTGATGCTGAAAAAGACGATCCTCGTGCCGAACCGGTCCTACACCAGTTCGGCAGATGGAAGCCTTCCCAAGGTCAAGGTCACCGTCTCGATGCCGCCGTGGGAGCAGAAAAAAACCGAAGAGAAGGATGATAAAAAATGACCTACTGGACTATCATGTGGATCACGGTCTTGAGCGGCTATTTGGACGGCACCGTGTTGGCTGTCCCGTATGAGACGCTGGAGCAGTGCGAGGCCGCGTTGCAGCCCATCAGCAATACGTTGCCCTATGACCACAACATGCTGTGCGAAGAGACGCCCACCCTGTCTGGGTCGATCCGTCCGCAGCCCAACCCGTTCTATTGAGGTGCGCCATGAAACTCCTTGGAATTACCCGTGATCACGTCCTTGAAATCTCAAGGGAATTTAACGAAGCAAACCCGGAGGGGCAAACGCACACGTTTATTGTGGACGAAAGCATCGTTTCTTTTGCAATTAAGACCGCCTACGCCGAAAGGGATGGTGTTGTGTCTTGGGAGGAGCTTCCCACCCCCGTGGACGCAAAAAGGCATGGACAGCTTACAATTATTGCCCTGCCAAACAAAAATGGGATGTATCACCTCATCGGCATTGATGAGGAGCAGGGGAAACCGGCTGGGTACGAAAAAAACATCGTCTTCTTCATGAGTGACGACGAAACGACAACGTCTGGAGTGGGTTATTTCTTTCCCGGAGGCCATGTCCACATTTTCCGGGAATATGCGGAAAAAAATGAAGTTGACGCAAATGAGATGTGCAACATCATGATGATTTCATCGTTTGTTCTGTCTCTGATCAACCAGCCCAGAATGGTCTCTACAAGCAGCGCACTGTCCAGACAGCAAAGGCGGATGATTGAAAGAAAGCACGGCTCAGCCAGCTCGAAGAACATGAGCGTCGTAAAATGGGATGTGAGCAAGTCTTCCGCCTCAGCCCATTCCGAGCGGAGCGGCGGCGTTGATGGAAAGGCGCTTCATTGGCGACGTGGCCACTGGCGGCGGGCCGAGAAGGACTGGAAAGGCGCGAGGCAGCGCTTGGACGCTCTTCGACCAGAGGAGCGTGACCTGTGGTGGCAATGGATCGAGGGGATGTGGGTTGGCCATCCTGCATATGGGTTTGTGCAATCCGTTCACGCTCCCAAGATGTCTGCAACTGAAATGTTTAAGAGAGGAAGCAAATGACCGCCCTGCAACTGAACCCACCTATCCCACTGGACACGCCGCACGGCCCCGCACTGGCGCACCTGATCATCGACTACGGGCTGGAGCATAACCTGCTGTGGGTCTGCTTCAACGACAGCAACGGCGAGTGCTGGACGTGGGACAACTCCAAGGTCCGCGCCCAGAAGAACATCACGCTGGGGAGGTTGGTGAAATGACCGCCTACATCCTGATCATCTACATCAGCGGCGGATATGGCGGCGGACCCGCCACCGCCGAGTTCACCAGCTTTGAAGCGTGTCAGTTCGCGGCTTCGGCTGTGGAAGCCAAGTGGAACGGTCTCATCCGGGGCGTCAACACGCTCTGCGTTCCGAAGGGGTCGAAGCTGTGACAGAGGAGGTCGCCTGCACACGCCAGTGCCGGGGCGTGTCATGCAAGCCCGTAATGCGGGGTGGCGTGACGTATCGCTGCCCCGCCGCGCTGGCAGCCACGCTGGGGGTGACGCGCAGCGCCGTCTACCAGTCGCTGCACCGATACGGTGACGCCGAGCATTGCGGGGTCCGCAAGGGCATCAAACCCGGCACCCAGCTTGGCAACCACCGCAAACCCATCAAGTTCGGGCCACACCAGTGGCCCAGCATCACCGCGATGGCACTCGACCTTGGCGTCAGCCGCCGCCTTTTGGGCTACCAACTGAAAACCGCGCCGCAGGCAGTGCTGGCGCTCGTGATGAGGATTAAGGGATGACCGACGAAGAACTGATCGCACGGCTGCGGGGTGCGCCAGCCGATGGCCTTGGCACCGAGAACCTGTGCATCGCCGCTGCCGACCGCATTGAGGCGCTGGTGAAGGAGAGAGCCGAGATGGAGGCCGAGGCACACGCACACACCAAACTGTGGCGCGTGGCGCTGCGGGAGAAGGCGCAGGAGAAGGCTGCTGCCGAAGCCCGCGCCGAACGGCTGGAGGTGGCGATGATCCAGATGCGCGACGACAGAACGGCTTTCCGTCACGCCGTGCATTTCCGACGCTTCATCATCACCATCTTGAAAGGAGCCGACCATGAGTGACAACGACCTGATCCGGCGCGGGGACGCGCTGGAGTGCTTTATGGGATACGACCGCACGGGCGACATCAAGGACGCCATCGCAGCCCTGCCCGCCGTGACGGTGGGGGTGCCGGAAGCCACTGTCCACCGCGCCGTGCTGGACTGGATCAGGGACGACGCTGGCGCGGCTGTGAAGATGAGCATGACGCCAGATCGGGCAAACGCTCTCACCGCCCGCATCATGGCCGCGCTTGGCGTGACGCCCGCCCCGCGCCGCTACATGGGCCAGATCATGGCGGAATGCGATTGTCCGCGCGAGGCCGAGTGTCAAGCCGCTGGCCGGTGCATCGCGGAGGGGCGGGGATGACCGACGAAGAGCTGAAGGTCGAGCTTCTGGCGCTGGATGCCGTCGACGTGCTGCGCGCCGCCCTGATCGCGGCGACGGCGGATGCCGCGACCCACGGCATCGGCATCATGCAGGACGGCAAGCGCATCGCGCCGCAGGACTTCTTCGCCGTGCGCGACGTGGACGACAAGTCGTGAGCAACGGCAGCGAGCTGAAGTCGGCGGGGGCGCAGGCGCTGCGGGCGGCGGGGTACAAGCCCTGCCCCCGGTGGTGGCTGACCCAAGATCAGATGGATTTACTTGAGTACATGGCCAAGCAGAACGAGGCCGAGGTTAACCGTATCCGAAGAGAAGCAAACCAGAAACGAGGATGACATGTCTGTTTTTTTCAAACCTTCCGACATCAAGACCATCGAATGTTCCGTTCACAACTTGAGCCGTGGCGGTTCAGCATTCGCGGCCAGCGAGAACGATGAGCAGGTGTTCATCTCCCCCAAGATCGTTGACAGCGTCGGCATCGAGGTGGGTGATTTCCTGACCGCCTACTGCATCGACAACCACCGCGCGGAGAACGGTGGGGAGGAGCGCTTTGCCGTCCGCTGGAGGGCCATCAGGGTCATGGTGAAGGAGAAGTTCACGCCGACCCCTCAAGCGCGTCCTGAGGCCCCTCCTGCGGCCCCCGCGCAGGTCCCGGTCGAAGACCTCGTCACCAAGCTCCTTGCTGAGGATCGGGCGTGGACCACGGCTCAGATGTCGGAGCAGTTGAAGGTCGAGCAACTGCGCGTGGCTCACGTCCTCCAGATGATGCACGACAAGGGCGAGGTGGCCCGCTGCGAGATGTGGGCCAAGGCCGGTCAGGAGCGCGTCAGCAAGCTCTACTATGTGCGGGACGTCGACCTTCTGGTCGATCTGATCGACGAGGTGGTTCTGGATGACTGAGCCTGATCCGATCAAGGTCTACCTTGAGGTCAAGAAGACCGTCGAGGCGCACCCGTCCCTTGGCATCCACATCCTGCAAGGGGTGACGGACGGCCTCAGGGAGGCGGCAGAACAGGCCCACAAGGACCGACTGGAGTGGGAGACCGTCGCACTGGTGGCTCTGGAGGGCAGGCTGTTCAGCGGGTCCAACAAGGGCTTTCTGGCCGACAGGATCGAGAGCCTGAACCCACGGGCCGGGTTCAAGTGGGACAGGCTGATCGACCGGCTGAGAGGGAAATAAGGAAGGGGGCCACTGGCCCCCTTTTTCAATCGAACTGATCGAGCGGGACGGTCCATCCGCCGGGGACCGTCCTGACCACGATGTCGCGCGTCTTGTGGTACGCGAAATTCTCAAGCTCTGGACAGAGAACGCAGCGCAGGGCCTTCGACGTCGTGCCGCAAGAGAACACGGAGTACACGCCGTCCTTCTCCACCCGAAACGACACCTTGCCCTCGCTCACGTAGAAGGTGATCCGGTCGCCGGGAAGAATGCCGATACCAGACGGGATGATCAGGAAGGATTTCCTTCCGCCCCGCACATAGTGGACGATGCCAAACCGCTTGCGCCGGTTTGTGTTCCTCCGGTCGGACCGAAACTCTGTCACCTTGTCATTGGCGTCTTGATACATGGAAGCGTCTCCGTGTCTGTGTCTGTGTTCGTGTATTGTTAGAGGTCGAAAGTGGCACTCGCAAGGGGAAGAAGTATCAAACTTACATGCCGGTGTCGGATTTCCTACATTTGAAATGTCAAGGGATTGATAGGAAAGGGAAAAATAGTATATAGATAGTTAGTATACTACTATTTAAGAAACACTGACCCCCTATCTTTCATACACTATGCCCATACACCAATCCCCTCATCCGGGTGTCTCTAAGGGGGTGCTTTCTACCTACTGTATGGAAAGTGTCCCCCTTTCTTTCAGGGAGTTCTACTTTCTACTTTTCAACTCGCCGGATTTGCGTGCGATTTCAATGACATGAGTAGAAATGAAAAGGCCCAGAGTACTACTCCGGTCCTATCATACTTTAGGATGGTTTCAGCTGGTCAGCCAGCGATGCCCTTGGCCTTGACGGTGATGCGGTGCATCAGGACCGGCTTCTTGCAGGCCTCGATCTGGTCGTCGGTCAGGAACGCCTTCAGGGCCTTGTTGTCGATGCGGCGCTGCTCGGCGAGGTCGAGCGTCAGGTCGCAGGTGACGCCGTAGATGACCGGGATGCCCAGCGCCTTGATCTGGTCCTTGAGGGCGTCGAGCGCCTCGTTGGCGGCATCGGCAGCGGCCTTGGCGGCGGCGTACTGGTCGGCGAGGCTGATGGTCACGTTCATGGTCATGGTGATCTCCGATCAAGAAACAGGCGGCTTCGTTGCCGCTGAGATGGGTATACAGCATCGTACGACGGACGCAACAGAAAAATGTGGCTTGACGCACATTTTGTTTGTGGGCTATGACGGGGCATCGGCAACACAGGAGATGACGATGACGGATTACAGGAAAGATGGAGGCGCTGCGTTTCCGAGCGCTGGCGTCAACAATGGCATGACCCTGCGCGACTGGTTTGCGGGGCAGGTCATTGCCAGCGTGAAAGGGTGGCACCCAGCTGATCGACAGGGGAAGAACGCTGCTCAGATCGCATACGAAGTTGCAGACGCCATGCTGGCGGCACGGAAGGAGAAGTGATGCACTTCGTGCGGAACCTGAACGGGGACAGCGAGGAGACGCTCACGACCGAGCTGTATGCGGTCTACGAGCAGGCGGATGCGCTGATCGACAAGCTCCGCGATCTGACGATCAACGGGCGCAACTATCCGGGAAATCCGGACGGTTTGCAGAGGGATCAGAATGAGCGCCGGGAGATGGTGCTGAAGGCAGAGGAGGTCAGGCGGTGGGCACAGGGTGGACTGCTGAGGCTGCACGAGCAGCGCGAGAGATGAGGGCGCGCTGCATCTGTGCTCTGGAAGAGGCTGGGATGCGCGAGGCGGCATCCGTTTTGAGGAGGATGAAGGATGAGAGAGGTGCTGATGAAGATGAAGGACGAGCAGATCGAGGCGCTGCTTCGAGCCGCTAAGACACGGGCGAGGGCGTTCTTCGCCCACCCGAAGGCAATGATCGAACTGCGGGAAGAGGCTGCACGCCGCCGCGCACAGAAGGGGAACTGAGATGAAGATCACGCTGTACAAGCACTGCTTCGCGCATGAGGACCAGATGCACATGGGCATCAGCCTGATGGTCTGGCGGTCGGATTGGTCCGTGTCGGCTGTCCCGGTGTCGGGGTACATCACATCGGCAAGCGAAATCACGTCGAAGGCCATCGACATCTACAGCTTGGCCTATGCGCTGAAGACCATGTTCAAAGAAATGGGTCAGCCGGTCGATATGGAAGGCGTCTTGCAGGGGACTGGGACGATCTACGAGGCACTGAAAGCGGAGTGGGGCAGCGATGATCTACAGGACGCTTGAGGACATCTCCGCAGCGCTCTTCAAGGCGATGGAGGGCATGCCGGAGGACGGGTCTGCTGGGGACTGGCTGGCAAACAACGATGAGGTGGTTCGCCTGTCGGTCTTGGCGCGGGTCTACTTCAAGGCCAAGCATAATCCACCGGCTGGCGTGATCGGTGTCGGGGCCATCACCTACGCCGAAAAGAAATTGGTGGATTTCCAACAAAACTGATGTTGACAGGGGTGCATCGTACGGTGTACCCCTGTCTTCATTGAGAGGGAGATGACCATGAACGTGATCGAGATCAAGACCAAGGAAACGCGCGACAGCTGGGGCTTTGCCGGTGTTGCGACCTACCACCGCCTGACCAACTGGAACGAGCATGGCTGGGCCACCGTGCGCGTGAGCGACACGTCCTCGGGCCACGGCTGGCAGGGCGACATGCACAAGACCCGCTGGGAGGGGATGAAATGACCTATGTGATCCGCAGCATGTCCACATCGGACTGGGATGGCCGTAACCCGGTCATCCCCTACCACATCTACCTGATGAAGCCGCACCGCCGCGCCTATGCGTGGTGGACCGCCAGCGGTGACGACATCATGCGCTTCGACACGCTGGAGGCAGCCGAAGCAGAATGGCGCAAGCTCTGGCCCGACGGACGCATGGGCCGCTGCGACATCGCGCCCCTGAACCACCCTGTCCCCGTCTGGGACGCAATTCACCATCAACCGGAGTGATGACCATGACCAAGAACTACCAGACGCCGACCGTCGAGACCTATGCTGGGCTGGACAAGGCCTTCAACCACTTCAACGACCGGCTGTTCGAGAACCGCCTGCCGCCGGTCATGATCACGCTGACCCGCAAGCGCGGCGCGCACGGGTACTTCTGGGCGGAGCAGTTCAAGCACCGCGAGGATGGCGACACGACGCACGAGATCGCGCTGAACCCGAACACCATGGACCGCACGCTGGAGGCCGTCCTGTCCACGCTGGTGCATGAGATGACCCATCTGGAGCAGCAGGAGTTCGGCACCCCCGGCAAGAAGGGCCACCATAACCGGGAGTGGGTCAAGCTGATGGAGCGCGTGGGCCTGATCCCCAGCGACACGGGCGAGCCGGGTGGCAAGCAGACCGGGCGCAAGATGACCCACTACATCGACCCGGATGGCGTGTTCGTGGATGCGCTGCAAGAGCTGACCGACGCCGGGTTCGACCTGCCCTACTTCACTGCCCCGGTCGAGGCTGGCAGCGCGAAGAAGAAAGACCTGTCGAAGGTGAAGCGCACCTGCCCCTGCTGCGATGCCAAGGCGTGGGCGAAGCAGGGCATGCGGATCATCTGCGGCGACTGCGAACAGGACATGATTGAGGAGGAGGTGTGATGGAAGACACCCGCAAGAGTTCAGGCATCGTCCTGTTGGGAACGGCGCATCTGGATGGTCACATCGACAGCAATGAGTTCGATGCCATCGAGTTTACCTTCACCAGCGGCAACATCCACATGGACCAGTGCCGCAAGGGTGATGACGGCAGCATCACCGAAAACGAGATTGTCATCAGCAGCAGGTGGCAAGCACAGGCCGTGGTTCAGATCATCAAGGCGATGGCGGCGGCGAACGGATGGGAGGAGGTGTGAGATGAAGACGCTGTACGTGATTGAGAACGATGATGACGAAGAACTGCACATGCGGGTGTCGACGAGGCCGCAGGACGGGCCGTGGCCCATGTCCGTGATGATCGAGCAGGGACAGGATGGGTGGATGGAAGACTGCGTCCTGATCGACAGCGAGCAGCGGTGCAAGCACTTCATTGAGGCCGTCCGCAAGGCGGCGGCAGAGCTGGGCTGGGAGGTGTGAGATGGAAGTGAAAATCAAAAACACCGGTGACCAACTGGTCACCATGGTGAAGATCGACATGTTCGGAGAGATCAACATCGTTCAAGGCAGCGATGACCTGATCTTCATCGAAGAAAATAGGCTCAGGGAGTTCGTGGCGGCGGTGCGGGCCGTCGCCAGCCACATTCTGGGCGAGGAGGTGTGAGATGTCGGTCGGGAAGGGGATGACCAGTCCGGCAAAGCTGTGCCCGTCTGCGGCGATCACCATCGTCGACCGGTCGGAGTGGGAGCGACTGGATCAAGCACGCCGTGCCGCCTCCGAGAAGCGCGGCCCCATGGAGGTGATCATGATCATCAGCAGGATGGGCATGACGCAGGACATCGTGACCGGCACGCCACCGACGTTCAAGGCAGAGGCCCGCAGCGCGTGGGTCAAGCGCCGGGAAGAGGCCAGCATCGAAGGGCTGTTCAGATGACCGAGCTGGAGAAGTTCCTGCTGGAGATGGGGCTGGCAGCGCCGAAGCCGAAGCCGGTGCCGGTGGAGCGTCAGTTCAAGGGCATCTGGTACAGGGACGGTGACATCCCACACTGAACGGGGTATCCTGCGGGCATCAACATGAAAGGACCATAAGATGCCCGCAGGACGCCCGCCGATGCCGTTCACCGATGAGGTCGCAGACCGCATCCTGCATGGGATTGCAGAAGGCAACAGCCTCGTGTCGATCCTCAAGGAGGATGACGAGCTGCCCAGCTACACGACCGTGATGAAGTGGTTGAGGGAGTACCCTGAGTTCGCGGCCAATTACGCGCGCGCGCGAGAGGATCAGGCCGACAACGACGCTGACAAAATCGGCGACATCGCCGAGCAGGTGGTGAAGGGAAAGATCGACCCGCAGGCCGCGCGCGTGGCCATCGACGCCTACAAGTGGGCGGCTGGCAAGCGCAAGCCCAAGGTGTACGGCGAGAAGATCGCCGTGGGCGGATCGGCGGATATGGACCCGATCCAGATGACCCGGCAGCTGGACGTCTCGAACCTCTCACTGGAGGAGCTGGACGTTCTGGGCGCTGCATTGCAGAAATCACTGAAGCAGAATGGGTAAGATAGACCTGCCAGTCGCGGTGGACCCGAAGTTCCTGCTTCGGGCCATCGAGAAGCGGCGGTGCGAGCTGTCGCTGGCGGAGTTCATCAAGGCCGCATGGCACGTCGTCGAACCGGGCCAGCCGTATGTTCACGGCTGGCACATCGACTTCATCTGCGCTCACCTTGAGGCCATCACCAACGGCGAGGTGATGGACGACGGCACGTTCTACAACCGCCTGCTGGTCAACGTCCCGCCGGGGACCATGAAGTCGCTGATCATCAACGTCTTCTGGCCCTCGTGGGAGTGGGGGCCGCGCAACATGCCGCACATGCGGTACGTCTGCGCCGCCCACAGCCAAGAGCTGGCGCTGCGGGACAGCGTCAAGATGCGCCGTCTGGTCAAGGACGAATGGTATCAGATGCACTGGGGCGACCGGGTGCAGCTGATGGCCGATCAGGACGCCAAGGGCAAGTTCGAGACCACGGCCACCGGATCGAGGCAGGCCACGGCCTTCGAGGGCATCACCGGCTACCGGGGCGACCGGGTGATCATCGACGACCCGCACAGCGTGGACGGCGCGAACTCCGACGCCAAGCGGAACACGGTCACCCAGCTGTTCAAGGAAGCTGTCACCAGCCGCCTGAACAACCCCGACCGGTCGGCCATCGTTGTCGTGATGCAGCGCCTGCACGAAGAGGACGTGTCGGGCGTGATCCTGTCCAACAGCATGGGCTACGATCACATCATGCTGCCCATGCGCTATGACCCGGCGCGCGCCTTCGCCACGAAGCTGGGCTATGCCGACCCGCGCGAGGAAGACGGCGAGCTGCTGTTCCCCGACCGGTTCCCGCTGGAGGTGGTCGAGCGCGATGAGCGCGCCATGGGGCCATACGCGACCGCAGGGCAGTACCAGCAGCAGCCCGAGCCACGAGGCGGCGGGATCATCAAGGACCACTGGTGGCAGCTCTGGGACAAGCGGGAATACCCGCCCATCGAATACGTCGTGGCGTCTCTGGACACCGCCTACACCACCAAGGCCGAGAACGACTTCAGCGCCCTGACGATCTGGGGCGTGTTCGCCGGATCGAGCGACAGCAAGGCCACCCGCACGACCGACCGGTACGGCAGGACCGTTGAGCTGAACGTCAGCTACCAGAGCGAGGCCCTCGGGGCCGTGCCCAAGGTCATGCTGATGTATGCGTGGCAGAAGAAGCTGGAGCTGCACGAGCTGGCCGAAGAGGTGGCCAACACCTGTTCCCGCATGCGCGTCGACCGGCTGCTGATCGAGAACAAGGCGGCAGGGCACTCCGTGGCGCAGGAAATCAGGCGTCTCTTCGGCAACGAAGACTTCGCCGTCCAGATGTACGACCCGAAGACGCTCGATAAGACGGCGCGCCTGTACTCAATTCAGCACATTTTTGCTGAGGGAATGGTGTTTGCGCCAGACAAAGATTGGGCTGAGCAAGTGATCCGGCAATGCTCGGTATTTCCGAAAGGAAAAAACGACGATTTGGTCGATACAGTATCAATGTCTTTGAACCACCTTCGGAATGTTGGTATGCTCACAAGAGCGCAGGAAAGGATGGCCGAATTGGAGCAAGCCCAGAAGTTCGAGGGCAGCTCCGGAGCGGCTCCGCTTTACAACTCCTGACGCTGGGGAGAGATGAAAATGAAGCGCGTACTGTGCAATGCCACGGTCTACCGTGGCGAGGGCATGAAGATCATGGCCACCGTGAGCGGGGTGGGAGACCACACCGGGATCACGAAGACCTACGAGTTCCCGCCCGAAGAGACGGACGACAGCGCGGCGATGGAAGCCATCCGCCGGTTCGTCGCCGAGAACGGCGGTGACGCATGAGCGGCAAGGTTTACCTGCTGGGCGATGCGAAGCACGCCTTCATCTGCGGCGTGAACACCTGCCCGATCAACGGCGAGACGCTGCCGTTCTTCGGGGTCGCCGAGAACAGCAAGATCGTCGAGGCCTTGGGAGCCGATGAGGGCACCCACGTCTTCGAGGAGCAGGAGGACATCGACAAGATGGTCGGCCTGTACCGGGACAATGGCCTGCTGGTCTTCTTCCAGCACATGGGGGCCGCACGCGAAGTCGTGCAGAGCCTCGCAATGACATTCTCCGTTCTGGCCGAGCAGGGCTGGACCGGAGTGCAAACGCCGACCGTCAACTGAAAGGATCAATGACATGGCAAACCAGACCGGCATCGCAGTCACCATCAAGGGCTTCCTGCCCACCGGCAAGACGCTGGACGAACAGTTCCACGCGATGAGCCTCGTGCGCGCGGCGCAGGGCAACACCTATGAGATCGCTGAGCTGATCAACTCGCTCACCGACTTCACGTTCGACGCGCAGATGAAGACCCGGCGCGAACCGAAGCCCGAGGGTGGCGCGGAATGATCGTCAACCAGATCGCCCTGCTGGGGCGCGCCCCGATCAAGGGCATGATCAGCACCAAAGAACGGAGCCATGGCGTCAGCCATGGCCTTTCTGAGGCCGGGTACGACATCCGCATCAAGCAGGACGTCATCTTCCACCCCGGCAACTCGACCCAGCCCGCTGGCGTTTGGGTCGATGGCGTCTATGCGCCGGGTCACTTCACCATCGCGTCGGCCATCGAAGAGTTCGACATGCCGCCAGACCTGATCGGCATTGTCCACGACAAGTCCACATGGGCGCGGCGCGGGCTGTCGGTCTTCAACACCGTAATCGAGAGCGGGTGGAAAGGGTTCCTGACCCTTGAGCTGGTCTACCATGGGCGCGGACCACTCCACATCCCGGCGGGCGCTGGCATCGCGCAAGTGATCTTCCATCACACGACGTGCGATGCGTCGTACGATGGAAAGTACCAGAACCAAGCCGACAAGCCGGTGGGGGCGATTAATGGCTAAGTGGAAGGAACCTAAGGAAGTCAAAAACTTCTGGGACTTGCAGGACGAGGATGAGTTGCAGAGAGAGGAGAATGAAGCCTTCATCGACAGTACGCCATACTTCGAGCTGGCGCGCGTTCTTGGTCTTGCTTTGCAGCAGGCGTCGAAGGGCAAGGGCGCTGAGCGCCATGCACAAGGCCAGAGATTTGAGAACCAGCCTATGCTGGAGATCAGCCGGATGCTGAACGGCAGCCCCATCGGCTGCATGTATCAGGCCATGAAGAAAACGCAGGAAGCCAGCCGCATGGATGTCGATGCTGCACAGCGTGAATTGCTGGGTGCCATCAACTACCTCGCCGGGGCTTACCTGCTGCTGGAAGAAAGTGCATCGACCTGATAGGATCACGCCAAGCGTGACCTTGAAGGAACCATGATATGCCTCTCGTCCCCGGCCTGAACCCCGCCGTTCGCCTCGAAGATGACCCGGCAGAGGGGGCCATCTCCCCGATGGATGTGACGGTGGAACAGGCCGGGGACGAACCCGACGTCCCCGAGTTCGACCAGAGCGGCGCGATCCTCCGCATCGACCACGGCGACGGTTCGATCACCGTCTCTCTGGATGGCAAGCCCATCTCCGAGGCCGAGGGCGAGGACGACACCAGCTGGTTCGGCAACCTCGTCGACAAGATCGAAGACATGGAGCTGGGGCGCATCGCCGACGACCTTCTGCGCGGCGTTGACGATGACCTGTCTAGCCGCAACGAGTGGGTCGAAGACCGCGCCAAGGGCATGCAGCTGCTGGGCCTCAAGCTGGAGGCACCGGGCATCCAAGGCTCGAACGACGGCGCGCCGGTCGAGGGCATGTCAAAAGTCCGACACCCGCTGCTGCAAGAGGCGGTCCTGCGCTTCCAAGCCAACGCCCGGTCCGAGATGCTGCCGACCGACGGCCCGGTGAAGATCAGGGACGACAGCAACACCCAGACGCTGGAGCGCGATGAGCTGGCTGATGCCTTCCAGAAGGACTTCAACCACTACCTGACGTCCACGGCGACCGAATATTACCCCGACACCGACCGGATGTTCCTGCTGCTGGGCTTCGGCGGCACGTCGTTCAAGAAGGTCTACTTCTGCCCGCTGCGGAACCGCCCCGTCAGCGAGAGCGTCGATGCGGACGACCTGATCGTCAACAACAACGCCACCGACCTGTCGAATGCCAAGCGGATCACGCACCGGGTGTACATGCGCCCGTCCACGGTGCGCCGCCTGCAAATCCTTGGCGTGTACCGCGACATCGAGCTGGCCACACCGCAGGACAAGTCGCCTGACAGCGTGCAGGAAGCCAAGGCCGCACAGCAGGGCATATCGACCCAATCCCTGACCCCGGAAGACCGGGACCGGGAAATCTACGAGGTCTACTGCGAGCTGGACCTCAAGGGCTTCGAACACAAGTACAAGGGCAAGCCGTCCGGTCTGGAAGTGCCGTATCGCGTGACCATCGACGTGTCGTCGCGTGAAATCCTGTCCATCGTACGGAACTACGACGAAGACACGAAGCAGCTGCCAGAGGCGCGCACGACCTTCGTCAAGTACACCTTCGTGCCGGGGTTCGGGTTTTACGACATCGGCCTGCTGCACATCCTTGGCAACACCACGAACGCGATCACCGCAGGCTGGCGCGAGCTGCTGGACGCTGGCATGTACGCCAACTTCCCCGGCTTCCTGATCAGCGACACCGGCAGCCGCCAGAACACCAACATCTTCCGCATCCCGCCCGGTGGCGCGGCCCAGATCAAGACCGGCGGCGCGCCCATCGGTCAGGCGGTCATGCCGCTGCCGTACAAGGAGCCGTCTCAGGCTTTGATGGCGCTGATCGAAAACATGGCGCAGACCGGCGCGCGCGTGGGCGGCACGTCTGAGCTTCAGGTGGGTGAGGGTCGGCCCGATGCGCCGGTCGGCACCACGCTGGCGATGATCGAACAGGCCACCAAGGTGCTGAACTCGGTTCACAAGCGCATGCACGCCGCGCAGGCTGAGGAGTTCCGCCTGCTGCGTGACTGCTTCAAGGAGCATCCGGAGAGCTTCTGGGAGCGCAACCGCCGCCCGTCCACCCAGTGGAACGCCGACAAGCTGATGCAGGCCCTGAACGATGTTGAGCTGGTGCCGCAGGCCGACCCGAACACCGCCAGCCATGCCCAGCGCGTGATGAAGATCATGGCGCTGAAGCAGCTGCAATCGGCCAACCCCGGCATGTACGACCCCATCGCTGTGGACACCGCCGCCCTGCGCGCCATCGGCTGGTCCAACCCTGAGCAGTTCCTGAAGCCGGAGGATCAGCGCAACCAGCCGCCGCCGGAGCTGATCAAGGGCATGGAAGACCTGAAGATCGCGCACCAGAAGGCCGATGCGGACACGATGCGGGCGCAGGCTGCCATGATCAAGGCACAGCAGCCCGCAGCCGCTCCGCAGGGCGTGCAGGGGCCGCAGGGGCCGAACCCGATGGAGCTGCAAGCCAAGATCATGTCGGAGCAGAACAAGGCCCGCCAGATGGAGCTGTCGGCCCAGCGTGACGCGATGAACGACGAGAACCGCGATCTCGACCGTGAGGCCGACCTGCGCCGCGAACAGATGCAGATGGACCGCGACCACATGAACGATGCCGTGCGGATGCAGCACGAGATCGACATGCAGCAGCGCGACCACCAGACTGACATCCTGAAGCTGGCCATGCAGGTGCAGGCCCAGAGCAAGCGTGAGGGCAAGAAATGACCGACGTCGACAAGGCGACCCGAGCCGCACTTCTTACAGTCGCATCAGTCAATAAGAAACGCGCTGGATTTGACAATGGTGGAAATGCCCCAATGGATGGGGGATGGACACGAGAAAAACTGGCTCAAGTCATCGACCCAACTTTTATTCCGGTTGGGGCCGACATTATGTCGGACATAGAGATTGGTCGGGATGATCTTGGTTTCCCGATTGTGCAGACCAAGACTGGTCAACGGTACTCCCTGCGCCCTGTTTATGGGGCGTCTGGCTCCGGCTACAAATCAAGACCAGCAACATCGGATAGGGTCTGGGAAATTGCTAAAAACGCAGCGCATGGAATTTACAAATCGGCAACAGATGCCTTCACGCTTCCGGGCAGAGCGCTGTCTGGCAAAGCGGTCACTCCCGGAGATGTTCTAAACCTTGCCGGATATGTGTCACTTGGCGCTGGACCAAAGTCAGTGACTGCGGTTTCAGAGCCAGTGTCTGCCGCTTCTGGCCCTGCGGTTGTTCGCGGGCAAGAGATTGTGGACATGTTGAAATCTGGACGCGCCCGCGAGTTGACAAACGAAATGTTTGATCTGGGCGACCCTGTCCAGAATACTAAACTCAGCGAGTACCTGTGGAACAATTACGACCTGCCGATGGACTACGCCAGTCGCATGGAGCGGGCTAAGGCGATGGACCACACCAATTTGGAATATCGCGGGACATCCGCCGAAAGCGGGTCTTCGCCAAGAAAAAGGTACGACGGGGAAGAGGGTAGTAGGGTTGGATACTGGACATCCGACAATCCGTACGTCTCTGGGACTTATGCCGATCCCAGTAGCGGCTCAGTAGCTCCGCTATTGACGAAATCACCAGATGGTGGCTTTCCGTCAGTTCAAATGGAAAATGGTCAGTACTATCAGATTAACAAGTCTCAACCGATCACACTCCGTGACGGGACAAGCGTGCCTCTAAACCAATACGTCACTGATAGCATGAGAAGCACGCTTTACTCCACGGATGACGTTGCTCGTGCTGCGGCACAGCGCGGCGATCCGGGCGTTCAGTTCAAGCAGGTTAAGGATACTGGACCTTGGCGTCCTACTGTTGACCGCGATCCTAACCTGCCAGACTTTAACGTGGAGGCCGGAAAGCCATCTACCTCCACTGCCCGTATCGACACCAGCGGGGTTCGGTCTCAGTTTGCCCGCTTTGACCCACGGCTTGCCCACCTGTCGAACTTGGGGTTGTCAACGGGTGGTGCTGCTGAAATCGCCCCGTCGAAATACCTGCCCGGCGTCCCCCGCCAGTTCCACGCCGAAGGTGGGCGCATCGCGGCCAACAAGGGCGGGTCAATGGGTGCGCGGGCTGACTTCCTTGCCGGGAACCATCCAGAGGTGCCGAACGTCGTGTACCACAGCACCAAGGCTGACTTCCATCAGTTCAACCCAATGTCTCACTTTGGGACGCAGCAGGCGGCGCATGATCGGTACTCACCCGACGCTCAGTTGAACGAAAACATGAGCATCATCCCGGCGCACATCAGCCTGAAAAACCCACTGGACGTGGGCCGCGAGCGCGACTGGCAAAGCAACCGGGACACGATCCGGCAGGTTGCCGACACCATGTTCAAGTCGGGCCGACTGGATCAGGATTACCTGAAGGCGGCTGAGAAACTGTACGATCTGGTGGACGATCCACGGTGGGGAAACTATCCTCACGCCGTGGAGCAAAAGGCCGCGCAGACCCTGCGCGAGGCTGGCCAC
>JACCDU010444207.1_pt1 | contig 28309 bp, 23 predicted proteins | sample 7446081 | NCBI WGS metagenome assembly JACCDU01 (sample SAMN15323447, study PRJNA562643) | freshwater metagenome | isolation source: river surface water | place: USA:Blue River Watershed | collected 2017-08-17
GCTCATAGTCGGTGTTGCTGTTTACTAAGCACCGGACTGGCTCTTGGGTTGCCATTACCTCACCAATCAGATCGGCACCAAAAAAGACAGCCGGATAGGCTTCGCGGTTGGCTAGTCCGGTTGGATATTTAGTGGGGTTGGATGAGGCGGTGTAGTTGAGGCTTACTAATTGAGTGGGGATGTTGTTGCTAACAAAGAACCGCACGCCGCCAAATACGATCCCAGTCGGGAACATCTGGCTCGCATTCCCGACTGCCGATTGACCTAACAACTGCCCATAAAATGCGGCATTATTGGGATTGGTCATCATGTTTGCCACATTGGGATGTGGCAACATCAGCGGCGCGTAGGGATTGTAAGGATCGCGCATCATCTCGATAGGCGCGTATCCAGGGTAGCGGGCAACTTCCATAAAGGAGGCATCCTGCATCAAGTGCTTCAGGAAGCGGGGACTAGCCAAACAGCGATACAATCCATCCTCAAACGTCGGCGCGTTCTTAGTCTGGAGAATCTCAACGATGGTTTTAAGGTCGTTGTTGACGCTAAACTTAACGGGACCATTGGCATAGGTACCGCCATCGGCTACATCGTTCGGATTGTACTTAGTCGCCGAATTCATCGCCTCGTCGATTAACACCCGATCCTGCCATCGTTGATAGTCATCTAGGAGGGATTCGGAACCAATCGACTGGTGGAATTGGTGGCGGAATACCGGATCGCGGAATGCGTTGATATCGTAGATATTCTTCTGCTGGAGCAGAATGTTTTCCTTACTGATTCGCAGGTTTCCAGGTTTGGAAGGATCGTTAATATCGCCGCCGCCTGGCCCCGTATATTCATCGATCGATAGGTAGATTTCGGTTTTGTTGAGCTGGCGACTGTTATTCGCACCAATCAACTGATCGGGCTGTCTGCGTCGTGCATCTTTAGACAAGTCGCCCCGATCGCCAAACCAGCCATAGCGGTCTAGTCTTACTTGCTTACCTGGCTGCGCGCTCGCATCCCATACGTGCTTAGGTGCTAGAACGGCGCGGGCGATGTAATTAGGTCGGGGGCGGATTAATTCGGTACCGATAATCGGTACTAGTGTCTCGGCTGTAATTGCCATCTATAGTTACCTTTTTTTGGTATAATTACTTATACCTAACCAGTAACCAAAAGCCGACCGAGCCGACACCATCAAGCTCGGTCGGCTTTTGGTTAGTATGCAGCGCGTCGATTCAGTACCGACGACATGATATCGTTGGATGCCCGCGCTTGAGCTTGCTGAGCCGAACCATAGGCATTAGCTAGTTGTGTAGCCTGATTGGCTGCAATTTCCTGATCGTTCAATGCCATACGGGTAGTCGCGTCGGCGCGATTATTAGATTGATTCAGCTGGTTGCCAAATGCCACGTCCGAACGACTTTGATTCGCGCCAGATGCTTGCCCGCGATTGTTTACATCCGCTGCCACTTGGGCATACACGTTTGGATCGACATTCAGCCGTCGTGCTGCTTCCCGATGCTCCTGACTGGCTCCTTCGTTATGCCCGCCAATCGTTTCGCCCATCTTGCCGGATGCAAACTGGTTGAATGCATTTCCCACCGCTTGCGCTCCGTAACTTGCTACCGCTTTACCTATTGCTGGTAATAATACCGATGTCATATATCTCTCCTGTATAAGTAGTTGTACTCAAAATCCGTCAATTGCGAAATCCTAACTAGTTACCCAATAACTATCGCAACGTAAACCCTATTTACTGCTATCGATACATCGCCGCATATAGAGCGGTTGGATCTCGATAGGCTGCTAGTACTGCTTCGCGCATGTTCCCGTTATCGCGAGCTGCGAAATACTGTTCGACGGTAATCGATCCAGGATCTACAGATGCGTTACCGTTCGGCAATGCTGGAATGCTTACGTATGGTATCGGTGCTACGGTATCGACGATTTGAGCATCCATCCGCACGTTACCGCCTGTGTATGCGGGATTTTGGATTGGTGGCTGTTGTTGCTGGTTACGGGGAAATAGTCTGTCTATTTCCATATAAACCGTAGCAATTGCATTCGCCAACTCGTTATCGATCGATTCCTGAACCCACGCGCCGCGAATATATTCGAGCGTAAATTCTCGATCGTGTAAGAATCGTTCGATTAAATTATGCTGCTTATTGCTAAAGTCCCGAAGTTTGGAATATTCGGACTCTAGGAAACTAACATAATTTTCAGCCGCAACAGATAGATTATTAGCCGACTGAATGAAGTTAGTTAATGCATCGATCTGGGGTTGAGTTAAAAACTCACCACTAACAGTCTGCTGCGATACTTGTTGAGTTAATCCCGCTGCTTGTTGGTACTGTTGTAATACCGGATTGATGGGATTGTTAACAACAGGGACGGCAGTTTGGGGTAAGTTTTGAGTCTGTAACGACTGCCATTGCGCTAGCAGTACAGCCGGATCGATATTACCCATCATCGCACCAGATCCGCCATATCCGCCAGCCGTTTGTTGGCTAGTTCGTACCTGCGATGGGGATGTTTGTGGCGATGCCTGTTGTTGATTCTGCCGCTGATAAGCTCGCTCCAGGACTGCTAGAGCTGCTGTTAATTCGGGTGAGTAATTCTGATATGTTGGCTGATAAATTGGCTGGGGTGGTGCTAGCGTCTGCTGCGGTGTAATTTGGCTTACCATAATTTAATTCTTTACGTAAAGATTCGATCGCGCTGGCAATTAATTCATTAATCCCTAACTCTAATCCTAACGGAATATTTGGATTTTGTGTGCCAGAAATTGCCATTGCCTGCTGATAAAATTGTAACAGAGAAACGATACCTTTCATCTGATTTTCGACAACTCTAGGGCTGAATCCAGACGTTGCCGCTTGAATTTCTTTGGGCGATAGTTCGGGGTACAATCTACCCATCGTAAATTCTTGATTCAATCCATCTTCTCTTAAATTTCGACCGACGATAGATAGATCTAATAAGTCGCGGGTTGAGGGTTTGTACACCTCTCTAGTATGCCTCCAAACTACTCGCCGATCCCCCATTGGTGGCAATCCGATTTTAGTATCGAATCGAATCTGATATTTATCTAATTGCCCCGTCCGCCATAGCTGATAAATTTGCTGGGCGGATTCATCGGACAGGGATTCGAGATTGGGAATTTGAGATGCTAACTTAGAGTTAGCGATCGCCACGATTAGATTTGCTTTAAATTTCTGCTCCTCATTTGCAACCATTATCGAGAACAGTTTACCTAATGCTTTAAATAACGAGTTAGCCTTTTTATCGGCTGTATTCTGTACTCGTCCGAATAGAGTTTTAATCTCGCCAAATGTTGCGCTCGTGCTGATACCAATCGGATCGACTCCACCTAAGCACCAGTGGATTAGCTCGCGATCGTTCCGAATATAGTTAGTCAAATCCGCGCTAATCGGATCGACTTGAATATATCCAAATCGTTCGTCCGGCTGGACGTTGCCAACTATTTTTTTGACTCGCTTGTTACTTGCCGATCTTCCTGTTAGAGATTTATCGGATGGGACACCTAAACCATCGCCGACGCTATCCTTAAATCCCTGATTTGCCGCCCATGTATTGGTAGTAATGTCGGTAGTCACTTCCGCCACCTCTTGCGGCGATCTGGTTGCGACTAGGGTGGGATTGCCAAAAGTCGATAGGTTGTTGTCTACCCATCCCAATCTCGCCTCATGCTGCTCGATTAAATGGGCGAAGACGTGAAAATCTCCCGTTCCCTGTTTGCCAGTTTGCTGGGGGTTATTCACCGCTAGAGATACGGGTAAAATCGGTGCGAATGGATTGGCGGATACGACAACATTATTATTCGCATACCCTCGATATTCGCGCCGCAAATCCGGCTCGCTATTACAATCGATCGCAACAATCGTATCGGCTGTAATTATTAACTTTACCCAGCCTAATGTTTTCTGCTCCCCATCGACATGGGCAAATCCTGGCGATGGCAATCCATAACCGTTAACAGATCCGATTTCGCTGTCATCTCTTTCATAGCTATATCGGATCGTCGCCGCTTCGATTTCCCGTCCGCCTCTTTTATAGTAAAGCTTAAATTGCGGATGCTTGTGGCTCTTTCCGCCTTGAAAGAATTCGATCCAATACTTATTATCTGCTAGCGGCAACGTCAGCCATAATATCTCGCCGCGACAGACGAACACGTCGAAAATGTTATCCATTTTCGACCCTAGATCGTTCGAGTCATACCAATCGGCAATCGCATTACCGCGACTATTTATCTCATCATCTTGCGGGCAATCAAACTGGATTCGCCCGCCCCTAGATCCGTATTCCCGCATCTGAGCGCAATGCAAGGCGATTATCGTCCCTTTTGCATTCGTACTGCCATTTCTAGATAGCTGCGCGTCGATTAAATTGTCGATAATACTCATGGTTTAAGTATAAGAGGTTATATGCAAAAATTAATAATTTAAATCGCTGCTAGCTTTGTCATCCTGCCACCTGTTTCTACTAAATCGATCGCGTCCAAAGGAAGTCTCTCCCTCAAGCCTTTGAGCGCGTATACAAAAGCATCTACACAATCATCATGGGCGGTCGATCCGAAATTGATTAACTCGTCGATAGGGATGCCAAATTTAATCCATCGATTCCATGTTACTAATCTGTTTTGCAATACGCCTGTTTGTCCTCTGAGGCGAGTTAATTTATCGCCGCCAAGGTTAGATAATGGGACGACTACCAGATTGTCTAATCCTTTTTCTCCTTTAATATAGGTATTAAAATCACCAGCTAACGAACGCTGATAATTATGCGCCTCGATCCAGACTTCCCAATTTTCAGTTAGATAGCTCCATTGTTCGTATAGGTTCATAAACTCGTTTAACTTGTCGATATTTCCCATCACCTTGCCGCGCCAAAAGTCGATACAGTAATAACGGTTGATTCCCTTGCTATCTCGCTTGCTACCCATCACAAATAGCACCGTATAGTCGTTACGCTCTTTCGTGCCAGAACTTAAGTCGATACCAACTACAATCTTGTCTAGCCTGTCTGGAATATTACCTTTAATAATCCAGACAGGATCGATCGATTGAGTCTTAATCCGGACTATATTATTCTGAATCTGGAATTCAAACGATTCTAAGTCTAATTCCCGCTCTCTCTGAAGATTTAATAGCGGTGCCATCTCCTCGCAAAATGATTCTTCTTCACCCGTAATCTTATTAATTACGATCCCTTTCTGGATTACCCGCTTCCAATGCTTGGCGGTGGTAAACTCGGTATTGTAAATATCATCCGCCCGCATCAGAGTCCCCAAACAAACAGCTCTACCGCCATCTCTAAATCGCGTCTTACTAATCGAACTATTCCAATTGCTAGCCATCTTCTCTCTAACTTCCATCGCGGCGATATCATCGGGCGATTTAATCAAATCGTCTAGCAATATTAGATGCGATCGCTTGCCAGTTGCAGTCCCTCTCAATCCCGTACATGCGAGTGTATATGGCTCGTCGATTGTTGACAGTCCAGCATGAGCGCGATCGATGCTCCATTGCTTGATCGCCCATTTAGCCCCTGGTTTTACTTCAGGAAAAACTTCCCGATATTTAGGCGATGCGATTATCGATTGTATCTGTTCCGATTTGTTCTGGGCGGTAGTGATTTCATAACTCACATACAGGATTTTAAGGGCGACTCCAGCAATTGCATGGGTGCCGATACACCATGCTGCCCATTCGAGTAAGAATGTGGATTTGGAGCTGCCACGAGGGGCGAGAATCAGGGTGTCATCGCCTGCAATCCCTCTCAAATTTGCATCATTCTTGCCCGTATTTAAGATCTTTTCCCACTCTAAATGATGGGCATAGCTTTTATGGTCGCAAACATACGATCGAAACTTAATAAAATCTTTTCGACATTCTAGCGCATCGTGACTGATAACAGCTCGCTTGCTATCCGATGCTTTTTGCTTGAAATATTTAGCCGTCGCCTTACTCGATCGTACGCTCATAATATTATCGGGCGAATATCTGGCACCACGTTTACAAATATACTGTTGTCGATAAAATTAGCCATCTCAACGATAATAAATCTATCAGCATTCGGATCGATTAGATTCAATTCTTCAATACTCAACCATCCATACCCATTACAAAAAGCAGGGAATAAAGTCTTTATCGTTTCCAACGGTAGATCGAATCGCTGTGTTATCATATTGACGATCTAGTTAATAATATCGCTCATCTTTATTTTAGTGCAAACAGTCGATGCCCTATCAAAAGAAATGGAATAATCAAGGTGGGAGCGGCAGAGGGGATAAGTATCGCAAGCCTAAGAAAGATGTGCCCAATATTCCCCAATTTGACAAACTACCCGAATCGAATACAGTTAGCTTTAGAGTTTCCCAACCTAGAAATGCTAACTCTCAATCTACTGGATTCGATGGGGAGTTAATTAGCTGGGAATTGATAATAGATGAGTTATTCGATCCGGATATTTACAATCCTTCCGACAACTCAGATGAGCTGGGCAATGCAGAATTACCGCTAATATCCGATCGCACTAGAACCATTCCAGTTAAGTCCGATATCGAATATACCTATAACACGATAGAAAAATCACAAACTATCGTGCCGGAAAGTGCGTATAAGGAATACGAAATAATCGTTAAGTATAAAAAACTAATCCTTACGATCTTATCCGGTCAAGCCTATGCTTGTCGCAACGACTTAAACAATCCGCTATTAGACTTTGCGATAGTAATTATCTCTTCAGAACCAATCCAGATCGGGCAAAATCCACCAGGAACGCTTAATGTCTTTCAAATGCTCGGTTCTACTCAAGATCCGATGTTTGCGGTTTACAACTGGATTCTAGATAAAATTGGCATCGTTACCGACAATTCAGGCAGGCAAGAAGATCCGATATTGAGAAGATTGGCTAGGCGAGGGATTCCATTGCCGTCGATTAGCTTTACCTACAACAATAAGCAATACGATCTATTTAATGGATCGGGCAAAAGTCCCAGTCAAATCTGTTTGCACGCTACCAATAATGTGCTTAAATTCGAGCCTAGCACGCCTAAAAACGCATCCTGGAAATGGACTGTACTAGCTCCAGGCGATCCCGTTTCTACATGCCTAACCAATCTCCGAATAGTGTCGATTGGATTAGCTCCTGGCAGTGCGGATGAGTTGGAATCCGGTAGCGGGATGAGCTTTGTATTTAGGATTTCAATCGATCGCCAATATGATAAGCCGCTATCGATTCTATACGAACTAAATACCGATATTTTGCCATCTTTCTATACTGTCAGTGGCGCATCGATCGATGGTGAGGGCAGACCGATAATTGAGATTCCCGCAAATACTAGTTATGTGGATGTATCGATCGAGCCGTTAGATAATCCATCCGAGCAGGACGATAAAACGATCGAATTAAAACTGCTAGACGATGATGATTCGGATATTTACGAGATAGATGGGGACTTAAATTCTGAATTAGTTACCGTCAAGCCGTCAGAAGCCGATATAAGCTCGATTTGCTTTAGAGTTATCAGACAATCTCCATACATCGGCAGACCTATCGGGCAGAATATCAGGGCGAACGTGTGGGGTTCTAATTCTTCAATCCCAGTATTGGATTTTACAGACATCAATTATCCAGATTTCAATGCAACGGGTCAATTATCATTGCCAGGGAAACAGGCATTAATAACAGATAATTTTGCTTCTAGTTACCTTTCTAGCTACGGTTTAGCTGGTAACTTTTACAAAAGAGAATATTTCGATTTCCCGTCTATAATTACTAACGATTTAATCGTCTCAAAGGCAGTCATTAAAGATTGGGCAGCGGCGATAAACGTCCGCTATATCCACTTCTTTTGTGGCAGCCCGCTCGCGATAACCGATACTTCAGACCAAAATCTAAACTCGCCTACAGACCAATCCGCGCCCAATCCAGCAACAAGAAGCGATGCAGATATCGAGGCATTTAGAGTTTCATTCTCTTCGTTCCCAATGCCCGTCAATAATGGCGGAATTATTAGCCTGTCAGATGCTCCAAACACTTATCCGTCAGAAACAGTCGATTCGTTCGGATCTGCACTAACTAGCTTTATCGAGTTGGTTACGTATCAATATTATTTGCCTACCGATCTAAATCCTGGATTTTTGTATTGGCTCAGATCCGCTCGATGCTATGTTTTTCAGACAGGAATTGAATTCGATCTGTTAACCGATCCTAACTTGGAGAATCCTCGGATAATTCCAGTTGCGACCACTAATACCATATCTCCAGTTCATCCTCGACCATTACCAGGATCGGGAGGTGTAACGGTATTTACAAATACCAGCTCTCAAAGTGTTGGATTATTTCAGCAGTTAACTCAACCTTGATAACTGCCCTCAATCTCGGTCAAAATGCCTTTACAAGCCAATCTAATTCGCTCTAAAACAATCTCATCATCGATAAAAATTGCCTCTAATTTATCGAATGCAGACATCACATATCCTAATTCTAATTCTTTAGCCGATGCGCTAGAATGCGGTGTCTGCATAGCAATTGCCGACGATCTAGCTTCTTTTGCGAGCGAAGTTAACGCCTGAATGTCTTTGTAACTTATGTTCTCTTCAGAACGTGCTACAGCCTCCTGAATGCCGATTAAAGCCTCTGCCATCGAGCCAGCAACAAAAGCAATGATTTCGCTCGATTCTAGTCCTTTGTAGTCGTTTATGACCTGCCTGATACGATTTACTCTAGCACTTTCAGCGATTAAAGATTTTTGCCAGCGATGAACCGTATCAACCGATGCCTTGATATTTCGCTTATTTAAATACAGCATGATTGCTGTAGCACCATTGGCGGGATGCAGGGCAAAATCGATCGCGTCTTGTCGATCGTCAGCACTCCAATCGGCTAATGCTAATTCGATTTTATTGCTTCCCGCTGCTGCTTTGGGCATACCTAAAAATTCATCTTAAATCCATCAACCGCTCGATTAAAATCATCGCGTCTGAGTCTATTTTCCTGTCCGATTTGAGCTTGTTGCATCGATTTTTGAGTATCTAACTGCATTCCCAATCGGTCTTTTTGAGCTACGTTTGACTGGTCGGCTTCAGCCATTCGATACTGATTGGCAGAACCCCACGCCTTAATTTGATTGCTCAAATCGTAATCGCCAGATTGCTTTTTGCGCTCGAAATCAGACATTTCTGCTTCCTTATCGCGACTGCTCGTCACGCCGGAATTAAAATTATCTAACTTCTGCTGAGCTTTGCGTCTGGCTAACTCGATATTACTTAATTCTACCGCATTTTGAGCATCGGACAAATCGGATGCAGATTTAGCAGACTTTGCATCTAGTTCTAATTGCTGATTCTTTAAAATCCGCCCCAATCTATCTGTTTCCGCTTGGTCTGCGGTTAAAGATACCTCGCCGCGCATCATGCCAGGACTAAATCCAAATGCCATACTACCAATACCCTCCAAATTGCTGATTATTGCCTAATATTGCCGATGAGATTTGCGCCTTAGCTGCAATTGATGCTCGTTCCGTTGCTGCTTTTGATTCCGCCATCTGTGTCTGTTGAGACAGTCTAGCAATTTTCTCATTCGATTCGATATTGCTATTCGCATTGGCATTACCAGCCGCTAATCCAGCTCTCTGTAAAAATGATTCTTGAGTACGATTTTTATCACCTTCAGTAGCAATTGTCGCTCGATCTGATGCCTTATCATCCGGCATCCCCGATTTCACTCCCGCATCGAGCATTTTAGATTGCAAGTTGCGGGCGAGATCTCGATCCGCCATTTCATTGGTTAAATTAGCCGCAGATTTAGCCGCTAAATTCGTCCTAGTTGCCTGATTATCGGCAGCTCTCTCGCTTGCCGCCGCCGCCGCATCGGCCCACTTCTGATAGTTGGCAAAACTACGCCGATTCCGCAATCGATCGATATTCTCGCGATCGATTGCGCCAGGACTGTAATCGGATGAGCCGCTATTAAAAGCCATATGGCGGTTTGAGTATAACTACTTATATCTTAAAATTATATCAGATCCGAATCGAGATTTTGAGGGTAAAAAATCTCTAGGCATTTTCAGAGGTGATATCGTCTGTGATTTCCGTCACATCAGGAACAAAAAAAGGGTATGTGATGCGGGTCACAGCTACGAGTAATTACCTACGTGCATCTACCTACGCAACATTACTTAAGCACAAATGCGGATAAGTTACTGAAATTAAGAACAATGACAATGAAAGACAAGGATATAGTTGTTTGGTTTAGTTGCGGTGCTGCGAGTGCTGTTGCCGCTAAATTGACACTGGACTATTACGGTCGAGATAATCGGGTTATTGACGACAATAACCCGATTAAAGAAGAGGATAAAGATAATAGACGGTTTCTCAGGGATGTACAAAAATGGTTGGGAGTGAAAATCCAATTCGCCGTCAATTCTAAATTTAATAAAGCATCAGCAGAGGAAGTGTGGAAGCAACGAAAAGCAATGGCATTTACATGGGGTGCCCCGTGTACTCAGGAACTCAAGAAAAAAGCGCGCGAACAATGGGAGCGGGAGCGTAATAACAACTGTGACTATACTGTATTGGGATTTACCTACGATGAAAAAGATCGAGCAGATTTATTCACAGATCGCGAGCCGCTTGTTAATTTGTTACCGATTTTAGTTGACAAGAAAATAACTAAACAAGACTGCTTTCAGATCCTCGCTCATGCTGGTATTGAGATTCCCAGAGTGTATCGAATGGGATTTCCTAATGCAAACTGTATTGGATGCTGTAAGGCAACTAGTCCAACTTACTGGAATCTAGTTAGAAAAGAATACCCGCAAGTATTTGACGATCGAATGAAGTTGAGCAGAGAGTTGAATCGTCCGCTGGTACGGATAAAAGGAGAATTAAGATTCTTAGATGAATTATCGCCAGACGATCGGGGCAATCACCTCGAACGATTTGATTTTGAGTGCGGGCTGTTTTGCCCGACCACTTTACTGTAATCCACCTAATTATCAGCCATGCACATTCAGATCGATCCAGTAGCAAAGCCACGGATGACGCGATCGGATAAATGGAATCAGAGAGATTGCGTAATGAGATACCGATCCTATTGCGATGCCCTGCGCGCAGCCTGGGGAGATCGGGAAGTACCGGACGCGATCGATATCGTGTTTTACATGCCCATGCCCGCATCCTGGAGCCAGAAGAAACGCGATCGAATGAATGGTTTGCCCTGTCAATCTAAACCAGACATCGATAATCTGATCAAAGCATTTTTTGATGCGCTATTAAAAGATGATGCCCGCATCTGGAGTGTGCGGGCATCAAAAGCGTGGAGTATTGACGGTGGAATTGAAGTTAGTTAGATGTGTCGGACTCAACAAATCCACGCCGCTACCTCTCCATCAGGCTTAAGAACCACAACCGGCTCTCTCGTTGCATATGGATGGGGTAGCCTGCAAAACGCACGGGATGGAGTCGAACCACCGACCTCTAGGTTATGAGCCTAGCGAGCTACCAAACTGCTCTACCCTGCGAAGTAATTATAGTCAATATCCTAAGATATCGAGTATAATTAGTTGTACCACAAATTATTAAATATATGGTTATGGTAACAGGTTATCGGACAAATAGCAACAATAGCAAAATCCGCTACAGCGAGCGCAGCAATAACGGCGATTGTCCCATCTGCCATACCCGCAACAGTCGATGTGTGGAGTGGAATGGGGTAAACCACTGCAAGAGTACGTCCCCTAACGATACAATCGCAGGATGGAAAAACCTCAAAGGCACCCTAACGGGTACCGGATGTTCGATGTGGGTGCCAGAGACACCATTCGAGAAATACACTCCAGAGGAAAGAGCAGAATGGGGACGCAAGAAGCGCGAAGCCGAGCGGGAACGGGAGCGGGCAAATAAGGCGCGGCGGGCGCGGGCATCGACTCCAGAGATTGTCGATCGCGAGTATCGACAGAATTATTTAGACAATCCAATCAGCAGCATCCACCGCCAGCGGTTTATCGATCGCGGGCTTTCTGATGCGGATATCGAGCGTATAACTGCTTATACCGTAGGCAATAAATTAATCTTGCCGATCCCTAATTATGAGGGATTGCTAGTTGGGGCACAAATTAAAATTGAGGGGCAATCCGGCTATATCTGGGATCGAACTGGCAATAGCAGAACTAAAAAACATGACGAGCTACCGATTGCGGTTTGGGGCAATCGTGCCAATCCGGATCGGATCTTGTTTGTTGAAGGCGTAACCTTTAAACCTTATATAACTAGCCTGCGATATCCGAGCGATTTAGTAATCGGTGCATCTGGTGGGAACTTTAGCGGTAGTAGCAGACAGATTGGTGAGATTTTAGCCAATCATCCCGGCTGCGAGCTGGTACTCTATCCCGATGCGGGGGCGAGTTTCAACCGCAATATCAGATCCCAATATTATGGCTTGCGCGATCTTGCGGGCGATAGTCTGTGCGTCGCATGGTGGAATCAGTACGATAAATCCGATGGCGATATCGATGAGATTGACGTTAATACTACTGAGATTAAATATCTAGAGTGGTATCGGTACGCCAGAATCCTAGACAATGGCACAAATTATATTACCCTCAACAAGTCGCGCATCAGGCCGGACGAGTTGAGATCCGAGCGGTATTTAGATACTATCTGGGTACCTGACGGCGGGACGATGCTATTCGTATCATCGCCGATGGGGACGGGTAAGACCGAACAATTAAAGGATTTATGCGACCGCTGGGAGCGAGTACATCCCGACGGTCGGATATTGCTGGTATCCTATCGAAACGGATTGTTAGACCAGACTAGCAATCGACTGGGCATCGACAGTTACCGCACGGGACACGGATATGCGGATGCTTATATTAATAGTGCTAAGCAAATTGCTATCGTAGCCGATAGCTCGATCCGACTCAATTTGGATGATGTGCCGGATGGGACGCTACTGATATTGGATGAGGCGGAGGCGGTATTAAATCACATCGCTGGTGGTGAGACGACTAAATCTAGATATGCAGCCGTACAGAGCCACTTTAGCAGCCTAGTCCGCCGCATCGTGAGTACTGGCGGCGCGGTAGTCGCATTGCAGGATAATCTCACCGACATCGCGATTGAGGGATTGTGTGCGATGGGTGGGGATATCGTCAAGCGTAAGATTATAAAAAATCAGCATCAGATATTTAACTGGGATGTCTCGATCGCGGATGGATCGTCGCATGATTTTTCCGAGTTGTTGCTATCGCGGCTCAAAAATGGCGAGCGGATCGTACTGCCCACCACTTCGCAAAAATATGGCGAGAAAATAGAGCGGTTGGTATCGATGGCAATGCCCGAGTTAATGGGCAAGATCGATCGGGTAGATAGTAAAACACTGATAGAGCAGCGCGAGTTAATCGCCAATCCGGTCGAAGCTTTGCAGGCTAGAGGTACGCAATTACTGATACTATCCCCAACTATCGAATCGGGGTTTAGCGTCGATGACAAGCATTTAGATCGCCCGCTATTCGATCGCGTGATGATGTACGCGCCTAACTTGGATGCGCGTACACATATGCAGATGCTAGGTCGGTATCGATCGAATTGCCCGCGTGATATCTTTATTAGAAAGCGCGGATGCGATACTAAAAACGCGCCTCTAACGGTTGATGGACTTAAGAAGCAATTAAAAACTACTGCCAATCAAACGTCGCTAGCTCAAGGATTCGGGCGGATCGAAAACTCCCCTGTCGGCGAGTTGTGGAACGATCTGTATGCGAAGTTTGTAGCAAGAGCCAATCTATGTAAGAATAACGCACTCTATTACCTCCGACACGATTTAATCGAAGCGGGGCATAATGTTCGGATTGTCGATTGGCGTGAGTTGGCAAGCGAGTATCGATCTGATAATAATATCGATCTCAGTCTCGATATTAAATCGGCGATGGGCGATATCGAAAAGATCCTGAATATAGAGGAAGCCACGGCACTAGCCGAAGCAGATGGCACTAAAATGAGCCTGTTGCAGGCTCAAATTACCATGTCCCGATCCGATAGCACTCAAGAGCAGCGGACGGTAGCATCCAAGACATTGCTGCATCACGAGCTGCCAGGGATACAACTAGGATTCGACCTAATCCATGATGTTGTGGTAGTGGACCGCAAAAAGTTTATCCGCCAATGCGAACTAGCATACATCCTTGACGTTCCCGAACTAGCACACGCGATCGACCGGATTAATATTATCGAACAGCACAATGGTGCGCATATCCTCTACAATCGCGTCAGCAAGTGCGAGCAGAAGTATAACCTCCTGTATCCAATTTGGCGCGATTTACAGGCGATTGGCGATGGGCGAGAGTATATGGCTGAGGATGAGCTAATTATCTCGACTGCTGCTTATTGCCGCAAAAAATCGAGTGATTTCTTTCGGCTTTTTGGGATCAATTGTTCGGGTGGAACGATCGGTAGCAACGGAAGCCAGAGAAACACCGATATCACGATCGTCAATAAGATACTCACAACAATTGGTAAACAGTCTGGACGCATCCGTCAAATCGGCTCCAAAAAGGATCGTAAGTCGGTTTACGCAGCATCCGACCGACTCGCCTATCGAGATATCATCACGACCGCTATAGCCACCAAGCACGCTCAAACCATCGAACGCTCGCAAGCCATGCAGGTACCGGATTTGAGTGCGAGACACGTCGTTTTTAGTAATAAAGATACTCTTATACTAAAAACGACGTGTCTCGATAATAAATTCACATCTGAAACGGCTACAACTCAGTCAGAGTGGGATCTTTTCGTATGTGAGGTGCGAGCCTGGATGCGTGAGAATATGAGCATCGCCCATACGCTAGTAACGACATATTCACCAGATGTTATCGCCGCTCTGCTAAATAGCTCGATCGAACCTGAATTAAAAGCTAAATTGACCGAGCGAGCGAGTTAATTTGAGTACAAAAGCGGATGATTTTAAGGTATAAGAGATGATACCTTAGATTTGTAGCGCAAATATTTTCTAATAGCGATGGTTGCTACCCAAAACAACGCAAACCAATGACTAAAACTAAAGAGACTTTGACGACCGAAGCAGTGATTAAAGATAAATTTGCTAGCGATGAATACATCGACAACAATCGACCGTTGCCGCGAATTCAACCACTCAGAGGGGAATCCGGTGCTGATGCGTGTGGCTATTTTATTAGTGCTGCTAACATGGCTGCTGCTGGCTGGATCGACTTCGATCCAGATCGAATCGTTAGCTATGAGTTTAATTCCGGCTCGACTGAGGAGGGGATTTTAATTAAAGAGCCGCGCATGGTAGTCGTTGAAAAAACGCCATTATTTGCTATCGATCGCGCTGCATCTACAAAAGCCGAACGAATGGTATGTGCTGACATTTATCGCAAATCCGAACACAGCGATCGATCTAGATATGGATGCGCCAGAATTTATAATGTTCTGCTGCTAGATGCATCCAATCAGTTATTACATGAAACGCCGCTAGTATATCTAGCAAAGGGAGCTAACTTAGCTAGCTTTGCGTTCCATTGGCAGCAGCTAACCGACGAGGTGACTAAATGCCACGCGACTGCAAACAGTATTCCCGCTCGCCCTAGAGATGCCCGATTTAAATCCCTCTGCGTGTTCCAGTTTACGGTCAAGCGCGAGTTGGCTGGAAATAATGCTAAATCGCCTGCCTGTAAAGTTCGCTCCCATGTAGAACCGAGTCAGGACAATTGGGAAAGGTTCTTTCTAGGTCGCAATGACGGCATGACAAATAAGGTATTCGATCTACTGTTGCCAACTCAATCGTTAGCATTGCCACAAAGCTCTCAACCGTCACTATTGCCACAAAGCTCTCAAGCGTTAGCCCTACCACCTGGCGAATTAGAAGGGGAGATCGAATATGCCTAGATCCGAATATGCTCCTGGGATTTCAGTCTTTGTTGTGGATATTGCCAATAGTGGATGCGAGAATAGCAAGCGGATTACAGGAGTGACGGTTGGCGAATACTACCAGAAACCTAATAAGGCTTATTACTGTAACGTCCGACTAGATCCCGCTTCCGCAATTAAATTAGGCATCACCGAACGCGAATACCCGATAACTCGCCTCAATCGAATCAAACAGCAATCGCCAATCGAGCCATCATGATAGACGATCGATACCAAAAACAGATAGAGCTAGCCAACCGCCGCAGGCTGGAGCGGATCGAACGCGAAGCCGCTGCCAAACGTTTATCCGCCGAAATAGCCAAAACTCGCAGCGACAGAAAAAAATACAAAACACCCTAAAATACCCGAATCCCTGTGATGTCCCTCACACCATAGGGATTTTTTACTAGTTATAACTGGTGCATGAGTGTAAGAGGTTATACCAAAAATACGCTAAAGCGGCAAGCATAGTAAGTCGAACTACCGCTTTTGATAATTCACCAATACAACTAACAAATTAACGCCATGAAATTTATCTCAGCCTTCTTCGATAATCGTTCTTACTGCCAGAAATTGGCCAACGAGCGCGGATTTACATTAGTTGGCTGCGGCTCTATCTGGATCGCTCTAGACGATAATGACGCGATTGTGGCTGAGAGTTTTAGCGCAATTGACTGTATTTCTAAAGCACTGTGCAAACGATAAATTATGCATAGAAACATATCTATTAAAGCTGCCAAGAAACGGTTGATATTTAATCAACCCGTATACGGCGAGATCGGTAACACTCGATTCAGAATCGTTCGTATCGGCACTAAATATATAACAGCGATTGGCGGTCAGGTGCTATCAATTGATGGAGTCAAGCTTTATGCATAACATGTACCCTTGGATCTCCCATGCCAACCATTGGATGGAGCTAGAGCCAAACCTCAAGACCGATTTTAATTGCGCTCTTAAAATTGAGTGCGAGCTATCTGGCATCGACTGGACTCTAGGCGATCGCCTACATCCCCAGATGATGAATACTTTTTGCTATCACTGGTTAGCTGAAAAAGGCTATCACGAACTAAGAAGAGAGCGAAAAGAGGATCGATTTGTTGACATTAGATCGGGATATTAATCATGCCAATTTTATTACTAGTATTAATGCCATTTGCCCTAGCCTTTATGTCGGCTACTATCGTACTTTGTACCGTCGATCTTGCCTATGCCGACGATGAGCCGTTGCATTATATCCCTTCAAACGGTGACATCGATCGCACCGACTAATTTTGCCATTAGTTATAACTAGGGTATAAGGCGTTATATCAAGGACAAAACAATGAGAAAATTTGAAACACTGACCGAAGCTAAAGAGTACAAAGCTAAAAATGTAGTGGGAACTATATTGATGGGCGATGACGGTAGATTCTGGGTATGTTCTGGAAGTGTTGCATACAGCCTGATTCGCCAAGGTTATGAGGTAGCGATCTAATGTTAATTCTCAGACCCTACCAACAAGATCTAATCTCCAGAATCTATCAGTCTTGGGAATCCGGCAACCGCAAGGTAATGGCGCAGTTAGCCACGGGCGGCGGCAAGACTATCGTATTGAGTGCGATCGTCAATCTATCGATTAAATCTAATCTCAAATGCTTGGTATTGGCGCATAGAGAAGAGTTGATCGACCAGGCGGTGGATAAGTTAGAGATGATTACTAACGAGCCTGTAGGTGTGATTAAGTCGGGGATTAAGAGCCAATACGATCGAGACATTCAAGTCGGATCGGTACAGAGCATGGGCAGACGGCTGAATGGATGCCCAGAGTTCGATTTGATTATTATCGATGAGGCGCATCACGCTACCAGCAAGAGCTATTCCACTGTACTCGATCGCTATCCCAATGCGCGGGTATTAGGTGTAACCGCTACACCAATCCGCTTAGATGGGAAAGGATTTAGAGGAGTATTCGACGATTTGATTTGTGGGATTACCGTATCCGAATTAATGGATCTGGGCAGCCTCAGCCGCTACGAGTACTATGGCGTAGCCAAACAGATGAGCGTGGCGGGATTGACTAAAAGGGGCGGTGACTACAAAGCCGAAGCCATTGCCGAAGCCAATCCTAGTGATGTGGTAGCCAATCAGGTAATCGAGTGCTATCAACAGCATCTAGCAGGCAAACAGGCGGTAGTGTTTGCCGTATCCTGCGAGCAATCCGATACCATCGCCCGCTACCTCCGTGCTGCTGGCATCACCGCCCATCACCTAGATGGCACCACGGATACATCCGAGCGGCGTAGTGCGATGGAGCTATTCAGAAATAGAGAGATTCAGGTACTCACCAACTGCGCTCTATTCGACGAGGGGTTAGATATCCCATCTCTAGATGGTGTCATCCTCGCCCGCCCGACTGCTAGCCTATCTCGCTACCTCCAGATGGTGGGCAGAGCCTTACGCCCCTGTGAGGGCAAAGATAGAGCGATAGTTGTCGATTTGGCTGGCAATTACGAGCGATTGGGAATGCCGGACGATCTGCGCGTATGGAGCCTAGATGGTGTCGAGCGCAAGCAAAAAGAGCGTACTAAATACGTTCGGAACGAGAAGACCGATTTAGTTGAAGAGCGGATTGTAGACATCGCACCTACTGGTACTAAATTTATCAAGATCGCAGGCAAGTCGATCGCCCGCACTCCCGAGCTAGAATCGGCGATGGCTAGTATCGACGCGATTGTGGCTGAAGGTGCATCGCGTGGTTACAAGTCTCAGTGGTGCGTATACCGCCTAATGGATCTAGCTATCAAGCAATACTTGCCGCCTGAAGCCTGGAATTATATCGGCGCGAAGCTCGGATACCATCACAAATGGGCGAGTTACAAAATCGAGGAATTTAGCAACAAATCTACACAGGCATCTGCGTAATTTAGCTGACGATCTCTAGAGTATAAGATCTTATACTCTAGAGACTGAGACGAATAATTGGTGCGTGCATATTTATCGGCAATCGAGACAACCATAGAAAACACAAGTGAAAAAAGCAGCAATATCAACGCATTCAAATATTAATTACAGTGAATTTTTGCAGCAAAAATCTAGATCGATCCAACCATCCGGATTCGCAACTACAGCACTAAACCGCCATCTATTCGACTTTCAGCGCGACATAGTTCGATGGGCATTGTATCGGGGTAAGGCTGCAATATTTGCAGGCTGTGGACTGGGTAAAAGCTTGATGCAATTGGCATGGGCGGATAAGGTAATCGACCGTACCATACAGCCAGTATTGGTACTGACCCCGCTAGCAGTGGGCAAACAGACTGAAGCCGAAGCAATTAAATTTGATATTTCTGCCCGCTTTACTAAAGACGGGATCGTTAAAGATAGCGATCGAGTTGTGATTACCAATTACGAATCTCTGCACAAATTCGATTCCAATTTATTCGCCGGCATCGTATTAGATGAAAGCTCGATTCTTAAATCCTATTCATCTGCTACTCGCAACCAGATTATCGAGGCATTTGCCAAGACCCCATACAAATTAGCCTGCACCGCCACGCCATCGCCTAACGATTATATGGAATTGGGCAACCATGCCGAATTTCTAGGCGCGATGAGCCGTGTAGAGATGCTAGCCACCTATTTTACTCATGATGGCGGAGATACATCCAAATGGCGATTAAAAGGGCACGCTAAGGGCGAATTCTGGCAGTGGGTATCGCAATGGGCGATGACTATCGAACGTCCATCCGATTTAGGGTATCCGAATGAAGGCTACGATCTGCCCGAACTCAAGTATCACGATATCGTTATCGATCGCCAGCTTATGCCAGATGATGGGCAATTATTCAAGCTAGAAGCGGGCGATCTAATGGAACGCCGCCGCGCTCGTAGAGAATCGATTGCCGATCGAGTTGGTGCATGTGCTGAACTGGTTAATAACTCACCCGAACAATGGCTGATATGGTGCGATTTAAATGACGAGGGCGATGCATTGGAAAAAGCGATTCCCGATGCGGTGCAGGTAGCAGGTAAGCACAGCGATGAATTTAAAGAGACTGCAATGGCTGATTTCGTGTCGGGATCTACCAGGGTATTAGTCAGCAAATCATCGATCTGTGGCTTTGGGATGAACTTCCAGAACTGCCACAATATCGCATTCGTAGGCTTATCCGACAGCTATGAATCGCTACATCAAGCAATTAGAAGATGCTGGCGATTTGGGCAAAAAGAATCGGTAAACGTATACATCATCACCGCTAGTTCAGAGGGCGCAGTACTTAAAAACATCAGACGAAAAGAGGCAATCGCAAACGAAATGACCGAACAAACCAAACAATACATTACCACCAATTTGCATGCTAAATTGGACGACAAAAAAACCGAATATACGACCGATAAAACTAGCGGTAATGGCTGGGATTTGTATCTAGGTGATTGTGTAGATGTTGCCAGTCACCTCGAATCCGATTCGATCGATTATTCGATTTTCTCCCCGCCATTTAGCTCGCTCTACACCTATTCTGCTAGCGATCGAGATATGGGTAATAGTGCTAGCGACGATGAATTTTACAAGCATTTTCAATTCCTAATCGGGCAACTATATCGGATTATCAAGCCAGGGCGATTGGTGAGTTTTCACTGCATGAATTTACCCATGAGCAAGCAACACGACGGCGCGATTGGCTTAAAGGATTTCAGAGGCGAATTAATCAAAGCATTTCAAGCGGAAGGGTTTATCTACCATTCAGAAGTTGTCATCTGGAAAGATCCGGTGATTGCAATGCAGCGAACTAAAGCACTGGGATTGCTACACAAGCAGCTAGAAAAGGATTCGGCAATGTCTCGTCAGGGTATTCCAGACTATCTGGTGACGATGCGCAAGCCAGGAACTAACAGCAATCCGATTGCGGGTAAACTTAATTATTTTGTTGGCGAATCAGATCGTAACTTTCCATCCGAGCCAATTGACAATATCGACAAAAAAACATCAATCGATATCTGGCAGAGATACGCATCTCCTGTCTGGATGGATATCAATCCAAGCAATACCCTCCAAAAAGAATCAGCCAGAGAACATGCAGACGAACGCCATATCGCCCCGCTGCAATTAGATGTTATCGAGCGTTGTCTGCAGCTCTGGAGCAATCCCAACGATCTAATTTTTGACCCTTTCAATGGAATTGGCAGCACTGGAGCCGTTGCATTAAAAATGCAACGACGATACATAGCATCGGAGATTAAGGAGTCTTATTACTGTCAAGCTGTAAAAAATCTACAACTCGCAGAATCCACTCAGAATCAACTATCCCTATTTGCATGATTCCACTCAACATCAAACACATCGCTATCGCACTATTAACAGGCATCGCTATCGGTGCATTTATCCCTTCTGCGATAATCTCAAGCGAACACAATCGATATAAAGGTGTCACGCATGTGGACTAGGTTTATAGCCACTACCCAATGGCAAAGACATCAACAATCGATACCAGATTATCCACTAATGTTGATGCCCGCCGATATAGATGGAATGGCAGATAAAAAAGAAAATAAGCAGCTAACTCGACTCCAAAAGCTACAAATAACCAGGAAGCATAAAAAGTGAAGATTAATGTATCATCTAAAAACTTAAAAAAGGCAGTTGACTCGATTAAACCTTGTATTGCAACTAAGCCACTAATGCCAGTTTTGGCAGGGATTAAGATCGAGTGTGTCGAGCCAGATAACTTGGTCTTAACCGCTTATAATTTAGCCGAAGGTTTGCAAGTTACCTGCGAAGCTGAATGCAGTGCCATCGGATCGTTTGTCATTCTTGAGAAGGATTTATCTAGTCTATTAGATAAGCTAAAAGGCGATTTAGAGATTATTATCTATGACAACAAAGCAACATTTAGTACCGACAAGAGTGATGTAGAATTCCAGACATTGGATGCCACCGAGTATCCAGATCTGATGTTTAAAATCGATGAGCCTATCGGATCTCGATTGTTAGCTAATTCATTCGGGCGAGCGGTCGATGCTTGCTCTGTATCCGTATCCAAGGATGAAACAAAGCCATTATTACAGGGGATTAATATTAAAGCTGACTCGGCAACTAAAACAGCAACACTAGCTAGTACCGATGGGCATCGGCTAACAGTTTGCAAATTCGACTGTGAATGGGATATCGATCCGGTAACATTACCCGCTAAATTCCTAAGCAAATTGCCCGACACCATTGCCGAAGAGATTCGGATGTCGATTGGCATTAATGAGGCATTGTTCGTTACCGACGACAGCATATCGGCTACGTGTCGAGTTTATGAGGGTAAATATCCCGATTACGAATCGATCTTACCCAAATCTGCATCGCGCACGCTGACAGTCGATCGACTAGAATTGCTCGAATTACTGTCGATTGCTGAGGTAGCGATCGCCAACAACGTAGTACAGTTATCGTTAAAACAAAACACATTAACCGTATCATCCGACCGCGATGCAGCCAAGGCGATATCGACAATGGAATGCGTATTAAACGGGTTGCCTTTAAACATCGGATTCAACCTCAAATACCTTCAGCAAGGATTGAAAATGTTTGATGATGAAAAAGTAACTCTTAACATCAATGGCGCACTAGAGCCAGTAACGATCGTCTCATCGGACGGCTTTTTACTATACCTAATGATGCCCATTCAGATTAGAAATTAAACAACAATGACTAAACCTTATTATCAAACACCATCCCCGATAGGCGCAAAAATCCTTAGCACACTTGAAATCCTCGAATACGAATACAAAGAAGATTGCATACATACAATCTGGCATCTAGAATCGGATCGCAAATGGAATTTTAATTTGCTTAACGCGGTTAAATACCTCTGGCGTGCAGGACAAAAAGATCCCGACCCGAGACAAGACCTTACTAAAGCAGTCGAATACCTAGAATGGGAAAAAACAAGACTAGAAAATGTTCTAGCACACGAAAAAAGCTACATCTACACTCGAATTGGTAACGATCTTAAATTGAAATTGCAGCTAGCGATCGATGTATGTAACTTTACGATAGAGGAATACACCAAAGACAAGGAAGTCGAGTTAAAACTCGAAGAGGATGAGAAAAGATATGGCAAATACATCTAAAATATCAGCAACTATCATCTGCGACTCAATCGGGCAAGAATCGGGAGTAAGATTGACAACATTTCAGGTGAGAGTACCCAAGTTTTTATTACAGGAGATTGCCCGTCATCGGGTGTTGTCGCTTTCGTTTAATAGTTCCCGTGCTATTCCTGCTAAGGTGATGAGAACGCGAGTATGGAAAGATCCATGCGAACCGATTGCATGGAGTGCAAACAGACCTGGTATGTCAGCAAATAAAGAGCTGACTGGATGGCGATTAATAGCAGCTAAATTTGTCTGGCGATCGATTACCAAAATAGTACTAGTCGGTCACTGGATGCTAGACAAGATCGGATTGCACAAGCAGCATGTAAACCGCAAATTAGAGGGTGATGCTTGGGTTGATGGGATAATGTCTGCAACTGAGTGGGATAATTTATTTAAGTTGCGAATCCACCCAGATGCACAGCCGGAATTTGATAAATTGGCATCTCAAATGTATCAAGCGTTAATCGACTCGACTCCAGATATTTTAGAACCTGGAGACTGGCACTTACCATATATCAGTGCTGACGATTATCCCGATACGATCGACAACTATAAAAGGCTTTCAGCTAGTCGATGCGCGCGGGTAAGTTATGGATTGAAACCATTCGAGCGCGATGCAGATTTGGTGAGAGCGGATAAATTATTACAAGCCAGTCCGCCCCATCTATCACCATTCGAGCATGTAGCAGAATGCGTTAGTAGTAGATACTATCAATCGGGTAATTTTCGATCGTGGAAACAATTTAGAAAGGAAATAGAAAAATGTTAGATAAATCGCTTACGGCACCATTAGTTTACAATCGCACCTATTCGCGTCGCACGCCATCAGGACGACGCGAGCTATGGATCGAGACAGTCGATCGCATTATGAAAGGATTGGCGGAATTGGGAAAATTAACGATTGCCGAAATCGAATTAATCCGCTCTCACCATTTGGATATGACCTCATTAACTAGCGGTCGCTGGCTCTGGATAGGCGGTACAGAATGGGTATCTAAGCCAGAAAATTATCAGGGCGCGTATAACTGCTCTAATATCGTTATCGACTCATTCGATCGAATGGGGCTTGCCCTGGATCTACTCATGCAAGGATGCGGCGTAGGGACGATTATCGAGACAGATGTTATAGATAAATTGCCTGTTATTACTACTCAAATCAATCTTTCAATAACTGGCAAACCTGGGATTCAAAACGAACTAGGGATGTCATCGTTTCAAAATACTGAGATTACTATTTGCCGAGGTTTGACTGTTATTACAGTTGGAGATTCTCGCAAAGGATGGGTAGATGCGTACAAAGAGCTGTTAAAATGCTCTGCTCATAATAGTTATTATGAATTAGAGACCAACGTAACGATCGATCTCTCCCACGTCCGCGCTGCTGGCACGCCTATTAAGGGATTTGGTGGCGTATCCAATCCATCGGGATTAAAACACATGCTCGAGCGGATGGTGGAGATTTTAAATGGCGCAGTCGGACGCAAATTAAATAGCCTAGAAGTTTGCTTGTTATTGGATGAGCCAGCTCTAGCGGTAGTAGCTGGCAACGTGCGCAGATCTGCCAATATCCGTCAATTTAGTAGCGACGATAAATTAGTCCTAACCGCCAAGGATGGATTGTGGGCAGTAGATGAGGATGGCAAGTGGCATATCGACCCTAAACGCGATGCCCTACGCATGAGTAACCATACTCGCGTTTTCCACCAAAAACCGACGCTAGATGAGTGTATCGAAGCGGTACGCAAGCAATATCGGTCTGGTGAGGGAGCCATCCAATGGGCGGGCGAATCGGTGATGCGTGCCAATGTCGATTTATTAGATACGCCATCCAAAAAATCTATCTTTTTGCAAGAATATGAAGTATCGAGAATCGATGCTCGTAACTATCTAGAGTTTTTACTCGATAACTCATCGATAGAATCAACAAACGTACAGAAAGAATTAGACCATCGGATGATGCGATATGGCACTAATCCTTGTGGCGAGATTATTCTCAACGATAATTTTTGTGTGTCGGGAGATACGCAGTTAATCACCAAGGATTCTATTGTTGATATTAAGTCGTCTGTTGGTAAAAGTATTGAAATATGGAATGGTAAAAGATGGAGTTCTGTCGTCCCTTTTCAAACTAATACCAATCAAAAGCTATATCGAATTACGTTTGGAGATGGCACGTATTTAGATACAACCGAGTATCATCGATTTTTTGTCAAAGATCGATTCGGATCTGAATATAAAGAAGTATTGGCTAAAGATTTAATGACATTTAGCAAATACTCAATCCATACCGAACCATTTGAGATTGAATATGCTGACGGGATTGAGATAGATTGCAAATATGCTTATGCTGTTGGCTTTGCTGTTGGCGATGGAACAGCAGATGGACGAAGCAAAAAAGTGCGAATACCCCTTTATGGCAAAAAACAAGATATAGATATATTGGGTCGGCGAAGATCTAAGCGAGAAGCATCAGGCAATACAACAGTTCAAGATGTTGTTGACTTTGATTTTTCTCTGGAGTTCATCCAGTCTCTAAAGACAAATGCTGATGCTATAAATTTAATTGCGTCATGGAGCCGTGAGTCGATAATCCATTTTATCGCTGGCTTGGCAGACGCAGATGGATCGAATACCGCTGGCAATGGCATCCGGATTTATATATCCGATCGAGAACGCGCTTATCGAATCCAGTTATTATTAACAAAATGTGGGATTCGGAGTAGCTTGAATTTAATGGCTACTAAAGGTGCTGCGACTAATTTTGGTATCAGAAAACAAGATCTTTATTATCTGCAAATTAGCAACTGCATCGAACTACCTTGTCAGCGATTGGATGTTAGCAAAGGTGACAAGCCTAATCGCAAAGGCAAATGGCAGATAATTCGCGCTGTCGAGGAGCTACCTGGATTACACGACACGTTTTGTTTTAATGAGCCAGAGTTTCACAAAGGTGTATTCGGAAATACCCTGACTGGTAATTGCAATTTATCTGAGGTGCATTTAAACCTACTCGATCCCCTCGATACGTTATCTCAATCACGCGCATTTAAAGCCGCTGCTATTAGTGCTTGCGCGCTATTGCATCATCAATTTATCGATGAGAAAATGCAATATTCACGAGAAATAGATCCGATTGTCGGAGTATCATTTACCGGATTATTCGACTTTTTTGTTAATCTGTTTGGTGTAGACTGGCTCAAATGGTGGGAAGCGGGACGACCGGATAAATGGAGTGCAGGAGATAACGATTATCTACCATTATCATGCATCGATGAGGCTGATTATTTTCGCATTACCGAGCGGCATTATTTATCAAACTGGCGATTGACTGTCGAATCTACAGTTGCCGAATATTGCGAACGCCACAATCTCAAGCGTCCCAATCGCTGTACTACCGTTCAGCCAGCGGGAACCAAATCTCTGCTAACTGGTGCATCCCCTGGCTGGCATCCCCCTAAAGCCCAGCGATTCATCCGCCGGATTACCTTCCGCCGCGAAGATCCGGTAGCTCTAGCCGCTCTAGATTATGGTTATAGTGTCATCCCATCCCAATCGGACAAGGACGAGCATGGCAATCTGCTAGACGATCCGTTCGATCCGCGCTGTACTGAATGGCTGGTAGAAGTGCCGATCGAAGTGCCATGGGCAAACCTAGAGGGCGCGGATGCGATCGATGTCAACCGGTTTAGTGCTGCCGCTCAATTTGATTTTTACATGCAAATCCAGCAGTGGTATACAGCCCACAGCACTAGCGCGACAATCGAATTCAGAGAGCATGAAATCGAAGCTCTAGGCGAAGCTATCTATCGGGCGATACTAGCCGATGAAGGATACATCTCAGCCGCCTTACTCGCCCGATTCGATGCGTCCGATGGGACATTCCCCCGATTACCATTCGAGCCAATCGACAAAGATACATACGATCGGCTGATTGACGAGATGATGGCACGCCGCATCGCCCCTAGCTTTGAAGATGCGCTAGCCAATCGGGATATGGCTGCGTTAGCGGTTGGATCGGATAATCTTACTGGGCCGATCGCTTGTGATTCTGATAAGTGCTTGATGCCAGACAGAACGAAATAGCTATGCATATTGCGATATAGGGTGAACTACAACAACAATCGAATGAATCCATACACTCACAGAACACGTCTAATTATTAAATATTGTCTTTTATGCGTTGAAGATAATATAGAAATTTGCGGCACCACTATACTTTCTTTCTGCCACGATAACGAAGCTTCGTTATACGCAAGAGAATTTGATGAATCGATTGAAGCGATGTTATTAACGCTAAAAAAACAATATTCGAGCTTAAAACTCGATCTAAAAAAAGACGAAAACAGTAACTACTTCTCTTTGGTTTCGTCGAATGGCAATCCGCTAAGATTTTCGGTATTCTCTGTAGTAAAAGAGTTTGTTACCGTCATTTAGCGTATAAGCTCTTAATAGTGACATGGATCGCGGTATAAGACCTTATACCGCGAATATAATGCGGAAACAACCAAGTAAAACAATGAACAAAATATCAAAACTGACACCAGATCGAGAGATTCTAATACCTCAGATCCATCAATATTGGCTAGATCGAGCCACATCGCCGATAGACAGAGATTTAGCATCAAACGCAATCTCTAATCTGTACAAATATATCAATCGACAACCGCCGTTGTTTATTTTTGCAGATTCGCCGCTAACTGGAATGCTGCTAATTGAGCTTTTGAAGGATTCGAGCCTGTATTCGAGTCTGGATTCGAGTCTGGATTCGAGTCTGGATTCGAGTCTGGATTCGAGTCTGGATTCGAGCCTGTATTCGAGCCTGCGTTCGAGCCTGCGTTCGAGCCTGTATTCGAGCCTGTATTCGAGCCTGTATTCGAGCCTGGGTTCGAGCCTGCGTTCGAGCCTGTATTCGAGCCTGAGTTCGGGTCTGGATTCGAGCCTGGGTTCGAGCCTGGATTCGAGTCTGGGTTCGAGTCTGCGTTCGAGCCTGGGTTTGAGCCTGGGTTCGAGTCTGCGTTCGAGTCTGGATTCGAGCCTGTATTCGAGCCTGGGTTCGAGTCTGGATTCGAGTCTGGATTCGAGCCTGGATTCGAGCCTGGATTCGAGACTGCGTTCGAGACTGGGTTCGAATCTGCGTTCGAGCCTGGGTTTGAGCCTGGGTTCGAGTCTGCGTTCGAGTCTGGATTCGAGCCTGTATTCGAGCCTGGGTTCGAGTCTGGATTCGAGTCTGGATTCGA
>JACCDU011118533.1_pt1 | contig 28265 bp, 22 predicted proteins | sample 7446081 | NCBI WGS metagenome assembly JACCDU01 (sample SAMN15323447, study PRJNA562643) | freshwater metagenome | isolation source: river surface water | place: USA:Blue River Watershed | collected 2017-08-17
ACTTTAACAACAGCCCTGTATTTAGAGTGCAGCCAGATGCAATCGCGAGTGGAAAAATTACGCCTCTTGCTTGGTTTGCTTCGGATAAATCATTGAGAAGTGGCTGGGCTTTCGGTCAAGCTTATTTACAAGATGGTGTAGCTGCTTTTGAAGCTAAAATAGGGAAAGGAAAATTATTTGTATACGGTCCTGAAATTACGTTTAGAGGACAAACACATAGTACTTATAAAATGTTGTTTAATCAATTATACAAATAGGTTTAATTAATTCAGTATTGTCTTGGGTACTAAGACAAATAAAAAAAGGAGCTACAAATTGTAGCTCCTTTTTTTATGATTTATTTCACATTGAAATTGAATCTTAGTATCAATTTTTATCCAAATGGCTGCTCAATTGAAATACTTTGCTTCGAAAAATAATGAGGCCCATCTTCTGCGATATACAAACAGTCTTCTAAACGTATTCCGAATTCACCCGGAATAGAAATAGTTGGCTCATTGCTAAAGCACATACCTACTGCCATTGGCGTTTTGTTGCCTTTCACAAAATTAGTCCACTCATGTCCTTCTAATCCAATACCATGACCGGTTCTATGTGGCAACCCTGGTAGTTTATAATTTTTATTAAACCCAGCTTTCTCAATTACTGCTCTTGCCGCAGCATCTACTACTTCACATGGGGCTCCAATTTTGATGGCTGCAAAAGCAGCGTTTTGTGCTTCTAATTCGAGATTCCAAACGTCGGTTTGTCTTTGTGTTGGTTTTCCTACTACAATCGTTCTTGTGATATCAGACGCATAACCTTCTACACTTGTTCCACCATCCACCATCACAATATCTCCTTCTTGTATCATTTGTGGCGTACTACTTCCATGTGGCAAAGCTGAATACTTTCCAACTTGTACAGAAGCTCCACCACTATAACCTAGCTTTCTAAATGCCGCACTAATATTGCCGCTAAATTCAGATTGAGACATACCTGGACGAATCGTTGCAAATGCTGCTTGGTATGCTTTAATCGTAATGTCACTTGAATATTGCATCAATGCTATTTCTGCTTTTGTTTTGTACATTCTACAGCCAGCAGTAACTGGAGTTGCATCAACTATATCAAAGCCGGCAGCTACTTTTTTCACCCCGTCAGCAATGAAAAAACGTACACGTTCTTCCATACCAATTCTTTTATGGGTAAAGCCTCTGTCTTTTACAATTGAAAAGATCAAGGCATACGGACTCTCGTGCTCTTCCCAACATCTTACCTCACTGCCAAAAACAGGATTCAAAATTTCCATCGCCCTATCTTCTTCAAACTTTGGACATACGTATGCGATTGCTCCCTTTGCAGGTATGACCACACCAAATGTTCTTTCACTTTGTCCCCAACGCATGCCAGTAAAATAAAAACAAGAAGCAGTGCCTTCTAAAAAGATGGCATCGATTTTTTCTTTAGCCATTATTTCTTGTGCCTTTGCAATTCTTTGCTTGCGCTCTTCTATTGTAATAGGCACTACACCTTCTTTCATTGGCGCTAAATCAAGGATTGATTTTGGCAATGCGCTATTGTTTTCTCCAGCAATTAATTTACTGCTTATACCCAATGCACCTGCAGATAAAAAAGCAGTGCTTAAAAATTTTCTTCGGTTCTGACTCATCTTAAACTTATTTAAATAATTAATTTTAATTCCAATTTAAAACCTATTGATTTCGATTACCAAGCTATACCATAGTCTTCTCCATGATTTGAGCTTCCACCCCACATTGAACCATGCTTCCAATCAAATAAGATAGCATTGATTGGTCCACTTGTGCGGTCATCAAAACTTAAACTATAACCTCTTGCTCTTAATTCTTTACGCACCCACTCAGACACATTATCATGTAACAATAAACTTCCAGCTCTTGGCTTTCTGTCTGCCACTTTCGTTCCACCTAATGAAAGCCAAAGTTGATTGGTATTGATATTCGCTGCTTCAGAAGCTTCTTGCACTGTCATACCAAACTCAACGATATTTAAAAAGAATTGCAATAAATTTTGATCTTGCGTATCACCTCCCTGAACACCAAATGCCATGAATGGCTTGCCGTCTTTCATCGCAATGCTAGGAGTCAATGTTACTCTCGGTCTTTTGCCAGGAGCCACTACATTGAATGGGTTTTGTGCAGAATCTAAAACAAAACTTTGCATACGTTGACTCATGCCCACTCCTGTATTACCCGCTATCGTTGCAGGTAACCAACCACCACTTGGTGTAATGGATACCACCCAGCCTTCTTTATCTGCAGCTTCTACAGTCGTTGTACCTCTCCATAAACGATCCATATAATCTGCATCAATAGGCAATTTATCATTCGGGCTTAAAGCAGCCACTGTTCTTAAATCATGCGCTGGCGCAAAACCTGTTTTAGATTTATTCGTATCGGTAGCAGGTTGAAAACCCTTTGCTTTTATTAAATCAAGGTAGGGGTTTGTTTTACCTTCAAATGGATAAGGATCTCCAGGACCCGCATTGCCATTATTCATTGACATATTAATTTCTCCAGCTCTTTGCTTTGCATAAGCTTTACTCAACAAGCCTTCCATTGGTTGGTTTTTAGAAAACTTAGGATCACCATAATAAAAATCACGATCTGCAAAACTCAAATTCATTGCTTGATAAATTGTATGAATATAATCCGTAGAATTATAGCCCATTTTTTTCAAGTCAAAATTTTCTACAATATTTAATGCTTGTAATAAAGAAGGCCCTTGTGTCCAGGCTTGTAATTTGTACACATCAATTCCTTTGTAGTTCACCATTGTTGGCGCTTCCTCTGTTGGTCTCCAATTTTTTAAATCCTCTTTAGTGATTAAACCGCCTTGTTCTTGCACCCCTCTTACAAACTCGTCTGCAATATCACCTTTGTAAAAACGATCATAGGCAGCCCAGATAGCTTCCTTACGAGACTTTCCTTTTTTCAAAGCATCCTGTTCTGCATCCACCATTTTTTGTAAAGTGTTTAATAAATCTTTTTGAACAAAAATTTCACCCGCTTCTGGCGCTTCACGTTTTTCACCTAAATGTGGTAACAATACTTTTTTACTATATGGCCATGTTTTTATTAAAGCTTTACCTCGCTCAATACTATTTGCAGTTTGTGCATCTATAGGATAACCAGCAGCTAAATTCATAGCAGGTGCTAGTACATCTTTTAAACTCATCGTACCATAATTCGCCAACATCAAGCAAATGCCACCTGGTGTACCAGGTGTTGTAGCTGCTAATGGTCCGTATTCTGGAGGGAAACTAAAGCCCTTGCTTTTAAAGAATTCTGGTGTGGCACCAGTTGGCGCAAATCCCATTGCACTTATCGCAATCACCTTTTTTGTATTTGGATTGTATACCAAAGCCTGTGTCTCTCCACCCCAACTCAACACATCCCACATAGTACAAGTAGCTGCAAGCATTGCACAAGCTGCATCAACCGCATTACCCCCTTTTTGAAAAACCATCGATCCAGCCGTTGCTGCTAATGGCTTACCTGTTATTGCTACCCAGTCCTTTCCGTGTAATGGCGGTTTTTGAGTTTGTTGAGATTTTAATTGACTTACAAAAAGTCCTGTGAATAGAAATGCTACAATATACTTTTTCATAGTTGAATAATTGATCCAATGAAAATACATTTTTTAGGTTGAATAAATAAAAATGAATGACAAATGGAGCAGGATTCTGTAAATTGAGTAGACAAAATAAGCATATGAAAAAACTACTCTTATTCCTTACCCTGGCAGGAGGACTTCAATTTGCAAATGCACAGACTGCAGATTTTATTATTCGCAATGGAAAACTAATTGATGGAACCGGCAACCAATGGCAATATAAAGATGTGGCGATACAAGGAAATAAGATTGTTGCAGTAGGAAATTTAAAAGACTGGAAGGGCGCAAAAGAGGTAGACGCAAAAGGCTTGATTGTTGCTCCTGGCTTTATTGATGTGCATGGGCACTTAGAAGGTGGCGAAACAAGAAACCCACTTGCAAGTAATTTTTTATATGACGGTGTAACCACCGTAGTTACAGGAAACTGCGGGGGCTCTGCCGAGAATTTAAATACTTATTTCAATAGCTTGGACTCCATTGGCATGTCTATTAATATAGCATCCCTTATTGGGCATAACACTATTCGCAAACAAGTAATGGGTACAGCCAATAGACATGCGACAGAAACTGAATTATTGCAAATGGAAAAAATTGCAGCCCAAGCGATGAAAGATGGCGCTGTGGGGATGTCTACGGGTTTGATTTATATTCCAGGTACTTATGCGCCTACAGAAGAGGTAGTAAGAATTGCTAAAGTAATTGCATCAAAGGGAGGTGTGTATGCATCCCATATTCGCAACGAAGAAAACCAAGTAGTAGAAGCCGTAAACGAAGCAATACATATTGGAAGAGCTGCGAATATTCCAGTTGAAATATCTCACTTTAAAATTAGTGGACAAAATAATTGGGGCAGAAGCAAAGAAACCATTCCCTTGGTAGTAAATGCAAGAAAAGAAGGAATTGATGTAACAATTGATCAATATCCTTACACTGCAAGTAGTACACAGTTAAGCGTCTTGTTGCCTGACTGGGTTTTATCAGATGGACAGGATTCTATTTTCGCAAGATTAAAAAATCCTTTGATTCGTAAAAAAGTAGCCAATGAAATTATCGGCATTTTAAAAGAAAGGGGCATCAAGCATTTTACCTATGCGGTCGTTGCCAATTATAAAGCGGATAGTAATTACAATGGAAAAGATATTGAAGCCATCAATTTATTAAGAGGCAATAAACATACTGCACTAGCAGAGGCAGAGACAATTATTCAAATGATGGAGCAAGGTGGCGCGCAGATGATTTATCATGGGATGAATGAATCAGATGTTAAAGCAATCATGCAATACCCATTTAATATGTTTGCAAGTGATGCGGGAATAGCAATGAAAGGATTTGGTAAACCACACCCTAGAGCATATGGCACTAACTCACGCGTACTTGGCAGGTATGTTAGAGAACTTGGTGTCATTAGCTTAGAAGAAGCAATTAGAAGGATGACCTCTTTACCTGCTAGTAAGTTCAATATAAAGAACAGAGGCATAATTGAAGAAGGGTTTATTGCAGATATTGTGGTATTTGACGAAAATGAAGTTACCGACATGGCCAGCTTTGCAGATGCACATCAATATGCAAAAGGATTTAAATATATCTGGGTGAATGGCGCATTAAGTATGGACCAAGGAATACAAATACCAATTAGAAAAGGAGTCGCGATTCGCCAAAAGCAATAAAAAATAAAAAAAATTTAAAAATATTTTTGATAAATGTTAAAATGATGCCTAATACGCTATCTATCAAGTCAATAGCTCTACTATTTTGAATGTATACGAAAATCCTTAAACAAAATAGTTTTAGCTAACATGCTGATAGAGTAGTAGATAGCAATAGTCAATGACTCAACATCGATTTTGTGTAAGAACAGTTTTAACAACCTTAAACAAGAATTAGCAAACAATTATAATAAATTGATGTTAATTACTAACGATTGTTTAACCAAGTTCACCAAATCTCCACAATATGGATTCTTTATTTCTATTAGACGCAACTACAGTGATTGCAAAAACGGACTACGTTTCGTTTACTTTCTTTGTAGGCACAATGGCTATGATGGCCGCTTCGGTATTTTTCTTCTTTGAATTGAACAACACAAGCGCAGAGTGGCGTACCTCGGTATTAGTATCGGGTTTGATCACTTTTATTGCTGCTGTTCACTATTACTACATGCGTAGTTATTACGCAGAGACACATGACTCTCCAACTTTCTTCCGTTACGTTGATTGGTTGTTGACTGTGCCTTTGATGTGTGTTGAGTTCTACTTAATCACAAAAAAAGCAGGTGGTACAACAAACTTATTATGGAAGATGATCTTAGCTTCTGTTGTAATGTTAGTTACAGGGTACATCGGAGAAGCAGGATTAGGCAATGCTACAATCTGGGGTACAGTGAGTGCGCTTGCTTACTTCTACATTGTATATGAAGTTTGGATGGGTGATGTTAAGAAATTAGCAACAAGCGCAGGAACTGCGGTTGCTTCTGCTAACAAAGCATTAGGCTGGTTCATTCTAGTTGGTTGGGCTATTTATCCATTAGGATATTTAATCGGAACTGCTGATGGACAGTGGTATGCAGGTTTTGCAAACATTGGATTGGATATGAATATTATTTACAACATCGGTGATGCGGTAAATAAAATCGGATTCGGTCTTGTAATATATGCATTGAGCAGAAAAGCTGCTTAATTCACTACCTTTAAAGGGCGAGTTTAATAACTCGCCCTTTTTTTATGCCCATTACTATGCAAATTCAACTTAGACAAGTACTTTTATTAATAGGCTTTTTACTCGCGTTACTACACGCTTGGTTCCCCATCTCATCAAGCCACCAATTAGTTGTCTTATTTGTTACGCTTTTCACTTTAGGAATTCCACATGGTGCTTTAGACTTTTATATTGACAAGAAAGTCAATAATACAGCAGGCTTGAAACATAAATACATTTTTTTATTTAAGTATTTCTTGAATATGATTGTATATTCCTTAGTCTGGTATTTTTTTCCAACCATTGCCATTTTAATTTTTATTGGATTAACGGCATTTCATTTTGGAGAAATTGATTGGTTGGGTAAAAGCTATAACGGCATACATAAGTTAATATATAGCCTGCTTGGGCTTAGCTGGATTTTGTTTTTACTTAGTAAAAATATAGACACTGCAATTGATGTATTTGTCTTATTAGGTCAGTCTAAAATGCAAGCTGCTGAATATATCTATTTTGCAAAAATGATATTACCCATATCGCAAGCAGCACTTGTAATTATACATGTTGTTTTATTCTTCTCTAGTCGATACTTTTTTTCAGACAATAAACAGTTCTTCTTTGCTGTGATGCAAATTGGATGCTTAACTATATTGAATATGCTTTTGCCGCTTTGGTTATGCTTTAGTTTCTATTTTGGACTTTGGCATTCTATTTTATCTTTCGATAAAATAAGACAAGAATTTGGCATGCAAAACACCATTAGTGGGTGGCTCACACTATTAAGTAAAGCTACACCCTATGCATTAGCAGCATGGACAGGGATTGTCGTTTTTATTTTTTGGACTTTAAAAAGCTGGGATATAAAAGAAATTTTACCGCTTTTATTTATTGGCATTGCAGTATTGGCATTACCTCACTTACAAGTATTTACAAAATTAAAGCTGGACCCTTCTAAATAGGCTTCATTAATAGAGGTGCAAATTGCTTTTGCCAGATCTGATAGCCCTTTGCATTCATGTGTAATTTATCGGCTATAAATATATCCTTAAGTACTTCTTTGTTTTCATCTAACATGCGATTGTGCACATCCGAAAACTGTATGTTTTTTTGAGTAGCGATATATGCTTTTACCAATCTATTTGCTTCTATAAACTTTGACTCTAAATGCCATCTAGCAATACTAGGTTTAATAGAAACAAATACAATTTTTGTGGACTTAGGCAACTTATTTAATAAGATGCTATGTAAGGTTTTAAATCTTTCCAAAACAGTGGCCGGACTTACTGTATCTACATCTGCCATATCATTTTCACCACAATAAATTAAAACCTGCTTTGGTTGGTACTTTATGATTGCATCATCTACGAAGTAAATTAAATCAACCAAAGTGGCTCCGCCGAAACCCCTATTGATAATTGGGTAGCCGGGAAAATACATGGCTACATCTTTCCATTTTGTAAAAGAGGAGCTTCCAGCAAAAACGATTTGCCCTTTTGGCGGCATCACAATACTATCCGACTTCTTAAATTGTTCAACCTCTTGTTTAAATGGTTGGGCAAATAAAGCGCAACTGCTTAGGAAGTAAAAGGCAATGAAGGTCGATAGTTTTTTATTCATACTTTTTACTGATAATCTGATTCGTTGTAATCATCTTCTTCTAATCCAAAACTTCCAAGGTTCATCATACTACTCATTAAATCATTGAATTCAATCTTGCCATCAATCATTTTTTTATTAATCAAAGAGAAGGCTGCAAGACCATGTAAAACAAATTCCATCAATAAAGCAGATTGTTTATCGTTTACCTGTGGGTAGTGCTTTTTAACAAGGCCGAATAATCCATCTACTTTATAGAGTGCAACCAATTTGTCGGCGTCTTTCATGTCCAACATTAAGTTTAAATGATTGCCTGCATCAAACCATCCAGTAATTGCTTTGTATGGATTGTCTAAGGCCTTTTCTTCGCCTTTTTTGTTCACCATCTTTTTCTTCTTCAACAATTCTGGATTAGGGAAGTATTCGATGAACTGAGAGCGGATAGCCTTATTCAATAAATTCAATGCAACTTCGTAAGGACCTTCTTGTTCCCCTTCGTACACCAATTCAATTTTTCCAGTGATCGAAGGGATGATGCCCATTAAATCACTGATCCAGACATAAGTATGTTTTTCGTTGTGGATGATCGCACGACGCTCAGCAGCGCTAATTGCATTTTCAAAAGCAGCTATCGTAAGTCGCGCACTCACACCACTTTTCTTATCTACAAATTCATTAGACCTTGCCTCAAAAGAGACTTGTTCAATCAAACGCTTTATTAGATCACTGATATCAACCCTTTGCTTTTGGGCTTCTAAAATATCTGCCTCTTGCTCTGTAATCGCTAAAGAAGTTTCGAGCGTCTTTGGATAGTGTGTTAAAATTTGGCTTTCAATTCTATCTTTTAATGGAGTAACAATACTTCCTCTATTGGTATAGTCTTCTGGGTTAGCAGTGAATACAAATAAAATGTCTAATGGCATGCGTAATTTAAAGCCACGAATTTGTATATCACCTTCTTGTAAGATATTAAACAAAGACACCTGAATCCTTGCTTGTAAATCAGGCAATTCATTGATTACAAAAATGCAGCGATTGCTTCTTGGAATAATACCATAATGAATTACTTTTTCGTCAGAAAAACTCAATTTTAAATTAGCTGCTTTGATTGGATCAATATCACCAATTAAATCTGCGACACTCACATCCGGTGTGGCTAATTTTTCGCCATATCTTTCTGAGCGATGAAGCCAATGAATTGGCGTATCATCTCCATGTTCTGCAATTAAATCTTTTGCAAACTTGCTCAATGGCTTCAAGGGGTCGTCATTCACTTCGCTTCCTAAAATAACCGGAATGTACTCGTCTAATAAATCTGTCATTTGACGCGCCATTCTAGTTTTTGCTTGTCCTCTTAAACCTAAAAATAAAATATTATGCCTACTTAATAAAGCGCGTTCTGTATCAGGTATAACAGTATCCTCATAACCAAGAATACCCGTGAATGGGTTTTCTTTATTTTGCAGACAGTTAATTAGGTTATCCCTAACCTCGTCCTTAATGGATTTTGACTGATAGCCCGATGCAACGAGTTTTCCAAGCGTATTGATTTTTTCTATGGGGGTTGTTTTAGCAAGTTCTTTTTTTGCTACCGTTTCTTTTTTATTAGCCACTTCTATATTTTTAACTGTTTCTTTTTTTATTTAATAGACCGTTTTTCTTTTACCACTTTCAAAGTCATTGAAGATAAAACTTCCAAGTTTGTCAAGAGAAGCAAAAAATGCTTTTCCATGATTCATATCGGTAAACTCCTCTACAAATTTTTGTAGGTAAGGATCAGCTGCAATCATAAAAGTAGTAATTGGAATTTTTAATTTTTTACACTGCGCCGCCAAATTTAAACAACGATTCACCACTTTTCTATCTAGACCAAAACTATTCTTATAATATTTAGAACCAATCTTTAAACAGGTGGGTTTGCCATCCGTGATCATGAAAATTTGTTTATTAGGATTCTTACGGCGACGTAATAAATCCATTGCCAATTCTAAACCTGCCACGGTATTGGTATGATAGGGTCCTACTTGTAAATAAGGAAGGTCTTTAATTTCTATACTCCATGCATCATTTCCAAATACAACGATATCAATCGTGTCTTTTGGGTACTTTGTCGTAATCAATTCACACAAAGCCATGGCTACTTTTTTTGCCGGCGTAATCCTGTCTTCGCCGTATAAAATCATTGAATGTGAAATGTCGATCATTAAAACTGTTGAGGTTTGCGTTTTAAAATCACTCTCACGAATCAATAAGTCGTTTTCGTGCATCGTGAAATTTTCAACCCCATGATTGATCTGGGCATTACGGATACTTTCAGTAAAATCTACTTGATCTATATTGTCTCCAAACTGATAAGCCCTGGTGTCTGGACTCAATTCGGCACTTGGACCTGTTTTGTTCGTTTGATGATTCCCCTTCGTGCCTTTTTTCAATTTGCCAAAGATGTCCTCCAAGCTTTTCTTTCGAATGGTCTGTTCTGTTTTAGAGGTGATTTTAAAGGTTCCGTCAGAACCATTTTCCTTTAGGTAACCATTTTCCTTTAGGTAACCATTTTCCTTTAAATCTTCTATGAAATCACCCATTCCATAATCGTCATTGGTGAATTTATGCTTTCGGTCTAATTGGTTCAACCAATCTAATGCTTCAGTTGCATCCCCATTGGTGTAATTCAATAGCTCGGTGAAAAGATCAAGCATTTGCTCGAACATGCTTTTCTTATTTTCGCCAGCCTTAAATGGGGTAAACTGAAATCCAATCATAATAGGTACAAATTAGCGATTTAGTAAGCAAAATGGTTACGAATTGAGGATATTTGATAATATTCTCAATTCGCGATATGTAAATTTATAGGGAAAATCGTATTTTTGAGCTATGAAAACCCATAAAGGCATCCGACCTCAAGATATCGTTCTATTGTTAAAAATTTTTTGTTTAGGGGAGGAGGAATGGCTTAACAAGGACCTCTCAAAGCAGTTATTCATCAGTCAATCCGAAGTTTCTGAGTCATTGAACCGGTCTGTATATGCAGGATTAATTGGAATGGACAAGAAAACGATACAGAAACCAGCTTTATTTGGACTATTGGTTTATGGGCTAAGGTATATTTTCCCGGTGCAAGCAGGCACATTGGCCAAGGGTATCCCTACTGCCGCGACCGCACCTATTTTAAGAGATGACTTTCCAAATGAAAATACCCTAGTTTGGCCAGATCCAAAAATGGAAACCAGGGGTTTATTGATAGAACCGCTCTACCCGAAAGTGGTTGAGGCGGTAAAATTGGATCCAATGTTATACGATTTATTAGCGCTTGCTGACACCTTTAGAGTAGGGAATGAAAAAGAAGTTGCAAGAGCAAAGGAATTACTAAGCAATATATTTGGGCAAGGGGACGACTATATTAGTTGCTAGCATCTATGCTGGTAAAAAATATTCAGGATATAGTTTCAATAGATTTTGAAAACTATAGAGTAACCCCTTGGGTGAACAATAACTATGTTTGAACTTTTGTTTGACTTGAACATGTAACCAAGAAGCTAGTTCAATACCTATATCTGATCTTGGATCAATTTTTCCAAATTCAATATTTGCGCCCTTTTCTCTAAGAATAGCTAAAGCTTCTTGGTATAAAGCCAATAATGCTTGGGGTTTTAAGCGAAACAGATTGTACAAATGGAAAATATCAAATACTAAATAATGAATATACTGTTGTCCTGCAGCACTAAGGCCGCCACTCGTTTGTAAGAACTGAATGGATTGATCCGCCTCAATTGCGACAGCTGCTACCATACCCTGAAAAGGATGAATCGTTTTTAGTTTTATTAAATTAGAACTTGCTATAAAACGTCCTTCAAAATTTTCATTTAGATAACTAAGCTGAATTTTTCCCTTTACTTCTGTTAGGGAACTAGACTCAATAAATAATTCAAGGTCTTTCTTAGACTCAACTAAGTCCTTTTTATTGCTTTGGTTTGTTGCGTACATGGCATGATTGAATTTAAATTCTTAAATAAATCAGACCAAGAAAAATGATAAAGGGAATTACGTTTGTTTTTTGACAGTAAGTCCTCATCTATTTTACCACCGCGGAGTTCGACTCTCTCGGTTGGCAGCCATTTAAGGCTTCTTGATGATGGAACAAAGATAAGACATAAATAAAAACGAACCGAATAAATTCAGTTCGTTTTTATACAAATTTACCATTTAAGATTACTGATCACAGTTTGCATACCCCATAAATAAAGAAAAGGGGCAAGTACAAAGAGGATAATCATAAAATATGCTAGATATTGAATTAAAATCACAGGCTGCTTTGATGGTGGTTCTAATTCATGTACGATACGTATCATTAAAAAAATCATTAACATATCAACTGGCAAAATAGATATAAATGAGATGAAAAATTCAGTTCCAGTTTCAAATTTTAAAGGGGTCAGGTAATTTACAAGCAGCATAATTATTGTAAATATGATCTGTACTAAATACAATGATCTTTTATCTACCTCTAAAATGTATTTTATTATTTTATTCATAGTGGTAAATTTAATTTCCATTTTTTCTTAGGAGGCAAGCTTTGTAATTATAGATGCAAACAATTAATTCATTATTATAAAATTCAGTAGCAACAATAACCCCACCTAGTCCCCCTATAAAGGTTGAACCCAAATACCCTATCGCAGTTCCTAAGCCAGGAACAAGTGATCCAACTACTGCGCCGGGTAATGAAAGTGCCGTACCGCCTGCAAAAGAAAACTTAAATAAATTGATTAGATGATTATTTCGCGCAGTGATCGAACAGGTTTTTAAATCAAAACAACAAGACTCTTCGCATTCTCCACCACCGCTTCCATCGCTGTCTAAATTCATTTCCTGATTACTAACTAATGAATAATAATGGTATTGATTTAATATCCAGTCTGCATTGTCTGTCCATAATCCACTACTGGTTTTTTCAGAAGCAGCCTTCAATTGAATGACTTTGTTTTTTAAAAACGAATTGCGGGCAGCAATAATCATTTTTTCTTCTGCTGTTGTTAAGTTATGTGCACTTTTAAAAATATTGGTTTTGATAGAATTTGTATTAGTTCGAATACTATTTGAATAATTTTGCAATTCTTTATAAGAAGTAAAATGGTATAAATCCGTTATTTTTTTTTGAATACTAAGGTTATCAGGCTCGGTATTTAATAGTTGCAATAAGTTTTTACCTACTTCATGAAGAGCCTCCTTGGTTCTTTTATCCTTATACATCACCTGTAAATACAGTGGGTCAAACCTACTAAGGGCTTCATTTAAATCATCAAATAATTGACTTGTAACAGGATTTTCTACAATTGGGGTCAAGGGGTCTACTAGCGGGACAGATAACTCTTTCTTTGTGCAAGCAATCAAAAAAATGAATGTAAAAAAATAGAGGGCTGTCAGATGAATTGTTTTTTTCATGCTATCATTATTTACACTTAAACTGAATTGCTTAAGTTGATAGCATTAAAATAAATAATCCACCAATTCGTATTCTACGTATAAATACGCGCTATCGAATCGAGCATATTAAACTTTAGCGTATATAAAAAACAGCAGGAACAGGTCTTTGCCCAGTTGGATCAGAAGGCTTAATTGTTTCCTTGCCATTCACTAATAAACAACTGCTTCCGCCTCCATCTAGATTAATGGCTTCTACACATCCTAGGTCTAATAAAATTTGAGCTGTTTCCGGCAAGGTCGTACCGACTGCAATATTTTTCATTCGACCCTGTACAACAAGTAAAATTAAATGCCCCTCTTTCGTATAGCCCATTGCAGTGCGTGGATGATGATCGGCAATAGCTTTGCCTGCAAATTTTTTTTCTTCATTATTGGTGATAAACATTTTACCATCTTTAGCCAAGACAGGACCGCCACCTACTGCCCAATTCAACTTCCATTTTTGCAATGCTAATTGGCGCTTTTGTTCCTTAGATATCTTTGGATTAGCATCTTTAATCGGCTGCATAGGTGTTTCTTGGTACAATACGTTATTACTATTTGAATCAGTTAAGGTATAGGCAATATTCATTTTACCTTGTTTATCCATACCTATTGCGGAAGATAACAGGTGCGTGTAAAGCAAGCTATCTTTACCCTTGCCTTCTATATTTTGTTTATTCAATGCAAGTAAATGACCGCCATCAACTAATACATTTAAATTAGTGTTGTTTTTAAATTCAAAAAAAGATGCGTTCATCACAATAACCGGCTGATTCATTCGCTCATAAAAAGCAGAAGGCGTGAACCTTCTATATAAGGTTGTGTCTACACCCATTTTTATTTGAGGATCCTTTGTGTCAACAAGCACATAAAAAGCTTTAAACACACTATCATTTAAAGTTGGAGACAAAGAAGAAAATACTTGTATTGTGTTTGTTTTCAAATCAAAGTCTTTGGAAACATTTGTCCATTGTACTTTCTGTGCAATAGCAGAAGACCAACAGATGCCTAATAAGAAAAAAACAACTGAAACTATTTTTAAAAAACTAAATCGGTTTAAATAATATTTTTTCATTAGGGATGGTTTTAGTCTTACAATTATTATTGATTAAAGTTAATGCATCTCAACTTAAAATAGTACGAACAAAAAAGGCCTCCCGAAATCGGGAGGCCATCTATTCAAATCTTACTAAACTTAGTTGTTGACTACTTAGTAGAGAACCACATTTCTTTTGTGTGGTAATCAATCGTAGTTGCACCAATTCTGTTTAACTCATTGATGTTCCAAACATATTCAGAGTTAAATCTTGGACGCATTCTGTAAGCCATTTTACCACCATTGTCTTGGAATAAATCTGCAGTTGCAGGAAGCGTAAAGCCTGTATACACCTGAACGCCATTTGCATCCTTATCAGTGTAATGGTATCTACGCATATCTACCCAAGTTTCAAATGTACCATGACCCCAAAGCGCGATGTACTTTTGTAACATGATCATTGGCAATGTCAAACTATTTGCACTAGCAGGTACAACTGAAGTGTTTGCTAAGAAAGCATCTCTTTTTGCTGTTGTTAACAAATCTGCAGTTGGCACATTCGTGTTATAGTTCGCCATCAATAAATCAAAGTGCTTAGAGATACCATCTTTATAAGCTACTAAAGCAGTTGCTTTGTCTCCTTTTAAGAAAGCAGCTTCAGCTCTTAAGAAAGCCATTTCAGTTGCAGTCATTACAGGGAACGGCGCGTTGTTTCTAAAGATAAAACGACAGTTTACATCTGTAGCTGGCGCTGTATTATTCGTTCCAGTTGCTTGAGACACACCATGGAAACTTTCTGGACGATCTGCTCCAGCCAATACTAATTGTCCTTTTACTGGTTCAACACCTTTAAAAGTACCATTTGTATTTTTTCTTAACATGTAAATAGCTCTTGGATCTGCTACACCACTAAATGCTGGGTTTAAACCACTCATTAAATCAGCAATAAATGCAGATTGTCTAATTGCAGTTGGTGAGGTTACTGCTGCTCCACCCAAGTTATTTCTAAATGGACCAAAGAAGTTATTCGTTGCACTTACAGAAGTTGCAGCAAATTTCACTAAAGCATCATCATTTGTTTCTTTCATAGCAAGATTGGTATAATACAATACTGAATCTGCTTTGTAAGTAGACTTATTAGATAAGTGGTGGTGTGTTCTAGCCAAAACGCCGTACACAAATTTCTTCCATTTAGCAACATCGCCCGCATACAAGAATGCATCACCCTTCGCTAATGCAGCTTGGCCTCCATTCTCTCCAGTTTTATTTAATAAATCTAAAGCTTCGAAAGAAAGTTTTCTAGCATGTGCATACACTTCTTCTTGTGTATCATATTTAAAGGTGATTAAGTCTGTATTAAAGGCATCTTTCAATATTACTTCACCATGATAATCAGTTAATGTTAACCAGCTCCATGCGAAAATTGCTTTTCCCACACCAGCTAATTCCCATTGTTTGTTTTCAACCGCCCAATCAATCATTTTAACATTGTTTTGACCAATATCATAATAATGAGAACGCCAGAATGATTGTGCCACGTCTGTATTCGTATGACCCATTCTATCAAAGTTACTTTGTGTACCTGCGAATGCAAAGTTTTGTACATAAGCACCAATGTATCTAATATCATTCATTGGACCATGTCCACCATAGTTGCCTGCCATTGAAGCAACGATCTGTGGCATTAAAGTTTCTGGAGCCACCTTTACATCATAGTTCGGGTTTTTATAGGCTTCGTCTATTTTTTTAGAACAAGACGCCACCAAAACAAGTAAGGCGCTTATTGCTAAAAGATTTTTAAAATTATATTTCATAAATAAAAGTTTTTATTGATTAAAAAGAAGCTCTAAATCCAAAATTGAAGCTAACTGGTGCACCCATGTTTCCGTAGTCAAAACCAAATCCACTAACACCACGGCTAGCAGAACTTGTTGCGCCTACTGCAGGATCAGCTCCTCTGTAATTGGAAATAAGAATTAAATCACTCACTGTTAAAAACACATTTAATGATTTAGCTAATTTATCAACATCACCACGTAATAATTTCTTTACATTATAGTTGAATGTAAGGTCTCTCAATCTAAACCAGTTTACATCTTTTTCGATAAATGCTTCTTCTGGCATAGTTGTATAATACAATGAGTTCGTTGCAGGCGTAATAGAAATGTTGTTTTGAGTTGGAGTAGCTGTATTCTCTTTACCATCTCTTAAAACACCAGGTACAACTCTTGCAATATCTCTATCAGCTGTAAGTGCACTTCTACCAATTGTAGTTAAGTATCTTTCAGTTGCATTAAAGATATCACCGCCCATTTTAACATCCCATAAGAAAGAGATTCTTAAATTTTTGTAGGTAATATTATTTAACCAACCTAAAGTAAAGTCTGGGTTACGATCTCCTCTAACTTTAAAGTTAGCATCAATTAAAGGCAAACCAGTTGTAGGGTTGATTAAAATTTGACCAGCGTTGTTTCTTAAATAACCATGAGATGTAATTGTAGTTGTTGGTCCACCATTTGTTAAACCACCTCTAGCATTTGCATATACCCATGTATCAGAAATATAAAACTCAGGAACGTTAGAAGGTAAAGAAGTTACCTTGTTACGCATTCTGTTAAAGTTGAAACGTGTGTTCCAAGAAAAATTCTTCTTGTTTACCACTAAGTAGTCTAAAACAACTTCAAGACCTGTGTTTTCGTTTGAACCCACATTCAAAGTATTTAATACATATCCAGTACCATAACTTGCTCTAAAGTTTTCAGCAATCAAGTCTGTGTTTTCTGTTTTGTAATAAGTTGCTTCTGTACTCAATCTTCCATTGAAAAACTTAAATTCAGAACCAAACTCCATTGTCTTTTGACGCTCTGGCGTTAAGTATGGATTTGCGTTGGTGAAATCATAGTAGTATCCACCACCACTTCCAGTGTTGAAGTTTAAGATAGATTGGTTTGCATAAGGTGCACTAGAACGAGCAGTGCTCGCTAATGATCCTCTTAATTTCCAATAGTTTGCAACTTCTTTCACTACAGGGAAGATGTCAGACATAATAATACTTACACTTCCTGCAGGATAATTATAGGCTCTACTTGAAACTGGAAAAATAGAAGACTCTTCGAAACGGTGAGAATAAGTCAAGAATACTTTATTATCATAGTTCACAGCTGCTTCACCAAAATAAGCTGCTTGACGATTGATATTATAGTTTGGTCTTCCAAAACGATTCATGTTACTATTACGAATTCTTGAAGCTACTGCTGTATTCGCACTATCTGTTCTGTTTGCATCCGTTAAGTTATTACCAAAGATAGAAGTCGTTTGTGTTTCATAATCTTGCCACATATTACCTATCATCAATCTTGTATTCACTTTGCCAAAGCTTTTCTTAGCTGTAGCAGTAACGGTATGGTTGTAACCATAATAAGTACGATAATAATTTTCTAATGCTCCTTTTTGTGCACGACTCAAGAAGTTAGAAGCAGAATCCCATTTGGTATAACCATTTTGTTGGTAAGTATCATAACCCACTCTACCATTAATTGTTAACCATTTTGTTGGTGTATAGTTTACAGAAAGTGTAGCAACTGTTCTTACAACTTCGTCGCGGCTTCTGTTTCTATATAAGTTGAAATAAGGATTGTCTAACTCGGCATTTGGATCTCCATTAAATAATCCTTTCTTAGTGCCATTTGGATTTAACCAATCTTTAGCATCGTTGTCCACCGGCCAAGATAATAAACTTAAAACATAGCCTTTCACACCTCTTAATGGTTTGTCATTAGAACTTTTGATATAACTAACACTAGGAGAAATTTCTAATGTTTTACCAATCTTGTGATTGGATACTATGCGGAAATTATATTTTCTGAAATTATTGGTTGGTACAGGAGAATTCTCATCTAAATATGAACCAGACATACGAACCGAATGATTTCCTTTACCATATTCTAAAGACAAGTTATGGGTGTTAGAAAAACTTGTTTGGAAAAATTCATGTAGGTTATCATATCTAGTTGCATTCTTATCACCCTTTACTTCAAATGGTAATCTTTGACCGAAGTAAGAGAAAATATTTTGGTTTACGCCATTTAAACCAGCGTCATAATCAGTCATGATTTCTGGGTATCTAGTATAAGTAGATAATCTAAAACTGTTATCGTAGTTTACTTTGATTTTACCTTCGCTATCACCACCTTTTTTTGTTGTGATTACGATTGCACCAGAACTTGCTTGGCTACCATAAAGCGCTGTTGCTTCTGGACCTTTTAAAACAGTTACGTTTTCAATATCGTTCGGGTTTAAATCGGCAATACGATTTGTATAGTCATTTGATCTATTCTCAGAAGATACGTTTGCACTTGTTGGCTTTACAGCTAAACCTGTGTTTCTGTTATTCTCTTGTACAGATGAGTTATCAATAATAACACCATCAATAATAAATAAAGGAGAGTTATCTAAAGACAAAGAGTTAAAACCTCTTAATACTATTTGGGAACTCGCACCTGCCAAACCGCTTGTTGGATTGATTGTTAAACCAGCGATACGACCTTGTAAACCATTAACAAAGTTGTTACGTTGTGTTTCTGCAAGTTCACTACCCTTTACTTTTTGTACAGAGTAACCTAATTCTTTAGGGTTACGCTTGATGTCCATTGCAGTAACAACAACTTCCTCTAAAGTGTTGTCTTTTGAAGTAAGACGTACTTCTAAAGTTGTCGCATTACCAACTTTCACGTCTTTGGAATCGTATCCAACGTATGAAAAAGTTAATACTTGATTGTTAGCAACTGAAATAGAAAACGAACCCGAATTATCGGTTGTTGTTGCTACTTTAGTTCCTTTAACAAGGACGGAAACATTGGACAAGGGTGTTCTTTCGTTACCAACAACCTTACCAGTTACCAATTTTTGTTGTGCGTTTGCGATACTGATACTCGCAAAAAGTACCAACAACAAACTCCATAAACCTTTGGTTTGCATAATTTTAAATCTTTGGTGAATAATGAACTCAGGGTCGCCCCTTTTGTTAACGTTAAGTTAACGCTTATTAGTATTAAAATAGAAAATATTATATGAAAAAAATGAGTTGGGTAGAGGATTCATTTTCAAAATTGTACCAAGGTTTTTTGGGCGGCTTGTTAGGAGGGGGCGGGCATAGGCTGCAAATGATTGAAAATTGATGAATTTTGGCCGTTTTTTGCATAAAATTGTCCAAATTTGAGCTAAAAATGGGGTTTTTTGAGAGAAATTGGTGTTTTTTAGAAAATCAAAAGCTATATCAGCGGCAAATGAAAATATATTAAGATAAACCTAAACAAACTAATTATCTTGCTCCTCTAAAATTCACAATATGAAAGAACAAAATTTTAAAAATCACGCCCAAATGGTTCCCGGGTTTCATTATCTAACTTTTGGTGCCATTGTTGCATTAATAGGAGGATCCGTAAATTATTTCTTAAAAGCTACTCCAGAAAATAAGTACTTAGCATCTTTAATTGTATTAACCTCCATCATCTTTGTATTCATTGCATGGTTCTCTAGAACATTTGCTTTGAAAGCACAAGACAGAGCAATTCGTGCGGAAGAAAACTTACGTCATTATGTATTGACAGGTAAACTACTTCCAACAAATTTAACGGTTGGTCAAATTGTTGCATTACGTTTTGCTCCTGATGCAGAGTTTCCTGCATTAGTAAATAAAGCTGCAACAGAAAATTTAGCTGGAAAAGCTATCAAGCAGTCCATCCAAAACTGGAAAGCAGATTTTTATCGCGTTTAATTAAAATAGTTATAAATATAAAAGACCCGGTTTAAGCTGGGTCTTTTTTTTTGCTTAAATTTATTGGATCTAAAACAATTATATGATTAAACAGTTTATCGTTTTATTAACCTTAGTTGCAACCACACAATTGGGTTATGCGCAAGAATTAAATAAAGAGCTTGCCCCAGTTAAATGGAGAAACATTGGTCCATTCAGAGGCGGGCGCTCTAATACAGCAACAGGCGTGTTAAATAATAGTGGGACATATTATATGGGCACCACAGGGGGAGGCTTATGGAAAACAGATAATAGTGGAATTAGTTGGAATAATATTTCGGATGGTTTTTTCAAAACAGGATCTGTAGGTGCGGTTGCGGTTGCCGAATCAGACGCCAATATTGTTTATGTGGGGATGGGAGAACATGCGATTAGAGGCGTGATGACACATCATGGAGATGGTGTTTATAAAAGCACAGATGCAGGAAAGACTTGGAAAAAAATGGGGCTAGATGCAACACAACATATTTCAAGAATTGCGATTGATCCAAAAAATCCAAATATTGTTTTTGTTGCTGCACAAGGAGCATTGTATAGTAAATCTTCGGAACGTGGCATTTATAAATCAATTGATGGTGGTGTAACGTGGAAAAAAGTTTTATACGTAGATGATAAGACAGGTTGTGCAGAAATTTCTATGGACATGCAAAATCCATCTATCCTTTATGCTGCTATGTGGGAGCACGGTCGTTTGCCATGGCAAGTAATTAGTGGCGGACCTGGTAGTGGTTTATATAAATCAACAGACGGAGGAAACAATTGGGAGAAGATGGAAAACGGATTACCTAAAGAGATGGGTAAAATGTCTATTGCAGTTTCAAGAGCAAATTCAGAAAAAGTATATGCATTAATTGAAAGTGATTTTAGTAAAGACGCTGGGGGATTGTATGTGTCAGAGGACGCAGGTGCTAATTGGTCACAAATAAATAAGAGTCATAGATTGATTCAAAGAGCTTGGTATTACATTGAACTATTCCCAGACCCAACAGACGAAAACACGGTATATGTAATGAGTGCGCCATCTTTAAAATCAATTGATGGTGGTAAAACATTTGATGATTTTGCAGACACACATGGTGACTACCATAATTTATGGATACACCCATCGAATGGAAAAAATATGATTATTGCAGATGATGGTGGTGCTGCAGTAACACATGATGGTGGAAAATCTTGGAGCAGTCAAAACAATATGCCTACAGCACAATTTTATAGAATCAATGTAGACAATGAAACACCTTATAATATTTATGCTGGTCAACAAGACAATACTTCTGTAAAAATTGCAAGTCGTGCAATTGGTAGTGGCGGAATTGATGAAAGAAATTGGTCTGCATCTGCGGGTGGAGAAAGTGCCTTCTTGGCATTTGATCCAAATAATCCAAGATATGTTTTAGGAGGCTCTTATCAAGGAACTATTGAAGTGTTAGATACTAAAACAAAAGCGAGTACAAATATTATGGCTGCACCAATTCAATACTTAGGAAGAGATGCGAAAGACATTAAGTATCGATACAATTGGAATGCGCCGATCATTTGGAGCAAACACGAACCAAATACTTTTTATCATGGCGCACAATATTTATTGAAAACTGCTGACATGGGTAAAACATGGAAAGAAGTTTCTCCTGATTTAACACGTAACGAAAAATCAAAACAAGGAAAACCTGGTGTGCCCTTTACAAACGAAGCGGTTGGTGCCGAAAATTATGGCACACTTGCTTATGTAATGGAATCGGTTCATGAAAAAGGAGTGATTTATACCGGTAGCGATGATGGATATGTTTACATCACTAAAGACGGAGGGACATCTTGGAAAAATATTACACCAACAGGATTAGCAGAATGTTTAATCAATGCAATCGAAGTTTCTCCTCATGATAAAGGCACTGTTTATATTGCTACAACAAGGTATAAGTTTAACGACCACACACCGGGATTATACAAGTCCACTGATTACGGAACTACTTGGACAAAAATGAATACGGGTATTGCAAACAATGCATTTACAAGGGTTGTTCGCGAAGATGATGTTGTTAAAGATTTACTTTATGCAGGCACTGAATTAGGAATTTATATTTCTAAAAATGGGGGTAAGAACTGGGCTCCATTCCAATTGAATTTACCTATTACGCCAATTACCGATTTAAGAGTGCACCAAAATAATTTGATTGCTGCCACATCGGGTAGGTCATTTTGGATTTTAGATGATTTAAATTTAATTCGTCAATTTGTTGCTGATTCAACCAAGGTGAAAATATATACGCCAAGTTCAACGATGTTGGCAACGGGCTATAGCGATCTTGATAATAATGACGATAGCTTTACTGGTTCAAAAACTTTTACAGGCGTTAATCCTGCAACGGGTATGGTTCTTTACTATCAGTTGCCAAATATTGCAGACTCTGTGGAAATAAAATTGGAGATAAGAAACGAAGCTGGTCAATTAATTCGAAGCTTTAGTTCTAAAGCAGATGAAAATTATAAAAGATATGACGGTGCTCCTAGAAAAGAACCTACTTTAAGTAAATCAAAGGGATTGAATCGTTTTGTATGGAATCTACGTCACGCAACCGTAACAGGAATACCCTATGTTTATATTGAAAGTAGTTTTAATGGACATAAAGCGATTCCAGGAAAATATATGATTCGTTTAACTGCCGGCGGAAACTCAGTAGAGACAACAGGAACAATTTTAGCGAATCCTAACTATACAACAACTGCAACTGATTACATTCAATATGATTCTGTCATGCGTTTAATGGAATCTACCGTTACAGAAATGCATCAAATGGTGAATCATTTAAAGGAGAATAGTAATCGCTTAGAGGTGTTGGCTAAAAAATTAAAGACAGATGCTATTTATAATGGAGATAAATATGCAAGCTTAAAACAAAGTGCCGCTGCGCTTATTTCAAATTTAAAGGCGTGGGACGAAGACATGATTCAAAGAAAGTCAACTTCATATGATGATGTCGAAAACTTCCCTAATAAATTTACTGCAAACTATCTGTTCTTAATGAATCAAACTGAAAGTGATATTCCTCAAGTGAACCAACCTTCTTTAGATTTATTGAAAACCTATTCTGCTGACTGGGAAAAGTTAAAAGCAAGAGGGCTTTATTTGAAGCATGAAGCAATCCCTGCTTTAAATAAACAACTTTGGGATCTAGGAATGGGTGCGATCTGGTAAGAAATTCTTGATCTTTTTAAGTTAAAGAACGCAATCCAGTTGATATTAGTTGTCCGCGTGTACAATACTCGGCCTGATATCATTTGGGTTGCGTTTTTCGTATTGCTTAACTTGGTTCGTTAATTTTGGTTGAAATACTCTACTGCGGTTTAATTCATACTTATAGAATGCTGCTCCAATACTTCTAAAAAATGGAAAGCCAATGGTTGCCTCATCATATTTTGAATCATTTACTACACCATCGCTATTCACATAAATGGTTGCAGACAACATATAGTCAATATTGTTTTTAGTATCTAAAACATAAGAGACATCCGTTATAAAACCATATGCCCAGCCCACTTTATTAAATATTCTTATATGGCCTGGCATTTGATGCGTGCTATCTTGAAAAAAGAATTTAACATAGCTATCATAAAAAGTGGTTGTATCGTATTTAGGATAATTCGTTTCAGATGGATACTGAGATAGATATTGTAATAAAAATAACCTGTCCGACTCTGTTATTTTAAACCTTTGCGCTGCAGGAACTGAAGCTGGAAAAACAACTGCTTGCAACATTTTTTGCATGTCGTGCAGTGAAATATTATTATGTTTTGTAAAATCGTAAGGAGCCTTAATCAATTCATCTCTGCTATTCCAGTGTGCATTGCCAATAAAGATAGGTGCACCAAATTGAAAACTATCTTTATTGTACTGTGGTGAAAGACTTAAAATAGTGGTTCCATTTTCGTTTTTAAACTCAATACCGTTGGTATGTCTGTTTTGATCTTCCGTATAACCCATAAACTGTCTAGTAATTCTTGCAGAAGCATAGCCTTTATTTTGAAGTTTTTGATTAGCCGCACTTTGACCTACAAATTGATACATTCGATTGTACGGATCGTTTTCGGAAATTAAAAACGCACGTTTAATAAAATGTGCAATAGATGGTTTCTTATTTTCTGCACTTGAGTCCGCAACCATCGACACTTGTCTTTGATAGCTGCTATCAAAGCTCATACTAGTGTACTTATCGACACCTGGTACATTTAATTCGTTTAACTTCTCTAAAGATAAAAAAGCAAGGGGCATTTTAACCATAGAAGCCGGGTTAAAGTATTTATTTGGATCTACCTGTAGATTGTAATTAGTAAAACTTGGGCGACCATTTTTATCTCTATTTATTTGAGTATAGACAATTTGATACCTGTATTCATTTGGATTTGCCAATACTTTTATAGTTACACTATCTTTTATGCCACTAAACACTTTATTAAATGGAGCTGGAATTTGCGCAGTAAGTTTATTAAGAGCAACGCATAAAATAAGACTTAGGAAAAGAAGGGCTTTTTTCATGATCATTAGGCTTGTTGTATTGCAAATAAAACAAAATAGTTTATATTCACTCAAACAAAAAAATATGGATAAAAATTTAGTCATTGGAATATGGATCGTTTCCGCAATTTATTGTTTGTACAAACTCTTTAAAAGATCCAAAAATATCTCGCTTGATGGTGTTATAGGCTACTCACCAGGTTTAGAAATTGTAATGGTAATTCTAATTGGACCACTTTTGGCCATCATTGATTTCTCAATGACTTGGATTAGAATCTATAAGGAAGCAGAAGAAGCAAGAAGAAGAAAGCAATAAATCTTAATTGTAACTATAAAAAAGGGTCTCGAAATTTCGAGACCCTTTTTTATAAATAGCCTATATGGTAGAAAATCTATTCAGTCCAGTGGGTCAATTATTTAATGTTGCCCATTCCGCCATCCACGTGTAATACCTGACCAGTCATCCAGCTTGTTTTATTGGATAATAAGAAACAAGCCATTTCTGAAATATCTTGAACGGTTCCAACCCTTTTTAAAGGATGTCGCTGTGCATTTGCTTCCATTTTTTGGTCGGAATTTAATAAACTAGCCGCCAATGGCGTATCGGTTAAGGAAGGTGCTATACAATTTACCCTGATACTAGGAGCAAGTTCGGCAGACAAGGCCCTTGTTAGACCCTCAATCGCTCCTTTAGATGCAGCTACTTGCGTATGAAAGTTCAAACCCAATTGAACTGCTACAGTTGAAAATAGAACAATCGATGCGCCATTTGAAGCTTTCAATTTCGGTAAAACAGCCTGGATCGTTTTAATCGCGCCTACTACTTGTAAGTTATAATCTTGCATAAAATCTGCTGCTGTAATTCTTGCAAATGGGCGTAAGTTAATTGCACCAGGACAATAAACTAAACCTTCAATTGTTTCAGGTAGAAAATCAAAATTCAATGTCTCGTCTAAAACATTTAATTGTTGTGCAATCGTATTTGAATTTGCAGACTCAATAGAATGAGTGTTATAAGTTGTAAAAACCTTATGACCTTCTGTTGTTAACTGTGCAACTATTTGTTGACCAATGCCAGAAGAACCCCCAATAATTAAATAATTAGCCATAATATCATGTATTTAGGCTTATAACAAAATAGAGGGGATAATGTTTACAATTCAGGATGATAAATACGGGTCGCTTTTTCTAAAACGATCTTTTTATCTAAAGTCATTGGTTTCAATTGTTGCGCCTGGTACATCGCCCTTTGATCATTGTAATGCCTGTCTCCTTTATTATAACTTGCACCAAATGTATTAACTGTTTCAATGAAAGGAAGACTGCCATCTTTTGGAAATTTTACAAAGCCAATATACGCATCACCACTATTCATTTTTCTTTGACCTTTTCCAAAAGGCTCGGACATGACCGCAGCTAGTACATCTGGCATACCGCCTTGTGGCCAGTTTTCATCACCCCTTACCAATCTTTGTACCTCTCCCAATGTTAAGTCTATTCGTCCATAATTGTTTTGTAAAAAATCATATATAATTTGATATACTTTTACTGATTCTTTAATCGTTAGCTTATCATTCTTTCGGCCTTCCATAACAATTGGCACATTATAATAAGCTAAATTATAAATCAATGCGCCCTTGCTATCTGCAACTGCGTTATGATCCCAATTTTTTAAAGCAGTGATGATTGGCGCTAACTGTGGATATTTATTTTCATCTACCATAAACATAGAATCTGCGGCAAATCCATAAGGAAACAAGATTTGATTCGGTAGTTGTCTATCAAACTTGATACGCTTCATATCTTCGTAGCTAATTTTTTCAAGTTGATCTATTAAATCTTTTGCACGTCTACTTCTATTGTTATGATATGTTTCATAGCCATCATTTACATCAAAATCTTTTGGGTTTAAATTATCTGCTTCGCTACTTGCTAAAAATGGAGAGTGGTTGGTGTTAAATAAATAACCACTATTCGGATTCAACATTTGTGGTAAGGAGCTCATTGGTTTAAACTTATTCCATAATGTTGCAGAAGTATTGCCTGGCAAAGTACTACTCCAGTTATAATTTGAATCTGTTTTTCTGTAGGGCATTTTACCATTTGAAATATAAAAGATGTTATCACTTTTATCTGCATACATGATATTAAACATAGGCAGGTGGTTTTGCGATAAAGCTGCTTTAAACTCCGTAAAATTGGTTGACTTATTCATTGCATACCATTGTTGTAAAGCACCCGCATCCATCAATGCTGGCAAACGCATGGAATAAAATATGCCCTCTGGTGTAGCAACTGTTGGTCCATAAATAGATTGGTACACTGTCTTATTGATGGAGAATGGAATGCCTTTGATGTTCAGTTTAATTTTACGCTTCTCTAGTTTTAACCAATTGCCATCCACTTTATATTCACCCGGATGTTGTTTATTTGTTTCTAATTGATAGATGTCAATTTTATCTTGAAAATTAACTGTATGTGCCCAACCTAAATTGGGTGTTACTCCGTGAAAAATTAATGGTGCACCCGGAAACAAGCCACCTAAAATATTCCAACCTTCCTCACTTTGAACATGTGCTTCATAAAATGCAGTGGGTCCTTCAATGGGTTGATGCGCGTTAATCACTAACATTGTTTCTCCAGAGGCTGATTTTTTTGCATTGATGGCAAATGCATTGCTCCCCTCACCAGTAAAACCCTCTAGTTTAGGAATAGTTCCATTTAAAATTTTTGGCAAGGCTTTATCTACCCCACAAAAAATTGCAACCGAAAATGCCGCAGATGCTAAATAATTTTCAATACTTATAGGAAATACATGTTTATTTAAAACCTTTGAGGGATGTGCTTTTGCATACGCTTCTAATCCCATGATATATCCCTTCACTAATTGTAAAAATTTGGGGTCAAACTGATTCATCTGTGCAACAACCGTTGCCTTTGTATTTAATAGTCCAAATACATAATCAATTTGTGCGCCCTTTTTGCCCATATAAGATGCAACTTTTCCCTTACCGGTTAAAATCAACATTTGCATCGTCGCAAAATCATCTTCAGCATGTGCCCAGGCCAAACCATAAGCAACTTCCGGATCGGTTGGCGCAAATATATGAGGCACACCAAAACTATCTCTTGCGATATTTATTTGGTCGGTGCGAATAGTTGGATTAAAGGAAGATTGACTATATGCAAATTGTAGAAAAAATAAACAAATAGTTAAAAGACGTAAGCGCATATTGAAAAGTATTAAATGTTTGAATGCTTTTCAAATGTACACTTATTTTAATGTTTGAACTTTCTTCTTGCTTTAAATGTTTTTCTGGAAGTAATTCTACTAATTAAATCCCCATTTTCACTTCTCAAAAAACCATATCTTAACAATATGCCATAATTATTTCTTGAAAATTGATTATTAACCCCTGAAAAGTCAGATGTCCCTACAACAACGCCAATGGCAACTTTTTTACCCACTTGTGCCAAAAGCGTTGAACTTATATCAAACATTAATGGAGTACTTG
>JACCDU011409418.1_pt1 | contig 28262 bp, 27 predicted proteins | sample 7446081 | NCBI WGS metagenome assembly JACCDU01 (sample SAMN15323447, study PRJNA562643) | freshwater metagenome | isolation source: river surface water | place: USA:Blue River Watershed | collected 2017-08-17
GCGCTCGAGCTCGGCTTCGAGCGCGTGGGCGCGGCCGACGCCGCGCGCGTGGCCGCGCTGCTGCAGCCCGCGCGCATGCCGCTGGCGCTGTTTGGCGGCGGTCATGTGGGCCGCGCGCTGGTGCGCACGCTCGCGCCGCTGCCGTTCGCGGTGCGCTGGATCGACAGCCGCGACGAAATTTTTCCGACCGACCTGCCCGAAGGTGTGGCCTGCGAACACTCCAGCCCCGTGCAGGCCGCGGTGGCCGACCTGGCGCCCGGCAGCCGCGTGCTCATCATGAGCTTCAGCCACGCCGAAGACCTGGACATCGTCATCGCCTGCCTGCGCCGCCTGCGCGAGCGCGACGACCTGCCCTTTGTGGGCCTGATCGGCAGCCGCACCAAGTGGGCCACCTTTCGCCACCGGCTCGAAGAGCGCGGCTTTGCGGCCGAGGAGCTCGCGCGCATCACCTGCCCGATCGGCGTGCCCGGCATCACCGGCAAGGAGCCCGAGGTGATCGCGGTGGCCGTGGCCGCGCAGCTGCTGCAGCAAACGGCCTGAGCCCAAAGCCCTGGCCATACCCTTGGATAGGGGTGACAAGCCCGCCGCTGAATTTGAGAATGGGTTTTCCATCGACCGCTCAAGCCTTGTGCGAAAGGAAACCCCATGGACACCACTGCCACCCAAGCCGCCATTGGCGCCCTCAACCGCATCCTCGAATCCGAGCTCGCGGGCGTGGTCAAGTACACCCATTACGCGCTCATGGTGTACGGCTACAACCGCATCCCCATCGTCTCCTGGTTCAAGGCCAATGCCGATGAAAGCCTCGCCCACGCCCACCGGGCCGGCGAACTGGTCACGCTGCTGGGCGGCCACCCCTCCCTGAAAATCGGTCCCCTGCTCGAAACCGAACAGCACGACATCGGCGACATCCTGCGCGAAAGCCTGGCGCACGAGCAGGCCGCCCTGGGGCTCTACCACCAACTGCTGCAGATCGCGCAGGGGCAATCGGTGCTGCTCGAAGAGTACGCGCGGGAACTGATCGTGGCGGAGGAAATGCACCTCGACGAGGTCAACAAAATGCTGCGCCGTCCTGGCGAAACCGACACCTTCAAGACCTGAGGCCCCGGATCTTGCGGGAAGACAGGGCTTCGACAGGCTCAGCCCGAACGGATGGAGGACTGCGGCTTGAATGGCCCTGGATGACTCTTGCGGTCGTCTGGATTTTTCGACTGAAACTGTATACACTTCGGTGCACTGGTCGCAGCGGCGCCCACACCGGCCTGGCCCGGTGCAGGGAACGCGACCGCTTGACTGCCCACAGAGCCCGCAGTGGTGAGCAGTCCGGAGCACCCCTCTGATGGAAGCTTATCTGCTCGACTGGGCCAACCTGCTGCTGCGTTGGCTGCACGTCATCACCGCCATCGCCTGGATCGGATCGTCCTTCTACTTCGTCTTCCTCGACAACAACCTGCAGCGGCCCACCTCGCCCGACCTGCTCGAAAAAGGCGTGGACGGGGCCATGTGGGCGGTGCACGGCGGCGGTTTTTACAACCCACAGAAGTACATGGTCGCGCCCAAGAAGATCCACACCAAGCTGCACTGGTTCTATTGGGAAAGCTATTCCACCTGGCTGTCTGGCTTTGCGCTGTTCACGGTGCTCTACCTCTGGAACGCGGGCACTTTCCTGATCGACAAATCGCTGATGGACTGGGCGCCCGCCACCGCCGGCTTTGCCGCCGTGGGTTTTCTCGTGGCCTTCTGGTTCGTGTACGACACGATTTGCCGCGTCTTCGGCTTCAAAAAGAACGGCGAACTCATCGTCGCCGGCCTGATGATCGTGGTGGTGGCTTTCTCGTGCTGGCTGGCCAACCAGCTCTTTGCCGGCCGCGCCGCCTTCTTGCTGGTGGGCGCCATGATCGCCACCGCCATGAGCGCCAACGTGTTCTTCTGGATCATCCCCGGCCAGCGCAAGGTCGTGGCCGCCATGACCAGCGGCGAAAAATACGACGCCTCGGCCCTGGCCATCCACGGCAAGCGCGGCAAGCAGCGCAGCGTGCACAACACCTACTTCACGCTGCCCGTCATCTTCGCGATGCTGAGCAACCACTACAGCTTTTTGTACACGCACGAACAGCGCTGGCTGCTGCTGTTCGTGATGATGTTCGCCGGCGCCCTGATCCGCCAGTTCTTCGTGCAACGCCACGCCTACCACCTGGGCCGCGCCAAAAACCCCTGGCCCTTCGCCGCCGTGGGCACGGTGCTGATCCTGGTGGTCATTGTCGCGCTCAAGCCCGCGCCCGCCGCAGCGCCCGCCGCCGGCGCCGCCCCCGTGGCCTTTGCCGAGCTCAGACCCGTGCTCGAACAGCGCTGCTACATGTGCCACGGCGAAACCGCGCAGATGAAAGGCATCCGCCTCGACCAAGCCAGCGCTGTGCGCACCCACGCCCAGGGCATCTACCAGCAAGTGGTCGTCACCCGCCAGATGCCCATGAACAACGCCACAGGCCTCACCGAGGACGAACGCATGCTCATCAAGCGCTGGTACGAGGCCGGCGCCAAAACGGAGTAACCCCCCCCACCTCCGTTCGCCCTGAGCCTGTCGAAGGGAAGATCACCCCCTACCGTTCGCCCTGAGCCTGTCGAAGGGAAGATCACCCCCTACCGTTCGCCCTGAGCATGGCCTGTTGAGGCATCATTGCTGCAATAGAGTCCCGGAGGACACCATGGGTGACATCAGCTGGCAATCCTGTCACCGCGCGCATCGGATATACATCGACATGCACTTGAAAGCGGCATGACTCACTTGTCTGTGGCTTACTGGGACATGCCAAAATTCAGCCTATGCGCCTGACCCCCTCGCAAATCGAGTTGATCCGTAGCACTGCACAAGAGTTGCTGGGTGCTCGCGTGCGCGTCACTTTGTTCGGTTCTCGTGTGGACGACCAGCGCAAAGGTGGCGATGTGGATTTGATGGTCGAAGTGCCTGAGGCCATTGATGAACCCGCCTTGCTGGGCGCACGTTTGGCAAGCCGTGTGTCTCGCGCCATGGATGGGCGCAAGGTGGATGTGTTGCTCAAAGCCCCCAATCTGATGGTGCAGCCGATTCACCAGATCGCGCAGCAAACGGGAATCATCTTGTGAACCCCAACTCCGCCTGCGCCTCGCCCGCACATGACCTCCACTGAGCAAATGAGCCTTGGCTTTGACAGCGTGGTGCAAGACCTGGCGCCAGCGCCGGCCAAGCCCGTCAAAGCCAAGCCCAAAGCCGCGCCGCGCGCACCACTTGTGCCAACCGAAGGCGTCTCGCACGAGGCCATGGCTAGCGCGCTCGACGCGCATGCCGACTACAAAGTGCTGCGCCGCCTGACGCCCAAGGACGACTGGGGCCCGGTGCCGGCGAGCGGCACGCAGCGCGTGATCGTGCTCGACACCGAAACCACGGGCCTGGATGCCAAGAGCGAGCGCATCATCGAGCTCGCCATGCTCAGCGTGCTGGTCGACACGTCCACAGGCCTGCCGGTGGGCCCGGTCAGCACTTACGAATCCTTCGAAGACCCGGGCAAGCCCATTCCAGCGCTGATCACCGGCATCACCGGCATCGACGACGCCATGGTGCGTGGCCAGCGCATCGACGACGCGCGCGTGGCCGAGCTGGTGCAGGCCGCCGACCTCATCGTCGCGCACAACGCCGGCTTTGACCGGCCCTTTGTCGAAGCGCGCCTGCCCGTGTTCGCGGCCAAGGCCTGGAACTGCTCGTTCGCCGGCATCGACTGGAAAGGGCAGGGCAGCGGCTCCGCCAAGCTCGAGTTCCTGGCGCACGAGCGCGGCTGGTTTTACGACGCGCACCGCGCCCTGGTCGACTGCCACGCCCTGCTGCAGGTGCTGGCCGCGCCGCTCGCCAGCGGCCAAACCGGCCTGGCGCGGCTGATCGAGGGCGCCGCGCAAAGCCGCTACAAGCTGCGCGCCACCGGCGCCCCTTTCGAAGCCAAGGACGCGCTCAAGGCCCGCGGCTACCGCTGGGACAACGAGCAACGCGTCTGGTGGACCAGCCTGGCGGGCGAGCAGGCGCTGCAACAAGAAGCCGAGTGGCTCCAGGCGCACGCCTATGGCGGTCGCCCTGTCCGCTTGTCCCTTGAGGTGCAAACGGCGCAGGTGCAGTTTTCGGCCCGTCCAGGCGAGCTGCGCCAACTGGCGCTCTGAGTTCGCGCTGCTCGCGTCAGGCATGCCCACCCCAACGCAATCACCCACCTGGCGCCGCTGCTGCGTCCTGGTGCTGGCCTGCGTGGCCCTGGGGGGCTGCACCAGCACCGCGCGCAAAACCGCCGTCAACCTCGACACCGCGCACCCGCGCTACGCCAGCCGCGAATGCCAGATGGCCATGAGCCGCGCGCAGTGGCAAGACCGCATCAAACACACGCGCATGCTGGCCAGCCCCGTGGCGGTGCTGCTCTCGGGCGGCGCCTGGCTGCTGCCCGTGCTGGCGCTCAATGCCGGCCTCGACACGGTCGACCACCTGGAGGCTTCCGACATCTCCGTCGACTGCGGCGGCCCCGAGACCCCCAACGCCGACATTGCCAAAGAGGTGCTCATGGGCGTGGGTTTTGGCCTGGGTGCGGGCAAATAAGGCCTGCACCCGGCGCAATGAGCGCCCTCAGCTCATCCCTGAGGATGGACGGCCTGCACAACGGGTTCAATTTTGGCCAAGAGGGATCGCAATATCTTCACAGAGGCTACGGCCTCATTGAGGTAGGCCGCTTTCAGCGCATCATCTTCCGGGTAGTCGTGCGCGAATCGGTTGCGGATCGCACGCAAGGCCTGCCAATCCTCCACTTGAGCGATGTAGCCCAGCTTTTCCAGACGATGCAGCTTGTCCAGCATGGGCCGATCTTCGTAAGGCTCTTGCAGGTATTCAAGCAGCGAGGGAAAGAGCCGCGCGCCCATTGTGTCCTGCAGTTTTGTGAACCGCAGCACAAATTGATCCCAGTCTTGCACAAGCTCGTCATGCAGGGTCGGCAGGGCAGCAGCAGAGAGTGGGAGGGTGGGTTCGATAGCCGCCAGGGCATGCGACATGTGGTGCTCATGCCGCTGGCATTGCTGCCATGCGTCCAAGAGCCGCAAAGCGACGGTGTCGGCTGTCACAACACAACCCCTGTTTGCCGAGCCAGATCAAAGATCGGGGCCCTTGACTGGCGGCCAGGGTAGTCGATCAGGATGTCCAGTTTTTGCTCACCCAGCCTGGCATAGATGCGCGACAAAAACCGCGTATGCGCCCGCGCGATCTCTGCGGGGTCGGTCATGGGCACATCGAGCAGAAGGTCAATGTCACCGCCTCGGCGCGAATCGTCCGCACGGGAGCCGAACAGCCGCAACTCCACGCACTCGCCAAAGCTCTCTTTGGCGGCGTTTTTCAGAGTTTGACGTTCGAAGTCGGACAGTCGCATGGCTGCATTGGTGTACAGGGCTTCATCCTAGCAAACAAAGGTCCATCGAACGCCCCCCAGCTTGCGGCGGCAGCCCCCCATCCGCCCGCCCGAGAAACCCAAAATTAGCCAAATTTCCCCAGGCCCGCCGCGCGGGCAGCCTGTCAGCATGGTGCAGGGGGTATGTGCGTGCACGGAAATGCACAAAACTCAAAATGTTGAATTCATTGAAAAATGTCTAAATTGAAAAACAAGGAATTTAAAAGCAGTCATTATGAAAATCTTTCTAAAAATACCATCATAAAAAATACATAGAATTCCAGCTCGTCCGCAGGTCGCCGCCTTGTCAGCCGCCGGTAGCTGTGGGCGTGTTCAATACCGCTTTCTTTTGGTGCCTTTGGCTTGATCGCAGAGCCTCTGGCACTGCGGTAGCCTGCCCGGCCTCTTTTCCGATCGCCTTATGCACCTCCACTCCCCGCGTTCTCACCGTATTGCCGGCGCCATGGCCCTGGGCCTGGCCCTTCTGGCCGCTGGGCCTGCCAGCGCCCAAACCCTGCCGGCCGGGGCGGCCCAGCTGCTGCAGGCCGCAGGGGGCGGCGGCCTCGGTCTGGGCCTGGGGGCGCTGCCTGCGGGCGGGCTCAGCCTGGGCAGCTCGGCGCCGCCCAGCATCAGCCAGTGGCCCGACCTGGGGGCCGAAGACAGCGCCAACCCCTTGCCCAGCGCCGCCGACGCGCTGCGCCAGGCGCCGCGCAAAGCCCAGGCGCCCACCCAGTTCCAGCGCTTTGTGCAAGAGAGCACGGGCCGCCTGCTGCCATATTTCGGCATGGAGTTGTTTGAGCGCGCCGCGCCCTTTGCCAGTGTGCCGTCCTCGTCGGCGCCCGCGCCGGCCGACTACGTGCTCGGCACCGGCGACCAGGTGCGCGTGCGCCTGTGGGGCGCGGTCGAGACCTACAGCACCCAGACCATCGACCGCAACGGCATCATCACCCTGCCCAAAATCGGCTCCATCGCGCTCGCGGGCGTGCAGGTCAAAAACCTCGAAAACGTCATCCGCGAGCAGGTGGGCAAGGTCTACACCAACGTCCAGGTCGACGCGTCCCTGGGCAAGCTGCGCGGCGTCACGGTCTATGTGGTGGGCCATGCGCAGGCGCCGGGCACCTACAGCCTCACCAGCCTGTCGACCCTGGTCAACGCCGTGTTCGCCAGCGGCGGCCCCAGCGCCAACGGCAGCATGCGCAGCATCACGCTCAAGCGCGGCGGCAAAACCGTGGGCACGCTCGACCTGTACGACTTCATCGCCCGCGGCGACAAAAGCCAGGACCTGCCGCTGCAGCCCGGCGACGTCATCAGCATCCCCCCGGCCGGCCCGCGCGTGGCACTCACCGGCGCCACCGACCACGCCGCCATCTACGAACTGAAAGACGGCACCACCGTCAAAGAGCTCCTGACCATGGGCGGCGGCGTGCCCGCGCTGGCCAGCCAGCAAAAGGCGCTGATTGAGCGCATCGACACCGCCAAGGCCAGCGCCCCGCGCCAGGTGCACAACCTCACGCTCGGCACCGAAGGCCTGGGCCAGGCCCTGCGCGACGGCGACATCCTCACCCTGCTGCCCATCAGCCCCGCCTTTGGCAACGCCGTCACGCTGCAGGGCGCCGTGGCCCAGCCGCTGCGCCACGCCTGGTTCGACGGCATGCGCGTGGCCGACCTGATCCCCGACCGCGAAGCCCTCATCAGCCCCGACTTCTACAAGCGCCGCAACCAGCTGGTGCAAAACCGCATCGCCACGCTGCGCGCCCAGGGCTTCACGCCCGAGCAAATCCAGGCCCTGCAGCGCGCCGAGCAGCTGCCCGAAGACCTGGCGCTGTCCACCGAAATCATCACGCGCCACCCCGCCATCCAGCCGCAGCCCGGCGCCGAGCCCAAGCCGGCCAGCGCGCCCACGGGCCGCTCTGCGCTCGCGCTGCCACCGGCTGGCGCCGCCAACCCCGCCAACGGGGCCAACACCCCTGCGAGCGCCCTGAGCGAGCAAGAGCTGCAAGCCATCCGCGAGCGCCAGGAGCAGGCCCGCAACCCGGTCGAGCGCGTGCGCGGCTTTGCCGAGCAAATCAACTGGGAATACGCCGTCATCCAGCGCCTCAACAAGGCCGAACTCAAAACCGAGCTGATCCCCTTCCACCTGGCCAAGGCCGTCATCGACAAAGACCCCGCCCACAACCTGCGCCTGCAAGCCGACGACGTGGTCACCATCCTCAGCAGCGCCGACCTGCGCCTGCCCGTGGCCAAGCAAACCCGCCTGGTGCGCATCGAAGGCGAGGTGGCCTCGCCCGGCGTCTACCAGGCCCAGCCGGGCGAAACACTGCCGCAGCTCATCCAGCGCGCGGGCGGCCTCACGCCGCAGGCCTATCTGTATGGCGTGGAGTTCACCCGCGAAACCGTGCGCAAGCAGCAGCAGCAAAACCTCGACCAGCTCATCCGCCGCCTCGAAACCCAGATGCAAAGCGCCAGCGCCACCCTCACCGCCAACCTGACCGGCGAGCGTGCCCTGCAGGCCAGCGCGCTGCAGCAACAGCAGCAGCAGCAAATGCAAACGCAAATCAGCCGCCTCAAAACCCTGCGCAGCAAAGGCCGCGTGGCCCTCGAACTCAACCCCTCCGAGACCTTGTGGGAGCGCGCCCCCGCGCGCGAACAGCTGACCAAAGCCATCGACAGCCTGCCCCCCCTGCCGCTGGAAGACGGCGACGCCATCCTCATCCCCAGCCAGCCCGCCTTCGTCTCGGCCGCCGGCAGCGTCAACAACGACAACGTCATGATCTACAAGCCCGGCAAAACCGTGGGCGAAGTGCTCAAGGCCGCCGGCCTCGCCGAAGACGCCGAACCCAGCCAGGCCTTCGTGCTGCGCGCCGACGGCAGCGTGCTCAGCCGCCGCAGCAGCGGCTGGTTCAGCAGCTTCGACAGCGCCCGCATCATGCCCGGCGACACCCTGGTCGTGCCCCCCAAGGTCGACCGCGAATCCAACTACAACCTCCTCGTGCGAGGCCTGCGCGACTGGTCCCAAATCCTGAGCAACTTCGGCCTCGCCGCCGCAGCCATCAAAACCCTCAGAAACTGACGCATGCCCGTTCGTGCTGAGCCCCTCCTTCCGTTCGTGCTGAGCCCGTCGAAGCACAGCCCCTCCTTCCGTTCGTGCTGAGCCCGTCGAAGCACAGCCCCCACTCCCGTTAGTGCTGAGCCCCCACCCCCGTTCATGCTGAGCCCCTCCTTCCGTTCATGCTGAGCCCGTCGAAGCACAAAACCCCATGACCGACACCCCCACCCCGCTCCCCGAAGACGACGAAATCAGCCTGCTCGACCTGCTGCAAACCATCGTCGACAACCTGCGCCTGCTCGTCCTCGGCCCCCTGGCCGTGGGCCTGGCCGCCCTGGGCATCAGCTTCGCCATCCCCCCCACCTTCACCGCCAAAACCCAATTCCTGCCCCCCCAGCAACAGCAAAGCTCCGCCGCCAGCCTCCTGCAAAGCCTGGGCAGCCTTGGGGGGCTGGCTGGTGCCGCAGCCGGCATCAAAAACCCAGGGGACCAGTACATCAGCTACCTCAAAAGCGCCACATTGCAGGAAGCACTCATCGAGCGCTTCAAACTGCAAGAGCGTTACGACGAAAAATACAAATCCGACACGCGCAAAGCGCTGACCGACCGTGCCAAAGCCGTTTCCGGCAAAGACGGCCTGATCACCCTGGAGGTTGACGACAAAGACCCCCAATTCGCCGCCGACCTGGCCAACGCCCACATCGAAGAGCTCAGCAAACTCTTGGGCAAACTCGCCGTCACCGAAGCCCAGCAACGCCGCCTGTTCTTCGAAAAACAACTCCAACGTACCAAAGACAACATGGTTGCCGCCGAGCAAGAGCTGCGTGCCACCGGCGTCTCTGACGTGGTGCTCAAATCTTCCCCCGCCTCTGCGGTGTCAGCAGTGGCCACCATCAAGGCCCAGATCACCGCCCAGGAAGTCAAGCTGGGCAGCATGCGCAGCTACCTGGCTGAAACCGCCCCCGAGTTCCGACAGGCCATGGCCGATCTGGCCAATTTGCGCAACCAGCTGGCCAAGCAGGAAAAAGACGAGCCCACCCAGACCAAAAGCACAGGCGGCGACTACATCAGCAAATACCGCGAGTTCAAATACCAGGAAACCCTGTTTGAACTCTTTGCCAAACAGTATGAAGTGGCGCGCGTAGACGAAGCGCGAGAAGGCGCTGTGATCCAGGTGCTAGACCCCGCGCAGCCTCCTGAGCGCAAGAGCAAGCCCAAGAAGGCATTGATCGCCGTCATCGCCACCCTCGCCACGGGTTTTGCATTGCTGCTTTTTGTGTTCGTACGCCAGGCCGTGCGCAACGCAGGCGGTGATGAGGAAACTGCTGGAAAGATGGCCCGTATCCAGCATTCCTGGCGGAAGGCTTTGGGCAAGGCCTGATCAAATTTACTGTGTTTTGAATATTGTCAATTACATAAATTCGGGCATCTTTAGCCGAATATTCAAATTCACTTGATGATCCTCACCCAAGCCATCCGCGGTGTTTTTTCATCCCCAGCTTTGACTGCTGCAGTCTGGGGCATGGCCACGTGCTTTGCGCTTTGCGTGCTGATGGTGCTCACCAAGCGTTGGCATGGACCCCTGACCATGGACCATACCGATGGTGTGCAGAAATTCCACACCCAGCCCACGCCGCGCATCGGTGGCGTACCGATCGTTTTGGGTTTGGTCGTGGCCTGGGCCAAAGCGCCTCCAGAAACCAAAGACCTGATCACGCCCATCTTGATGGCGGGCATGCCGGCATTTTTCTTTGGCGTGCTCGAAGACATCACCAAACGCGTGGGCGTGATGCAGCGCCTTTTAGCCACCATGGCCTCCGGCCTACTCGCATGGTGGATCACCGACTACTCGCTCACCCGGGTGGATATCTGGGGCCTGGACTGGCTGCTGGATTTCACCCTGGTCTCCGCCTTGTTCACCGCTTTTGCGGTGGGTGGCGTTGCAAACAGCATCAACATCATCGACGGCTTCAATGGTCTGGCTAGCACCGCATCCGCCCTGGCCTTCATGGGCTACGCCCTGATGGCTTGGCAGGTGGGCGATGCGCAGTTGGCCAGCCTGTCGTTGGTGCTGGCAGCCTGCGTCTGGGGCTTCTTCTGGGTCAACTGGCCGCTTGGCAAAATCTTTCTGGGTGACGGCGGCTCATACTTCATCGGCTTTGCGCTCGCTTGGGTGGCTGTCATGCTGGTCGAGCGCAATGCCGATGTTTCGGCTTTTGCGGTGCTGCTGGTGTGCTCCCACCCGGTGATCGAAGTGCTGTTTTCCGTTTACCGCCGCAAGGTGAAAAAGCTGCACCCCGGGCACCCAGATCGTCTGCATTTCCACAGCCTGCTCAAGCAGCGCTATGTGCGTCGGTGGTTTCCCAACCTGTCTGGCGATGTTTGCAACTCCATCACTGGCCTGCTTGTGGGCTGCATGACGCTCACAGCCATCATCCTGGCCAATCTGTGCCTGCACAGCGTCTGGCTGTCTGTTGCAGCCATCTTGGGCTTATCGCTCGCTTATGTGGCCATCTACGCCCGAATGGTGCGGCATTGCTGGTGCTCGCCGATCGAGTTTTTGCTGGTCAAGCCTGCACATCAGGGCTCCGGCGCACTGTAGTAGTATTTTTTTGAGCACACTGTTTAGTGCCTGAATGAATCGACCCGGATCTAATAGACACTTCCGAGCTGTTGGGATTGACGTTTCTCGAACTCTACCGGAGAGACGCTGTCAGACGTATTGTGGCGGCGCTTGGGGTTGTAGAACATCTCGATGTAATTGAACACATCGGCGCGAGCCTCTTGCCGGGTTGGGTAAATCTGGCGACGAATCCTCTCGCGCTTGAGCAGCTGGAAGAAGCTCTCGGCCAGCAGCGACGACACGGCCGCTGCGCTCGTCAAAGCGTAGATGTTGCGTGCAGTCGGTGGGCGGTAGCGCAGGAGCAGCCACAGGCCGGCTGCGCCCAACAGCAAGCGCCATTGCGGATGGCGCTCGGGCCAGGGCCCACCCCAATAAGCGGTGGGGATGGCCATGAGCACAAAAGTGGCGGCGCAGGCCAGGAGCCAAGTTTGGGCGGCCTGCAGAGCCGGGCTATGGACGGGCGGGTCGTTGTCGGTGTTGCGCCCCCACCAGGCTGAAAAGCCTGCCAGGCAGATGAAGAGCCACGCCAGCCCTGCGGCCAGCGTGCTGAGGCTGGACAGCGCCAACGCAGGCACGGCCAGCAGCAAAAAGGCCGGGGTCAGGAAAGAGGGCAAAGCGAGAGGGAATGCTTTAAAACAAGTAATGATTTTACCGGCCCCTGGGGGCCACCGTGCGCGGCTACCAACCCAGCGGCGAGGTGGTCGACTGGGTGCACCTGGCGCAGATGCGGGAGGCGGTGGCCGGCGAGGGCGCGGTGTCTTGAGCCTTGCGGCTGATGCCTTGACCGTGCGGCGAATGCTGATCACAATCTCCGCATGAAAAGCGGTGAAAAGCGCCATATCTGGCAGCACAGCGACTGGCCACATTGGACATATGACCGCCAACGGCTCGCACCCTTGCTCGCTCAGGTGCACCGGGCGCAGGGCCATCTGTTGGGGCGCATGCACGGTCTGGGCCTGGATTTGCGAGGCCAGGCCACGCTGCGCGTCTTGACCGAGGATGTGCTCAAGACCAGCGAGATCGAAGGCGAGAAGCTCAATCCCGAATCGGTCCGCTCATCGATTGCCCGCAGGTTGGGTGTCGACATCGGTGCCCTGGCGCCGACGGACCGGCAGGTTGATGGTGTGGTGGACATGGTTCTCGACGCCACCCAACGCCACCACGAGCCCTTGACGGCTGAGCGCTTGTTCGGCTGGCATGCAGCGCTGTTCCCCACGGGCTACAGCAGCCTGACAAAAATACGGGTTGGCCAGTGGCGCGACGATGCGCAAGGCCCCATGCAGGTGGTCTCTGGGCCCATGCATCTACAAAAAGTCCACTACGAAGCACCGCCGGCGCACTTGCTGGAAGCAGAAATGTTGGACTTTCTGAACTGGTTCAATGTGGCCCCGCAGGATGACCCGGTGGTCAAAGCCGGTCTGGCACACCTGTGGTTTGTAACCATCCATCCGTTTGAGGATGGCAATGGCCGTATCGCACGCGCTGTGGGCGACATGGCGCTGGCGCGAGCGGAGCAGTCGGCGCAGCGCTACTACAGCCTGTCCGCGCAGATACAGCGCGAGCGCGATGACTATTACGACCGCCTCGAGGCAACGCAGAAAGGGGGCCTGGATGTCACCGATTGGCTGGCGTGGTTTTTGGCCTGCTTGCTTCGGGCTGTCCAGGGGGCCGAGCAAACGCTCGCGCAGGTATTGACCAAGGCGCGGTTTTGGCAACAGTGGGCGGGCATGCCGATGAACGATCGGCAGATCAAGCTGCTCAACAAGTTGCTCGACGGCTTCGATGGCAAGCTGACCAGCAGCAAGTGGGCGGCAATTGGCAAGTGCTCGCAGGACACAGCACTGCGCGACATCGCCGACTTGGTGGAACGTGGGGTATTGAAGAAGTCAGAGGCCAGTGGCCGCAGCACAAACTACGAGTTGATGCCGATGGGCGACCCAGCTTGATTGTTGCCATGTTTGTTGTCTCAAAACTGTTGCAAGCCATCACCCAGCCGGTGTTCTGGCTGGCCCTGTGGTGGGGTGCGGCCCTGCTGATGCTGGGCCGCTGGCGGCGTGCGGCGCTGGGCATGCTTTGGGGCGGTCTGCTGGTGCTGGGTTTGCTGGGCTTCGAGGCCATTCCCCATGCGCTGCTGCGGCCGCTGGAAAACCGCTACCCGGTGCCGCCGCCGCAAAGGGTGGCCCAGCAGGTGGGGGTGATTGTGCTGGGCGGCGCCACGGGGCACCCCGGCGTTTACCTGGCCCATGGCCAGGTGCCTTTGGGCGATGCGGCCGAACGCATGACCGTGCCACTGGCGTTGATGCGCCAGCATCCGGGCCTGAGCCTGGTGTTTTCCGGTGGGGAGGGGCGCCTGCTGACCACCGGCGTGAGCGAGGCCGAGCTGGCCCGGGCGTTTTACGCGGAGCAGGGCGTGGACATGCGCCGCGTGACGCTCGAAGGGGGTTCGCGCACCACCCGCGAAAACGCCCAACAAGTGGCCCGGCTGCTGGGCGAGCGCTGCCGGCAGCCCTGGCTGCTGCTGACTTCGGCCTGGCACATGCCGCGCGCCATGGCCGAGTTCGAGGCGCTGGGCTGCAGCGTGACCGCCTACCCCGTGGACTTCAAAACAGGCGCCGTCACCGCCTGGAGCGAATACAGCCTGGCGCACAGCCTGCTGCGCTGGCAAACGGCCTTGCACGAGTGGCTGGGTTTGTGGGTGTACGGGTGGACTCGGCGATGAAAATTGCCCCCAAATTGGTCACATATAAGTTACCATTTGAGCCATGACTTTCCTGATCAAAGAACTGCTGCTGCCAGACGGCAGCAGCCCGTTCGCTCAATGGTTTGAGGGGCTGGAAGGTGTTGCTGCCGCAAAGGTTCAAGTTGCCGTGACCAGGATGGAGCAAGGTAATTTGTCGAATGTGGCGTGGTTTCGTGGCATTGGCGAGTTCCGTATCGACTGGGGGCCGGGTTTAAGGATCTATCTGGCCCAGGACGGTGTTCGGATCGTCCTATTGTTGGGAGGCGGTTCCAAGAAGCGCCAGCAGAGAGACATCGATATGGCCATCGAACGTTGGGAAGACTACAAGCGCCGCAAGGCAGACAAAGGATGAAGCCCATGGCTCTGACCCGAAATTTCAAGGAAACAGTGGCGGCGCGTGTGCAAAGCGATCCTGCTTTTGCCCAAGCGCTGCTGGATGAAGCGATCACGCTTTTCATCAACGGTGAATCTGACACTGCCAAGCTGATTCTGCGCGACCTGGTCAACGCGACCGTGGGCTTTGAGAGCTTGGCGGAGGAAATCCACAAGCCGGCTAAAAGTCTGCATCGGATGTTGTCGGCGACAGGTAATCCGACCATGACCAACATTTCTGCCATTTTTGCGGCGATCAAGAAGAAGCTGCGTGTGGAGGTGCGTACGGAAGTCGTGCCCGCTTGAGCGGGAGAGACTCCATGCCCCTGGCAGGTGACTGAATCGCGTGCCCATGGAGAGCTTGGTCAAGCTCTCGCACGGCAAAGGGGGCCTCGTCAGTCGGGGACGGGATCAGCCCCTTTAAACTCGGCTTATGAAAAATCAAACTGTTCGCAAAGCCGTTTTTCCCATTGCGGGTCTGGGCACCCGCTTCCTGCCCGCCACCAAGGCCAGCGCCAAGGAGATGCTGCCGGTGGTGGACAAGCCGCTGATCCAGTACGCGGTGGAAGAGGCTTATGCCGCGGGCATCCGCCAGATGATTTTTGTCACGGGCCGCACCAAGCGCAGTGTGGAAGACCATTTCGATACCGCGTACGAACTCGAGACCGAGCTCGAACTCGCGGGCAAGCAGCACCTGCTGAGCGTGGCGCGCTCGATCGCGCCCGACGACATGCTGTGCACCTACGTGCGCCAGCCGCGCGCGCTGGGCCTGGGCCACGCGGTGCTGTGCGCCAAGGAGCTGGTGGCGGGCGAGCCTTTCGCGGTGCTGCTGGCCGATGACCTGATGGTGGGGCCCACGCCCATCATGGCGCAGATGGTCGAGCAGTTTGCGCACTGGCGCAGCAGCATCCTCGCGGTGCAGGACGTGCCGCGCGAGCAGACCAAGCGCTACGGCATCGTGAGCGGGCAGTCGGTCGCAGACGGTGTGGTCGATGTCAGCGGCATCGTTGAAAAACCCGCGCCCGAGCAGGCGCCCAGCACGCTGGCGGTGGCGGGGCGCTACATCCTCACGCCGGGCATCTTCCACGAGCTGGAGAACATTCCGCGCGGCGTGGGCGGCGAAATCCAGCTGACCGACGGCATCGCGCAGCTGCTGCGCCGCGAGAAGGTGTTTGCCTACCGCTACGCCGGCACGCGCTACGACTGCGGCAGCAAGCTGGGCTTTTTGCAGGCCACGGTGGACCTGGGCGTGCAGCATGCCGAGGTGGGCGCCGAGTTTGCGCAGTGGCTGGGCAGCCGCCCCTGATTTTTTGGAACGAAACCCATGCGAATGACCTTATGGCCCCTGCTCGGCCTGCTCTTGGGCGCGGCAGCGCAGGCCCAGACCGTGGCCAGCGTGCCTTACACGCCGAGCTGGCCGGTGCGCCACCACCTGCAGTTGCTGGCCGACCACGCGGGCCTGGCCCTGCCGCTCACGCACTGGCCCTTGCCCGCCGCCGCGGTGCAAGAGGCGCTGGCCGCCTTGCCGCCACGCCTGAACGCCGAGGGGCTGGACCTGGAGGCTTCGCGCCAGGCGGTGCAGCGCGAACTGGCCTTGCGCAGTGGCCAGGGCGCGTTGCGCGTGCAGTGGCGTGGCGAGGCCGAAGGCCTCACGGGTTTTGACGAGAGCCACACGCCGGGCAGCAGCGTGCAGATCGTGTCCGCAGAAAAACGCATGGGCTCGGGCGAGCTGACGCTGGCCGGGCGCCTGGGCCTGCGCCTGGAGCAGGCGCCCAATTCGCTGCAGCAGCAGTTCAGCGGCACGGGCAGCGAGGCGCGCACCCCGCTGCGCCTGGAGGGCTCGGCGGCGGTGCTGGCCTGGCAGGGCTGGAACGTGCAGGCCTTTGCCAACCGGCATTGGTGGGGGCCGGGCTGGCAAAGCAGTCTGGTCAACGGCAGCAACAACCCCGCCTGGAACGGTCTGGGCCTGCAGCGCGGCAGCGCCAAGCCCTCCGACAGCCCCTGGTTGCGCTGGATGGGGCCCTGGAACTTCGACGTCTTCGTGGCCCAGGCGCAAGACCCGCTGGTGGTGAGCCAGCAGCCGCAGGGCTATGTGTTTTCGGGCATGCGCCTGACGCTGCGGCCGCAGCCCTGGCTGGAGCTGGGGCTGAGCCGGGGCATGCAGGTGGGTGGCGTGGGCCGGCCCGATGGCCTGAAGAATTTCGCCAAGGCGTTTTTCGGGCAGCGCACCAACCAGAACCCGGGCGATCCGCCCGACAGCAGCGGCCAGATCGCGGGCTTTGACCTGCGCCTGCGCTGCCCGCTGGCCTGGGGCGCCTGCGCCGCCTACACGCAGTGGATGGGCGAAGACTCGGCCGGCGGCGCCTTGCCGCTGCCCTACAAATTTATGAGCCTGTGGGGCGTGGAGCAAACCTATGGCGCGGGGCGCTACCGGGTGTTTGCCGAGCACAGCAACACCAACGCCTACAGCCTGCCCTGGGACCGCGAGGCGCAGTTTCCGGGCTACATCAACGGCGTGTACCGCCAGGGCTACACGCACGGCGCGCGCTGGGTGGGCAGCGCCCAGGGCGCGGGCAGCCAAGTCACCACGCTGGGCTGGATGGACGCGCAGGGCCAGCGCCAGCTCAAGCTGCACCTGGGCAAGGTGGGCACCAGCGTGGGCGCCTACGACCCGCGCGTCGATGCGCCGCACGGCCGCCTGCGCGGCCTGAGCGCCAGCCAGAGCCTGTCGTGGCAGGGCCTGACCTGGGTGCCCGAGCTGTCGTGGATGCACCTGTCCGAAGGCCTGGACCAGCGCGCCAACCGGCGCAACAGCCTGCGCCTGGGTGTGACGGTGCTGGCGCCGCTCTGAGCCAGCGCCTGCGGTTCGGGCCGAGGGCATGGTTTGAATTTGTAAAATCGATGCATTTCCTGAAGCGTGCCGGGCCTTCGCCCGCGCGCTTCAGCCGATGGAGGTGCATGGTGAGATGGCGTGGGTGGTGTGGGGTGGCGGCTTGGGCCCTGTGTGGCATGGCATGGGCGCAGGCGCAGGCGCATCTGCCCGTAGAGGCTTTGCCTGAAGCGCCGGCGCGCGCGCACCGCTGGGCGCTGACGGCCGGGCTCTCGCACACCGAGGCCGGTGGCGCCAGCGCCCACGAAAACAAGCTGGCGCTGCGCCATCACGCGGACTGGGGCTCGATCGCGCTGGAGCGCATCGGCCTGCGCCGCGCGGGCGATTCGGACCAGGCCTGGGCCCTCGATGCCTACCCCCGTCTGTGGCCGGGCGCCTATGCCAATGTGCGCTACCAGCGCGCGAGCCAGCCTGACTTCCTGCCCTCGACCTCCTGGCGTGCCGAGCTCTACCAGAACGTGGGCCAGGGCTGGGAGCTGGCCGCCAGCCGCGACCACCTGGGCTTTGGTGCGCCGGTGCGCATCGACGGCCTGTCGGTGGGCAAATACTGGGGCAATTTCTTCGCGCGCTGGCGCCACCAGACGGTGCGCAGCGACACCTCGACCGGCCAGGGCGACCGCTTTTTCGTGCGCTACTACTACGAGGGCGACGCCGACCACTACCTCGAAGCCAATGTCTCGCGCGGGCGCAGCGACGACTTCGGCAGCGCGCTGCTGCAAACGGCGCGCACCGATTCGCGCGGCCTGGCCTGGTACCACTTTGTCACGCGCGAATGGGGCTTCAGGCTCAGTGCCAGCCAGTCCGGCAATGGCGGCGCGGGCACGGCCGCGCGCGATGTGGGCGCCAGCCTGACGCGGCGGTGGTGAGCATGCAGGCCGACCGCCCAGCGTCCATTTTGGTGGTCGAGGACGACGCCTTCATGGCCGCCTTGCTGACCTTTCTTTTCGAGCGCGAACAGATGCAGGTGCGTTGCCTGGCCGACGGCCGCGCCGCGCTCGAACACCTGGCGCACGCGCCCGATGCCGATGCCGTGGTGCTCGACCTGATGCTGCCCCAGGTGAGCGGCCTGGAGGTGCTGGCGCGTTTGCGCGAGCACCCGCGCTGGGCCGAGGTGCCGGTGCTGGTGCTCAGCGCGCTCGATGGCGGCGCCGAAGTGGCGCAGGCCCTGCGCGCCGGCGCTGACGATTACCTGAGCAAACCCTTCGACCCGCAGGTGCTGAGCGCGCGCCTGGCGCGCCTGCTGTCGCGCGCCAGCGCAGGGGCCGGCCGTGCTTGAGCCCGATGTGCCGCTGACCGTCGCCTGGGCGCTGGCCTGGGGCACCTTGCTGCTGGTGGTGCTGATGGTGCTGGCCCTCTTGCTGCTGCGCTGGCGGCGCTGGCGCCAGCAGCCGCGCTGGGCCGCCTTCGAGGCGCGCTGGCGCCCCTTGCTCATGGGCTGTGCGCTGGGCGATGCGCCGCAGGCGCCGCTGCCGCCCTTGGCCGCCCGCGAGCGCTGGCCCTGGATGCGGCTGTGGCTGCAGCTGCACATGTCGCTGCAGGGGCCGAGCCGCCAGCGCCTGGCCGCGCTGGGCCGCAGCCTGGGGGTGGGCGAGCTCGCGCTGGCGCGCGCCCGCAGCCCGCACCCTTCAGAACGCTGGATGGGCCTGCACGCGCTCGGTTTTCTGCAAGACGCGGCGCACACGCCTTTGCTGCTGCAAGCGCTGTCGGCCGGGGGGCCGCCGGAGCGGGTGTACGCCGCCCGCGCCCTGCTCGAAATCGACGAAGCGCGGCACGCGGCCACGGTGGCGCAGGCCTTGCTGGCCTGCCCCGACCTGGAGATGTCGCTGGTTTCGGTCATGCTCAAGCCCTTTCGGCGCGCGCTGCAGGCGGGGCTGCCCAGCCCCTCTGCGCAGGCGCAGACCGCGGCCAGCCTGGCCTGGCTGCGGCTGGCGCGCGCGCTCGGGCTGCAGCTGCCCCAGCCCATGCTGGCGCCCTTCCTCGCGCCTGAGCAAGACCCCGAGGTGCTGATGGCCGCGCTGCGCCTGGTGCAGGGCGAGCAGGGCACGGCGGTGGTCGCGGCGCTGGCGCAGCATGCGCACTGGCCGGTGCGGGCGCAGGTGGCGCGTGCGCTGGCCGACATCGGCACGCGGGCCGAGCTGCCGCTGCTGGTGCGCCTGACCGCCGATGCGCAGTGGTGGGTGCGCTACCGCGCGGCGCAGGCCCTGCTGCGCCTGCCGGGCATGGACCCGGCGCAGGCCCTGCAGCAGGTGCAGGCCCATGGCGACCGCTACGCGCTCGACATGCTGCAGGCCGTGCTCGCCGAAAGCGGGAGGCCCGCGTGACCGCGCAGACCATCACCTGGCTCATGGTGGCCTACTTCCTGACCATCCACGGCGTTTACCTGATGCTGGGCCTGCTGGCCGCGCGCGCACTCGTGCGCAACCAGCGCCACCGCGAGCTGGAGGCGCTGCCGCTGTCGTACTCGCTGCTCACGCCGCCCATCAGCGTGCTGGTGCCGGCCTACAACGAGGCGCTCACGATCGAGGCCACGGTGGATTCGCTGCTGCAGCTGAGCTATGCCGAGTTCGAGGTGATCGTGGTCAACGACGGCTCCAGGGACGAGACGCTGCAGGTGCTGAGCGAGCGCTTCGCGCTGGTGCCTTACCCCGAGGCCTACCGCGTGCAGATTCCGACGCAGGAGGTGCTGGGCATCTACCGCTCGACGCGCCACCCCAGGCTGCGCGTGATCGACAAGCGCAACGGCGGCAAGGCCGATTCGCTGAACGCGGGCATCAACCTCTCGCGCTATCCGCTGTTTTGCGGCGTCGACGCCGACTCGGTTTTGCAGCGCGACAGCCTGCAAAAAGTGGTCAAGCCCTTCCTGCGCTCGCCCGAGATGGTGGCCACGGGCGGCACCATCCGCGCGGCCAACGGCTGCGATGTGCGTGGCGGCGATGTGCACCGCGTGGACCTGCCGCGCAACCCCTGGGCGCTGCTGCAGGTGATGGAGTATTTGCGCGCCTTTTTGTTCGGCCGCCTGGGCTGGTCGAGTGTGAATGCGATGCTGATCATCTCGGGCGCGTTCGGCCTGTTTCGCAAGCAGACCGTGATCGAGGTGGGCGGCTACAAGACGCACACGATCGGCGAAGACATGGAGCTGGTGGTGCGCATCCACCACCAGATGCGCGAGCGCGGCCAGCCCTATCGCATCGAGTTCGTGCCCGACCCGGTGTGCTGGACCGAGGTGCCCGAAGACCGCCAGACCTTGCGCAACCAGCGCATCCGCTGGCAGCGCGGCCTGTCCGAAAGCCTGAGCGCCCACTGGGGCCTGATGTTCTCGCGCCGTGGCGGTTGGCCCGGCTGGGTGGCTTTCCCCTACATGGTGCTGTTCGAGTGGCTGGGCCCGGTGGTCGAGCTCCTGGGTTACGCCTGGACCACTTACGCCTGGTGGGCCGGCTTCATCTCATGGACCGCCTTCTTCGTGTTTCTGCTGGTCTCGCTGGGCCTGGGCATTTTGCTCAGCGTGGCGGGTGTGCTGCTCGAGCAGCTGTCGTTCCAGATGTACCCCAAAGTAGGCCAGATGTTCAGGCTGGTGCTCGTGGCCGTGGCCGAAAACCTGGGCTACCGCCAGCTCAACGCCTGGTGGCGCATCGTCGGCCTGTACCGCTGGGCCACGCAAAAAGAAGGTGGCTGGGGCACCATGAAGCGCAAGGGCAACTGGCAGGCTTCGCCCTGAGGCCTGTTTGGGTTTGCATGCTCAGTCGCTGAGCGTCTCCAGCGTGGAAACCCGGTTGCGGCCGGCTTTTTTGGCTTCGTACATGGCCTGGTCGGCGCGCTGCTGGAGGGCGTGCATCGATTGCGCGCCTGGGCTGCGCGAGGCCACGCCGATGCTGGCCGTGATGCTCAGGGTTTGGCCGCCGACCTCAGGCTGGCTTTGCTGCACGGCCTGGCGCAGGTTTTCGGCCACTTGCAGGGCGCCGGCCAAGGCTGTGTCGGGCAACAAAATCGAAAACTCTTCGCCGCCGATGCGACCCAGCAGGTCCGAGCGGCGCAGGTGCGCGCCCAAGGTGCGGGCGACCACGCGCAGCACCTCATCGCCGGCCGCATGGCCATGCGTGTCGTTGATGGCCTTGAAGTGGTCGAGGTCGACGAACAGCACCGAAAACGGTTGCTGGCTGCGCGCGCTCTGCGCGATTTGCTGCTCGCAGGCGGCGTAGTAGGCGCGGGCGTTGAGCACCTGGGTCAGCGGGTCGTGGCTGGCCATGTCCTGGAGGCGCTCGTTGTAGTCGCGCATGCGGTGAAAGTACGACAGCGTGCGGCCCACATAGGTGTGGAAAAAGATGCCCAGGTAGAGCAGGCACAAGAGCGCCGTGGCCATGGCGTTCGGTGAGTAGGGCCGCTCGAGGTGCGGGTTGCCCAGGGCCAGGCCGAGCATGGTGCCCAGCGTGATGAGCCAGCCGGGGCGCCGCCCGAGCAGGATGAACACGCCCGGCACATTGGTGAAGAACCACAGCAGCCGCAGCTCGTCGACCGAGACGTAGAGCAGGGACGAGGTCGACTCCCACAGGCTCAGCAGCTCGTAGAGCCAGGCCACCGGAAAGAAGCGCTCGGGGTGCTCGCGCAGCCACCACCACAGCAGGGTCGAGCCCAGGGTGAACACCACCATCGACGTCAGGTGGTGGGGGTGGATCATGTTGACCGCGCTCAGCGTGCCCAGGATGAACAGGCCGGTGACCGCGGCCCCCGAGGCCATGAGCACCATCAGCAACTTGTAGCGAAACTCCCGGTCTTCCTCGCGCTCGGCAAAGCGCACGCGGCCAAACAGCCCGCGCATCAGGACTTTGTAGGCGGTTTGCCAGGGCTGGGCGTGTGACGCGGACACAGGGACTCCTTGGGTCAGGGGGCAAGCCCCTTATCATATTTACGAGATTGACGTTTTTCGTGATTTAGATTCAAAAATGGCAGACACCCCCGAAAACGCCAGCGCGACCCGGCTGACCGACATGGACCTGCGCATCGGCCAGACCGTGCAGCTCCTCACGCGCGGCCAGCACCCCAGCAAGCACTTCACGCGACTGATCGGTTATGTGGACCAGGAGTTCATCATGCTGCGCGTGCCGCTGGAAAACGGCTGGGCCGTGCCGCTGGAGGCCGGTCAGATGCTGGACGTGCGGGTGTTTTGCGGCGTCTCGCTCTACGAGTTCGAATGCCGCCTCGAAACGGTGCTGCTGCACCCGCGCAACTACATGCTGCTGAGCTGCCCCACGCAGATCCACCAGACCCGTCTGCGCGCGCACGAGCGCGCCAAATGCGCCTTGCCGGTCGAGGTGCTGCAGGCGCCGCGGGGCGCGTTTGCCAAGGGCTTCCAGTTTCAGGACATCAGTGGCGGCGGCGCGGCCCTGGTGGGGCCGCAGGCGCTGGGCGAGCCGGGGCAGCGCATGGCGCTCGCGTTCGAATTCCATTTGGCGGCCACCGATGCGCAGGAGCGTCTGGAGATCGAGGCCGAGATCCAGTCGGTGCAGGCTTTGCGCGGCCAGGCGGGCCAGGCCGCGGCGCACCACCACGGCATCCGCTTCGCCAAGACCGACCCGCGGGTCTTGCTGCTGGTCAACGAGCTGCTCAAACCCGGCAGCCGTTGAGCGCGGGGGCGTTCAGGGCTGGAAGTCGCGGGCGTCCGCCAGCAATTCGGGCAGGGCCATGGGGCGACCGAGCAGATAGCCTTGCGCGCCGCCGCAACCCAGCTGCACGAGCTGCTGCAGTTGTTCGCGCGTTTCCACCCCCTCGACCACCAGGCTGCGCGAGAAGCTGTCGGCCAGCTGCGCCATGGCGCGCACGATGGCCTGGACCATGGGGTCGGCCAGGGCCTGCACAAAGCTGCGGTCGAGTTTGATCTTGTCGAAGGGCAGGGTGTGCAGGCGCGACAGGCTCGACTGGCCGGTGCCGAAGTCGTCGATCGCCACCGTCAGGCCCAGCGCGCGCAGCGCCTGCAGATGTTGGCGCACCGTGGGCACGTCGTGGTGGAACACCGACTCGGTCACTTCCAATTCGAGGTGCTGGGCCCAGGCCGGGTCGGCGTCTTGCAGCGCCGCCTGCAGCCGGGCCGAAAAATCGGGCTGGGCCAGCTCGACGCCCGAGACGTTGACCGCCACGCGCGCGGCCGGCCAGCGCGCCAGCAGCTGCGGCAAATCGGCCAGCACGCCTTGCAGCATGGCCTGGCCCAGGCGCACGATGAGGCCGCGCGCCTCGGCCACCGCGATGAACTCGTCGGGCGCGACAGGGCCCAGCGCCTCGTCGTGCCAGCGGCACAGCGCTTCGAACGAGACCACCTGCCCGCCGGGCAAGTCGATTTGCGGCTGGTAGACCACCTGCAGGCCGCCCTGCGCGAGCGCGTGCGCGAGCCGCTGCGCGACCCGCGATAGGCGGGTTTCGGCACGGGTGGGATCGAATTCGGGTGGGATGCTCATGGGAACCTGGGCTCAGAGCATACCAAGCCCGTGTGACCGGGCCTGGCCGCGCGCCATCAGGGCGCGGCGGGCGGGGCGGCAGCGGCCAGGCAGGCCAGCGCCTGCTCGGCCGTGACCCGACCTTCGTCGGTGGGGATGACCCAGACCTCGACGCGGCTGTCCGCACCGTGGATGGCCCGGGCCTGCGCGCCGTCGGCTGCGGCGTTGAGCGCGGGGTCCACGGCCACGCCGAGCCAGCCCAGCTGCGCGCCCACCGCCTCGCGCAGCGCAGCGTCGTGCTCGCCGATGCCGCCACTGAAGGCGATGGCGTCGAGCCCTTGCAGGCAGGCGACCATGGCGCCCGCCTCGCGCACCACGCGGTGGGTGAACAGCTCGATGGCAAAGCGCGCGGCCTCGCTGTCCGAGGCGCGCAGCCGCCGCATGTCGGCGCTCAGGCCCGAGACGCCAAGCAGGCCGCTTTGCTGGTAAAGCAGTTGCTCCAGGCGCGCGTGGTCCCAGCCCTGTTCGAGCAAATACAGCAACACGCCGGGATCGAGCGCGCCGCTGCGGCTGCCCATCATCAGGCCGTCGAGCGCGGAAAAACCCATGGTGGTCGCCAGGCTGCGGCCTGCGCGCGCCGCGCACAGGCTCGCGCCATTGCCCAGGTGGGCCATGAGCACGCGGCCCTGGGCGCGCGGGCTGAGCCGCTGCAACTCGCCCGCGATGAACTGGTAGGACAGGCCATGAAAACCATAGCGGCGTATGCCCTGGGCGCGCAGCGCCTGCGGCAGCGCAAACGCGCTGTGCAGCGGCGGCATGTCCGCGTGGAAGGCGGTGTCGAAGCAGGCGATCTGCGGCAGATCGGGGAAGGCGCGCGCAAAGGCCTCGATGCCCGCGAGGTTGTGCGGCTGGTGCAGGGGCGCCAGGCTGTTGTAGCGGCGCAGCCGCGCCAGCACCTCGGGCGTGACGCGCACCGGCCGCACCAAGTCTTCGCCGCCGTGCACCACGCGGTGCGCCACTGCGCGCAGCGCCGGCAGCCGCAACTCGTGGCCGAGCAGCGCTTGCAGCCGCTCCAGGGCCGCGGTAAAGGGCGCCTGGCCTGCGACGTCCAGCAGCGCTTGGTGGCGCTCGCCCTGGTGGCGGTAACGCAGCCGCGGCTGACCGCCGGGCTCCAGCCCTTCGACGCTGCCCACCAGCAGCGCCGCATCGACCGCGTCGGCCGAGACGGGGTAGACCGCGAATTTGAGCGAAGACGAACCCGCGTTGACGCTGAGGATGGCCATGGGGCTTGTGATACCCGTTCGTCCTGAGTGCAGGATTCCCGTTCGTCCTGAGCTTGTGATACCCGTTCGTCCTGAGCTTGTCGAAGGATGGAGTGGGGCTTCGACAAGCTCAGCCCGAACGGTATGAGGTCCGGCCTCAATGGCATGAGGCTCGGTCCGAACGGCATGAGGCTCGGGCCCAATGGCATGGAGCGCCGTTTGGGATGGATCGGGCATGGTCCTCATGGGGGTGGCGTGAGCACGCGAGGCGCTGGACTTGGCCAGCGCCTGGATCTGCGACCAGTCGCCGGCAATCAAAGCTTCTTTTTTGGCGCGGGACCAGCCCTTGACTTGCCGTTCAAATGCCAGGGCACGTTCACGAGTCTCGAATTCGTCCTGCCAGACCAGCTGCACAGGCTTGCGCGTGGCGGTGTATCCCTCGGCGCCGGCATGGTGTTGCTGAAGGCGCGAGTCGAGGTCGTCCGTGTGCCCGCAGTAATAGGAGCCATCGGCGCAGCGCAGCAGGTAGACGTGAAAAGGTTTCATGGTCTCGCAAAGGGACTTTCCCTTTGGTGCAGAGCTTACAGCGGCGCAGCTCTGGCGGCGTCCTTGTGTTCGGCAACCGCTGGAGATAGCCGTTCGTCCTGAGCTTCTCGAAGGATGGAGTGGGGCTTCGACAAGCTCAGCCTGAACGGGAAGGGGCTCAGTCCGAACGGGAAGGGGCTCAGCCCGAACGGGAAGGGGCTCAGCCGGAACGGGAAGGCGGATCAGCCCGAGCGGGAAAATGACTCAGCCCTGGCGGCGGTTGTCATTTCCCGAGCTGGGCGCGGCGGATCGGGTCCTGGCGCAGGGTGTGGGCGGCGATCAGGGCGAGCACGGCGGAGGCGACGCGGGTGTCGATGCTGTCGGCGCGGCTGGTCAGCGCGATCGGCACGCGCGCGCCCAGCACCAGGCCCGAGGCGCTGGCGCCGGCCAGGTATTCGAGCTGTTTGGCCAGCATGTTGCCGGCCTCGATGTTGGGGGCGAGCAGGATGTCGGCGTCGCCGGCCACCGGCGAGTCGATGTGCTTGACGCGGGCGGCGTGGTGGGAGACCGCGTTGTCGAAGGCGAGCGGCCCGTCGACCAGGGCGCCGTGGATCTGGCCGCGTTCGGCCATTTTCGAGAGGGCCGCCGCATCGAGGGTGGCGGGCATGTCGGGGTTGACGGTTTCCACCGCGGCCAGCACCGCCACCTTGGGTTGGGCCGTGCCCATGGCGATGGCGAAGTCGACCGCGTTTTGCACGATGTCCACTTTCTCCTGCAGCGTGGGCGCGATGTGGAGCGCGGCGTCGGTCACCCACAGCGGTTTGGGGTAGGTCGGCACCTCGAAGCGGAACACGTGCGACATGCGCCGCTCGGTGCGCAGGCCGGGGCGGCTCAGCACCGCGTGCAGCAGCTCGTCGGTGTGCAGGCAGCCCTTCATGAGGATTTCGACTTGCCCGGTGAGCGCCATCTGGGCCGCGGTGTCGGCGGCCGCATGGCTGTGGTCGACCTCGACGAACTCCAGGCCTTGCAGCGTCACCCCGGCTTCGGCCGCGGCGGCCTCGATCTTGCGGCGCGGGCCCACGAGCACCGGCTCGATCAGGCCGTGCGCGGCGGCCTGCAGCGCGCCGCCGAGCGAGCTCGCGTCGCAGGGGTGCACCACGGCGCAGCGCACGCGCTCGAGCGCATGGGCTTGCTGCAGCAGCGCTTGCAGCCGCTCCTGGGGTGAAAACAGCGGCGGTTTGGAGGCGTCGTTCATGGGGTGTTGGGGGCGAGCGGATCGTGCCCCATTGTCGCGCCTGCCGGGCCCGGCCTCACTGCGCGGCTTGCAGGCCGTTCATGAAGTGGGCCGACATGCGCTGCGCGGCCCGTTCGGGCTGGCGTTGCAGCAGGGCTTCGACGATGGCCCGGTGCTCGGCCAGCGATTGCTCGAGCCGACCGCTCTTGAACAGCGAGTGGTGGCGGTTGAGCTTCATGACCTTGCGCAGGTCGGCCACCATCTGGCTGCGCCATTTGTTGTCGGACAGGTCGAGCAGCTGGCGGTGGAAAGCCTCGTTGATTTCGAAGAAGCGGTCGCGGTCGTTCACCGCCGCTTCCAGCGCGGCTTGCTGGGTTTGCAGCGCGGCCAGCTGGGCGTCGCTGGCCTGCTGGGCGACCACGCGGGCGGCGTCGGATTCGAGCAGGGCCAGCAGGTGGTAGACGTCGCGCAGGTCTTTTTCAGACACCTCAGTCACATAGGCGCCGCGGCGCACCTTCATGGTCACCAGGCCTTCGGCGGCCAGCACCTTGAGGGCCTCGCGCAGCGGGGTGCGGCTAATGCCCAGTTCTTCGGCGATGCGCAGCTCGTCGATCCAGCTGCCGGGCTCGAGCTCGCGCGCGAAGATGCGCTGGCGCAGCAGCTCGGCGACTTCTTCATACAGGGCGCGGGGGGCGAGGGAAAGGGCGGACATGGCTGGTTTGGTGGGCCGAGGGTTCAATACCGTTCGCTCTGAGCTTGTCGAAGGGCCGCACAGGGCTTCGACAAGCTCAGCCCGAACGGGTGGTGGGGCTTCGACAGGCTCAGCCCGAACGGGTGGTCGGGCTTCGACAAGCTCAGCCCGAACGGGTGGTGGGCTTCGACAGGCTCAGCCCGAACGGAGGGGCGCTTGTAAGCAGGTTAGAATATTTTGCATCAATAATTATGAATCACAAAACGCCGTGTGTGGCCGTCAGCTGTGTGGGGGTTCTCCCGCACACAATGGCCAGCTTGGTTCCTGTTCTTGAGAAAGTGCCCCGCCATGTCTTCCAAGTCCTTTGAATTCAACGCCGCCAACCTCGAAGCCTGGCAAAAGGCCGCCGCCAAGTCGCTCAAGGACAAGCCGCTCGAGAGCCTGAACTGGCTCACGCCCGACGGCATTTCGGTCAAACCGCTCTACACCGCCGAAGACACGAAAGACCTGCCCTACGCCAACACGCTGCCGGGTTTCGAGCCTTTCCTGCGCGGCCCGCAGGCCACCATGTACGCGGTGCGCCCCTGGACCATCCGCCAATATGCAGGCTTCTCGACCGCCGAAGAGTCCAACGCCTTCTACCGCAAGGCCTTGGCCGCTGGCGGCCAGGGCGTGTCGGTCGCGTTCGACCTGGCCACGCACCGCGGCTACGACTCCGACCACCCGCGCGTCACAGGCGATGTGGGCAAGGCCGGTGTGGCGATCGACTCGGTCGAGGACATGAAGATCCTGTTCAACGAGATCCCTTTGGACAAGGTGTCGGTCTCGATGACCATGAACGGCGCGGTGCTGCCGGTGCTGGCCGGCTATGTGGTGGCCGCCGAAGAGCAGGGCGTGAGCCAGGACCAGCTTTCTGGAACGATTCAGAACGACATTCTGAACGAGTTCATGGTGCGCAACACCTACATCTACCCGCCCGAGCCCTCGATGAAGATCATTGGCGACATCATCGAGTA
>JACCDU010062778.1_pt1 | contig 28203 bp, 27 predicted proteins | sample 7446081 | NCBI WGS metagenome assembly JACCDU01 (sample SAMN15323447, study PRJNA562643) | freshwater metagenome | isolation source: river surface water | place: USA:Blue River Watershed | collected 2017-08-17
ATTCAGAACGACATTCTGAAAGAGTTCATGGTGCGCAACACCTACATCTACCCGCCCGAGCCGTCGATGAAGATCATTGGCGACATCATCGAGTACACGGCCAAGAACATGCCCAAGTTCAACTCGATCTCGATCTCGGGCTACCACATGCAGGAAGCCGGTGCCAACCAGGCGCTCGAGATGGCTTTCACCCTGGCCGATGGCAAGGAGTACGTGAAGACCGCGATTGCCAAGGGCATGGACGTTGACGACTTCGCCGGCCGCCTGTCATTCTTCTGGGCAGTGGGCATGAACTTCTACCTGGAGATCGCCAAGATGCGTGCCGCGCGCCTGCTGTGGACGCGCATCATGAAGGGCTTCAACGCCAAGAACCCCAAGAGCCTGATGCTGCGCACGCACAGCCAGACTTCGGGCTGGTCGCTCACCGAGCAAGACCCCTACAACAACGTGGTGCGCACCACCATCGAAGCGATGGCGGCCGTGTTCGGCGGCACCCAGTCGCTGCACACCAACTCGCTCGATGAAGCGATTGCGCTGCCCACCGAGTTCAGCGCGCGCATCGCGCGCAACACGCAGCTGATCATCCAGGAAGAAACCCACATCACCAACGTGATCGACCCCTGGGCCGGCTCCTACATGATGGAGAGCCTCACGCAAGAGATGGCCGACAAGGCCTGGGCCATCATCGAAGAAGTCGACGCCATGGGCGGCATGACCAAGGCGGTGGACAGCGGCTGGGCCAAGCTCAAGATCGAAGCCGCCGCCGCCGAGAAGCAGGCGCGCATCGATTCCGGCAAGGACGTGATCGTTGGCGTCAACAAGTACAAGCTGGCCAAGGAAGACCCGATCGAGATCCTGGACGTGGACAACGTCAAGGTGCGCGAAGGCCAGATTGCCCGCCTGCAGGCCATCAAGGCCCGGCGCGACAACGCCGCCGTGCAGGCCGCGCTGGCCGCGCTCACGCAGGCCGCCGAGTCGGGCCTGCGCAATCTGCTCGACCTGTCGATCAAGGCCATCCGCCTGCGCGCCCCGGTGGGCGAAGTGTCCGACGCGCTCGAAAAGGTTTATGGGCGCCACCGCGCCGACACGCAAAAGGTGACCGGTGTGTACGCTGCCGCTTACGACTCCGCCGAGGGCTGGGCCCAACTGCAAAAAGAGATCGCCGAGTTCGCCGACCAGCATGGCCGCCGCCCGCGCGTGATGATCGCCAAGCTGGGCCAGGACGGCCACGACCGCGGCGCCAAGGTGGTGGCCACGGCCTATGCCGATTTGGGCTTCGATGTGGACATGGGCCCGCTGTTCCAGACGCCCGAAGAGTGCGCGCGCCAGGCCATCGAAAACGACGTGCACGCCGTGGGCGTGTCGACGCTGGCCGCCGGCCACAAGACCCTGGTGCCCGCCATCATTGCCGAACTCAAAAAGCAGGGCGCCGACGACATCATCGTCTTTGTGGGCGGCGTGATCCCCCGCCAGGACTACGAGATGCTGTACGAAGCCGGCGTCAAGGGCATTTACGGCCCCGGCACCCCGATCCCGGCCAGCGCCAAGGACGTGCTGGAGCAGATCAAGAAGGCCGTGGCGTGAAGTTTGTAGTACAGTAATACCGTATTGCAGCGTCCCCTTGGAGTCTGTCATGGCTGTTTCTGTCCGACTGGAACCCATGCTCGAAAAAGAGCTGGAGCTCACCGCCAAGCGCATGGGGGTGACGAAATCACAGTTCATCGTTTCGGCGCTGGAGAGGGCTTTGGGGCGCAAAAACCCCTATGAGCTGTTGCTCAAGGTGCAGTCAGAAGTGCGCGAACCCCTGCCGGAGAGCGAGCTGCAGACGTCGCCCACCAAGGCGGCCATCCGCGCCAAGCTCCAGGCCAGACAGGCGTCCAGCCAAGCTGATTGGCAGGCCTTTCAAGAGGCCAAAAAACAGGGCAAAACCTGGCCGGCGCCCGATTCAGAAGTGGATGCGGTGTGAACCTGGCTTTGATTGACACCGGGCCGATGGTCGCCTTGTTTGATGCCGGCGATATTGCGCATTCGCATTACACCGAGCTGCTGGCGCAGAACTGGCGCTTGACCACCACTTGGCCCTGTCTGGTGGAGGTCTGCCACTTTCTGGGGGCCAACGCCGTGCAGCGATTTTTGCGCTGGGTGTCCGAAGGTGGGGTGGTGGTCTACCCGGTGGACGTCTCGAATCTGCCCGAGTTGGCCGACTTGATGGCGCGTTACACCACGCCGCCACGCAGCGAGATGGATTTGGCCGATGCCTCTTTGGTCTGGTTGGCGCAGGACACCAACACGCTCAGTGTGATGACCATGGACGTGCGCGATTTCTCGCGTTACCGCTTGCCCGATGGGCGCAGCTTTGAGATTTTGTGATGGCCATGGCTCCCGAACAATTGCTCCAGGGCCTTTTGCACGGCACCGCGCCGGTGCAGCGCCGTGCCATGGCCAAGGCCATCACGCTGCTCGAATCCACCCGCGTTGACCACCGCCTGCTGGCAGATGAATTGCTCACGGGCCTGCTGCCGCACACGGGCCAGTCTTTCCGTCTGGGCATCAGCGGCGTGCCGGGCGTGGGCAAGAGCACCTTCATCGAGGCGCTGGGCCTGTACCTGATTGGCCAGGGGCACCGTGTGGCGGTGCTGGCGGTCGACCCTTCGTCCACCGTGTCGGGCGGCTCGATCCTCGGCGACAAGACGCGCATGGAGCACCTCTCGGTGCATCCCGATGCCTACATCCGCCCCAGCCCCAGCAGCGGCACGCTCGGCGGCGTGGCCGAGAAGACGCGCGAGGCCATGCTGGTCTGCGAAGCCGCAGGCTACGACGTGGTGATCGTCGAGACCGTGGGCGTGGGCCAGAGCGAGACGGCCGTGGCCAACATGACCGACATGTTCTGCCTGCTGCAACTGCCCAACGCGGGGGACGACCTGCAGGCCATCAAGAAGGGCGTGATGGAACTGGCCGATCTGGTGGTCATCAACAAGGCCGACATCGACGCCGCTGCCGCGACGCGTGCCGAAGCGCAGATCACGAGCGCGCTGCGTTTGCTGGGCCTGCATGGCCGTGAATCCGTTCACCCTGAGCCAGATCACCCCGTTCGCCCTGAGCCAGGTCACCCCGTTCACCCTGAGCCAGGTCACCCCGTTCACCCTGAGCCAGATCACCCCGTTCGCCCTGAGCCAGATCACCCCGTTCGCCCTGAGCTCGTCGAAGGGCTTCGACAAGCTCAGCCCGAACGGGATTCAAGCTCAGCGCGAACGAAACGTTGGCACCCCCAGGTCGTCAAGATCAGCGCCTTGCTGGGGCAGGGCGTCGACGCCTTCTGGTCCTTTGTCACCGAATTCAAACAGCTGCAGACCGCGAACGGCAAGTTCGCGCTGCGCCGCGAAAAGCAGGCCCTGGCCTGGATGTGGGAGCGCATCGAAGCCGGGCTGCGGCAGAGTTTCCGCGCGCAGCCGCGCGTGCGGGAGCTGCTGCCGCAACTGAGTGAGCAAGTCGGTCAAGGGCAGGTGGCTGCATCCACGGCCGCCCGCCAGTTGCTGAGTGCATACACAGATCGAGTTTCCGTTCGGGCTGAGCCTGTCGAAGCCCTTTCGTCCGCAACAAGCAGCCCTTCGACAGGCTCAGGGCGAACGGGTGGCTGAGCGCAGCCCTTTTTCAGAGAGAAGACCATGCAAGACATCATTGAACAACTCGAACAAAAGCGTGCCGCGGCGCGCCTGGGCGGTGGCCAAAAGCGCATCGATGCCCAGCACAGCAAGGGCAAGCTCACCGCGCGCGAGCGCATCGAGGTGCTGCTCGACGAAGGCACTTTCGAAGAGTGGGACATGTTCGTCGAGCACCGCTGCACCGACTTCGGCATGGAAGGCAACAAAATCCCGGGTGACGGCGTCGTGACCGGTTACGGCATGATCAACGGCCGCCTGGTCTTTGTGTTCAGCCAGGACTTCACGGTCTATGGCGGCGCCTTGTCGGAAACGCATGCCGAGAAGATCTGCAAGATCATGGACCAGGCCATGAAGGTCGGCGCGCCCGTGATCGGCCTCAACGACTCGGGCGGTGCCCGCATCCAGGAAGGCGTGGCCTCGCTCGGCGGTTATGCCGAAGTGTTCCAGCGCAACGTGATGGCCTCTGGCGTGGTGCCCCAGATCAGCATGATCATGGGGCCGTCTGCCGGTGGCGCGGTGTACTCGCCGGCCCTGACCGACTTCATCTTCATGGTCAAGGACACGTCCTACATGTTCGTGACCGGCCCCGAAGTCGTGAAGACCGTGACGCACGAGGAAGTGACGGCCGAAGAACTGGGCGGCGCGCTCACGCACACCACCAAGAGCGGTGTGGCCGACATGGCCTTCGAGAACGACGTTGAAGCGCTGCTCATGCTGCGCCGCCTGTTCAATTACCTGCCGCTCAACAACAAGGAAAAGGCCCCCGTGCGCAAGAGCGGCGACCCGATCGAGCGCATGGACCTGAGCCTGGACACCCTGGTGCCCGAGAACCCGAACAAGCCCTATGACATGAAGGAACTCATCGTCAAGACGGTGGACGATGGTGACTTCTTCGAGCTGCAGCCCGACTACGCCAAAAACATCCTGATCGGCTTTGCCCGCATGGACGGCCAGACCGTGGGCATCGTGGCGAACCAGCCGCTGGTGCTGGCCGGCTGCCTGGACATCAAGTCGAGCATCAAGGCCGCGCGCTTTGTGCGCTTCTGTGATGCTTTCAACATCCCCGTGGTGACCTTTGTGGATGTGCCCGGCTTCATGCCCGGCACCTCGCAAGAGTACGGCGGCATCATCAAGCACGGCGCCAAGCTGCTGTATGCGTATGCCGAATGCACCGTGCCCAAGATCACCGTGATCACCCGCAAGGCCTATGGCGGCGCCTACGACGTGATGGCTTCCAAGCACCTGCGCGGCGACGTGAATTTCGCCTGGCCCAATGCCGAAATCGCGGTGATGGGTGCCAAGGGCGCAGTCGAAATCATCTTCCGTGAAGACAAGAACGACCCCGAAAAACTCGCCGCGCGCGAAGCCGAGTACAAGGCCCGTTTCGCCAACCCCTTTGTGGCCGGCGCCCGTGGCTTCATCGACGACGTGATCCAGCCGCACGAAACGCGCAAGCGCATTGCCCGTTCGCTGGTCATGCTCAAGGACAAAAAGATCGACAACCCGTGGCGCAAGCACGGCAACATCCCCCTTTAAACACCGTTCGCCTTGTTGCTGATTTCCCGTTCATCCTGAGCTTGTCGAAGGAACCATCCCAGAGCCCTTCGACAAGCTCAGGGCGAACGGGCCAGTGGAGAAATACCATGTTCAAGAAAATTCTGATTGCCAACCGAGGCGAGATCGCCTGCCGCGTGATCGCCACCGCCCGCAAGATGGGCATCGCCACCGTGGCCGTGTATTCCGAGGCCGACAAGGAAGCGCGCCATGTGCAGCTGGCCGACGAGGCCGTGCTGCTGGGCCCGGCGCCGAGCCGCGAGTCTTATTTGGTGGCTGAAAAAATCATCGCTGCCGCCAAGGCCACGGGTGCTGAGGCCATCCACCCCGGTTACGGCTTCCTGTCCGAGAACGAAGCCTTCGCCGAGCGCTGCGAAAAAGAAGGCATCGCCTTCATCGGCCCCAAGGCCCACTCGATCGCGGCCATGGGCGACAAGATCGCTTCCAAGAAGCTGGCCAACGAAGCCAAGGTCAATACGATCCCCGGCTACAACGACGCCATCGAGACGCCCGAGAAAGCCGTCGAGATCGCCAAGGGCATCGGCTACCCCGTGATGATCAAGGCCTCGGCCGGCGGCGGCGGCAAGGGCCTGCGCGTGGCCTTCAACGACAAGGAGGCCTTTGAGGGCTTTTCCTCCTGCCGCAACGAAGCGCGTAACAGCTTTGGTGACGACCGCGTGTTCATCGAGAAATACGTGCTCGAGCCGCGCCACATCGAGATCCAGATCCTGGGCGACTCGCATGGCAATGTGGTCTATCTGAATGAGCGCGAGTGCTCGATCCAGCGCCGCCACCAGAAGGTGATCGAGGAAGCCCCGTCGCCTTTCATCTCGGACGCGACGCGCAAGGCCATGGGCGAGCAGGCCGTGGCCCTGGCCAAGGCGGTGAAGTACCAGAGCGCGGGCACGGTGGAGTTCGTGGTCGGCAAGGACCAGGACTTCTACTTCCTCGAAATGAACACGCGCCTGCAGGTGGAGCACCCGGTGACAGAGTGCATCACCGGCCTGGACCTGGTGGAGCAGATGATCCGCGTGGCCGCGGGCGAGAAGCTCTCGTTCACGCAGGCCGAGGTCAAGCGCGACGGCTGGGCCATCGAGTGCCGCATCAACGCCGAAGACCCCTTCCGCAACTTCCTGCCGTCCACCGGCCGCCTCGTGCGTTTCCAGACGCCCGAGCAGACCATGTTCCAGGCTGGCGTTCGTCCTGACGCCTCTACCGTTCGTCCTGACGTCTCTACCGTTCGTCCTGACGCCTCTACCGTTCGTCCTGAGCTTGTCGAAGGACATTCCCCGGCTTCGACAAGCTCAGCCCGAACGGATACTGGAAGCTCAGCCCGAACGGATACTGGAAGCCCAGCCCGAACGGATACTGGTAGCTCAGCCCGAACGGACGCTGGATTCTTTGGCGTGCGCGTGGACACGGGCGTGACCGAGGGTGGCGAGATCCCGATGTTCTACGACTCGATGATTGCCAAGCTCATCGTGCACGGCAAGGACCGCAGTGAAGCCATTGCCAAGATGCGCGAGGCGCTCAACGGCTTCGTGATCCGCGGCATCAGCTCCAACATCCCCTTCCAGGCCGCGCTGCTGGCCCACCCCAAGTTCGTCACGGGCCAGTTCAACACCGGCTTCATCGCCGAGCACTACGCCAAGGGCTTCCGCGCCGAAGACGTGCCGCACGACGATCCGGACTTTCTGGCGGCGCTGGCCGCCTTTGTGCGCCGCAAGTCGCGCGAGCGCGCCGCCAACCTCAGCGGCCAGCTGCCGGGCTACGACGTCAAGATCGGCCAGGACTACACCGTGGTGGTGCTGGGCGCCGAAGGCCAGAACCGCCAAGTGCAGGCCCATGTGGACGAATTCCGTGGCCAAAGCGGCGTGGCTTCCATCCGCGTGGGCAGCAAGACCTACGAGATCGTGAGCCACTCGCGCCTGAACGATGTGAAGATCATTGGCACCGTCAACGGCAAGCCTTTCACCGCCCAGGTCGAGCGCGGCACCGCCAAGAACCCGCTGGCGCTGCAGGTGCAGCACAACGGCACGCGCATCGAAGCCCTGGTCATGTCGCCGCGCATGGCGCAGCTGCACCAGCTCATGCCTTACAAGGCGCCGCCCGACATGAGCCGTTTTGTGCTTTCCCCCATGCCGGGTCTGCTGGTCGATGTTTCGGTGCAGCCAGGCCAGAAGGTCCAGGCCGGCGAGCGCGTGGCCGTGATCGAAGCCATGAAGATGGAGAACATCCTCTTCGCTGCGCAAGATGGCGTGGTCAAGAAGGTGGTGGCCAGCAAGGGCGAGTCCCTGTCGGTCGACCAGATGATCGTGGAGTTTGAATGATGGCCACGCCCCTTCGACAAGCTCAGGACAGGCCTTTCAAAGTGCTGGGCATCCAGCAGATCGCCATCGGCGGCCCCGACAAGACCCGCCTGCAAAAACTCTGGGTCGACATGTTCGGCCTGGAGATCACCAGCACGTTCAAGAGCGAACGCGAGAACGTGGACGAAGACATCTGCGCCATGGGCACAGGCCCCTTCAAGGTCGAGGTCGACCTGATGCAGCCGCTGGACCCCGAGAAAAAGCCCGCCGTGCACACCACGCCGCTCAACCACGTGGGCCTGTGGATCGACAAGCTGCCCGAAGCCGTGCAGTGGCTTACCGCCAATGGCGTGCGCTTTGCGCCGGGCGGCATCCGCCAGGGCGCGGCCGGTTTCGACATCTGCTTTTTGCACCCCAAGGGCAACGAGGAGTTCCCCATCGGCGGTGAAGGCGTGCTGATCGAGCTGGTGCAGGCGCCGCCCGAGGTGGTCAGCGCGTTCGAGAAGCTGGCCTCGGCCTGATCAGGGCTCTGTAGGAGCGCGCCCCTGCGCGCGAAAACCGTTCGGCCGCAGGGGCGGCCTCCTACAGGTGGGTACAGCGGCGCTCAGCGGTTGTGTTGCCGTGCCCGCGCCTTGGCCAGCGCGGCTTCGATGATGGCGCGTTTGCGGTCGATGTCGGCCTGGCCGTTGGCGCCGGTGTCGACCTTGGTGTGGGCGGGCAGATCGGCCAATTTGGTTTCGGCCTTGGCGATCTGGCGTGCCTCGTGTTCCTGCGTCTCGCGCACCAGACGCAGCTTGCGCGCCTCGTAGCGCTGCAAGGCCGTGTCGGCCTCGGCCTGAGACCAGGCGGCCCAGCCGCTGCGCTCGCCCGTGACGTTCTCCAGCTGGATACAGTCGACCGGGCACACCGGGATGCACAGCTCGCAACCGGTGCACCAGGGCTCGACCACGGTGTGCATGCGCTTGTTGCTGCCCACGATCGCATCCGTGGGACAGGCCTTGATGCACAGCGTGCAGCCGATGCACCAGTCCTCGTCGATGACGGCCACATGGCGCGGACCTTCGGCCCCGTGTTCGGTGCTCAGGGGCAGGGCGGGGCGGCCGCTGATGCGCGCGAGCCGCGCCACGCCCTCCTGGCCGCCGGGCGGGCATTGGTTGACCTCGGCCTCGCCTGCGGCGATGGCGCGCGCGTAGGCCGCGCAATCGGGGTAGCCACAGCGGGTGCACTGGGTTTGCGGCAAGGCCGCGTGCAGCGCCAAAAAAAGCGCCTGCTCGTGAGCAGGCGCCGGGGAGGAGGGGCGCATCGCCGGCTTCAGGCTCTGGCCTTCACCCATTGTGTTTTCGCCGCGGGCTTGCTCGCCGCGCCTTTGCTTTTGGCCTTGGTTTTGCCCACGGCCCGCAGCACGGGCTTGCCTGGCGTCCGGGTGGCCGCAGCGCTGCCGGGATGGGCGGTGCGGGCGGCCACAGCGGCCTCGGCCTTGGCCACTGCGGCCGTGGTGCGGCTGGTTTGCGGCAGGGCGTGGTTCAGGATGAAGTTGCGCACCTGCGGGTACACGACTTCGCGCCAGCGGCGGCCGCTGAAGATGCCGTAATGGCCCGCGCCCTCGACTTCGAGGTGCTGGCGGTGGTTCTTCGGGATGGCCGTGCACAGGTCGTGCGCGGCGCGCGTCTGGCCCGAACCCGAGATGTCGTCGAGCTCGCCCTCCACGGTCAGCAGGGCCGTGTTCTTGATGTCTTGCGGGCGCACGCGCTCGGGCTTGCCATCCACGCCGCGCACATCCCAGGTGCCGTTGACCAGCTTGAATTCCTGGAACACGGTGTTGATGGTCTCGAGGTAGTAGTGGGCGTCCATGTCGAGCACGGCGTTGTACTCGTCGTAGAACTTGCGGTGGGCTTCGGCGCTGGCGTCGTCGCCCTTGATCAGGTCCTGGAAGTAGTCGTAGTGGCTGGACGCATGGCGGTCCGGGTTCATGGCCACAAAGCCGGTGTGCTGCAAAAAGCCCGGGTAGACACGGCGACCGGCGCCGGGGAAGTTCGGCGGCACGCGGTAGATCACGTTGTTCTCGAACCACTCGAAGCTCTTGTGGATGGCCAGGTTGTTGACGGCGGTGGGCGATTTGCGCGCATCAATGGGGCCGCCCATCATGGTCATCGACAGCGGGGTTTTTTCGCCGCGGCTGGACATCAGCGAAACGGCCGCGAGCACCGGCACCGTGGGCTGGCAGACGCTCATGACGTGGCAGTTGCCGTAGATGGACTGCACGTGGCGGATGAACTCCTGCACGTAGTTGACATAGTCGTCGAGGTGGAACTCGCCGTCGGACATGGGCACCAGGCGGGCGTTTTTCCAGTCGGTGATGTAGACCTTGTGGTCTTGCAGCATGGTGCGCACGGTGTCGCGCAGCAGCGTGGCATAGTGGCCCGACAGCGGCGCCACGATCAGCACCGGCGGTTGTTCCTTGAGCGCCTTGAGGGTGGCTGGATCGTCCGAAAAGCGCTTGAAGCGGCGCAGTTCGCAAAAGGGCTTGTCGATCTCCACACGCTCGTGGATGGCGACGTCGACCTCACCGACCTTGACGGTGCGGATGCCGAATTCGGGCTTGACATAGTCCTTGCCCAGGCGGTGCATGAGGGCGTAGGCGGCCGAGACGCGTTGCGCCAGGGGGGACTGGGACACCGGGTTCAGGGGATTGCTGTAGAGCTTGGAAGCCGCCTGAGCCAACTCTGCAAAGGGCTCCATGAAGGAGCGTTGGGTTTCGTAAAGTTGGTAGAGCATGGTGTGTCCCTCCTGGGAGGAAGATGTTGCGTCGCAGCAATATTACAGGACGCAGGTGTAAAAATTTTGGAGAGTTGACCCTAATCAACCCAGGCTTTCCAGAACCTGCTGACGCTCTGGCGACAGGCACCGAAAAGGCGCAAAAAAACCGCCCGAAAGCGGTGATTTTGCGGAGGCCGGAATCAGGCCTGCACCACTTTGGCGATGGCCTGACAGACGTAGTCGATGTTCTGGCTGTTGAGCGCGGCCACGCACATGCGGCCGGTGTCGGTGCCGTAGACGCCGAATTCGCTGCGCAGGCGCACCATCTGGTCCTTGCTGAGGCCCGAATAGCTGAACATGCCGATCTGGCTGGTGATGAAAGACATGTCCTGCTTCACGCCCGCGGCTTTCAGTCCGTCGACCAGCTTTTGGCGCATGGCCTTGATGCGCACGCGCATGTCGGCCAGCTCCTGCTCCCACTGGGCGCGCAGTTCCGGGTTGTTCAGCACGGCGGCCACCACAGCGCCGCCGTGGATGGGCGGGTTGGAGTAGTTGGTGCGGATCACGATCTTGAGCTGGGACAACACGCGGGCGGCTTCTTCCTTGTCGCTGGCGACCACCGACAGCGCGCCCACGCGCTCGCCATAGAGGCTGAAGCTCTTGGAAAACGAGGTCGACACGAAGATGTTCAGGCCGGCGGCCACGAACTTGGCGATCACGGCGCCGTCTTCGGCGATGCCGTGGCCAAAGCCCTGGTAGGCCATGTCGAGGAAGGCCGTCAGGCCCTTGGCCTTGACGACGGCGATCACCTGGTCCCACTGCGCTGGCGTGATGTCGTAACCGGTGGGGTTGTGGCAGCAGGCGTGCAGCACCACGATGGTGCCGGGCGCGGCGGCATTCAGGTCGGCCAGCATGCCCTCGAAATTGACGCCGCGCTGGGTCGCGTCGTAGTAGGCGTAGCTGCCGACTTCAAAACCGGCGTTGGTGAAGATGGCGCGGTGGTTTTCCCAGCTCGGGTCGGAGATCAGCACCTTGGCATGGGGGCTGACTTTCTTGAGGAAGTCGGCGCCGATCTTGAGGCCGCCGGTGCCGCCAATGGCCTGCACGGTGGAGACGCGGCCGGATTGGACCACGTCGGAGTCGGCGCCAAACACCAGGCCTTTGACCGCGTTGTCGTAGGCGGCGATGCCGTCGATCGGCAAATAGCCGCGTGCGGCGGGCTTGTCCATCATGGCTTTTTCAGCGGCCTGCACGCACTGCAGCAGCGGCAGCTTGCCGGCATCGTCGAAATACACCCCCACGCCCAGGTTGACCTTGCGGGGGTTGGTGTCGGCAGCGTATTGCTCGTTCAGACCCAGGATCGGGTCGCGGGGGGCCATTTCGACGGCGGAAAACAGAGACATTGCAAAAGTCCTTGGTTTGGGAGGCGGGTGGCGGGCGGACGAAAGAGCGGTTACGCTTGTCCGTTTGCCGCAATTTTAGCGGCCCATGAGTCCCTTTTTGCCCATGTCCGCGCTCGCCCAAGTCGTCTCCGAAAGCCCGCAAGCCCCTGCCGGTCAGTTCGTCTCTTTCCCCGGTTCGCCCTTCGAGCTTTATCAGCCTTACCCGCCGGCGGGCGACCAGCCGACGGCGATCGCGCAACTCGTCGAAGGCGTGCAGGACGGCGAGGTCTTTCAGACCCTCTTGGGCGTGACCGGTTCGGGCAAGACCTTCACCATGGCCAATGTGATCGCGCAGCTGGGGCGCCCTGCCATCGTGTTCGCGCCCAACAAGACGCTGGCCGCGCAGCTGTACAGCGAGTTCCGCGAGTTCTTTCCGAAGAACGCGGTCGAGTACTTCGTCAGCTACTACGACTACTACCAGCCCGAGGCCTATGTGCCGCAGCGCGACCTCTTCATCGAGAAGGACAGCGCCATCAACGAGCACATCGAGCAGATGCGCCTGTCGTGCACCAAGAGCATCCTGGAGCGGCGCGATGTGGTGATCGTGGCCACGGTCTCGGCGATTTACGGCATCGGCGCGCCCGAGAGCTACCACCGCATGATCATGACGCTGCGCGTGGGCGATCGTGTGGGTCAGCGCGACGTGATCGCGCAGCTGATCCGCATGCAGTACCAGCGCAACGACCAGGACTTCAGCCGCGGCAAGTTCCGCGTGCGCGGCGACACCATCGACGTCTTTCCGGCCGAGCACTCCGAGCTCGCGATCCGCATCGAGCTCTTCGACGACGAGGTCGAGAGCCTGCAGCTGTTTGACCCGCTCACGGGCCGCGTGCGGCAGAAGATCCCGCGCTTCACGGTCTACCCCTCGAGCCACTACGTGACGCCGCGCGAGCAGGTGCTGGCCGCCATCGAGACCATCAAGATCGAGCTGGCGCAGCGCCTCAAGGAATTGCTGGGCATGGGCAAGCTGGTCGAGGCGCAGCGCCTGGAGCAGCGCACCCGTTTCGATTTGGAGATGCTGCAGGAGGTGGGCCACTGCAAGGGCATCGAGAACTACACGCGCCACCTCTCGGGCGCCGCGCCCGGCGAGCCGCCCAGCACGCTGACCGACTACATGCCGGCCGACGCCCTGATGTTCCTCGACGAGAGCCACCAGATGATCGGGCAGCTCAGCGCCATGTACAACGGCGACCGTTCGCGCAAGACCACGCTGGTCGAATACGGTTTTCGCCTGCCCAGCGCGCTGGACAATCGACCGCTCAAGTTCGAGGAATTTGAAAAACGCATGCGCCAGTGCATCTTCGTTTCGGCGACGCCGGCCGATTACGAAAACACGCACGCGGGCCAGGTGGTCGAGCAGGTGGTGCGGCCCACCGGCCTGGTGGACCCCGAGGTCGAGGTGCGGCCCGCCACCCACCAGGTCGACGATGTGCTGCAGGAGATCCACATCCGCGTGGAGCGCCAGGAGCGCGTGCTGATCACCACGCTGACCAAGCGCATGGCCGAGCAGCTGACCGACTATCTGACCGACAACGGCGTCAAGGTGCGCTACCTGCACAGCGATGTCGACACGGTGGAGCGGGTGGAGATCATCCGTGACCTGCGCCTGGGCGCCTTCGATGTGCTGGTCGGCATCAACCTGCTGCGCGAGGGCCTGGACATTCCCGAGGTGTCGCTGGTGGCGATTCTGGATGCCGACAAGGAAGGCTTTTTGCGCGCCGAGCGCAGCCTGATCCAGACCATCGGCCGCGCTGCGCGCAATGCCGGCGGCAAGGCCATCCTGTATGCCGACGTCGTCACCAAGTCCATGAAAAAGGCCATGGACGAAACCTTGCGCCGGCGCACCAAGCAGATCGCGCACAACGAGGCCCACGGCATCACGCCGCGCACCATCGTCAAGCAGGTCAAAGACCTGATCGACGGCGTTTACAGCGAAAAAGCCGGTCTCGAGGCCGAACGCCTCGAACAGGCCGCGCTGCAACGCGCCAAGGTCGAGGACATGAGTGAAAAGGACATCGCCAAGGCCATCAAGCAGCTCGAAAAGCAGATGATGGAACACGCGCGCAACCTCGAATTCGAGAAGGCGGCGCAGGCGCGCGACCAATTGGCCGTGCTCAAGGCCCGCGCCTTCGGTGCGGGGGGCAATGACCCTGTTTTGTCATAGACAAACCCCTGAAAACCTGAGAGCCCGAGTGTTTTAATCGGGAATCGGCTATACTTGAGTTCCTTAGTCGGGAACTCGGGACATCCCCCGCCCGACGCGGTCCAGCCCACACAAGGAGCTTGCCATGCGTCTGACCACCAAAGGCCGTTTCGCCGTCACCGCCATGATCGATCTGGCCCTGCGCCAGCAGTCGGGGCCCGTGACTTTGGCTGCCATCAGCCAGCGCCAGCAAATCTCGCTGTCCTACCTGGAGCAGCTGTTTGGCAAGCTGCGCCGCCACCAGCTGGTCGAATCCACGCGCGGGCCCGGCGGCGGTTACACGCTGGGGCGCAAGGCCGACGACATCAGCGTTGCCGACATCATCCTCTCGGTCGACGAACCGCTGGACGCCACGCACTGCGGCGGCAAGGAAAACTGCCAGGGCGGCGACAGCCGCTGCATGACGCACGACCTCTGGGCCTCGCTGAACGCCAAGATGGTCGAGTTCCTCGACTCGGTCTCGCTGCAAAAACTCGTCGAAGACCAGATTTCCAAGGGCGTGGTGATCGAGCAAAAGCCGACCATCAAGCGCGCCATCTCGTCCACGCCGGTGGTCAAGCCCATCCGCGTGACCGGACCCAATTCCGTATTTGACCTCGGCAACGTGTTTGCCAAATCCTGAACTGCACATCCCAAGAAGTCAAAAGCCATGAGCAGCACCCCGCATTTCCCGATCTACATGGACTACGGCGCGACCACGCCGGTCGACCCGCGCGTGGTCGACGCCATGATTCCCTGGTTGCGCGAGCATTTCGGCAACCCGGCTTCGCGCAGCCACGCCTGGGGCTGGGAGGCCGAAGAGGCCGTCGAGAAAGCCCGCAAGGATGTGGCCGACCTGATCGGTGCCGACCCGCGCGAGATCGTCTGGACCAGTGGCGCGACCGAGTCGAACAACCTCGCGATCAAGGGCGCGGCGCAGTTCTACAAGTCGCGCGGCAAGCACCTGATCACCGTCAAGACCGAGCACAAGGCCGTGCTCGACACCATGCGCGAGCTCGAGCGCCAGGGCTTTGAGGTCACCTACCTCGACGTGCAGGAAGACGGCTTGCTGAGCATGGACGCGCTCAAGGCCGCCATCCGCCCTGAGACGATCCTGATCAGCGTGATGTTCGTGAACAACGAGATCGGCGTGGTGCAGGACATCGCCGGCATCGGCGCGCTGTGCCGCGAAAAGGGCATCGTCTTCCACGTCGACGCCGCGCAGGCCACGGGCAAGGTCAAGATCGACCTGGCCACGCTGCCGGTCGATCTGATGAGCCTGGCCTCGCACAAGACCTATGGCCCCAAGGGCATCGGCGCGCTCTATGTGCGCCGCAAGCCGCGCGTGCGCCTCGAAGCGCAGATGCACGGCGGTGGCCACGAGCGCGGCATGCGTTCGGGCACGCTGCCCACGCACCAGTGCGTGGGCATGGGCGAGGCGTTTCGCATCGCCAAGCTCGAGATGGACCAGGACAACGCCAAGGCGGCCGCGCTGCACAAGCGCCTGATCGACGGCCTGTCGGACCTGGAGCAGGTGTTCCTCAATGGCCACGCCACGCAGCGTGTCGCGCAAAACATCAACATGAGCTTCAACTTCGTCGAAGGCGAGTCACTCATCATGGGCATCAAGGGCCTGGCCGTGTCCTCGGGCTCGGCCTGCACCTCGGCCAGCCTGGAACCCAGCTACGTGCTGCGCGCGCTCGGCCGCAGCGACGAGTTGGCCCACAGCAGTCTGCGCATGACGATCGGCCGCTGGACCACCGAAGAAGACATCGACTTTGCCGTCCAGACCATCCGCGAGAACGTGGCCAAGCTGCGCGACCTGAGCCCGCTGTGGGAGATGTACAAGGACGGCATCGATCTCAACACCATTCAATGGGCTGCCCATTGATAAGACAAGGAGGACACCATGGCCTATTCCGAAAAAGTCGTTGACCACTACGAAAACCCCCGCAACGTCGGCTCCTTCGACAAGGGCGACGAGGACGTGGGCACCGGCATGGTGGGCGCGCCCGCCTGCGGCGACGTGATGAAGCTGCAGATCAAGGTGAACCCGCAGACCGGCATCATCGAAGATGCGCGTTTCAAGACCTACGGCTGCGGCTCGGCGATCGCGTCCAGCTCGCTCGTGACCGAGTGGGTCAAGGGCAAGACGCTCGACGAAGCGGCTGCGCTCAAGAACAGCGAGATCGCCGAAGAGCTGGCGCTGCCGCCCGTCAAGATCCACTGCTCGATCCTGGCCGAAGACGCCATCAAGGCGGCGGTGGACGACTACAAAAAGAAGCACGCGCAGTAAGCCATGGCCATCACCGTCAGTGAAGCCGCTGCCCGGCACGTCAACCGTTACCTTGCCAAGCGAGGCAAAGGCCTGGGCGTGCGCCTGGGCGTGAAGACCACTGGCTGCTCGGGTCTGGCCTACAAGCTGGAATATGTGGACGAGGCCGAGCCCGAAGACGTGATCTTCGAGGCGCATGGCGTGAAGGTGCTGGTCGACCCCAAAAGCCTGGCCTACATCGATGGCACCGAGCTCGACTTCGTGCGCGAAGGCCTTAACGAAGGCTTCCGTTTCAACAACCCCAACGAGCGCGACCGCTGCGGTTGCGGCGAGTCCTTCCGCGTGTGATCTCGCTGCAGGCCAACGATTTCGCGCTGTTCGAGCTGCCGCAGCAGTTTGCGCTCGACCGTGCGCAACTCGACGAGCGCTGGAAGGCCTTGCAGCGCGAGGCGCACCCCGACCGCTTCGCGGCCGAGGGCGCGGCGGCCCAGCGTGTGGCCATGCAGTGGTCGGTGCGCATCAACGAGGCCTACCAGCGCCTCAAAGACCCTCTCAAGCGCGCGGCCTACCTCTGCGAACTGCGCGGCGTGCCTGTCAATGCCGAAAGCAACACGGCCATGCCGCCGGCCTTTCTGATGCAGCAGATGGCATGGCGCGAGGCGCTTGAAGACACGCAGGACGCGGGCGCGCTCGAAGACCTGGCCGATGAAGTGGCTGCCGAGAAGCAACGCGTGCAGCAAACCCTGGCGCATCTGCTCGATGAAACGCAGGACCCGCAGGCGGCTGTCGGGCAGGTGAGGGCGCTGATGTTCATCGAGCGTTTCGCCGCCGAGGTGGACGCTAAACTTGACCGTTTGTCGGCCTGACCGCGTCCTGCCCAGGACGCTTTTGTTTTCACACCATGGCGCTTTTGCAGATTTCTGAACCGGGCCAGTCGCCGGACCCTCACCAGCGGCGCATCGCCGTCGGCATTGACCTGGGCACCACGCACTCGCTGGTGGCCGCTGTGCGCCACGGCGTGCCCGAATGCCTGCCCGACGGCGAAGGCCGCGTGATCCTGCCCTCGGTCGTGCGCTACCTGCCGGGCCAGGGCCGCCAGATCGGCCATGAGGCCGTGCAGAACGCCGCGCAGGACCCGGCCAACACCATCGCTTCGGTCAAGCGCTTCATGGGCCGTGGCCTCAAGGACATCGCGCAGCCCGAGAAGCTGCCTTACCGCTTTGTCGACCAGCCGGGCATGCTGGCGCTGGAGACGGTGCAGGGCGTGAAGTCGCCGGTCGAGGTCAGCGCCGAGATCCTGGCCACCCTGCGCTACCGCGCCGAAGACAGCTTCAACGACGACCTCTATGGCGCGGTCATCACCGTGCCCGCCTACTTTGACGACGCACAGCGCCAGGCCACCAAAGACGCGGCCCAATTGGCCGGCATCAACGTGCTGCGCCTGATCAACGAACCCACGGCCGCGGCGATCGCCTACGGTCTGGACAACGCGGCCGAAGGCATTTACGCGGTGTTCGACCTCGGCGGCGGCACCTTCGACATCTCGATCCTGCGCCTCACGCGCGGCGTGTTCGAGGTCATGGCCACGGGCGGCGACTCGGCTTTGGGCGGCGACGACTACGACCGCGCATTGGCCGACTGGGCGCTCGCGCAAGCGCCAGGCCTTGCGGCCGAGAGCGCCGAAGACAAGACGCGGCTCAAGGCCGCCGCGCGCGCCGCCAAGGAAGCGCTGACGGCCAGCGAAACCGTCACGCTGCACGCTGCGCTCTCTACGGGCGAACTGAATGTGCCTGTGACGCGTGAAGCTTTTGAAGCTGCCACCGCCGCGCTCACGCAGCGCTGCCTCACGGCCGTGCGCAAGGCCCTGCGCGACGCGGGCCTCGCCAAGGACGAAGTCCAGGGCGTGGTCATGGTCGGTGGCTCCACGCGCATGCCGCAGATCCAGCGCGCCGTGGGCGAGTTCTTCGGCCAGGCGCCGCTCAACAATTTGAACCCCGACGAGGTGGTGGCCCTGGGCGCCGCCATCCAGGCCAACCAGCTCGCGGGCAACGACAGCGCGGGCGATTTGCTGCTGCTCGACGTGATCCCGCTCTCGCTGGGCATCGAGACCATGGGCGGTCTGGTCGAGCGCATCGTGCCGCGCAACCAGACCATCCCCACCGCGATGGCGCAGGACTTCACCACCTACCAGGACGGCCAGACCGCGCTGGCGCTGCACGTGGTGCAGGGCGAACGTGACCTCGTGCAAGACTGCCGCAGCCTCGCGCGCTTTGTGTTGCGCGGCATCCCGCCCATGGCCGCGGGCGCGGCGCGCATCCGCGTGACCTTCACCGTCGATGCCGACGGCCTGCTGCAGGTTTCGGCCAAGGAGCAGCTCAGCGGCGTGGAGGCGCACATCGACGTCAAGCCGTCGTATGGCCTGTCGGACGCGCAGATCGCGGCCATGCTGCAAGACAGCTTCGCCACCGCGCAGGAAGACATGCAGGCGCGTGCGCTGGTCGAAGCGCGTGTCGATGCCGACCGCATGCTGCTGGCCACGCGCAGCGCCTTGCAGGCCGACGGCCAGCTGCTGTCCCCAGACGAGCGCAAGGCCATTGACGCGCTGATGGACACGCTGCAGCAAGCCATTGCCACCGAGACCGACGCCAAGGCGCTCGAGGAGAAAACGCTGGCCCTGGCCAAGGGCACCGAGGCCTTTGCCGCCGAGCGCATGAACCAGAGCATCCAGAAAGCCCTGGCCGGGCAGAGCATCCAGAACGTATAAGACACTCCCACCATGCCGGTCATCCACATCCTTCCCCATGCCGAGCTTTGCCCCGAAGGCAAGCAGATCACCGCCGCGGCGGGCACGAGCATTTGCGAGGCGCTGCTCGAAAACGGCGTCGCCATCGAGCACGCCTGCGACATGAGCTGCGCCTGCACCACCTGCCATGTGATCGTGCGCCAGGGTTTTGCCAGCCTCAACGAGATGGAAGAAACCGAGGAAGACCTGCTCGACCGCGCCTGGGGCCTGGAGCCCGACTCGCGCCTGAGCTGCCAGGCCATCGTGGGCCGCGCCGACCTGGTGGTCGAGATCCCCAAGTACACCATCAACCACGCCAAAGAAAACCACTGACGCTTTCACTCGCGCTGGACTTTTCTCCCCGTTCGCTGGACTTTTCTCCCCGTTCGCGCTGAGCCTGTCGAAGCGCCAAGCCTTTAAGATGCCACGATGAGACAAATCGTCCTCGACACCGAAACCACGGGCCTGTCGGCCGAGAACGGCGACCGCATCATCGAGCTCGGCTGCGTCGAGTTGTTCGCGCGCAAGCTCACGGGCAACAACCTGCACTTCTATTTCAATCCGGGGCGCGACAGCCACGAAGACGCGCTGAAAGTGCACGGCATCAGCAACGAGTTCCTGCGCGATAAGCCCAAGTTCGCCGAGTGCGTCGACGAGATCCTCGCTTACCTCGAGGGCGCCGAGCTCATCATCCACAACGCCCCCTTTGACCTGAGCTTCCTCAACAAAGAGCTGGAGCTGCTGGGCAAGCCGCCGCTCAAGACCTTTGTGGGCGGCGTGATCGACTCGCTGGTGATGGCCAAGGAGATGTTCCCGGGCAAGCGCAACAGCCTGGACGCGCTGTGCGACCGCCTGGAGGTCGACAACTCGGGCCGCACCCTGCACGGTGCCTTGCTCGACGCCGAGCTGCTGGCCGACGTCTACATCAACATGACGCGCGGCCAGGAAGCGCTGCTCGTCGACGTGGCCGATGACAGTGCGGGCCAGGTCGGGCAGGCCGAGCGCCTGAACCTGGGCCAGTTCAGCCTGCCGGTGCTCACGGCCAACGAACAGGAACTCGCGGCGCACGAGGACGTGCTCGCCCAGATGGACAAGGCCAGCGGCGGCAGAACCGTGTGGCGCCATGCCGTGGCCGGCCAGCCGGGCTGAATTTCTGTGGCATAATCGTGGTCTTCGCTGCTGATGCAGCGCACAACGCAAGCGCGCAACGCGCTGTTGAGTGTGATGGGGTGGTTAGCTCAGTGGTAGAGCATCGCCTTCACACGGCGGGGGTCGGGGGTTCGAAACCCTCACCACCCACCATCTGCTCAACCGTGTCACCTTTCCCCCATCCTGTTTCCGCCGTTCGGCCTCTCCAGCTGGTCGATGGCCCGTGCAAGGGCGAAGTCTCTGTCGGTCAGCCCACCGGCCTCGTGGGTCCACAGCCGCACGCGCAGATCGGTGTAGCACGACACGATTTCCGGATGGTGGTCGTGGGCCTTGGCCAGCTCGGCCACCCGGTTGAAGAACAGCACCGCCGCATCAAAGCTGTCGAAGGTCCAGGCTTTGTGGATGCTGGCCCGGTGGGCATCGAGCGACCAGGCGGCCAGCTGCTGCAGCCGGGCCTCGAGCGGGGTGTTGGGGGCGGTCATGACGGTCCTTGCGTGAACAGGCGGGCCAGGCCCGCATGGGCCGCCATTGTGCGCAGGGTCCGGGGCGCTCGCCGGCAAGCGCCGAGGCCTCGCCGGACGTGAAGGGTTTTTCCCCTCAGGCCGCGCCTGCGTTGGCCGCAGCTGTTACGCTGGCAAAGCCGTCTTGCGGGCCTGCAGCATGTGCAGCCCCACGGCCCGTGCAGCATGAGGAGACATTCGACATGACCGACGACCCGCGTTGTTGTGGAACCGGCACTTGCATCATCAATGCGGAAGGTTTTTGCTGGTGCGGCCAGCGCTGGGATGGCGAAAAGATGTGCTTCCCCGAGCGCCAGGAGCTGCCACCATCTGGCCCGCCGAGCGAAGCGCAAGAGCCCCCTTCAGACCGCTGACCGCCTGACCATGACGTTTGCCAAGGCGCTGCAAAGCCTGGCCATCCATGCGATCGGCGCGCGGGTGCGCGCGCTCGCGGGCGCGCGTTCTTCGCTGGCCGACTTTGCGGTCCCTGCCGGCGATGCCGGTTTGTTCGGTCCCGATTCGATGGCCTGGCGCGTGCATGCGCACTTCACCGCGATGATGGTCGGCGGTCTGGCCTCGCTGATCGTTCAGGCCCTGCACCCGCGGGCGCTGGCGGCCGTGTGGGACCATTCCGATTTCCGCCGCAACCTCAAGGGCCGCCTGGGCCGGACCGCCTATTTCGTGGCCGCCACCACCTACGGCGGGCAGGCGCTGGCGCTGCAGGCGATCGAGCGCGTCAATGCGATCCACGCGCGCATCCGCGGCACCGACCTGCAGGGCCGGCCCTACGCCGCCAACGAGGCCGAGCTGATCCGCTGGGTGCATCTGGTCGAGGTCACGTCCTTTCTCGCGGCCTACCAGCACCTGGCCCGCACGCCGCTGACGCCGGCCGAGTGCGACCGCTACATCGCCGAGATGACCCGGGTCGGCCACCTGCTGGGCGCGGTGGATTTGCCCACGACCCTGCGGGCGACCGAGGCCGAGCTGCTGGGTTTTCAGGACACGCTGGCCTTTGACGACCGCGCGCAGGAGATCTTGCGCCTGATCGAGGCTTACCCGACCGCGTTGCTGGACAAGCCCTTTATGGCGCTGATCCTGCAATCGGCCTTCGATGTCATGCCGGCCTGGGCCCTCGCGCGCATCGGCCGCGCGCGCGCTTGCGCGGCCCAGCGCCAGGCCACACGGCTGGGGCTGCAGTGTGCCGCCGAGCCGGTGCAGTGGATGCTCGATCGCCAGGGCGTGGCCGCCACCGCGCGCCAGCGGCTTCAGGCCTGAGCCCACAGGCGCCGGTAGGCGCCGTCCGGGTCGTAGTTCTGGGCCTGCAGGCGTGGGTTGAAGCGGCGCTGACCGCGCGGGTCGGTGCCGCGCCCGCTCAGGTACAGCCAGTTGCCCTGGTTGCTGCACACGTCGTAGTCGATCAGCCGTGCCTCGAACCAGGCCGCGCCCGCGCGCCAGTCGCCGCCCAGGTCGTGGATCAGAAAGCTCGCGACGTTCTGGCGCATGCGGTTCGAGAGGTAGCCGGTGGCGGCGAGTTCCCGCATGCCGGCGTCGATGAAGGCGTCGCCGGTTTCACCGCGGCACCAGCGCGCGAAGGCCTGCGCATCGTGTGCCGGCGCGGGCAGCGTGCCCAGGCCTTGCGCGTGGTACAGGCGCACGCCGTGCTTGCGGTGCAGCCAGCGGAAATGGTCGCGCCAAAGCAGCTCGAAAAACAGCCAGTAGCTGCTGTCGCTCGCGCCGTGCTTGCGCTCGAAGGCCTCGATCGCGGCCCAGGCCGTGCGCGGCGAGAGCGCGCCCGTGGCGAGCCAGGGCGACCATTTGCTCGAGTAGTCGAGGCCCACCAGGCCGTTGCGCGTGGCCTTGTAGCGGTGCGGCAGCTGGCGCTCGCAGTACTGCGCCAGATGGCGCAGCGCCGCGCGCTCGCCGCCGTGGCATTCGGGCCGGTCCCAGGGGAAGGCGGCGCGGGCATCGAGGGCCGGCGGCGTGGACGTGGCAGGCGCCACAGAGCCAGCGGCTGCGCAGGCGCGCAGCCAGGCGTCCGGTGGCCGTGGCGGCAGCGCTGTCGGGGCTGCGATCGGCGGGGCCGCACGCACCCCCTGCGCTTCCAGCTGCTGGCGAAAGCGCGTGAACTGTTCGGGCACCGCTTCCGGCGCAAAGGGCAGGGCCTCGGGCGCGACCAGCGTGGATTGCCAGACCGTCCGCACGTGCAGGCCGCAAGCGCGCAGCGCGCGCACCTGGGCCTCTTCTTCGGGTGCGGGGATGTCCTCGCACACCAGCAGGGGCTGGTTCAGCTGCGCCAGCAGATGGCCGAGCAGATCGACCGGGTCGCCCTCGACCTGCAAGAGCGTGCTGCCCAGGGCCTCCAGCTCGTCCGTGAGCGCCTGCAGCGCCATCGCACGCCAGGCGCGGCGGTGCGCCCCTATGCGCGCAAAGCCCCAGCGGGTGGTCGCCTGCAGCCGCGTGTCATGCACAAACAGCGGCAGCAGCCAGCCCCCGAGGCCGCGCGCCAACTCTGCGGCCTGTGCCAGCGCAGGCTGGTCGTGCAGGCGCAGATCGCTGCGAAACCAGAAGACCACGCCCGGCGGTGTGCGCGCAGACGGGGTCACTGCAGGCCCGCCGTGTCTGTGGCGTCGGCAGCGCCGGCCGGGCCGCGGGCCAGCGGGCCCAGCCAGCTGGCGGCCATGGGCATGCGGCTCGCCGCCGCCAGGGCGCCCAGGCGATAGCCATAGCCCCGCACGAAGTCGATGTGCAGGCCATGGGGCCGGATCTTGCGGTTGATGCGGTGCACATAGAGCGCGACCAGCGCGGTGTTCTCGCGCAGGCCGTCTCGCACGCCGAGGGCGCTCAGGATCTCGCGGGGCCGCACCAGCCGCGCGCCGCCCTGGAACAGCAGGCTGGCCACCTGGGTTTCGCGGCAGGTGAGCGGCACGCGCTCGGCCTGGTGAAACAGCGTTTGCGTGTCGTGGTCGAAGCGCAGCGGGCCGTGCTCGCTGAACATCGCCGTCAGGCCCTGCTCGCGTCGCAGCATGGAGCGGACCATCGCCAACACGAGCTCGGGCGCGCTGTGGGCGGGCAGGCAGCGGTCGGCACCCGCGTCGAGCCATGCCCAGGCCTGCGGCATCTGGGCTGGCGGCAGCAGCACCAGCGTCATCGGCTGTCCATGGTCACGGCACAGCTGGCCCCATTGCGCGGGGCCGGGCGCGTGGGGTGTCTCGGGTGTGGCCACCTCGAGCACCCACACCGGCGCGTGCCGGGCTTCGGGCAGGCGCAAGGCCAGCGCGCCTTCGTGCAGCGTCGCGACATGCAGTCCGCCGGCCAGGCCGGCGCTCAGCTGCGGGGCCAGCGCCGAGGGCCCGCTGGCGAGCCACAGCACGCTGCGCTGCGCGCCACGCCACGGCCGTTCCCGGCGCTGCCAAAGGCCGGGGGTGAGGAGGACCGTCTGTGCGCGGTGGCCCATGGGCTGTGCGGCTTTCAGATCGCCGAACCGATGGCGACCAGCGCTTGAATGCGCAGCGGCGTCTTTTTGATCAACATGGTCCGCTCCCGGGGGTGATGGATGCGATGAAATCTACATTCAAATCGGTATTTGAATAGAATTTGACCGAAATATTGGCAAAATACCTTTTCATAATCTCTTCATTCGAGGCACCCATGCCCAGCACCCCAAGCGCGCAGCACCGCATCGGCGCCGTCTCCAGCCTCAGCGGGGTGCCGGTGCCCACGCTGCGGGTCTGGGAGTCGCGCTACGGCGCCTTCGCGCCCACCAAGACCGCCGGCAGCCACCGGCTCTACCACGACGAGGACGTGCTGCGCGCCGGTTTGCTGCGTCAGCTGACCGAGGCCGGCCATGCCATCAGCACCGTTGCCCGCCTGGACGCACCCGCGCTCAGCGCCTTGCTGCAGCAACAGCGCCAGTCGCAGGGCCGCCAGGCCCTGCGGCTGCGCGAGCCGCGTCCGGTCACGGTGGCCGCCATCGGCCTGCCTCTGGCCGCGCGTTTGCAGTCGTCCCGGTTTTTGCAGGGCGTGTCGGGCGTCAGCCTCCGCGTGAGCGACGCGGTGCCGGACCTCGAGGCCGCACTCGCGCACCGCTTCAGCGCGCGAGCGGACATCCTGGTCGTGCGCGTGAACGCGCTGCACCTGGCGAGCCACGCGGCGCTGCGTCGCCTGATCGCGCAGCAGGGTGTGCCGCATGTGATCGTGCTCTACAGCTTCGGCCAGGAGCGGGTCGTGGCCGCGATGAAGCTCGCGGGCATGATCGTGCGCCGCGAGCCGGTCACGGACGACGAGCTCGCCGACCTGGTCAACGCCGTGCTGCTGATCGATCCGCGCGAGACGGCCGGCCTGACCCAGCCCGGCGCCATGATTCCGCCGCGCAAGTACTCGGACCAGACGCTGATGCAGGTCGCCGGCATCTCCAGCCATGTGCTGTGCGAATGCCCGCGCCATGTGGCCGAGCTGATCACGCAGCTCGCGAGCTTCGAGCTCTACAGCCAGGAGTGCCTCAACAACAGCCAGGAGGATGCGCACCTGCATGCGCAGCTGAGCGCGATCTCGGGTTCGGCGCGCGCGCTGTTCGAGCGCGCCCTCGAGATGGTGGCCGAGCACGAGGGCATTGCCCTCGAGGCGCTCGCCCACGGCCATTGATCCCCGTTTTCGACCGCACGCCCCAGTCCATGGATTCGCCCGACCTCCATGAGCCCGGTCAGCCGCTGCAGTCCTGCGCCGGCCTGCCGTGAAGCGCCGCACCGCCCTCGCGGTCCTGGCCGCCATCGCCGTGCTGGTGCCGCTCAGCCACCTCGAGCTGCGCCCGGTCGACGACCGCTGGTTGCTGCTGGTCGATGGCCGGCCGGTCGATGCCGCGGGGGCGCTGTCGGACGGCTGGCTGGCACTGACGCGCGATTGCCGCCGCGTGCAGCAGCTGCCGCCCTCGAACCCCGAGCACGCGCGCGCACTCGAGGCCTTGCGGCAGTACAGCCCGCCCGACTCGCGTTCCGCCCAGATCGCGAGCCTGAGTGGCGAGGGTGCCTGGCTGCTGGCGCAGGTGCGCTTTGATGGCCTGGAGAACGCGGTGGTGTTGCTGCGCCAGACCCCCGCGGGCTGGGCGATCGCCGAAGGCGGTGTCTGGAGCGGCAGCACGCACCCGCACCGGCCGGGCCCCTTCATCCGGCGTTACCTGCGCGCCCGGGTGCCCGATGCACCGCGTGCGCTCACCGACTGCCTGGGCGCGCCGACCTGAAGGCCTCGCCCGCGGCGCGCGCTCAGGGCCGTTGCGCCAGAGTGTGCGCGGGCATCAGGTGGTGGTTGAGGTGGTACATCACCCACAGCGAGCCGGCCAGCAGGATCAGCACCAGCACCGCGGTGAACAGCAGCGCCAGCAGGTTCCAGCCGCCCTCCGAGCGGGTGTCGAGGTGCAGGAAGAAGACCATGTGCACGGCGATCTGCACCAGGGCCAGCAGCAGGATCAGCGTCACCGTGACGCCGGGCTCGGTGAAGACCTGGGCCATGACCAGCCAGAAGGCCAGCGCCGTGAGGACGACCGAGAGCACGAAACCCGTGAGCAGCCCGCGCACATGGACCTGGCTGGCGCCGCCCCGCGGGTGCGGCGCAGCCGGGGCGGCGGTCTCGCCAGCCGCAGGGGCGGGCGCTTGCGCGGTGGGGTGGGGGTCGGCGTTCATGGCAGCACGCCCATCAAATAGACGAAGGTGAAGACGCCGATCCAGACCACGTCCAGAAAGTGCCAGAACATCGACAAGCACATCAGGCAGCGGGTGATGTCGGCGTGCAGGCCATGGCGCAGCAGCTGGCCCATCAGCGTGAGCAGCCACACGATGCCGAACGCCACGTGCAGCCCGTGCGTGCCCACCAGCGTGAAAAACGACGAGAGGAAGGCGCTGCGCTGCGGCCCCGCGCCCTGGCCGATGAGGTGCGCGAACTCCTGCAGCTCCAGGCCCACAAAGCCCGCGCCCAGCAGAGCGGTCACCAGCAGCCAGGCCAGCGTGGCGCGCAGCCGCTGGCGCTGGACCGCGAGCATCGCCAAGCCATGGGTGAGCGAGGACAGCAGCAGCAAGCCGGTGTTGAACGCGACCAAGGGCAGCTCGAACAGCTCGGCGCCCGTGGGGCCGCCCGCGTGGCTGCGTGCGAGCGCGCCGTAGGTGACGAACAGGCAGGCGAACAGGATGCAGTCGCTCATCAGGTAGAGCCAAAAACCCAGCAGCGTGCCGTTGTCGACGGGGTGCTCGCGCACAAGGTAGGGGCCGATCGGTTCGGCCGCGGCGCTGGTGGAGGGCAGGGCGATTTCAGACATGGCGGGCCAGCAGCAGGCTGCGTTGGTCTTCGCTGTGTTGCACCTGGGCGGCGCTGATGGGGTGCGCGCGGGGGAGGCTCAGGGCGTGGGCGAGGGTGACCCCCAGCGTGGCCACCAGGGTCAGGCCCGCGAGCGGCCACATGTGCCAGATCAGCGCGAAGCCCAGCACGCCGCTGAGCGCCGAAATCACGAAGCCCGCCGCCGTGTTGCGCGGCATGTGGATGTCCACAAAACCGCCGCGCGGGCGCACATAAGCATGGCGCTTCATGTCGGTCCAGGCGTCGCGCTCGTGCACCAGCGGCGTGAAGGCGAAGTTGTATTCGGGTGGTGGCGAGGCGGTCGACCACTCGAGGGTGTGGCCGTTCCAGGGGTCGCCCGTGTCGTCGCGCAGCTGCGCGCGGCGCCGAAAACTCACGACCAGGCCGATCAGGAAGCTCGCGATGCCCAGCGCGATCAGCACCGCGCCGAGCGCCGCGACCACAAACCAAATCTGCAGCGTCGGATCGTTGAAATGGCTCAGGCGCCGCGTCACACCCATGAGCCCGAGCAGGTACAGGGGCATGAAGGCGACATAAAAACCCACCAGCCAGAACCAGAACGAGCACCGGCCCCAGAAGTCGTCGAGCCGGTAGCCGAAGGCCTTGGGGAACCAATAGGTGATGCCGGCCATCATGCCGAAGACCACGCCGCCGATGATCACGTTGTGGAAGTGGGCGACGAGGAACAGGCTGTTGTGCAGCACGAAGTCGGCCGGCGGCACCGCCAGCAGCACGCCGGTCATGCCGCCGATCACGAAAGTGACCATGAAGCCCACGGTCCAGAGCATGGGCACCTCGTAGCGGATGCGGCCGCGGTACATGGTGAACAGCCAGTTGAAGATCTTGGCGCCCGTGGGGATCGAGATGATCATGGTGGTGATGCCGAAAAACGAGTTCACGCTCGCGCCCGAGCCCATGGTGAAGAAGTGGTGCAGCCACACCAGGTAGGACAGCACCGTGATGACCACCGTGGCGTAGACCATGGAGCTGTAGCCAAAGAGGCGCTTGCCGCTGAAGGTCGACACCACCTCGGAGAATACGCCGAAGGCCGGCAGGATCAGGATGTAGACCTCGGGGTGGCCCCAGGCCCAGATCAGATTCACATAGAGCATGGGGTTGCCGCCGAGCGCGTTGGTGAAGAAGTGCGTGCCGACATAGCGGTCCAGCGACAGCAGGGCCAGCGCCACCGTGAGCACCGGGAAGGTGACGACGATCAGCGCATTGGTGCACAGCGCGGTCCAGGTGAAGATCG
>JACCDU011045464.1_pt1 | contig 28200 bp, 37 predicted proteins | sample 7446081 | NCBI WGS metagenome assembly JACCDU01 (sample SAMN15323447, study PRJNA562643) | freshwater metagenome | isolation source: river surface water | place: USA:Blue River Watershed | collected 2017-08-17
TCATTTGCTTTCTCCTTGGTTGATGGATTGAACTGCAACGGCGGTCTGCAGTCGGTCGAGGAATGGCTGCAAGCGGTCGATCCGGTTTTGTATCTCACCGATCTTGCGGTTGCGAAACGCTTCGTCGCTGTGCTTGTAGCGTGTGTCCACGTACTCTCTCACGGGCAGGCGCATGTTGAGGTGCTCCCGCAGTGCCCACATCACGGCTTCAGAGGTTTCTACTGTCAGTTTTACTTCAATCATTTCCCCGTCTCCTGTGTGTTGTTGATCTGCGCGATGATGTTCATCAGCTCGCGGTTGATGCGAGCGATGTTGTGGTGAATGACCTCCAACTGGTGCTGCTGCGTGGTAGCACCGGCCTTGTACGCGGCATCGCCGATGCGCATGATGGTGGCGTTGAGCGCATCGAGCGTCATCCACGCTCGGGCCACGTCGGCCATGGTCTGCGCTTTCTCTTCGTTCGTCATTTGCTTTCTCCTGCGGTTGGTTTGAGCGCCTCGTTTAGCGCCAACGTGATGGCTGTCCTTGCCAAGTACACATGGTGGGCGACTGTCTCCAGCCGGTGCTGGCGTGCTCTATTACCCGCCTCATGCGCGGCAATGCCTTGCTTGGATATGTCTATGTACAGGCGATCAATCGCCGTGAACATGTACGTCAACTCTTCTTTCATTTGCTTTCTCCTTGGTTGGCTGTGGGCAGTGGCAGGTCGAGCCACGAGCGGGGTATCGTTTTGCCGTTATCGTCCAGCTCGTTGGCGTATGCGTAGCTGTGGGACACACCACCAATGGACTCGGTGACGCGCTCCTCGGCCAAGGCTTCGGCCTCCTCACTGCTTTCGGCCTCGACCTCGATGTAGTCTGTGAACGTGACGGTCACTTCTACGCTGTACTTCATTTGCTTTCTCCTTAGTTGCAAGTGCCGCACATTTGGGATGGCTGTGCGGCTTGGCCATGTTGGGGTTGGTACCCGGTTGAGAGAGATTTCTCTCTGGGGCAGAGACACTGGTCGTCTGTCAGGCCCGCGCTTTCTTGTTCATGAGCAGAATCATTTCGGCGGGGATACTGCTTTCCTGGGCGCGTTGTTTCTTTGGTTGTTTGGGCTCATCGGTCAGCACCTCTGGGTTGCCCACCATCTCGGGCACAAGGTCGCGCCAGTGGTCAGGCACATGGGCATCATCGGCCATCTCCTTGAGGCGGGTAAGCGCGGTGTCCAGCACCTCAATCTTGCGCTGGGCCTGGGCATCGTCTGGGTTCACCTGTAGCCTGAGCGCCACCGTCGCCCTCTCGTTGGTCGTGCGCCGAAGAAGCCTTGCATGGCGCAGGTTGTGTAGGTCTAGCGGGCTGGTGCGTTGGAAGGGCTCTTTGACCTTGGCCTTGTGCCTTGGGGGGATGCCAGCGGCAGCGTCGGCAAACGCATCCTTGATGCGCTCGGGCACGTAGTCCGTCCAGTGGCTGTGCTCAGGCATCCCGCCTTGCCTTTGCTTTAGCGTCAGCTTGGCGTACAGCCGATCCAGCGCGGCAAAGTAAGAATTGATGAAATCATCTCGCTCGGGCGCTGGTGTGGTTGTCTTGTACCTGACCATTGAGCGCACGATGCGCCGTTCGTGCTGGAGCGCAGCGATCAGCTCCTTCCACGCCTTGCCGTGCGCCAGCTTCTGACGATTGGTGTTAGCGCGGGCTTTGCGGTACTCCTGCACGGATGCGACCGTTTTCTCGATCAGCGCAGGGGGCAGGCCTTGCCTACCCAAGCGCTCGCGCAGGTCACGATAGCCAATACCATCAAATTTACGCATGATTCCTCCGAGTTGCGTTGTCAAACGGGACAAGTGTCAATCGTTTCATCGACTGTACCACGAGTACGCCAGCCGCCAGCCCAATAAACACGCGGGTTTGGCGGGTTTCTGGCGTCTCTATCTATCTGTTTTCTGGGGGAGCACACGGGTAAAGCACAGAACTTCTTTGTGTTGCGTGCGTGGCAGCTACGGGAGCCCCTTTCCTTTCCTTAATCTTTTTATATGTATATATATAGAGAGGACAGAAAGTGCGCAAACCCAGCATCCATGCGGGTTTGCGGCTGGCGTGCCCACGGTACAGCCGAAGAAACGATGGACAGTCAAGATTCCTCCGATTTTAGAGCAGTTTGGGTTGTTTGCTGCGCCATGCCTGCCATGCAAGGCGTGCTTGCCGGGCCTCGTCGACGAGGCGCTGCTCTTGTGGGGGCAGCTTGGAGTACAGCTCGTCTCTGAGCTGGCGCAGGCGTTTGAGGTGGTGGTGCTTAACGGACATGAGTAGCTCGCATGGCGGCGTATGCCTGCTGCTCGTCGAACCAACGCTCCAAGGCGTTGACGGAGACCAGGACGGTCTCGTCGTGGGTGCGCGTGTCGACCACGCGCCAGATGCAGAAGTCTGGGCGCTGCTCCCCGAGAGGGAGCTCCTCGTAGAGAGAGAATTCTCTCTGGCCGATGGCGACAGTGCCGGTGTGCTTGGTTGTCATGGAAGTTTCTCCTATGAGACATGGGCAAGATCGCCCCCACAACCCACGCTGTGCGCATGGGTTGGGAGAGTTGACTCACTCGGTGGTGGGTATATCCCACTCAACGCCGGTATCGGCGTTGCGGATGAAGTACAGGTGCCCGCTTTCGCGGTACTCGGCTTCAAGTGGGGCATATGCGAAGTGCTCGCACACTACTTCGCCGGTTGCTTTGTTGACTACTTCATACATGGTGTGCTCCTAAATGGAAAGGTGAAAGGCGCAATGTGGGGATTGTTGCGCTGGGTGGAAAAGTGAAGGTGTCAGTTTTGCGCTGACTGGAGAAGTGAAAGGCGCAACGTGGGGATTGTTGCGCTGGGTGGAAAAGTCGTTGGACAAGGGATGGAACAGCGGGCCAGCCTGACCCGCTGCGCATCATTCAAAAAAGTTATCAAGCCACCGCCTTCAGCGCAGCGATGGCAGCGGCCAAGCTGTCGAACTGAGCCAAGTAAGCCTTGGCAGCAGCGCGGGCTTCGCGGCTGATGCGGGCGCTGGCCTTGGGCTCGGCGGGCTTGGCGTCCGGCCGGATGACCATGTAGCGAAAGTCGCTGCTCGCGCAGTCGATGGCCTTGATGTGCTCGGGCGCGGCCCCCTGGCCTTTACCCTGAGAGAGAATTCTCTCTGCGCTCTTGAAGCCCTGGCCCTCAAGATGCCCCAGCAACCAGCGCTGGCGCAGGTCTTTGCGCTGCTCAGCGTCAGCGCTGATGTAGGCGGCGTGAAAGGGATCAGCGGCAGCGCGAACTTTCCGGCGGGTAACGCCGAGGTTGAAGGCGAATTGTTGGATGGTCAGTTTCGACATGGAAGTTTCTCCTATGGGTTTATGTCCGGTAAGGCCATTCCTCACCGTGACAGCCTCCATTGTCCGGCGACCCCCAAACGATAGGCCTCAACACACCCTAAACTGGCCGAAAAACGGGTACTTTCGACCCCACGGAGGGGGCACTCCCCGGTTTTTGGCGGCCGACGACGTCACTACACGAACACTGTTTCCCTCCCGCTCCCAACAACTCAGTAATACCTAAGTTACACCCCACAAATCCAGCCTTACCCCAGCGCCATAACTTGGCAAACTTATATATAAACGCCTACCTCCTGGCACCCCAAAAAATTTCTATAAAAATTACAGGCAACTTTTGTCTAACTCTAGACAAACTCAGGCAAAAAAGACCCCGCCAGTTTTCCGGCGGGGTGCAAAGGGGTATCTCATACCCAAGGAGAAAGCAAATGCCTTGCGGCAACTGCCCAGCGCAGTGTATAGTGCGCAGCATCGGTAAGCAAGGGCTCACGCCTAAACCCGCACATGCTTGAACACTTGTTGGATTTTGAGCCAGACATTGTCGCCAACAGCGACGCAGGCACAGCCGTATCCAAACACACCCCGGCGCAAGTTATCGACGCCCAGGTATCCACCGCAGATTTCCTTGCCGCTCTGGGTTCCCCAGATACGGACACGGTGGTGTCAGCGCTTGAGCAGCGCACAGCCCGCGAAGCATTCAACGCCGTCGTCACCCAGGACGATGCGGCCCACCACAAGCTAGCCCAGATCGAAACCCCCGCAGCCGTGCGCCACCTTGTCGGCATGCTCACCGCATACGACTGGGAATTTGTACAGCAGGCGCGGGAGTTGCGCGGGTATACGGTGGCCAAGCTGGTAGAGGAGACGCAAAACCCCAACGCCAACATCCGGCTCAAAGCGCTGGGGCTCTTGGGCAAAGTTACAGAAGTCGGGCTCTTCACAGACAAGATCGAGGTCAAGAAGACGGACCTCACTGAGGAAGAGATCGACAAGAAGCTCAAGGAGAAGCTGGCCAAGTTCATGGACATCACGGACGTTGCGCCAGAAGATATAGAAGACGTGAGCCCTGTTGGGGAAAACCCTAGTGACGACCAGCCCACCACTGACGCCTGAGCAAGCCAAGGTGCTGCTCAAGAATCTCTCGCAGCTCACTGCGCAGGAGAAGCTGGAGGCGTTGGAGCTGCTGGATAAGGCCGCTGAGCACCGCCAGCGCGGGCTTGCCCGCACGGACATGATTGAGTTTGCCAGGGCGGTGTACCCAGGCTTTAAGGTCGGGCCCCACCACAGGAAGCTGGCCAAGATTTTCAAAGATGTGATCGACGGCAAAAAGCGCCGGGTCATCATCAACATCGCTCCGCGTATGGGCAAATCGGAGTTCAGCTCATACCTGTTCCCGGCCTACTTTCTAGGTAATTTCCCTAATAAGAAGATCATCATGGGCACGCACACGGCGGGCCTGTCCGAGGACTTCGGGCGCAGAGTCAGGAACCTGATCGAAAGCGACGACTACCATGAGCTGTTTTCTGAGACCGTTGTTGCAGACGACCAAAAAGCTGCTGGCAAATGGTCTACTTCTGCTGGTGGGCAGTATTACGCTGCTGGCGTGGGCGGTGCTCTCGCCGGTCGTGGTGCCGATCTATTTGTTATTGACGACCCGCACTCGGAGCAAGACGTAAAGGCCAACAGCCGCTTGGCGTTTGATACCGCATGGTCGTGGTTCCAGACTGGACCACTGCAGCGCCTGATGCCTGGGGGCGCGATCATTATCATCATGACGCGCTGGGGCAAGCTCGACCTTACAGGTCGCTTACTGGACTACCAGACCAAGAACCCGGAGTCAGAGCCGTGGGAAGTGGTGGAGCTGCCAGCGATCCTGCACGAGAACACAGCCAACGAGAAGTCGCTCTGGCCGGAGCAGTGGCCCCTGGAGACGCTCAAGCAGAAGAAGGCATCCCTGGACCCGCAGTACTGGAACGCGCAGTACATGCAGAACCCCGTCTCCAACAACGCGGCGATCATCAGCAGGAAGCTCTGGAGAGTCTGGCAGGCAGACGAGCCCCCGCGCTGCGACTACATCATCCAGTCCTGGGACACGGCGTTCGAAGCCAAGACCAGCGCCGACTACAGCGCCTGTACTACCTGGGGCGTGTTCTACAACGAGGAAGAAAACGACAAGGCGCAGGTCATCTTGCTCGATGCGTTCAAGGACAGGATGGCGTTCCCCGAGCTCAAGGCCGTGGCGCTCAAGCACTATAAAGAGTGGCAGCCAGATGCGTTCATCGTGGAGAAGAAGGCCGCAGGAGCGCCCCTGATCCAGGAGCTGCGCAACATGGGCATCCCCGTGCAGGAGACCAACCCGAGCCGGGGCAACGACAAGATCACCCGGGTCAACGCCATCGCAGACCTGTTCGCCTCTGGGATGGTGTGGGCACCAGACACCCGCTGGGCCCGGGAGGTCATCGAGGAGGTCGCATCGTTTCCCAACGGCGACAACGACGACTACGTGGACACCACGTCCCAGGCCCTGTTACGATTCCGTCAAGGCGGTTTTATCGCACTTGACAGCGACGAGCCAGATGAACCGAAATTTTTCCGACGCCGCAGCGCGGCGTACTACTAGGGATAAACCATGGCCACAAACATCGACAAGGCGCTGTACCAACAGCCGCAGGGGATCGAAGAGCTTGCGCAGGACGAAGACGTTATCGAAATTGAGATCGTCGACCCCGAGCAAGTGAGCATCCACGCTGACGGCTTGGACCTGACCATCACTCCCGGAGAAGACGAGGATAGCTTTTCCAGGAACTTGGCCGAGGACATGGACTCTGGCGAGCTCGCTACCCTTGCAGGCGATCTGGCGGACAACATCAAGACAGACCTGGGCTCCCGCACGGAGTGGGAGAAAACGTACGTGCAGGGCCTGAAACTGCTGGGCCTGCAGTATGAAGAGCGCACGGAGCCTTGGGATGGCGCTTGTGGGGTGTTTCACCCCATGATTACGGAGGCAGTGGTCAGGTTCCAGTCAGAATCGATCACAGAGACGTTCCCCGCGCAGGGGCCGGTCAAGACCAAAATCCTGGGCAAGCAGACGCCAGAAAAGGAAGAGGCCGCAGCGCGTGTTCAGGACGACATGAACTACGAGCTGACAGAGGAGATGAAGGAGTTCCGGCCCGAGCACGAGCGCATGCTCTGGAGCCTGCCAGCCACCGGCTCGGCGTTCAAGAAGGTCTATTTTGACCCCAGCCTGGGTCGGCAGGTCAGCATGTTTATCCCGGCAGAGGACATCATTTTGCCGTACGGGGCGACGGACCTGGACACTTGCTACCGTGTAACGCACGTTCTGCGCAAGACAAAGAGCGAGATCATCGAGCTGCAGCAGGCGGGCTTTTACCGCGACATCGAGCTGCCCGATCCTGACAAATCCAGGACCGACATCCAGCAGGCCAAGGACAAGGAGACGGGGTTCTCGGCCAACGACGACGACCGTTACACCCTGTATGAGAGCCACGTCAAGCTGGTCATCCGCAGCGACGAGTACACCGAGACCGACGAAGACGGGCAGCCCGTGGGCATCACGTTGCCGTACGTGATGACGATACTAAAGGGCAGCAACGATGTGCTGGCCATCCGCCGTAACTGGGAGGAGGACGACACGCTGCACATCAAGCGCCAGCACTTTGTCCACTACCAGTACATCCCAGGCTTTGGGGCGTATGGGTTCGGGCTGTTTCACCTGATCGGTGGATATGCCAAAAGTGCCACGAGCATCATGCGCCAGTTGGTGGACGCGGGCACACTATCTAATCTGCCGGGCGGTCTGAAGTCCAGGGGCCTGCGGATTAAGGGCGACGACACCCCCATCGCTCCGGGCGAGTTCCGGGACGTGGACATCGGCTCGGGGGCGCTGCGGGACAACATTCTCCCCCTCCCATATAAAGAGCCGTCCGCCGTGCTGGCCGGGCTCATGGACAAGATCGTCGAGGAGGGCCGCAGGTTCGCCGCCACAGCGGATGTGAAAGTCTCGGACATGTCCGCCCAGGCCCCGGTGGGCACAACGCTGGCCCTGCTGGAGCGCCAGCTCAAGGTGATGACGGCTGTCTCGGCCCGGTTGCACTTTTCGTTCAAGCAAGAGCTCAAGCTCCTGGCGGGCATCATCCGCGACTACACGGACGACGACTACGACTACGAGCCTGCGGATGCACCGCGCAAGGCCAAAAAGTCCGACTACAGCCACGTAGAGATCATCCCGGTGAGCGACCCCAACGCGGCGACCATGAGCCAGCGGGTGGTGCAGTACCAAGCGGTGATCCAGATGGCGCAGATGGCCCCGGACATCTACAACCTGCCAAAACTGCACAGAGGCATGCTGGAGGTGCTGGGCATCAAGAACGCTGCCGATCTGGTGCCGCTGCCGGACGACCAGAAGCCCAAGGACCCGGTCTCGGAGAACATGGCGGCACTCAAGGGCGAGCCCCTCAAGGCGTTCAGGTACCAGGACCACGAGGCCCACATCAAGGTCCACATGTTCGCCATGCAGGACCCGATCATCATGCAGCTCATCGGGCAGAACCCCCGCGCTCCGCAGATACAGGCAGCCATGCAGGCGCACATCGCCGAGCACGTTGGGTTCGCGTACAAGCAAAAGATTGAGCAGCAGCTTGGCATGCCGCTGCCGCCCGAGGATGAGAAGCTGCCCCCGCAGGTCGAGCTGCAGCTCTCGGCCATGATGGCGCAGGCAGCGCAGCAGGTGCTCCAGCAGAACCAAGCTCAGGCGGCGCAGCAGCAAGCGCAGCAGCAGGCCCAGGACCCGGTGCTTCAGTTGCAGCAGAAGGACTTGGAGATTCGCCAGAAAGAGGCGCAGATCAAGGAGATGAAGGCGCAGGCAGATGCGGACCTTGCGAACAAAAAACTGCAGCAAGACGCAGAAATTGCCGACAAGAAGTTGCGCCAGACCGCCGCAACCGACCTTGCGCGGATCGAGGCCGAGAAGCAGCGCACCGCAGCAACCCTGTTGGCTGACCAGCGCAAAGCCGACAAATCCAGGGACCTTGATGCGCTTAAAACCGTCGCGCAGTTGCGCGCGCAATCGAGCAAAGGCAAACCAACTAAATGATCCAGGATTTCGCACGCGTACTGCGCGAGAAGATACGCACCGACATGAACAACTACGCCGACGACCTGGCCGGTGGAGCGTGTCGCACTTTCGACGAATATCAAAAACTCTGTGGTGTTATTCAGGGTCTAGCCACCGCAGAGCGTCACCTCCTCGACCTTGCAGAGAAAGTAGAGAAATCAGATGAGTGAAATCATCCTGCCTCCAGGCATCAGCCTGCCTCCGACCATCCAGCCAAAAGTTGCGCCTGCGCAAGACGCCGCTTCGGAAGAGAAAGCCACCAGCTTGCCTCTGCCCACTGGCTGGAAACTGCTGTGTATCGTGCCCGACGTTTCCGAGAAACTCGACGGCACTGAACTGGATTTGGTTAAACCCACGTCCATCCTCAAACAGGAAGAACACGCGACCACCGTGCTGTTCGTCTTGAAAGTCGGCCCTGACGCGTACAAAGACGCGGCCAAGTTCCCCACGGGCGCTTGGTGCAAAGAAGGCGACTTTATCTTGGTGCGCACCTACTCCGGGACGCGTTTCAAGATTTTTGGCAAGGAGTTCCGTCTGATTAACGACGATCAGGTGGACGCAGTTGTGCAAGACCCACGCGGAATCACACGCGCATAAGGAGCAATCATGGAAGCAGGACAGCAACAAATGACCTTTGGCGAGAAAGCCGTAGGTCTGACGTTCAACCCAAGCGGCGACCCGACCGTTGAAGCTATCAAGCGCAAGTGCGCCGATCTGATCGACGAGATTCACGAGTTGCGCACAAACCAGCCAAACGCCGAGATTGCGCGTATGGCAAGTGTCGCCATTACCGACATTCAGTCCGGTCAGATGTGGGCGGTCAAAGCCGCCACTTGGAGGTTTTAATCATGGCAAACGAGTTCAAGTTTCCTGATGAGCAGGATGACAAAGACGACAATATTGAGATCACGACGAGCGAAAGCGACGTCGAAATTGAGATCGTCGACGACACCCCCGAGCGGGACCGTGGTCGCAAACCCCTTGACCGGGACGTTGCAGACCCCACCGACGACGAACTGGATACCTACACTGAGGGCGTCAAGAAACGCCTGAAAGAGCTCACCCACGCACGGCACGATGAGCGCCGCGCCAAGGAAGCCCTGGCCCGCGAGAAGGAAGAGCTCGAACGCATCGCCATGGCGATGGTGGACGAGAACAAGCGCCTCAAGCAGTATGTGCAGAACGGCACCCAGCAGTATGTGACGATGGCGCAGCAAGCCGCCGAAGCCAAGCTGGAGAAAGCCCGTCGAGATTTGAAAGTCGCCCAGGAGGCTTTTGATACCGACGCCATCATTGCCGCCCAGGAAGCACTGGCCGAAGCCAAGTGGGAAACCCAGAGCGCAAAAAATTTCCAGCCGCCCCCTTTACAAAGGCAGGAAGAAGAGGTACAAAACTACCAACCGCAAAACCAACAGGTGCGGGCCGACGAAAAGACACTGCGCTGGCAGGCAAAAAACCAGTGGTTCGGCTCCCAGGGTTTTGAGGAAGTTACCAGCTACGCACTAGGGCTGCACCAAAAGCTAGTTGCAAACGGGGTTGACCCCCGCTCTGACGTTTATTTCGAGCAGATTGACGCTCGCGTGAAGTCCAAGTTCCCCGAAGTTTTCGGTGAGCCGGACGAAAAGCCACGGTCTCAAGGTGCTCCGACGAAAAAACCGGCATCTGTGGTCGCTCCTGCCAGCCGTTCGACAGGTAGGAGAAAGATTGAACTGACGCCAACCCAGATGGCGTTGGCAAAAAAGTTTAATCTTGATCCCCAGGTGTATGCTCGTGAAGTTTTGAAATTGGAGGCCCAAAATGGTTGAAAGCCAAGATCGTTCCACCCGTGACCTGAAGTCGCGCGATAAATCCGCTCGTGCAGTCTATGTGCCGCCGAGCAATCTGCCTGATCCGACGCCTGAGCCGGGGTGGGTGTACCACTGGGTTGGTACTCACATTCTTGGACAAGCAAATCCGACCAACGTGTCTCAAAAGATGCGCGAAGGTTGGGAGCCGGTGAAAGCAACAGACCATCCAGAACTGATGCTGATGGGTAATGAGAAAACTGGCAACGTGGAAATTGGCGGCTTGATGCTCTGCAAAATGCCGACCGAGCGTTTCCGCGCCCGTCAGGAGTACTACAACCGACAGGCTCAGGGACAGATGGACTCAGTGGATAACCACTTTTTGCGTAACAACGATCCGCGTATGCCGCTGTTTTCGGAGAAGAAATCCTCCACGACACGGGGTGCCGGATTTGGTTCTGGTTCAAAGTAACAAGGAGTTTTTATGTCTGCTGTACAAGCACCATACGGCCTGCGGGCCGTAAATCAGCTTGCCGGGCTCCCTTACGCTGGCGCAACCCGCCAGTTCAAGATTGACTCGGCATCCGCCAACATCTTCAACGGTTCTGTTGTGGCTGTCGGCACTAACGGTCTTCTGACCCTCGTGACGAACGTCGGCTCCAACGCCGATCCGTTCCCCGCAGGTGTTGTCGGCGTTTTCGTCGGCTGCTCTTACGTGAACGCACAAGGTCAGGTGATTTACGCACAGTACTTCCCCACCGGCACGACCAACGCAGTTGCGTACGTCGTCGACGATGATCGCGCTGTGTTCCAAGTGCAAGCCAACGGCTCGCTGGGCCAGACCGCTCTGGGTGCCAACGTCGTGTTCTCCGCCGCGCAAACCGGCTCGACCTCGACTGGTAACTCGACGACGGCTATCAGCACCACGCTGGCACCGACCGCTACCATCGCCTTCAAGGTTGTTGGCTTTGTCGAGAGCACCACCTCCACCGTGGGTGACGCGTTCACCGACGTGCTGGTGAAGTTCAATATTGGCTCGCATGCCTACAACACCGGCCTTGGCGTCGCGTAATAAGGAGTAACTGAAAATGGCAATCTCACGCGCACAACTGCTCAAGGAACTGCTCCCTGGTCTGAATGCCCTGTTTGGCATGGAGTACGCCCGCTACGGCGAAGAGCACAAGGAAATCTACGAGACCGAGAAATCGGAGCGTAGCTTTGAAGAAGAGACCAAGCTGGCTGGCTTCGCCGCCGCGCCTGTCAAGAACGAGGGCTCCGCCATCGCTTACGACAACGCGCAGGAAGCGTTTACCGCCCGCTACACCCACGAGACCATCGCTCTGGGCTTCTCAATCACCGAAGAGGCGGTTGAGGACAACCTGTACGACAGCCTGTCTGCTCGCTACACCAAAGCGCTGGCTCGTGCCATGGCGTACACCAAGCAGGTCAAAGCCGCCTCCGTTATCAACAACGGTTTCAACGGCGCGTACCTGGGCGGTGATGGCGTCACCCTGTTCGGCAACAACAGCTCCAGCGTTCGAGTTGGCCACCCGCTCACTGGCGGCGGCGTCAACTTCAACAGCCCGGCTACTGGTGTTGACCTGAACGAGACCTCGCTGGAAAACGCTGTGATTCAGATCGCTGCGTGGACCGATGAGCGCGGCCTGCTGATCGCAGCCAAGCCCCGTAAGATGGTGATCCCTCCGGCCCTGATGTTCGTTGCCAAGCGTCTGCTTGACACCGAGCTGCGTGTGGCTACTGCTGACAACGACATCAACGCGTTGAAGCAGATGGGTGCCATCCCCGAAGGCTACACCGTCAACCACTTCTTGACCGACCCGAACGGCTGGTTCCTCTGCACCGACGTTCCCAACGGCATGAAGCATTTCGAGCGTATGCCTCTGGCTAACTCGATGGATGGAGACTTCGATACCGGCAACGTGCGCTACAAGGCCCGCGAGCGTTACAGCTTTGGCTGGTCTGATCCCCTGGGTATGTGGGGTTCGCAAGGCTCTTAATTGAGCGTGAAAAGGGGGCCTTGTGCCCCCTTTTCTTTTGGTGTATATTGCTTTCATCCCGGGGTCCCCGGCGTTTCTGACAGTCCCGGCTGACGACATGCAGACAGAACGCCCACAATACTCGCATGTGAGGAATCATGGCACGTACTACGTTCTCCGGCCCGGTCGTTTCGCAAAACGGCTTCATTCAAGGCCACCAGCCCACCGCCGCTAACGCAGTCAACGCTACTGGCACTGCCACCGCAGCGCAAGTGGCTGACGGCTACATCACTTCCACCTCGGCTTCCCCGACTACCATCACGCTGCCCACCGGCACGGCGCTGGGTACGTTCCTGGGTGCAACCCGTGGCACGGTTCTGGACCTTTTCATTGACAACACCGCAGGCGCAAGCGTTGTGACTGTTGCAGCGAGCACCAACGCGGTTCTCTCCAGTGCAGCCGTGGATACCGCAGGTTCGTTTGGCGATCTGACGATTGCCGCTGGTGCTACTGGCATTGCCCGTTACACCCTCATGTTCTCCAGCGCCACTGCCTACACGTTCACCCGTACGGCTTAATAGGAGCGCATCATGACGATGCAGTACGACGTAAAAGCCGTCCATGCGGAAGCGACAGGAACCATGGTTTCTGGTCGCAACCGCCTAAAAGGGTATCAGTGCCTTTCGGGCGGCACCGCTGGGGATATTATTTTTCGTGACGGTGGCGCTTCTGGCACCATCCGTCTGCAATTTAACGTCCCTGCCAACACGAACAATCCGTTTTCGAACTTGGTTCCCGGCGAGGGCATCTTGTTCTATACGGACATTCATGTAACCCTGCCGACTGCAGCGAAAGTCACAATCTTTTATGGCTAAAACACCAGCATGGCAGCGCAAAGAAGGCAAGTCGGAGAAGGGCGGTCTCAACGCCAAGGGGCGAGCCTCCTACAACCGCGCCAATCCTGGCAAGCCGGGTTTGAAGCCACCTCAACCAGAGGGCGGCAGCAGGCGCGACTCTTTCTGTGCCCGAATGACGGGCATGAAGAAGAAGCTCACCAGCGAGAAGACCGCCAAAGACCCGAACAGTCGTATCAATAAATCCTTGAGAGCGTGGAAGTGCTAAATCATGGAGATGATGGTCTGGAATGTGGTCTTGACGGCCATCGTGGCGCTGTTGGGGTTCATCGTGAAAGAAAAGTTTGCCGAGCTTCAACGACTCAGCATCCTGCTCAACCGCACCCGTGAGGAAGTAGCGCGTGACCACATCACCCGCACGGAGTTCAGGGCAGATATGGCGCAGTTGATGGAGCGGTTTGACCGCCTTGAGCGCAAGATCGATGCGATGCGGGGTGCGCAGAATGCCGAGTACAAGTAAAAAGCAGCACAACTTCATGGCTGCGGTGGCCAAAAACCCCGCGTTTGCCAAGAAGTCTGGAGTCCCGCAGAGCGTGGGGCAAGAATTTCTCAACGCGGACAAGGGCCGCAAATTTTCTAAAGGTGGCGACATGAAAGCAATGAAGAAAGAACTCCCGGCCTTCATGATGAAGGGCAAGAAGATGGCCAGCGGCGGCATCACCACCGCCAAGATGGGCGCGGTCAAGACCGCTGCCCCCAGCCGCGATGGCATGGCCACCAAAGGCAAGACCAAAGGCACGATGGTCAAGATGGCTGGCAGCAAGCCCCTGGGCATGAAGTACGGCGGCAAGTGCTGACATGCGAGCAAGCCGTGGCATGGGGGCTATCGCCCCCTCCAAGATGCCCGGCGGCGTACGTAAAGCGCGCCGGGATGACACCGACTTCACGCAGTATGCTGAAGGCGGCAAGGTAAACGCGGCTGGCAACTACACCAAGCCCGGTCTTCGCAAGAAGATCGTTTCACAGGTGAAAGCTGCGGCTACCCACGGCACCGGGGCAGGCCAATGGTCAGCCCGCAAAGCCCAGCTTGTGGCCAAGAAATACAAAGCCGCTGGCGGCGGGTATCGAGACTGACATGAAGGCTCCGCAGCAATCGCTCAAGGACTGGGGTGCCCAGAAGTGGCGCACCAAGTCCGGCAAACCGTCTTCTAAGACGGGTGAGCGATACCTGCCTGAGTCGGCCATCAAAGCCCTGACCCCTGCTGAGTATGCAGCCACAACCCGTGCCAAGCGGGCGGGCAAGAAAGCCGGGAAACAGTTCGTGAAACAGCCACCCAAAGTAGCGGCGAAGACGGCGAGGTACAGATAATGGCAGGCGGAGCACCAACACAGACACCAGCGGCCAACATGGATGGGCCTCAGCAGCAGCCGGGCACCGCGATGGGTGGCGGCGCTTCGCCGTTGAACACGGGCGGCGGTATGGGTGGGCAGCAGCCAAACCCGTTCAGTCAACTACCCACCATGCCCCGGCAAGAGCGCAAAGTGCCGGACTGGGTTCAAGCGCCTGAGCCGGGGACGATGACTTCTCAAGCGCTTGTCGAGATTACAAACCCCGCCACAGGGGAGAAGTTCATGGCTCCAAGCGGTGGGTATTCTGTCCGTAACCAGCAGCAACAGCAACCGCAGCAACCAATCTCGGCGGGGGGCTTTGCTATGCCGTATATGCAACATGCTCTTAGTGGCGGGTTTGGCGGGCAGCAGCAACAACAGCAATTTGCGCCTGTTGGTAGCGGGCGTGGTAGTGAAATTACATCAAATCCGTTTGCCCCGCTCTCTGAAGAACAGCGCAGAGCACACCTGGGGATGTACAGTCAACAGCCCCAGCAGCAGGGTTTGCAAGGTCTGATGAACAACTATGCGCGTTTCATGGGCCCGCAGATGCCGATGCAGCGGCAGTCACAGCAGCAGTACACAAACCCGTACGGACGGATGCCAACCGCACAGGCCATGCGGTTTATGCAGGCTATGCAGGCTATGCAGGGTATGCCAAATAGTCGCGCGCCTGCTTCCAGAGGCGCAGCACCGCAGCCCGCCCCCGCACCCATATCCACAGGTCCTGCACAGCCTCGGCTGTCGGTCCCCGCTGCGCGGCCCATTGCGCCTCCCCCGCCGCAGCCGCCGGAAAGACCCGTAGAGTTTCTCAGAAAAGGTGGTAGGGTTTAATCATGGCCAACACATCCGGCGTAGCAGGTTTTAACCTTGAGCTGACAGAAATCGTCGAGGAGGCGTTTGAGCGCGTCGGCTCGGAGATGCGCACGGGTTACGACCTGCGTACAGCCCGCCGGTCCATGAACCTGATGTTTGCTGACTGGGCAAATCGCGGCATCAACATGTGGACCTTCGAGCAGGGCACGATCCCGCTCGTGCAGGGTCTGAACACCTACGCGCTGCCCAACGACACAGTGGATTTACTGGACCACGTCATCCGCACACAGGCAAACCAGCAGTCCAATCAGGCCGACCTGACGATCACGCGTATTAGTGTTTCTACCTACGCAACGATCCCCAACAAGCTGACGCAGGCAAGGCCGATCCAGCTCTGGGTGCAGCGACTGGACGGCCAGATTTCCCCCACGGGCTACACCTACCAAAGCGCCGATACCGGGGCGCAGACTCTGACGCTGTCCTCAACAGCCAACCTGCCGACCACGGGCTATCTCAACATTGGCACTGAGACGATCTACTACGGTTGGATCAACAGCAGCACGCAGCTTGGCGGCGTTTTCCGGGCACAGAACGGTACCAGCCAGACTACCCCCGCTGTCGGCACTGCGGTGTACGTCAACAACACCCCGCGAGTCACGGTCTGGCCAACGCCGGACCAGGGCGCTGTTGGCAACCCTACGTACCAGTTCGTGTACTGGCGCATGCGCCGTGTGCAGGATGCCGGAGGCGGCATCAACGTCATGGACGTGCCGTTCAGGTTTGTTCCCTGCATGGTGGCGGGGCTGTCGTACTATATGGCGCTGAAGGTGCCCGGCGCTCTGGATAGGCTGCCGCTGCTCAAGCAGCAGTACGACGAGGCTTGGGACCTTGCCTCCCAGGAGGACCACGAGAAGGCCGCAGTTCGGTTTGTTCCGCGTAGGCAGTACATCGCCGGAGCGTTCTGATGCCCAATCGTTTTTCGTCCGGCAAGTACGCGATTGCCCAGTGTGATCGCTGCAACTTCAGGTTTAAACTGAAGGAGCTGAAGACGTACACGCTCAAGACGAAGAACGTGAACATGCTGGTGTGCTCCACCTGCTGGGACCCAGATCACCCGCAGTTGCAGCTTGGTATGTACCCGGTTGAGGACCCGCAGGCTGTGCGCAACCCCAGGCCGGACATCACATACAGGCTTGGCGGCACCAGCGGTTTGCAAATCTCAAACACGAGCGGAACCGACCCGGACGAAGACGGTACTGCCACTGGCGGTAGTCGGATTTTTCAGTGGGGCTGGAATCCTGTTGGTGGATCAAGTTTTTTCGATGCTGCACTCACCCCGAACAGCTTGGTGATTACAGTGAATTTGGGTACAGTAGCGGTAGCTACGACATAAGGAGTCGATCATGGACAAGGCAGACCTGAAACAGGACAAGAAGATGATCTCTTCGGCGGTCCACAAGCACGAAAAGCGCATGCACCCCGGCAAGCCGGTGACAAAGCTGCGCGCGGGCGGCAAAACCAACAGCGACATGCTCAAGATGGGGCGCAACATGGCCAAGATTGCCAACCAGAAATCGCCCGGCCGCAAGCAAAAAGGGGTCTGACATGAACAAGATGCCCAAAAAAGTCGCATCGGTTGTGGTGGGGGAAGAACCTGCCAAAACAACCATGCGCAAAGCCAACGTGAATGTGGCCAACACCCGCAGCCAGGACTACCCGCCAATGAAAACCAGCGGTATTAAGATTCGTGGCACGGGTGCGGCTACGAAAGGCGTGATGGCACGAGGCCCGATGGCGTAAAGCTATGACATACACCGAGCTGATAGCTGCAATCCAGTCGTACACGGAAAACCAATTTCCGGCTACATTCCTTGCCGATGGGAGTGCTGTGTCTCCGACGACACAGCTCAACACTTTCATCAAGCAGGCTGAGCAGCGCATCTACAACTCGGTGCAGTTCCCCTCACTGCGAAAAAACGTCACTGGAGCCACGTCCACCAACAACAAGTACCTCTCTTGCCCTGGTGATTTTCTGTCGGCATACTCGATGGCGGTGATCGACGCCACAGGCTCGTACGAGTACCTGCTCAACAAGGATGTGAATTTCATCCGGCAGGCGTACCCAAAAGCGACGGATACGGCCATCCCCAAGTACTACGCGCTTTTTGGTCCCACGGTGTCTGGGCCAACGATCACAAACGAGCTGTCGTTTATTCTGGGTCCAACCCCCAATGCTGTTTATGGCATTGAGCTGCACTACTATTACTACCCCGAGTCGATCACGACCGCAGCAAGCGGCCAGACTTGGCTTGGCGACAACTTTGATTCTGTCTTGCTCTACGGCTCCCTGATGGAGGCGTACACTTTCATGAAGGGCGAGGCCGACATGGTGCAGCTTTACAACCAGAAGTACATGGAAGCGCTTGCGCTGGCCAAACGTCTGGGCGATGGGTTGGAGCGCAGCGATGCGTATCGCAGCGGACAGGCCAGAACAGCGCCGCTCCCTCAGAATAACGGGGTGCAGTAATGGCGTTCACCGGCAACTACTCGTGCAACACTTTGCGGTTGGGTTTGGCCAACGGCACGATCAACTTTGCCACGGACACGTTTTACTTGGCGCTGTACACCAACACGGCTACGCTGGATCAGACGACTACCGCGTACACCACGGTGGGCGAAGCCACGGGCGGCAACTACGTTGCCGGGGGGCAGGTCGTTACTGCCACAATTTCCAGTGAAGTCACGGGCTCGGGCAGCATCACGTACGTTAATTTTTCATCCCCCGCCTGGACGGGAGCCATCACCGCTCGCGGTGCGCTGATCTACACTCCGGGGGATAACGGTGCGGTCTGTGTGCTGGATTTCGGGTCAGACAAGACGTCCACCACGAGCTTTTCCGTACAGATGCCTGCTAACACCAGCACGTCTGCTCTCATCCGACTTGTTTAAGGAGTCATCATGTCCTACGAAATTGCCAAAGCATCTGACGCCGTGAACAGCGGACTGATTGCAGGCACCAAACATACTGAAGTTGCCAAGGCCACGGGCCGTTTCCGCATGGAGTGCTTTGACAAAGACGGCAACCTGAAATGGGTTGCGGAAGAGAGCAATCTGGTTGTGAACGTCGGCCTTCAGTACATGGCAGGAACGGCGCTGACTAGCACGGCGCAGATTACCACTTGGTACATCGGTCTGTACGGCGCTGGCGCATCTAACACTCCCGCTGCTGGCGACACAATGGCTTCTCACATTGGTTGGACTGAAATTGCCCCCTACAGCAACGCTACGCGCCCTACAGCAACCTTTGTTGCAGCCACTAATGCCAACCCTTCGGTTGTCACAAACAGTGCGTCTCCAGCTTCATTCAGCATCAACGCTACCGCAACGGTTGGCGGGGCGTTCTTGACAAGCTCTAGCCCCAAGATTCCAAACGCTGGGTTTGATAGCGGCACACTGTTCTCCGCCGCTGACTTCCAATCTCCTGGCGACAGGAGCGTGGTAAGCGGTGACACGCTGAATGTCACCTACACCTTTAGCTTGAACGGTTAATGGGGCTGGGAATGGTCAAGATCGATTTCGAATTTGACTCTCCGCTTGGCGTCTTTCGGGACGCCTTGCATCTGCCTGACGAGCACGGTTTGACTGACGCTGAAGTCCAAGCACTGAAGCAGCAGCGTTTTGACAACTGGCTGGCTATCGTCAACCCTCCGCCCGTAGAATCGCCTCCTACGGAGGTGTAAATGGCAGTTCGATACTGGGTTGGTGGCGCGGGCAACTGGTCATCGACAGCCAAATGGTCCGCGTCATCTGGTGGGGCGTCGGGCGCTTCTGTGCCCACTTCTGCCGATGATGCTGTTTTTGACGCCAATTCGGGCGGCAAGTTCACGGCCACAGTAGACACCGCGCAGTCTGTCAACTCGCTTACCATCACTCCCAGCGCCGCTGTTGGGGTGTTGACTATCTCCCTGACGGCAAAACTGACCACGGGCAACCTGACTACTACGGGTACAGCAGGCAACAACCGGGTATTTTTTACCAGCACCACGTACGGTATCTCCATCGACATGGAGATCAATGGCACTGTCAGCATTTCGGACTGCGACTTCCGTGGCATTTACGTCCGTGGCACCGCAGCGCCCATCAGCGGGACGCGCATTGGCAATCGCGGCGAGTGCCGTGACATCACGTTTAGTACGCCCAAGACGGTGTATTGGAACTTGGCAGGTGCTCAAAGTTGGTCTGCAAACGGCTGGGCTGCAACATCAACTGGCACCCCGTCTACCAATAATTTTCCGCTGCCACAAGACACGGCCACGTTTACTAATTCCGGGGCGGCGGGTACGGTTATATTGGATTCATCTGGAATAAATTATGTTCCCAGCATAGACCTGTCTGGTAGAACCAGCGCAATGACGCTTAACGTGCAAGCCAATACAGTTTACGGAAACTGGATAAATGGCTCTGGAGTAACTTTAGTAAACGCCGCATCGCTTACCTTTTCCGGCGGAACTACCCAAACCATTACCAGTGCAGGCAAAGCATTTCCCGGCAACATCATCATCGACACCTACGGCGGCACAGTACAGCTTGCTGATGCTTTGAACATTGGTACACAAACGCTGACTGTTACCAATGGCACGTTTACTACAGCGGGATTTGCAGTAACTGCTGGTACTTTTTCTTCCAGCAATAGCAACGTAAGGACGATTAATCTTGGCGCAAGCACGGTAAGCTTGACATCTAGCGGTACATTGATTGCTTTTTTAACATCCACAAATTTAACTTTTAATGCCGGAACTTCTTTAATACAGCTTACATCTACAACTAGCACTCTTGCGGGGGGCGGAAACACGTTCAACAACGTGTCATTTACTAACGCATCTACTACCACAGTATCCATAAGCGGCGCAAACACATTTAACAATTTTGTAATGACTGCGCCATCCTCTGCTGGACTGTCATCTATATCGTTTGCCGCAAATCAAACCATCAACGGCACCCTGACCTGCGCGGGCGCATCCGCAGTACGGCGCATTTTCGTGCGCTCCGACACCAGTGGCACTCAACGCACCATAACCGCAGCGGCCATCTCTGCCACTGACTGCGACTTCCGGGACATTAACCTTGCTGGCGCTGCATCGGGAGTATCCCCCACTCGGGCAGGTGATTGTGGGGGCAACAGCGGTATCACATTCCCAGCCCCCAAAACGGTGTACTGGAATCTTGCTGGCACACAGAATTGGACTGCTGCGGCATGGGCACCTGGGTCTGGGGGTACGCCTGACATTAACAACTTCCCACTGCCGCAGGACACGGCGGTGTTTGATAACGCGGGTTCAGCGGGGACGGTTGTCATTAATGTTTCTATTAACATTGGAACATTTGATGCGTCACTGCGTACCAGCGCAATGACACTGACGGCAAATACTTGTTCTGTTTATGGTGATTGGAAATTTGGTACGGGGGTTACTTCTACTAGCTTTAGTGCGGTAATCTCTTTTCAAAAAAACGGAACTCAAACAATTACCAGCAACGGTGTTCAGTTTGGATGCCCTGTAACAACTAACCACCCATCTGGTACGGTACAGTTGGCAGACGCACTGTCGCTGAATTCGGCCCGGACGTTAAGCATGCTTGCGGGTACGTTTGACGCTGCACTGTACAACGTGACGGTGGGGCTGTTTCTTAACAACGCCAGCGCCAACACCTTAAAAATGGGGTCTGGTACTTGGACATTGTCGGGTACGGGAATTGTTTGGGATTGTTCCGCAGGCCCCGCATTTGTTGTAGATACTTCGACAATTGTTTTGTCAAATACATCAACCACGGCCAGAACTTTTGCCGGGGGTAACCGTTACTACAACAAACTTACCATTGGTGGGGCAACAGGTACATCTACGTTAACAATTACTGGCGCAAATACATTTGGCGAACTTGCCTCAACCAAAACAGTAGCGCACACAATTACATTCCCGTCGTCCACGACCAACACAGTTGGCAAATGGGCGGTTACTGGAACCGTAGGTAACGTAGTCACCGTCAACTCAAGCGCCGCAGGTACAGCCTTTACCCTTTCCGTTGCAGGGCCAGCCAACAGCGGGGTTGACTACCTGTCAATCCGCGACTGTACTGTGTCTTCAACCAGCCCCGGCGAGTTTTACGTCGGCGCAAACAGCACAAACGTATCAAACAACACCCGTGTCATCTTCACGGCAACACCCGCCCCCAGAACGCTTTACTGGCGCGGCGGTACAGGGAATTGGTCGGACACCACCAAATGGGATACAGCTTCCGGTGGCCCTGGCCCAGCGGCTATCCCTACATCTCTCGACGCAGTTATTTTTAATGCCGCATCCAACGCAACTTCGTACACAGCCACGATTGACGCCGGTGTAACGCTTGCGCGATGCGCCTCGTTCAACATGGCAGGGCCAACCACAGGGACCGCAACGCTTGCGGGCACTGTTGGCATCGCGTTTCACGGCAATGTGACTTTAGCTGCTACCGGCGTTGCCCGTACCAACACAGGAACTTTTTTTCTGTCTGGTAACAGCGCGTACACTCTCACGACCAATGGGGTTTCTTTTGCTCCGACAACTACTATCTCAGGAGTCGGAGCCACGTGGACTCTTGGTAGTGCGCTGTCGGTCCAAAATGAATTTACCATTACTACTGGTACGTTTAATACGTCCGCCAGCAACTACGCTGTGTCGTGCGGATTCTTTAACTCCAACAACGTAAACGTAAGGGCAGTCACGCTCAACGGGTCTACCATTACTGTAACAAGCGGGTTTCCTTCCGTACACTTCACAACGCCTCAAAACTTTACATTTAACGCTGGCACATCACAACTTAATTTGACTATATCTTCCGGAAGCAATTTAACAGGCGCGGGTCTGACATTTAACAACGTCAGCTTTACCGCAGCCGCAGCCGCAGCAATTACCTTTACCGTCAGTGGCGCAAATACATTTAACACATTGTCATTTGCTGGCCGCACAACGGTTGGCATCACGCCAGTTTTATTCGATGCCAATCAGACGATTACCACCCTGACGTTGAATGCGGGTACGGCGAGCGCGTTTCGCACGTTCTTACGTTCTGACACCATCGGCACACCTAGAACTTTGACGGTTGGCACCCTAACCGCTGGCGCTGCGGACATTGACTTTCGTGACATCGCCATCACAGGCGCAGCAGCACCAATCTCGGGCACCCGGTTTGGTGACGCCAAGGGCAACTCGGGGATTACGTTCCCTGCGGCAAAGACGGTGTATTACCGTCAAACAGGTTCGGCAAACTGGGGAGCAACAGGTACAGGCTCTTGGTCTGCCACATCTGGAGGCGGTTTTGATGCAACTCAATTTCCGTTAGCCCAAGATACAGCCATATTCCCTGCCGCAACGTATCCAGCATCTGGCTCTACAACAACCATCAACGCTAACTACAACATTGGCACCATCGACATGTCGCTGCGCACCAGCAACACCATGACGCTGGCAACGGGTACGACCACACCTGCGATCTACGGCAACTGGATCAACGGAACAGGGGTTACGTTGGCTGGTACAGGGCGTATTACGTTTGCGGGCAGGGCTGCTCAAACCTTGACTAACGCAAATGTACCGTTTACGCAGCCAATTACGATAGACAGCCCTAGCGGCACTGTAACGCTTCAAGATAATTTTAATAGCGCTTCTTCTAGCATATCGGCACTTTTGCTTACAGCGGGCACGTTCAATGCCGCCAGCTACAACATCACAATGAATGATGCTGGGGCTGGGGTCTCTGTGACAGGCTCGGCTGTCAGGACTATCGGTATCGGTTCTGGCACTTGGACTTTAGCTGGGTCAGGGACGGTTTGGAATGCCACGATTGCAACCAATCTGACTGTTACTGGCACTGGCACTATAAGCCTGACTAGCGGGTCTACAAAAACTTTTGCTGGCGGCGGCGCGGTCTATTCTGGTATTACGCTCGATCAAGCGGGGTCGGGCACCCTCTCAGTGACCGGCAACAATACTTTTAAAACCATTAGCAATAGCTATATTGGCGTACCGAACACCATTACTTTTGGCAACACAACTCAAACTTTTACAAACCCCTGGGTTGCAGCAGGGCTTATTGGGCAGACACTGACAATTAGCAATGCCACATTTATTTTTACTGGTGTGGGTACCGCAGCAAATGTGGGTTACTTGGCTATCAGCAACGTCAGAGCATACGATCTGACCAACGAATGGTATGCGGGAACGACTTCTACTAACAACGGCTCTCTGGGTTGGTATTTTATTTCGAGTGGTGGCATTACCTATGATGTATCAATTACTGAGTCCAGCACTGGCACGGATTTGATTGTTGGGGGTTTCAGGTACCTCACTACTGTTCTGGAAAGCAGCGCAATCATCGACGCCATCTCTGCGCGGTTCTTACCAAGGGCGGTTATTGCTGAGACCGCCACCGGGTCGGATACAGACAGCGCAAGACTGACGGCACGGGGCGTTATTGCTGAGACTGCGACGGGGTCGGACCTCGACAGCGCGACTCTTACCTTGCCTGGGGCTATTGTTGAGACTGCCACCGGGTCAGACACAGACAGCGCAAGACTGACGGCGCGGGGTCTCATCGGTGAATCTGCTACAGCAACCGACTCTGTAAACGCTCCAGGCAGTACCTACAACCCGCGTATTTCTGAGACAGCCACGGAGACAGATGCCCCTGTGGGGTTCATTACGTTTCCTGCGTCCCTTGTTGAATCTGCCACAGGTACTGAAACAAACAGCGCCGCCTTCATCCCCCTCGCGCAGACCGCTGAGTCTGCCACGGGAACCGAGGTCAATAGTGCTGCTTTCATTCCGTTTGCCCGAATTGCTGAAACAGCTACGGGCACTGACTCCGTAGACGCCCCAGGCAGCATTTACAACCCGGTAGCTCTGGCGGTTGCGCAGGCGCTGGACAGCATAAATGCTCCAGGCAGCATCTACAACGCACCTGTCTTGGAAAGCGCGACAGTCGCAGACTCCATCATCGGCGCGTTCCTGTGGAACTTGATTGACGACGCGCAAACTTCCAGTTGGGCCTTGTTTGATACCAACAACACTATTGCTGTGCCTGCAAACTGGGCAGCTTGTGCGGCGTCTCCATCTGCCGTGGTGATGCTGAACGCGACGACACCCGGACTTTACTTGTTGATAACAAGCGGGCAGTCAGCGATACGGTACCTGCCTGTACTGGACTACTATTCGGCGCTGGAGTACGTCAATGGCTATTTCTATGCCTTCAGCACTACTCTGGACAACACACCGCTTCTGCGCAGCGCGGACGGTATAACTTGGGAGACGGTGAACAAAGCCGTAAGCGGAAAGCCGGTTGTGTGCGTCTTTGGTAACGGGACGCAGTTAGGAATTATTCAGGACGATCAAGCTTTTGTTAGCACAGATAGCGGCGCTACCTGGGTTGCCGGAGACACGGGCATTGCTTACGGTACGGTGTATGGTCAAGCTGTTTGGGATGGCGCGCAGTATGTGCTGTGTGTTTGGCTCTTTATCTACACTAGTCCAGACGGGCTTGTTTGGACTCCCAGAATTTACACTACGCCTTCTGAGCGTGGGTACATCATGTGGGATGGAACCACGTACGTAGCCATGCAGTGCTCTGAGTTTGTTACTTCTGTTGTTTACGTAAGCAGTAACGGCATAGATTGGACCGAAGCGCCTGGTTCGCCTGTCTCCCTGGGAGCTTCAGTGCTGACGTCATTTAATGGGCAGTTCTTGCTGATAACCTACTACGGGGAAACCTTCCGACTGGATGTCGCAACATTGAGATTTGCCCCGTTAGGACAAATACCCGACTTGATACTCACACGCGCCGTGTCCGTGGGACTCAGTGCAGCGGTCTATAAAGGTGTGCTCTACTTGCCCGGGGAGCGCCCCGCCGCGTACAACGGCACCTACTTGACCACGACCAATTTCGTCACGTTCTCTTCCGAACTTGTGAACAATTGGTCTGGCCTGGATGACAGTCAGTCTCCCGGCTGGCAAAATATCAACACCTTGAACTGAGGATGAACCCCCATGAGCACGTATTCCACAAATCTTGCGCTTGAACTTATCGGTACCGGCGAACAGGCGGGCGACTGGGGCAATACCACAAACCGCAACCTGGGAACGCTGATTGAGCAGGCCATCTCTGGCTATGTGACGCAAGCGATCACGGACGGCGCGGACACGGTCATCACAATCCCCGACGGCGTTACGGGCGTGGCCCGCAACATGTATATCGAATGCACCGGGGCGCTGACGGCTACGCGCAATTTGATCGTGCCCGCAAAAAAGAAGCTGTACTTCATCTTTAACAACACGACGGGCAGTCCGGCCCGCGCCGTCACAGTCAAGGTCAGCGGGCAGACGGGTGTCTCCGTTCCCAACGGGGCCAAGATTCTCCTCGTGTGCGACGGTACCGATGTTGTCGTCGCTACTACCTACATGGTCTCGCCGACGTTCCTCACCCCGGCGCTGGGCACTCCTTCGTCGGGTGTACTTACCAACTGCACGGCGCTGCCGCTGACCACGGGCGTGACGGGAACCTTGCCGATCGCCAATGGCGGGACGGGGCAAAGCACCCAACAAGCAGCCATCAACGCGCTGGTCGGTACGCAAACCGCCAATCGTGTACTCCGTTCGGACGGCACAAACACTACTCTTGCACAGGTTGCACTTACTACGGACGTTAGCGGAACCTTGCCAGTCGCCAACGGTGGGACGGGGCAAACCACCCAACAAGCAGCCATCAATGCTTTGGCGGGGGAAGTTACGTCCAGGCACTTCTTGCGGGGTGACGGCACGAACGTGGTGATGTCACCAATTCAGGTGGCAGATGTCCCAACGCTGAATCAAAACACCACGGGTACCGCAGCTACGGCAACCAACATTGCTGCTGGCGCAGCAAACCAAATTTCTGTGCAAAGTGGGGTAGGCGCAACTACGTTTATTGCAGCGCCAACGGTTGCCAGCAGCTATCTGTCGTGGACGGGTTCGGCGTTTTCGTGGACAGACGTAACCCCTGGCAGCACATTTGCTACTGACATTAGTGTCAATACGCTGACTGTTGGTAAAGGTCCGAACAGTCCGTTTGGCACAACTACTTTTGGGTTTCAGGCAAGCGCGGCTGCAACTGCAAACAACACTAATCAAACTGCAATTGGGTATCGTGCGCTCGCCACCGCAACAACATCAGCAGGGACGGGCCTTGATTTTGATGGCAGTACGGCTGTTGGATATAGGGCGCTGGAGCTGTCAAACCCTTCCACCGGGGGCGCAAATACGGCTGTCGGTGCGGCTGCGTTGAGAAACCTCTCGACTGGTTTTTTCAACACCGCTGTTGGCGCGGGTGCAGGGCAATTTTTAAGTGCCGGACTTGCGGCCACAGGGTCTACGTTAATCGGCGCATTGGCAGGCAACCTCGCAACGACGGGAAGTGTAACTGCTGTCGGAACGTATGCTTTGCGAAACGCCACAGATAGGGCCGGAGGTAGTGTTGCGGTTGGAAACAGCGCGTTATTTGAGGCAACCACCTACTCACTCAACACGGCCATATTTAATCAAAATAACACCGCTGTAGGGCACGAATCGCTTAAAAACCTCAGCGCTGAACTTTCTACGTTAGCTGGAAGCGACAACACTGCACTTGGTTATTTTGCAGGCCGAAATCTTGTGTCGGGTTCCAACAACACAATTATTGGCCGCAGTGCCCAGGCCAGCACTACATCAGTGAGCAACGAGATTACGTTGGGCAATAGCAGCGTCACAACCCTGCGCTGCCAAGTAACGTCCATCACGTCGCTGTCTGACCGGCGTGACAAGCACTCCATTGAGGACCTGCCGGTGGGCCTGAGTCTTATCAACGCTCTGCGCCCGCGCCGCTACAAGTGGGACAAGCGTGATTGGTATGTGGACGAGGTTGAGCGCGAAGACGGGACTACCGACTATGTTCCCGTGCCTAAAGACGGTTCGCGGGCCAAAGATGAATGGAACGAAGGTTTCGTTGCGCAGGAAGCCAAAGCTGCATTGGAGGCCGTGGGTGCGGACTGGTTCCCGCTGGTATACGAGACCAACCCTGAGAAGCTGGAAATTTCTGCGGGCAAGCTCATCCCCGTGCTGGTCAAAGCCATACAAGAACTGACTGCGCGGCTTGAGGCGCTGGAAGCCAAATGACAGAGGAGACTGTTGTGGATGAAATCGCCCTTATCAAAGCACAAGCGCAAGTGCGCTTGCAAGAGCTGGAAGCACAATCCCCCGCCAAAGATGTGGCTGGGCGCGCCATCGGTAAACACGGTCTTTTCTACATCACCTTGATTGTCGTGATTGGCGTGGTGTCCTCCTTGTTTTTAGAGGAGCAGAAGATTGCTGCCGTTATGGGCCTTCTGGGCGCATCGCTGACGGCCTTGATAAGCATGCTCAACGGGATCGCAGGCGCGTCTCCCAAACAAGAAAAGCCGGAGTTTGAAGTCATACGCGAGCTGATTGCCAAGCTCGACAGGCTGGACCGCAAGGAGCAACCCATGCGTGTGGATGTCGAAGGCGATAAGGTCACGGTACGTAAAGGCGATGATGTAATCACCACTGGGAGCAAGTAATGCTGTCACTCATCTCTACCCTTGGCGGGCTACTTATCAGCGGCCTGCCCAAACTGCTGGAGTTCTTCCAGAACAAGGCAGATCAAAAGCATGAACTGGCCCTGGCTCGCATACAGAACGAGCGTGAACTTGCCCTGGCTGCGCAGGGCTTTGCTGCCCAACAGAAGATCGAAGAAATCCGCACCGATCAGGTCATGATGCAGACCGAGGCCCAGATGACCGAGGCGGCGCTCAAGCACGACGAGCAGGTGCTGGAGAAGGCCCACA